>Ga0126381_100008535_pt1 | contig 11463 bp, 12 predicted proteins | sample PanSoiMetPlot_28_FD_96465 | JGI IMG/M metagenome (GOLD analysis project Ga0126381, IMG submission 96465) | Tropical forest soil microbial communities from Panama - MetaG Plot_28 | ecosystem: Environmental > Terrestrial > Soil > Tropical forest > Bulk soil | place: Panama | collected 2016-02-17 | reverse complement strand
CCACTATCCGACAATGGGAAACCAGTGTCCGAGTTCGCACACCGGAGGCCAACTCCTAATTTGTCCGGAAACCGCCTACTTGGAGCCTAGTACCCAGCGTCGAGAATCAAGTTACCGGGAATGCCGTTACCCGGGCCCTAGGTGCTACGGCAATGGAACGACGAAGTCTATTTTGTCGAGTTTCTCATCGGATGCCAGTTGAATAATGTGTGCATTCGACCGGTCGCTCACGCCAGGATAAAACAGCGATGCCGGTGGAACTTTCACTCCAGCACCAGCACCTCCACCATCGAACCAGTCGGCTCTGGCCGGATAGTTCAACCCGAGCACATACTCGCCAGGATCTTGCGAATCGAATGTGAACTTCCCACTTTCGTCAGTCTGTGTTGTCATATACCAGGAATTGTCTGAACGAATCAGAACGACGCCTAAATTAGGAACAGGCGTGCCATCAGAACGGTTAACGTTCCCTGTAATCCAAGCATGGGGGGACCTTGAGAGAGTCAAATCGATACAACTTCCGCCGAGAAGGTTAATCTCGTCGTCATCAGGTTGGTATGACCCGATTGGACGGACCACCACCTTATACGTACCGACAGGCAAAGGCTCAAACTCATAACGGCCATCGGGCCCTGTAACGCGCGCGAACTGTTCGCCCTTCGGTTGTCGAATTGCGACGACTTGAGCATTTGGGACACCCTGTTTACCTGCTGACTGTGTTAACACCCGGCCTCGTAATATTCCGGCGTCGCCATTCGCCTTCAACTGGCGCAGAGTTGCAATCTGCTCCTGTGCATCAGAGAACGGAACACTGTCATTCGCGTAGTAGTCCAAAACAATCGGATTACCCTTCCGCAGATAGAATAGCCATTTGTCTCCCGCCTTCAATTCGTGCATGCAGTTCGCCTGCGATGTCACGACGTTCACTGAAGTGGTTGACTCACCCCAGAACACTTCTTCCGGGGCAATCTGTATTTCCTTTTCGTCGTTATCGAGAGGAGTGACTTTGGAAATCAGACCTACAAATACGTAGTTGTACCAATTAGCGTGAATACCGCAATCCTTGACCGTGCTCCTGAGACCGGTGTGCATGCACTCGACCGTTCTACCTCCGACCGTCTTAACGGTAATGATCTGCGCTGCCACCTTTCCTTGGCATAGGAAAACCAAGGCAAGTACTGAAAGAAGACTCTTTTGGTGCATTGGACAGACCTGTCGGGCAAATTTTCTTTCTTCAAGCACTTGGCGCGATAGTCTCGCTACCACACTGATTCTTATGCAGGTTTGAAGTCTTTGGATGCCTGTTTGTTTCCACGCCTTTTTGATAACTCCTGGGAAGTTCGAGTTACCGTCCATGTTGGTACTACCCTTGTGCAATTTACGTTGATGGGAAACTGTACTAAGGCCCAGCGTACGCGGACCTGCACTAGTTTTTGCTCTTGCAAAGGCCTTTTGGAGTCCAATCATGGACCAACGTGGTTGGGGGCATGGATGACTGATGAAGGATAAGCACTAAGGCGCGGCGCTGTTCTGTGCCTGTGGCCGTGAGATGCATTGATAATCCATTAGGAACGATCACTGGTGGTCCGCCTCTACGGCCTACTTGTATGCGACCGTCTGAGGTTTCCAGACAAGTTTCCCCGGCGATTGTGTACCACGCCTCAGGACCAGAATGAAGATGTGCAGGCGCTGTCATCCCGGGCGTGAAAATTGCCTCCATGTATTGTGCCGAGTAATTTTCACGAGTAATGGTTGGAAGCGGTCCGATTTCTGCGACACGGGTTCCGTGAGCGGGTCTCCACTTCTCGTCTTCGATGGTCATCAACCAAACCTTGCCCAAGGCCTCAATAACTGTACTTCGCGGTCCCTTGTCGGCCTGAGCTGCAACCCGAGTTGAATACGAGTCGAGATGCCAAAACACTTCTGGCTTCATAAGTTGCCCGACTTGATCGTCGGCCAGGATCCAACATCCCACGTCCTGGGTCCGCTGGCTCACCGGTTTGCAGACCCCACCAGGAATCGCGACACCTTGCGCCAACGATAGTTCGCACCGGAACGTCAGCAGAAGAAATGCGAGGATTAGCAGAAGCCCGTATCGAAACATGGTTATGAATCCCACAAGCGAAGTAAGTATTGCCGAGATGAGACTGCATCGTATGCGATTTCTTGAATCGATCCAAGTACGCGAATGGGCCACCTCCGGATTTAGTCGGCAAATCGGACACTCATCTACGCCCATGCTGGCCGCTGTTGCGCTCCACAAAGCAGTCTCGACACACCTCTACACCGCTCCTTCCCACATTTGAATTTCCATAAGGCCCGCGTCTGCCGCAAAACCGGGCGGCCACGTTCAAACAGCTTTATCGAACGCGCACGGAGAGCTCTGCCTGCGCTTGCACCTCCGCCAAAAAGGCGCGTCCGATAAAGCACTAGCGTTTACCAGATGGGACTAGGGCGTGTGCCGCTTTCGGTACTCAGCATTCCGTTTTGCTGTAGTGGGCCCTTCAATCCCCAGAGCGTGTTCTGCCCAGTATCGAACCTGTTCGTTTTGGTGGTCGAGGTATTTTCGAATGGCTTCTTCATATTCGAGTGAACCATCGATTTTGAGGAGAGCGCCAGCGGCGGCAAAATAGGCGTGGTATGGGATATGGCCGAAGGCCACATCCTCAGGGACGCCTGTCGCCTTTTCCAATTCTAGGCCCTCCCGATATTTTTCGAAGTACGGTTTGATAGCCGGAACAGCACGCGGGTCCTTCGAAATTCCGAGAGCTTGAATATAGTTTAGCGGTTCGTGCTCAGTTTGCTGCTCCAGCCGTTGAATCAGAAAGGCAACGGCGCGGTCGCGGTCAGGATGTTTAAGAAATGCTTGGGCGCAGCTCTCCCACAAACGGTCATCGCCGTCTTGCATAATCATCTCAAGGATTTCTGTGTCGTTCGGCGCCCAATTCGGTTTTGACCAGAAGCACCGAACGAAATCGAGCCTCTCGTTTTCATCCATTCTTGGCCAGCGCTGGCGCATTTCTGAAGCGCTCACTGTGAACCCTTCGTGGGCCAAGAACTTTGAGATTGAGCAAAACGATTTTTCTCCAACCTTAAAGTTGTATGACCATTCGGTCTCTCTCACCAACTCCGGCTCCCTGCCGCGTTCGCTAATTCTTTTTAGAAATTCGTTCAGCCTAAAATCAGATTTAGCCATGTAGGAACGATAGTATACCCTTCGTTTCCGGCCACTACTTAAGTCTCATGGCCTCAAGTCCCGTGAAGTCGCGAAATCGGAAAGGTGCCTTTCGCCAAAGTCAACCTCGGCATGCCGTTTACCGGGACTTGTCTTGATAGAATCACCGGCGCGGGTTTGTGAGGGTTGATTCCAAATGAAGGTTCTCAGCGCACCAGAAGTGGCAGAGTGGTTCAAGGGCTTTGACAATATCGGAGTAGAGTCCGACTATGTGCATACTAATGAAGATGGGCTGTTCTTCACGCACCCCGAGGCTTCCTGTATAAGCCTTGAATATCCGGCGAAACTAGAACAATTTCCTTTTTTTGCGCGATTTGTCGCAAGTATTGGATACGAAGAGCAACATTTCGACGGCGCTGTGCTTTGGGTCCAACATTGGGGTGTTTGGAATCTTTTTGACGAGGGGATTGGTTATCGCATCGTCGAGAAGATGAATGCAGCAGCAGGTCAACCGACATCGTTTGAAGCTGCTCCGGGGCATGAATTTCGCGCAGATGAACTACCGGATGCAATTGGAATGCTAATGCAGCCGATGATATTCGCGTGGGACAGCTTCTACCTTCCCATATGGTCATACGGCGGTTGCAGTGATTTTTTCTTGCACGTAAGCCATGATTCAGTGGTGGACGTGGTGACACGGACGAAAGAATTTCGGGACAGGGCCATCAAGCAGATGAACGAGCTTAAGCTGAATCCTAAGCCCGCAAGCAATGAGCGAGTAGAGCGTTTTTGCCATCCGAAGTCCACTAGCTCCTGATTTGCCTTACCGGACATGTAGGTCCTACAACTTTGCTGAATGCCAAGCCAAACACCAGGAATCACCCAAGACGGTTATTTATCCAGCCTTTTGAGCTCCCAATGCGGCCCCATCGCCGCAATCCGAACGTCCTGGTCCGCGACATATTTCGTTAGATACTCATGTTCAGTTTGCCGCAAGGTCTTCGACACCTGTCCCGCATTGTTCAAATTTGCGATCGCGATGCGCAATCCCCATTCCTCATTGCCTCCAGCCTGAATAAGCCGCGTTAGTTCCGTTTTTGTCACGTTGATTGGACTCTCGACGGTTGGATCGGCCAACACTTGTTTGATGACCTCGCTGACCTTCTGCATGGCCATCAACTCTCCCTTGCGCACGGCTATTATTCGCTTGAAGGCCCGCTCGTTTTTCACCTCAGCCGTGTCATCCGTGTAGATGATCATATCGGGCACGGCTTCCACGTCAGACGCCTCCTTGTCGCCTTGGTAAAGAAAGTCATCGCGGCTTGTCTCTGCGACAAAGCCAGGCGATTCCATACCATCGATTCCCACAAGCGGAAGCACGTCCATGTGTTCACTGGGTAAGCAAGGGCGTCCATCGGCGCAAAAGGGATCGGTAGAGCCGTCAGTGAATTTGAACCTGATCGATATGTTGTAGGCATTTATGTTTTTGCCGGATACGTTGTCCAGCCGCAGCATCGCTAACTTCTTTGTAGAGTCGTAATGCCAACTGATTCTGATTCCTGACAGTTGCGGGAGTTCGCTGTGGCTCGTAGGTATCAAGACGGCATTTCCGTCAGGATGAGTTACGTACGTTTGCTGTCCCAGCTTTTGCGGACATGCTGTTGACGCGAAAAGCAACAAGGCTATCGCCCCTAGCCCAAGGCGCATAATGCTCTCCCACTTTAGCGGGCAAACAGATTCTAACATTTTAATCTATTCGCGCGATTGGGCCCGGTTGGGTACTAGGCCTTGCCCATAATCCTGACAAGATCCCGTAAGTGGCTAAGAGCTGAACAAGCTATCCGCGAAGAATTGAAAGAACCGGATTCATACGATTTTGGGCAAGCCGCTGCGTTGTGTGATGCAGGCAGGTGCTCCAATTTGGCCAAGCATGAACTCTTCGCGGCCTCTCCCTTGCGGTAGCTGCCTGCCTTGATCTGTGCCAAACGTTTCACGTCGGCGTGTGACATTAGGTTGGCAAGCGAAATCGTAGGTTCACCGAGTGTGCAGGGGCTTTTTTCGGTTCGTCATGGCGATTGCCGAGAACTCTAGGTCCAGACCCTGAAGGCGCCGCGTCCCTTGTTTCCGACTCCGGACGGGCAGACCTACGAGATAAGCGGGGACTGGAACTTGTTGGGCGGACGCTCGGATGGTGCCGGGGGCCAGAATCGAACTGGCTACGCCCGCCTTTTCAGGGCGGCGCTCTACCAATGAGCTACCCCGGCAGTTTTTTGAAGCTTTTCAATTTTAGGGGCGTTAGCGAGTGGTGTCAATTCGGGGCACGCCAAGGCTTGCAACGAGATGCGTCATGACGCCAAAAAACAGGGCAACCATGCCCAGGAGGCTTCGCCAGCCGCGGCCGGCCATGCCGAGCGGCGGCTCCTGAAGAAAGGCCATCGATAACGAAAGAACGGAAAATATAACGAGGATCGAACCAAGGTTTTGCAGAATACGCCGCCAGCCGGAAGGTTGTAGCTGGAGATAGAGACCGAGGACGGCGTTGACCAGCGCTCCTGCAAGCAAGTAAATGTGCCGGGAGACATACATCATGCGAACTTCACCGGGCAACTGTTCCATGCTGGGATGATGATGGCCTAACAGTTGCCCGCTCAGGACAAACGCAACAATGGCGGCAATTCCTACGATGAGATGGACGCGGCGGAACATGGGCGCACGCATGGTAGCACGACGGGCAAAGAAGGCGGGGACGGGCCCTTCGAGACTCAGGACAAGCTGAAGCCTGCCTCTACACTGCGCCTCTACTGGGGACTACCAGGAATTGGAGAAAAGGCGCTGCGCTGCCGAGAGGCTGCATTTCTGGTATTTCGAGTAGGCCGTAGCGGCGCGCTGCCGGATCTGCTCCGCGGACTCGTTCAGGATCCATCCGTCAACCGCGGCTTTTAGCGTGTAGGCTTCCGGCGCCATCAAGCCGGTAGTCCAAAGAAGAGGGTGCGCGCCCGTTTTGTGAAGAAGATCCTTGAAAAAGGATTTGCTGGCGCAAGCCAAAACGATGGCGGATCGATTCGCGCCTGCCTGGTTCGGAAATGCCAGCGGCAAAGAAAAATCCATCAGGCCATCGTGTCCGACGTAAACCACCAAGTCCGCGAAAGCAGGGATGGTTCCGGTTGTGCGGTTTGAGTCGGCGGGGGAGGAGATTACTTCAGAATGTAAGCCCGCCGCAGCGTTGAAGAAATCAGTCAGTGCTTGCCTGATCTCTTTGCCTTCATATGCGTCTGCAATGAGAATTGTTCCACTATCGCGATGTTCGAAAATGCTTCTTTCGAGGATGGATGACTTTGGTTTTGGAACCGAGGAGATCTCTTTCCATTCGGCGCTCTTTCTAAAGAAGGTTCGAACGCCGAAGGCGGCGCCCCAGTACAAATTGTGCGCGGGATCTTCGCCATTTCCCAGTGTGGGGGGAACCGGGATGATGCCTTGGTGCTCGTTATCGGCAAGGGCGACGAATGCGTGTACGACGCGCGGCTTTGTCTGTGCCGGGGAAGAGGCAGCTGCGAGAAGGAAAAAGCAGGCCGCGAGAACGTGCTGCAAGGCGCGCATTACGTTTAGCGACTGACTGTCTTCGGCGCAAAGCGCTCAAGAAATTGCTGAAAGCGCTTCGTGTTGTAGCTTCGGTCGTCTTCGAGCACATTGGTGGGCTGAGAGTGGATGAGCTTGCCGCTGGCGTCGAGAATGAAGATGTGGGGATAGCCGTGAATGTAGGGAAAGTGTGACAGGAAAGCGCGGTTGGGATTTTCCTGGCTCATGCTGACTTTCATGGTGACGTAATTTTTGTCGAGAAGCGCTTCGAGATCGGGATGCTCCTGAAAGAAGCGTTCCAAGGTGTGACACCAGCTGCACCATTCGCCGCCTACGACAACGAAGACATTTTTGTTGGAGCGTTTTGCTTCTTCGCTGGCGGCCGCCAAATCCTTGGCCGGGTCGCGTCGAGGATCGTAGCGATCACCCAATGCGTTGTGGGAGGCGGCAGCGGGCGCTGTTTGAACAAATGCTTTGTGCTCCAAAGAAAATGGAGCACAAAAATAGATATAAAAGAGCGCCGCGAAGAGCGGAATCCTGATAAAGCTCTGTTTGAACCCACTATTGCTGAGATTCATCGAATTCTTTCATCCAGTTACGATTCTTCAGGACTTCACGCGGCTTGGTGCCGTCGGGCGGGCCAACGATGCCGTCCTTTTCCATAAGATCGATCAGACGCGCGGCGCGGCCGTAGCCGATGCGCAAACGGCGCTGCAAGGTGGAGGTGGAGGCGCGGCCAGCGTCGCAGACCACGCGAATTGCATCTTGATAGAGGTCGTCGTCCACATCGTCGCCGCCGTCGGCATCCGCGCCATCCGCCCCTTCGGTCTTGCCGTTTTCGTCCTTCGGAGCCTCCAGAAGCTCTTCCTGGTACTTGGCTTGTGCCTGCTTGCGCCAGAAGTCGCAGACTTCGGTGATTTCGTCTTCGCTGACCAGAGGGCCGTGAATGCGATGCAGACGCGCCGAGCCGGCGGGCAAATAGAGCATGTCGCCGCGGCCTAGAAGCGACTCGGCGCCGTTGGAATCGAGAATCGTGCGCGAGTCCACTTTACTGGCTACGCGGAAGGAGATGCGGGCGGGGAAGTTCGCTTTGATCAGGCCGGTGATAACGTCCACGGAAGGGCGCTGCGTGGCGAGAATCAAATGAATGCCTACGGCGCGCGCCATTTGCGCGAGCCGCGTGATGGATTCCTCGACGTTGTTGGTGTCGACCATCATCAAGTCGGCGAGTTCGTCGATGACAATGACAAGATAAGGAAGCGGCTTGTGCTGCGGCTCTTCGACATTGTCGAAAAGCGAGAGCGACTGCTCTTTCTTGAAGGTGCGGTTGTATTGATCGATGTTGCGAACGCCGCGCTGCGCCAGGAGCCTCAGGCGGTTTTCCATTTCTTTCGTGGCGTTGCGCAGAACGTTCGAAGCGATCTTCGGATCGGTAACAACAGGCGCAATCAAATGCGGAATGTTTTCATAAAGGTTTAGCTCGAGGCGTTTGGGATCGACCAGCACCATTTTCACGTCATCGGGGCTGGCCTTAAAAAGGATGGACATCATTAGAGAATTGATGAAGACGCTCTTGCCGGTGCCGGTTGAGCCCGCGATGAGCAGGTGCGGCATGGCGGCTAGTTCCGTCACTCGAATGCGTCCGTGGAGATCGCGGCCCATTGCGAGGGTGAGCTTGCTCGGCGAATGAATGAACTCCGTCGCTTCGATGATTTCGCGCAGAGCAATGGTTTGCCGCTTGTCGTTCGGGACTTCGATGCCGATGGTGGATTTGCCGGGGATGCGCTCGATCAGGATGGATTCCGCTTGCAGCGCGAGACACAAGTCTTCGGTGAGGCCGATGATACGGCTGTACTTGATGCCCGCTTCCGGTTTGAACTCGAATGTTGTGACGACCGGGCCGGGATTGATTTGCGTGACGCGTCCTTGCACGTCGAACTCGAGGCACTTCGCCTCAATGGCCCGCGCGCGCTGCTTCAGTTCGTCTTCATCGAGTTTGTGGCTGCGCTCGCCTTCGCGCAGAAGCGAAGGAGGGGGAAGCTTGTAATTCGGATTGTCCTTGGCAATCTTTGGGTCGCCTTTCTTAGGCGCGGGCTTCTCCGTGTCTTTGTGAAAGACGAAGATGGGCGCCTTCACGACGCTTGGCTTTTTCTCTTTTTCGTCAGCCTCATCTTCTTCGGGCTCCTCGGTTGCCCTGCTGGTGGCCTCAAGAAGCGCCGCTTTAGCTATAGCCTGCGGAGGCACCGGCTTTCTGCCAGAAAGGCGCGACTCTTCCACCCGGCGGCGCATGCGTTCCTGCTCGCGGCGCTCGCGCCAATCGTGCCAACGCGCCTGCGCTCTTTGGAGGATCCCTAACTTCTCCACTGCGCCAATAGGTCCGTGTGGACCGTTGGCCCAGGCATGCGCACCGGAAAAGGAGAAACGCGTGGTCATGAACAGCGAAGTGAACAAGAGGGCTACGGCAACCAGGAGCGCTCCCCAGAAATTAAACCCCGCAAGGAGTTCGCTGGAAATCAGCGAACCGACAACGCCACCTGCGGGAATTGCCCCGCGCACGGAAGGGAAGGGAAAGAGTGCGAGCAATGCGGGTAACGAAACGAGTAGCAGGAAATAGCCGGCCATGGTGGCGAATTGCGAATCAATGGCGCGGCTTCGGCACCAGCGCCAGCCAAGCACCAGGAGCGCCGCCGGCAGGAGGAACGCGGCAAAGCCAAAAACCTGAAAGAGCAGGTCTGAAGCGTACGCGCCAACCGGCCCCATCCAGTCGTTGGTTACACCACCGTCGCGCGGTTGCGTGCTGACGTTGAATGACGCATCGCCTGGGGAGTAGGAAAGCAGCGCCAGCGCGACCAAGACCGCCAGCGAAATGCACAGAAAGCCGACCAACTCGTTCAGCCGCTTGTTTTGAGTCGGAGTCAAAAAGCGCACGAAGATTCTCCTCAGCTTCTGGGGAAGGCTGAGTGTGGCGACGGGTGCTGGCGCTAGCGCGATCCCGCCTGGAGGAACGCCCAAACCAAGATCATGATACCAAACACGAGCCGGTAGACAACAAATACTTTCAAGGTGCGTGTTTGCAGATAACGCAAGAAGAAGGCTATTACGAGATACCCCGCCAATCCGGAAACCAAAATACTGATGGCCAGGGTGGAAAGAGGCAGATCCAAGGCTCCTGCCTTATGCATGCTGATCAGTCCGGGCAGCTTGGCGGCCACGGCCCCGGCGATGAGTGGTGCAGAAAGCAGAAAGGAAAAGCGCGTCGCCGCCTCTCGAGTGAAATTTCGGAAAAGCCCTGCCGTAATCGTGATGCCCGAACGGGAGACGCCGGGCCAGAGCGCGAGCGCTTGCGCCGCTCCAATGATAAGTCCGTCGCCCAAGTTCGACTCTTCCACCTTCCGCGTCAGATTTTTTCTGGTGTCCGCCCACCACATGACCAGCGCCACGGCAACCAGCGAGACACCGACGATCATCGGGAGTCGAAGATGTTCTTCAATCTGTTTGTCGAAAAGCTTGCCAAGGATCGCGCCAGGAATGGTCCCAACCACCATGTACCAAAAGAGCCGCTTGTGCTGTGCGGCCTCATCGGGTGTGGCGTTCGAGGGATATTTCCCGCCAAGCCCGCAAACCAGCAGCGTCAGCCAGTCTTTGAAAAAGTAGAGAATCACGGCCAGCAACGTGCCTGCGTGCAGCGCCACATCGAAAGCCTCGCCGGGGTCCGGCCAATGCATGATCCAGGGAAACAGGATCAGATGCGCCGTGCTGCTTACCGGCAGGAATTCCGTCAGTGCCTGCACCAGCGCGAGAACGATTGCTTGGTAAAGGGGCATGAGGACTAGGTTTCCTTTTGCGCCGGCCGTTGTCTCCCGGTGCCCGGCAGGATTTTCCGCATCTCGTAAGCGTCCATGCGGCCGAGATAATAGCGCTTCAACGTCGCTTCGATACGATAGCCGTGACTCTGCCAGAAGGCAACGGCAGGTTCATTATCAATTGCGGTTTCCAGCAAGATGGAGCGCACGCCGCGCGACGCGAGGTTCGCTTCCTGGGTTTCCAGAAGTGTCGTTCCAAAGCCAAGCCGGCGGTGCTCTACGGCAATGTCTAACGTAATGATGTGCGCAAGCGGCGGATTCTCCTCGCTCAGAATGAACCCGGCGATGCGCCCATCCAATTCCGCAATTGTGCAGTCGGCAGAGGGGAGTGTTAGGAAATAGCGGAGGGTCGTCCTCGAATAGGAGATTCCCGCAGGGAAGCACGATTGGTCCAGCTTGAACAGCGCCGCAAAGTCGTGCGGGTCGTACGCGCGAAGTGTGGGCGGCATGGCGGGATTGTAGTCCAGAACGGCCGCTTGCAGGGTTTTGCGGAGTGTCACGAGCTCAGCTCGCGGGTAATCACACTTACTTCTTTTGAAGTTGGACTGGCGGCATGGTGCGCCCCAGCGCTTTTACCGTCAGTTCGTCGGCCATCGTCTTGCCTTCTTGCTTGACCACGACGCCAAATCCACCGCTGTAGTCCCACATCGTCCAGCCGATTCCGTTTTTTTCGAGCGTCGTGCGAACGTCGGAAATCCAACGCGCGCGGTTCTCGGGAGCGGCTGCTTTTCGGTAAACGCCGAATTCGTTGCAGGTCAGCGGAACGTTCCAGCGTTGGCCCCATGCCGCGATCTGGTTGATTTCCTCGTCAATCCGCGCGGCGTTCCAGCGGTCCATTCCGTAGTGAAT
>Ga0126381_100008533_pt1 | contig 11464 bp, 13 predicted proteins | sample PanSoiMetPlot_28_FD_96465 | JGI IMG/M metagenome (GOLD analysis project Ga0126381, IMG submission 96465) | Tropical forest soil microbial communities from Panama - MetaG Plot_28 | ecosystem: Environmental > Terrestrial > Soil > Tropical forest > Bulk soil | place: Panama | collected 2016-02-17 | reverse complement strand
GGCGGCGAGGACCGCAGCCGCGGCGAGGAGCGCCCGACGAACGCGGCTCATGCTTTGCCTCGCTTCTTCGACTTCTGCTGTTTCCGAGGGGGGGCGGTTCCCCGCGACCACACGTCGAGCACGGTGGCCAGGAACCGCTCCATCGAAACGTCCTCCTCGAACGCGCCCGCGATCTCGGTCAGGAACACGTAGGAATGCAGCGCCCCGAGGAAGGCGCCCGCTGCGGCGTAGGGATCCTCGATCCGCATCTTCCCGGCGCGACACGCGCGACGCAGGTATTCCGCGAGCGACCGCAGGTTCCTCTGGGGAGGAGTGGGGCGAGCGTTCGGGTCGAACGGAAGGGGGATGGGACCACCCCGGCTCTTTCCGTGCAGATACATCGCGACGACCTCGCGGAGCCGCTGGCGGATGAAGGGAATGAACACCTCTCCGACGCGTCGAAGCACCGCGCGCGGATCGGCCTCACCGTCCACCGTCTCGAGGAAAACGAGCGGGTGCAGGTCGCGTTCGGCGGGCAGGCGCATGGCCTGGTCGAAGAGGGCCTGCTTGGTCGGCGCGTGGCGCAGCACCGCCGCCGGCGAAATGCCGAGCCTCGCCGCGATCTGGGCGAGCGTGGTCCCGGCGTAGCCGCCTTCCAGGAATCCGGCCCGAGCGGCGGCCAGCACGTCCTCACGTCGAACCCGAGCAGTCCGTCCCATAAGTAAATAAGTTTATATTAATTTATTAACTGGATGTCAAGCGGCCCCGAACCGCCTCGGCGGGTTGGTCTAGAGAGCCGCGAGGAACTGGAAGTAGTCCTCGGGGGTGTCCGACAGGCTGATCGAGAACCCGCTGGGAACCATGCGCGCGAGCGAGGGCGGCACCCGGTAGGACCGGACGACGCGGCCGCGCACAGCGATGCGCCGGCCTTCGGCGAGGTGAAGGTTCGCGGTCAGAAAGGTGCCCGGCGACGGCAGGCGCTGAGATCGGATGAAGATGCCGTTGGGCGACACGTCATAAGTGAAGCCGGTGCACGAGGATCCCTGCACGTGGAACTCGACCAGGAACCGCCTCTTCTTTCGGGCGAAAGTGCGCCGCTCCGCCATCGCGTCGTTTGGGACGGACCTCCGAGGAGGCCGTCGGGAGCTACCTCTCGTTGAGATTGTGATCCCCGTCACCGGGGCGACGCAAGCGAAAAGGAAGCTAAACCTTGCGAAACGCGATGTCCCGGGCGCGGCCCTCGTTAACCGTGAACCCGGTGACCCGGCCGGCTGCGTCCTTCCGGAAGGCGAGGATGATTCCGCGGACGACGAAGACGCCGTCCACCGTCGGCCGCAGCGGATCCTCGGGAAGTCCCCGGTGCCGGATGAAGAGCTGGTCGCCTTCGACGGCCAGCGTCCAGGTCGTATCGATCTCCTCGCTCGCGTAGCTGCCGGCGAATCCGCGGAGCTCGGACGGAGTCGGCGACCAGAGCGTGACCGGCTCGTACGTTTCGGTCTCCTTCTCGCCGTCTTCGGTCCAGGAGATGCGCAACTTCGGGCGCGATCCCGGCGACGTGCTCACGACCTCGACGTCGCGGGGGCCGCCCGAGAGGCCCTCGAGACGAAACCGGCCGGGCGCCGTCGGGACAAGCTTCACGGTCCGCCTCCCCCACTTTCCCTCGAGCTGTCCCTTTTGAACGTCGAGCGTGAAGACCTCGTAAGAGGATGACTCCCGGTATCCGCCGGCCAGGCGCTGGAGGTCCGCGGCGGAGACTTTCACCGGCTTCGCGGATTTTTCGGCGGGCTTCGCCGCCTCCACCGGCTGGAGCTGTGAGGCGAGAAAGACGTCGGCGACGCCGTACGCGAGGGTGGTCGGGTTCGCCTCCGCCAGGTTGCAGAGACAGGCGACCGAAAAATGCTGCTGCGGAAAGCGCAGGAGCTGCGCCCGGTATCCGACCCAGGCGCCTCCGTGAGAGACCGTCGGAAGGCCGCGATAGGTGCCGCGGACGAGCGCCGAGGCGTACGAGAGCTTCTTGCCGTTGTTGAGGACGCCCACCGTCAGCATCTCGTCGAGGAGCGCGCGGTCGCCGACCCTGGGCTCGTAGAAGTTCTGATCCCAGAGTTGCAGGTCCTCGACCGTCGTCTGGACGGCGCCGTCGCCGACCTGCTCCCAGTCCCCCATGTTGATTCCGAATCCGCCCCCGTCCGCCCTGGAATACCCGGTCGCGCGGTTCGGCACGATCCGCGTGTGCAAGTCGTTGAACTGGGTGTGGCGCATCCCGAGGGGTCCGAAAATGCGCGCCGCAGCGAAATCCCGCAGGGACTGGCCGCTGGCCCGCTTCACGATCACGCCGAGGAGGAAGAAGCCGCTGTTGGAGTAGAGGTAATCGTCCCCCGGACCGAAATTGGGCGCCTTCTGGCGGGCGATCGCGCCGAGCGCGTCCGCCTCGGTCGTCCAGTCCTCCTCCTGCATCCCCTGCAGCGCCATGACCTCGATGTAATCCCGCAGGCCGCTCGTGTGGTGCAGCAGGTGCCGGATGGTCACGGTCTTGCCGTAGCTCGGGACCTCGGGGAGCCACTTTCGGATGTCGTCGTCGAGCGAGAGCTTCCCTTCGCGGGCGAGGAGATGGATCGAGAACGCGGTGAACTGTTTGGAGGTCGAGCCGATATCGAAGACCGATTGCGGCGAGTTGGCGATGCCGAGCTCGAGGTTCGCCATCCCGTAGCCGCGCTCGAAGGCGATCTTCCCGTCCCGGTATACGCCCAGCGCGCAGCCGGGCGAGTCCGTCCGGTCGTATTCGCGAAAGACCGCGTCGACCTTCGCCCGGACGTCGGCCGGCGCCGCCGCCGGAGAGGCGCTCGCGGGCGCGAGCCACAGGAGCGTCGCGAGAAGCGGATACATGCGGGGGCCTCCTCGAAAGTCTCGCGAGTTTATCGCTGTGCGAACCGAGCTTCGAAGCGCTCGATCTCGGCGCGCCGCTCCGGGGAGAGAGGTTTGGAGGCGCGCGTCGCCCAGTCGTAGCAGACCTGCGTCGTCTTCGCCTCGGCGACGAGACGTCCGTCGGCTCCGGAGAGTCGATACGAGAAGTCGAACGACGACTTCCCCAGGCGCGACACGTGGATCTCGAGCTCCAGTACCTCGCCCATGTGGGCCGCGGACCGGTAGTCGATCTCGGCGCGCGCGACGACGAAGTCGATCTCCCAGAAATCGTCGATGGTGCCGCGCATGGCGAGCCAGTACTTCTGACGCGCCCACTCCAGATAGCGGAGATAGGCCACGTTGTTCAGGTGGCCCATCGCGTCGATGTCGCCGTAGGGAACCTCGACCGTGAGCTTCACCGCGGCGCGCGCCGGAAATGGAAGCCCCTCGTCTGGCCGCCCTTCTCGAGCGTGACGGCCAGGACGTCGTCGGATGGCCTCGCGTACGTGAGGCGCACGACTCCGGGGGCACCGACCTCGGAGCCCTCGAACACCAGTTGACGCGGATCCGTCGAAACGAGCTTGAGGACGTACGGCGTCGCCTTGTCCTCCATGGCCACGAGGGCCGGATCGAAATGGCGAAGGCGCAGAACGAGGGTTCCGTCCTCCGCGGAGAGGCGCAGGATCTCGTAGACGCGGGCTTTGCCCTCTACGACGTAGCGCCACATGCCGAGCATCGCGTCGCCCGACGGAGCGCTCCAGGTCTCTTCGGAGAGGTTGCCGCCCGTGTCGTCGATCCAACGGCCGGCGAGCCAGGAGAGATCCTGGAGCGCGATCGGCGTCGCGGCGAGGGCCACGGCGAGGTCCGTCGCGAAGACGATCGCGAGCGCGGCGCAGGCGATCCTTCTCATGCGGGACCCTCCTCTCGGAGGCCAACGATAGCTTGAGGACGGTCGATTCTGCATTGCCTCGGAGGTCTCCAAGACCTCAGCGCTTCCCGTGTGCGATCCGCACGGCCTCCGGCAGGCCGCGCAGGCGCAACATCGCTGCGACACCCAGCGCCGGCCCGGGCGCCAGGACGGCGAACGCCCAGCGCCATCCGACGGCCTGCTGAAGGACGCCGACGAGCTCGATCGACACGGTCGTCAGGAAGAATCCGACGCAGGTTTGGATCGTCAGCGCGGTCCCGATGTACTGCGGATCCGACAGCTCGGTCACACATGCGGAGAACTGGGCGGAGTCGGCGACGACCGCGGCGCCCCAAACCGCGCTGAAGGCGAGCAGCGCCGCCGGCGGCGCGCCGTACCGGAACCCGATGCCGAGGCAGCACGCGCCCGAGATCGCCATCGCCCAGGACGTCACTGCGGTCCTGCCGACCCGGTCGCCGAGTAGGCCGCCGGCCACGCACCCGACCGCGCCGCTGCCGATGACGAGGAACGAGGCGACCTCCGCCAGCCGCGCGGGCTCCGCGCGCAGGGCAAAACTGGAGCGGAGGAAGACGGGGATCCAGGTCCACATCGCGTAGATCTCCCACATGTGGCCGAAGTAGCCGAAGTCCGCCAGCCTCACGCCGCGATTCCGGAAGACCTTTCGGATCTGGCCCGCGTCGAAGCGCGCCGCCGGCGCCGCGAAGGGACCGTCGCCGACGAGGAGAAGCAGGAGTCCACCGAGGCCGCCGACGGCGGACACGACGAGCACCTGCGTGCGCCAGTCGCGGAATGCCAGTGCGTTGACGAGATATGGAAACGCCTTGCCGACGGTCAACGCGCCGACGAGGACGCCGAGCGCCATTCCGCGGCCGCGGCGGAACCAGCTCGCAAGGATCTTCATCCCGGGCGGATACACGCCCGCCAGGAAAAAGCCCGTCAGGAATCGGAAGACGAGCGCGGACGCCGACCCCCGGGCGAAGAGCGCCACCGACGCGTTCGCCGCCGCGCCGGCGAGGGCGGAGACGAAGGCGATCCTTCGCGCGGGAAAGACGTCGGGGAGGTTGGCGAGCGCGCTCATCAGCGTTCCCGCGACGAAGCCGAACTGCACCGCCAGCGTCAGCCACCACGCGGCCGCCTCGCTCATGGACCACTCGGCTTTCAGCGCGGGCGCGACTGCCGACGCCGAAAACCAGAGCGACATCGCGAACAGCACGCCCGCCGCGACGAGCGCCAGCGCCCTCCAGCGCTCGGGCGACTCGGTGTCCGACGAGGAGGACATGCGGCCCAGAGCTTGCCACAGGCTTCACTGGCTTCTGCTACGCTTCCGCGTCGCCATGAGAAAGACGGCGATCCTCGCGCTCGGCGTTCTTCTCGCTCTCCCGGTGGGCCTCCAGGGCCAGAGCCGCAGCGCCTGCCCCCCCCAGGGCTCCGCCACGAAAGCGAAGGCAAAGAAGCTGAACGAGCTCCGCGCGCGCGTCGACGAACCGTCCGACGACGACTACGACGACACCGTCGACATGTCCGACCTCATCGATCCGGGCGACGACAGCCAGCGCTGGTCCAACAACTCGGCCGCCGAGATCACCGCGTTCGTCGTCGATGTCCGAGACGGCGGAATGGCGAGCTCGAACTGCTTCTCTCCGGACCCGGCCGACCACGACACCGTCCTGGAGCTCTCCTCCGGCGCCGACGTCTCCGACGCCTCCCACCGAGTTCTCGCCGTGATCACGCCCCGGTGGCGGCGGATCATGGCGAAGAACCAGATCGACTGGTCCACGCGCGCGATCCGGGCGCTGTACTGGCAGAAATACGTGTCGATCCGCGGCTGGCTGCTCTTCGACGCCGACGCGGCCAGCCGGGCCGTCAACACGGCGTCCCTCGCCGGCGCGTCGATCACGCGGGCGACCGCCTGGGAGATCCACCCCGTGACGGGGATCGAACCGAGCGAGGAGGGCCTCGAGCAGCAGACGCGGCTCGACGAGCCCGGACCGTTCCTTTACGCGAGGTCGAACGCCAGAAGCTCGGCGCCCTGATCGCCACCCGTCAGCCGCAGCGCCGTCTCCTTCGACGCCGCCAGCCCGTCTCCCGGCCCGAGCTCCGCTCCGTCGACCGCGACGCGTCCCGACAGAACCTGGAGCCATAGATGTCGGCCCGGCGCGAGCGCGGCGGTCAGCGTCTCACCAGGCCTCGCGATCCCGGCGTACACGCGCGCATCCTGGCGGATCGCCAGGGAGCCGTCTTCGCCTGAAGGCGACGCGACGAGCACCAGCCGCCCTTCCTTCGCCTCGCGGTCGAACCGCTTCTGGGCGTACTGCGGCGCCGCGCCGGTCTCATCGGGCAGGATCCAGATCTGGTAGAAGTGAACGGGGTCCGTCTCCGACGCGTTGAACTCGCTGTGCCGCACGCCGGTGCCGGCGCTCATGTACTGGACGTCGCCCGGGACGATCACCGATCCGTTCCCCATGCTGTCCTTGTGCGCGAGACCGCCTTCGAGGACATAGGTCAGGATCTCCATGTCGCGGTGTCCGTGCGTGCCGAAGCCCTCGCCGGGACGGACGCGGTCCTCGTTGATGACGCGGAGCGCGCGAAAGCCCATGCGGCGCGGGTCGTGGTAGTCGCCGAAGGAAAACGTGTGGTAGGTGTTGAGCCAGCCGTGGTCGAAGTGGCCGCGGTCGCTGGCTCGGAGAATCGAGATCATCGGGGCCTCCTCACGGCCCGATATACGCAAGAACGACGCCGGCGGCTTCGCGGACGATTGCGGCTCAGACGGAGCGCCACCAGCCGTCGTCGAGAGCCGGGAGGGCCTCGGGTTCGAGCGACTCTCCCGGACGCGGGACCGCCAGCCGCACCCCGACGCGCGCGGCCTCGGCGGCGACGCGAAGGACCGGCTCGTTCCAGGCGTGGAAGGCGAGGTTGAAGGTCCCCCAGTGGACCGGGATCAAGAGGCCGGCGCGCAGGTCCGCATGCGCCCGGACCAGTGCTTCCGGCGTCATGTGGACGTCCGGCCAGGTCGGTCCGTACGCTCCGGCGCTCATCAAGGAGGCGTCGAACGGGCCGCGCTCGGATCCGATCCCGCGATACGCATCCAGTTGGCCGGAGTCGCCGCTGTAGAAGGCGCGGTGACGAGGGCCCGAGATGACGTACGAGCACCAGAGCGTGCGATCGCGATCCGTCAGCCCGCGGCCCGAAAAGTGGCGGGCCGGCCCCGCGGACACCTCCACGTCGCCGAACCTCACCGCATCGCCCCAGTCGAGCTCGTGGATGCGCTCCGGAGCCACGCCCCAGCGCTCGAGGTGCGCGCCGACGCCGAGCGGGACGAGGAAAGCGGCGCCGCCCCGTGCGACCCGGCGGATCGAGGCCATGTCGAGGTGGTCGTAATGATCGTGGGAGACGAGAACCGCGTCGAGCTCGGGGAGATCCTCGGCGGCGACCGGAGGCGGGAAAAAGCGCCCCGGACCGATCCACGACGACGGAGAGATCCGCTCGCTCCAGACCGGATCCGTGAGGAAGCGCCGCCCGTCGATCTCGACGAGCGTCGTGGCGTGCCCGAGCCACGTCAGCCTCAGGCCCGACGGCGGCGGCGAAGCGAAGTCGAACCGGCCGCGGCGCACGACCGGAATCGGCCGGGATGGGTATCGCTCCGGTCCCGCCGTCAGCTGCAGTCGGATCGTCTCGAGGATGTCGGCCGGACGGAGGGTCGAGGTCTCGATCGGGTTACGGAAGCGGCCGTCTACGAAGCGGGGCGAGCGCCGGAGACGCGCCCACCGCCCGCCGCGCGCTCGGGCGCCGAACGAGGCGAGCCAGGCGGTCGATCGCACGAAACCGATCGCCGCGACTCCGGCCGCGGCCGCGAGGGCGCCCCGGAGAACTCGCGCGGCTCGCTGCGGCTCTTTCGATCTTCTCGCGCGGCTTCGTCCCACTGAGCGATTCTAAGCGCCGGAAAAAAGCGGCCCGGCCGGCCCTCCCCACGAGGGCGAAGAGAGGGTCGGCGCGGGCCGGTCGGAGCACCGACTCTCAGAGCGAATTCAAGAACGCGGCCAACCAGGCCTTCTCATACACGGGCATCGCCGCGTATCGGTTGCGCGCCTTCTTTCCCTGGCCGTCGTGGGCGAGGATCGCCTCGGGGAGCGTCGACGCACGCCCGTCGTGGAGATAGGCGGTGACGCGGCGCAACCCCCAGAGCGGCGCCGTGCGCATCAGCTTTCCCGTCGCGAGGTTCTGAGTAATGCCGTCGCCGAGGCTTCCCATGTCGTGCAGGAGGAAGTCCGAGTACGGGTGGAACGTCACCCGGTTCAGGGCGGGCACAGGATTGGGCCCGGTCGTCAGATTCGCACGGTGACAGGCGGCGCACCCGATGCTCGCGAAGACGACCTGGCCGAACAGCACCTGGGCGTTGATCGGTCCGCGCGGGGGCGGAGCGAGGTACGTCATGAAGTCGGCGAACTCCTGGACGCTGGTGCCGTCGTCATTCAACCCCGGATCGGGATTGCAGGAGAGCGACGCGCAGTCGCCCTGCGGACAGTTCTCGTTCGGAAACTGAGGGCTCGTGACGCCCATTTCGTTCAGGTACGCGTCGCCGGAGAACTGGAAGAGCGTCGGGTTCTGGCCCTTCCAACCGAACTTGCCGACCGCGTTCTGACCCGCCGAAATGTTGGTCACGACGCTGACCGTCCCCGTGATCCCGTCCGGGTTGTGCGCCTCGTCGGCCGCGATCGCGTAGAAGGTCGCGTCGGGAACCGCGTCGACCAGGCCGAGCCCGAAGAGCGGCGTCGTCCGGCGATGCGCGGTGATGGTGGCTTCCGGAGGAACGATCTCGCCGACGTAGTCGCATGTCCCCGCGGCGCCGATCCCCTGGGACTGGATCAGCGAGCCGCCGTACTGCGTCATCGGGTCGAACGTGCCGTCCGGAGCGGTCGTGCCGAACCGCGTCTCCAGCACGGCGCTGCCGCCCCCGACGGCCGCGACGTTGTGGCAGTTGGCGCACGAAACGTCGTTGAACACGGGACCGACCCCCTCTTCCGGAGTCTCCACGCTCTGGAACTCGGATCTCCCGGCGTCGAAGCGGTCCAGAAGGTCCGAGGAAAGACCGGCGAGCGGCTGTCCGAAATCCGGCGGCGGCGAGATGTTCGGCTGCGGCGTCAGCGCGGCCAGCGCCAGGACCAGGAACATCGAGACGGCGATCCGAAACGAAACTCTCGAGCCCATGGGGCCCTCCTTTCGTTCGGCTCTCGACATGCGGCGGGCTGGGAGGTCAGTCCGGGATTCGGGAGTCTTGCGGGCACGTTAGGCGCCGCCGCCGGGCGCCGACAATCGTTCGGCCGTCCAGAGAAGGTTCAGGTCGGACCCGCACCTGCGGCCAGCGCCCCGGGGTTCAGTCCGGGGACAGTGCCCGTCGGGTCCGGGTCCGCCCCGTCCCTCGGGTCCGGACGCCGAGAAGCGACCGGCATCGATATACGATCCCTTCGCACGGGGCTCGCCCCGCCACCATGGAGGTTTCATGAGACGCAAGACGAAGAAGGCCATCCGGATCTCCGCGGAGCACGCCGCCGTCGCGCTTCACCTGCTCATCGAGGACGGAAAGGTCGCCGCCGCCGACGTCCGCCGGGCGCTGAAGAATCGGGAGAAGCTGATCAAGGACCTGCGAACCCGCCTGACGGCGCTCGAGCGAGCGGCCGCGCCGGCGGCCCGCCGCATCGCGAAGGCCGGACGGAGCGCCGCGCGACGGGCGAAACCCCGGGCTCGCCGCGCTCTTTCACGCGCCCAGAAGGTGGCCCGCCGCGCCCAGGGGCAGTACCTCGCGGCGATCCGCCGGCTCTCCCGCGAAGCCCGGGAAAAGATCAAGACGATCCGCAAGCAGTCGGGCGTGGCCGCCGCGATCAAGGCCGCCAAACGCCTCGCCGCATAACCCGACGGGCCTTGCGGCGTTACGATTCGGCCTGATGGAGTACGAAGGCGAGGAACGCCGCTTCGCGCGGTGGATCTGCGCCGCGTGCCGATCCCCGCGGTTCGCCCCCATTCCGCGGGACGGCCGACTCAAGTGCCCGATCTGCTATGCGGGCGTCGCGTTCGACGCGCGCCGACACGCCCGACGCGATCCGGCCGACCGCGGCAAGCGGCCGGACCAGATCCTCCCCGAGCGCTGACCCCGACCCTCATCGGAGCGAAGTCATGAAGTGGTCTCCCGAACAGATCGCCACCCTTTTCGAGTACACACGCTGGGCGTCGGAAAAGACGCTCGAATCCGCAGCGCCGCTCTCGTCGGAGGAGTTCCGGCGAGCCATCGGAGGCAGCTTCGGCTCGGTGCATGCGACCCTGGTCCACCTCTACGGAGCGGACTGGGTGTGGCTCGAGCGCTGGCACGGCCGCTCGCCGCGGGCGCTGCCGAAGCCCGAGGAGCTCGAGAGCTTCGACGCCGTCCGTTCCCGCTGGCGCGAGGTTCAGGACAGCCAGCGCGCGTTCGTCGAGACGATGGCGCCGACGCGCATGGACGAGCCCGTGACCTACGTCAACTTCGCCGGCCAGACGTTTTCCTATCCGCTCGGCGAGACGCTCCTCCACGTCGCCAACCACGGCACGTACCACCGCGGCCAGATCGCGACGATGCTGCGGCAGCTCGGAAAGAAAGCCATCTCGACTGACTATCTGCGCTGGATCGATACCGGCGGGAAATGAAAAACAGGGCGCGAGGCAGAAAGCCCCACGCCCCGATCGCCGAATCAGAAGGAAAGCGTGCCCGTCCGGACGAGGTAGGCCAGCCGCTCGCGCTGCTCGGGCTCGAGCAGCCGGTGCAGCCGGCCGAGCGCCGTCACGACCGCATCTCGCAGCCGCGTCGCGCTCTGCAGGCGCAGGTCGGCGCCGGCCTTCGCCTTCGCCTCGTCGAAGGACTCGCCGGCGATCGCGTCCGCGAACGCCGACAGCGCCCTCCGGTGGTCCACCGCGGCCTGAGCGCGCTCGGTCTTGATCTCGTCGAGAATCTTCGCGAGCTCCGCGACCTGAGCGTCGTCGAGGTCGAGGCGATACGCCAGGAACCTCAACGGACGCCGAACGCCGAAGTGGCCGCCGACGACTCCGAACGGCGCGTCGTCGTCTCCGGCCATTGCGAACGACCAGCGCTCGCGCCGGCCCTCGCCCTCCGAGCCGTAGCCGCCGCCCGCGTGAGCGCGATACTCCGCGCAACGACGAGCCTTCCAGTGGGGAATGAATCCGGGATGCATCGGACCTCCTCTCGCCGGGGCCATCGCTCCCGGCGGGTCATAGACGCGCGGGCGAAATGCCTCGCGCTTTCGGAAATTACGATAACGCGTCGGTCGCGGATCCAGGAATCTTCGCGGCGAGGACAACCTGCTAGAATTGAGCATGTTAAGAACATTTCGAGGCGTCGCGGGCGTCGTCCTCGCCGGGGCTTTGCTCGCCGTCCCGCTTTTTGCCGCCGCGCCCGTCTTCTCCAACAACTTCACGGCCGTCACGCTCGACGGCGTGCGCCTCGGAACCGACACGGACCCCTCGAATTACTCGATGTTTCCCTCGGTCGTGTACGACCCCTCGAGCGGCCTCTTCCACATGTGGGTCGCCAACACGAGCGCGCTCTCGATCGAAGGACTCCGCCACGCGACGTCCACCGACGGCGTGCACTTCATCTCCGACGGCAACCTCTCG
>Ga0126381_100008532_pt1 | contig 11464 bp, 13 predicted proteins | sample PanSoiMetPlot_28_FD_96465 | JGI IMG/M metagenome (GOLD analysis project Ga0126381, IMG submission 96465) | Tropical forest soil microbial communities from Panama - MetaG Plot_28 | ecosystem: Environmental > Terrestrial > Soil > Tropical forest > Bulk soil | place: Panama | collected 2016-02-17 | reverse complement strand
GATCCCTCTATGTGGATTTGTCGCCGGCGACTTCCCGACCGACACTGTCGAACAACAGGTCGTTAATTTTCTTGATGGCAAAACAAACGGCGAGAATTTGCTTCACCTGTTGTACGACTACATCCTCGATGAACCGATTCCGGTGCGACTGAGCGGATTACTTAAGACTTAAGCCGGGGCGGCCTTCAAACACGCGGCTACGGTTGGTCGGGGACGAGCGGTGGTGCGCCACCTTCAACTTCATCCCAGATTCTGATTTTGTGGGTCGGATCGCGGATATAAGCAAGGCTTACAACCACGCCAACGGCCGAGACCGCCATCGGATAGAAAAGGGCTCCCAGCGCAATCCCGGTCGCCTGTGAGATCGCGGTTCCGATGAACGGCACGCCCCCGCCAAACCAGCCATTGCCGATATGGTAGGGCATCGACATCGAGCTGTAGCGGATCCGTGCGGGGAAAAGTTCTACCAAGAAAGCCGCGATCGGGCCGTATACCATCGTGACGAGGATCACCAGATAGAACACGAGGAGTGTCAGCATCACCGGGTTATCTCGGAAGGTGCCGAGCCACGTGAAGACCGGCCAGTAAGTCACTACCGCCAACGCGAAGCCCAAAGTCATAATGTTACGCCGGCCAATGCGGTCCGACAGCCAGCCAAAGACCACAAAGAACAGGGAGCCGACCGTAAGCGCTACCATCAGGATGATATAGACGGTGACGTAGTTTAGCTTCAGCACCGCGATCATATAGATCAGCGCATAGAATTGTCCTGTGTACCAAACAACCCCTTCAGGCGCTGTCGCCCCGAATAATGCGATCGCCATCAAGCGCCAGTTGTGGCCGCTCGAGTAAGTGTCCTTGACCGGGTTGGCCGAGGCTTTGCCTTCCTCTTTCAGCCGCGCATAAAGCGGCGACTCCTCGAGCTTGAGCCGAATATAGCCCGACAAGATGACGAGGAACGCCGAGATCAAAAACGGGATGCGCCAGCCCCAGTCGGTAAATGCGGCATCGCTCATCGACTGCCGGCAGATCAGGATGACGAGCAGTGCAAAGACAATCCCCATCGTCGCGGTGGTTTGGATCCAACTCGTGTAAAGGCCGCGTTTGCCGTCGGGTGCGTGCTCGGCGATATAGGTCGCCGCACCGCCATATTCGCCGCCGAGCGCCAAGCCTTGCATTGCCCGCATCAGCAAGATGAGAATCGGAGCGGCAAGTCCCCAGCTCGCGTAGCTCGGGATACAGCCGACGAGGAAGGTTGCGAGGCCCATCATGCCGAGGGTCAGCATGAAGGTGAATTTCCGCCCGATCAGATCGCCAAGGTGGCCAAAGAAGAGGGCGCCGAAGGGGCGCAAGATAAACCCGAACCAGAACACCGCAAGGCTCGCCAGCAGCGCCAAATTTTCATTGCCCGGTGGGAAGAAATGCTTCGCGAAAAAGACGGCGAGTACACCATAAATGTAGAAGTCGTACCACTCGATCAGCGTGCCGACCGAGGAAGCGCCGATGATCCAGGGCAAGCTCATTCTGCCGGTGGACGCTCCTCCGCCTGCGGTTTCCGAGTAGACGGACATCGACTTCTCCTAGCGTTTGACTCCCGTTACTTGAATACACGTAAATGAATGTAAGCTTCAAGGCGCCGGGTTGGTGAGCAGCGTCCGGCCTTTTAATCAGCCACGCGGCAGCATCCCGCCGAGATCGCGGCCGCCAAAAAGGTGGACATGGAAATGCGGCACCTCCTGGTGTGCCGCGGGTCCGGTATTGGCGAGGACCCGATAGCCCGTAGTGGCGACGCCCTGCTCCCTTGCAATTTCTCCGACGGCGCGGACCAGCGCGGCAATCTCGTCCGCCGAGGCCTTCTCTGAGAAATCGTCAAACGAAACGTATTCGCCTTTCGGGATCACCAGCACGTGGGTTGGGCTTTGTGGGTTGACGTCGTGAAAAGCGAGGACATGCCTGTCTTCATAGACTTTATTGCACGGTATTTCGCCGCGCAGAATGCGGGCGAAGACATTGCTGCGGTCATAGGCCATCATCCCCTCCGCTGGATCTCGTCAAATATTAGCGCGTGCGCGTTTCTCGTCGACGCCGGAAGTGCCCTCGCGCCGCGCCAGTTCGGCGGCGACATCCTCCGGAGAGACGCCGGCAGCGGCCCACAGCACCATCAGGTGGTAGAGCACATCGGCGCTTTCGCGAACGAGGGCGGTGGGCTGATCGCGTACGCCCTCGATCACCGCCTCGACCGCCTCTTCGCCGAGCTTCTTGGCAATTTGGGCGCGACCACGGGCAAAGAGCCGCGCGGTGTATGAACTCTCAGGGTCGGCTTGGCGGCGGGACAGAATGACCTGCCACAGGCGGTCGAGGGCCGAACCGAGCTCTGCGGTCATGTTCACCAGCGCACCGGGAGACCACAAGCGGCGAGCCGGGCCTTCGCCTCGCCGATGCAGTAAGTCCCGAAATGGAAAATCGAGGCTGCAAGAACCGCAGTGGCGTGGCCATCGCGAATTCCCTCGACGAGGTGGTCGAGTGTCCCCACCCCGCCCGAGGCGATGACAGGGACGCGAACCGCATCTGCAACCGCGCGAGTCAACGCGATGTCGAAACCGCTCTTCGTTCCGTCTCGGTCCATCGAGGTCAAAAGGATCTCGCCGGCGCCGTAATCGGCGAGCCGGCAAGCCCATGCGACGGCGTCGATGCTGGTCGCCCTACGCCCGCCATGTGTAAACACCTCCCAGCGTCCCGGGCTCACCTGCTTCGCATCGATCGCAGCCACAATGCACTGGCTGCCGAATTTCTCGGCCGCTTCGCGCACGAATTCCGGGCGGGCGACAGCGGCGGTATTGATCGACACCTTGTCGGCGCCGGCGAGCAACAGGCGGCGGATATCCTCGACTGCGCGCACCCCCCCGCCGACCGTCAGCGGCATGAAACATTGCTCGGCAGTGCGCCCAACGACATCGTAGAGCGTGTCGCGGTTCTCGGCGCTCGCCGTAATATCCAGAAAGCACAGCTCGTCAGCGCCCTCGCGGTCATAAAACCGCGCCTGCGCCACCGGATCGCCGGCATCAACAAGATCGACGAAATTGACACCCTTTACGACCCGTCCGTCCTTGACGTCGAGGCAAGGGATGATCCGCATCTTCAGCATCAGTGCCGCTCCGCCAGCAATCGCAACGCTGCCTGCAGGTCGATGCGGCCGTCATAGAGCGCCCGGCCACAGATAACCCCGGCGATGCCTTCGGCCGCATGAGCCTTCAGCGCCGCTATGTCCGCGAGCGAGGTGACCCCGCCGGAAGCGATGACCGGTATCCGGATCTGGTGCGCGAAGCTGGCGACTGCAGCTGCATCGATACCGGTGAGTGCTCCGTCGCGCGCAATATCGGTATGGACGATTGCCGCTACGCCGCAATCCTCGAAGCGGCGTGCGAGCTCGACAGCCGCGACCTCGGTCGTTTGCGACCAGCCCTCGATGGCAACTCGCCCGTTGCGGGCATCGACGGCAACGGCAATTGCCCCCGGGTATCGGTCGGCGACACGTCGCACGAAATTAGGGTCGCGCAACGCCACGGTTCCGAGCACGAGCCTCTCGATGCCGACTTCGAGCCAGCCTTCAATCGCAGCCTGGTCGCGGATCCCCCCGCCCAATTGTATGCGCAGATCGACGGCCCGGCGAATTGCCCTTACCGCTCCGCCGTTGATCGATCGGCCGGCGAACGCGCCGTTGAGGTCAACTACATGCAGCCATGCGACACCGGCTTCGGCGAAGTGCCGAGCTTGCGACGCGGGATCGTTGCTGAACACCCGCGCGGTGTCCATGTCGCCGCGAACGAGGCGGACGCAGACACCGTCCTTAAGATCAATCGCGGGATAAAGGATCACCGGGTCGCGGGCTCGTCTTCGAGCAGCTTGTAATAGTAATGTCCCGGCACCGTCCGGCCTTCGACTTGCGCGTAGACCGGATGCGTTCCCCAGCGTCGATATCCCAAACTCTCATAGAGCCCGATCGCTGCGCGTTGCGTGTCGCGCAGGTCGAGATTGAGGACAACTAAACCGATCTCCCGGGCGAGACGCTCGACTTCGCGAACGATGCCGCGGCCGAGGCCGCGCCCGCGCGCCCAGGGCGCCACAAACGCGCTCGTCAGGGTTCCGGCGAACGCCTGTGCCTCATTGTTGCGGGGCGCCCGGCTAAGTTGTGCCGAGCCGGCGATGATTCCGTCAAGCCGGCCCACGACAAGCCGACGCTCGGGGACGAGCAATACACCTTTCCAATAATTTTCCAGCACCTGGCGCGGCGGTGGCTTGAGCCAGCCAAACCCGCCGCCGTCGGTGATGGCACTTTCCGTCGCCTCGCAGAGATCGTCGAGATCGGTACCCGAAAATCTGGTCAACCGATCGACCGAGATGGTTCCGGCAACTCGAATATCGTTCATGGATCCCAACGCAGAAAGTTTGCGATCAATCGCAGCCCGGCCACCTGGCTCTTCTCAGGGTGGAACTGCGTGCCGGCGAGATTGTCGCGCCCGATGATTGCTGCGATCGGCCCGCCGTAATCGGTTGTGGCGACGAGGTCATGCGGATCGGCGAGGCGAAAATGATAGCTGTGCACAAAATAGGCGTGGGCGCCCGCGCCGAGCCCGTCGAGCAAGGGATGTGTCGACTGCGCCTCGATCTCGTTCCATCCCATATGCGGGACCTTCAGACCAGCGGCACTGGGTTCGATAGCAACCACCTCTCCGCCGATCCAGCCGAGCCCCTCGGTCGTCAGGAACTCCCGCCCGCGATCGGCCAGCAATTGCATGCCGACGCAGATGCCGAGGAACGGCCGCCCGCGTTCGATGACGGCCTCGCGCAACGCCGTTTCGAGGCCGGTAACATCGGCAAGGCCGCGGCGGCAATCGGCAAAGGCACCCACACCCGGAAGCACGAGCCGATCCGCCGTGGCAATGGCCTCGGGCGCGCTCGTCACCTCGATCCGCGCGGCGGTCCCGGTCTCCGCCGCGGCGCGCTCGAACGCCTTGGCGGCAGAACGGAGATTACCCGAGCCGCAATCGACGATCGCTACGATCATGAGAGGCCGCCGCCGAGGACGCCCTTCGTCGAAGGGATCGCACCCGCTCGCCTCGGATCGATCTCGATCGCTTGGCGCAAGGCCCGTGCCAATCCCTTGAAGCACGATTCGACGATATGGTGGTTGTTTTCGCCGTAGAGGTTTTCGACGTGAAGTGTCACCCCGGCCGACTGTGCAAACGCCTGGAACCATTCCTTGAAAAGCTCGGTGTCCATTTCGCCAAGCTTCGGACGCGTGAAATTGACCTTCCAGATGAGATAGGGACGGTTGGACGCGTCTAGGCTGACGCGCGTCAACGTCTCGTCCATTGGAATGACGGCGTGCCCGTACCGGGTGATGCCGGCGCGATCGCCCAGCGCGCGCGTCACCGCTTCGCCGACGACATAGCCGGTATCTTCGGTCGTGTGATGAAAGTCGATATGCAGATCGCCTTTCGCATGGAGGCGCAGGTCGATGAGGCTGTGCTTTGCGAGTTGCTCCAGCATGTGATCAAGAAAACCGATACCGGTCGAGATCTCGGCCGCTCCCGTGCCGTCGAGATCGACGCGGCCGTTGATCTGCGTCTCCTTGGTGTTGCGCTCGACCCTTGCCACCCGCACGATGTTCTCCCCTCGCTGCCGCTCCCATTTTAACAACTTTTGCGCGCGGTTTCCATCCCGGGACACCGCGGCAGGACGCGCGCTTGACCACCGACCCACCCACCTTACATCTCGGTCTCCGGAAACAGCGTACACTTTAAGTTTTCGGGAGTTCCTTCGCGCAAGATCGCCTTCTCAAAGTGACGCATGGATCAATCTGGCAACACCAAATGGCACGGCACGACCGTGCTCTGCGTCCGCAAACAGGACCTCGTCGTCGTCGCTGGAGATGGCCAGGTGACGATGGGCCAGACGGTCGTCAAGTCGAATGCCCGAAAATTGAGGCGCCTCGCCGGCGGTTCGGTGATCGCGGGGTTTGCCGGCGCAACAGCTGACGCAATCACGCTTTTCGAGCGGCTCGAAGGCAAGCTCGAACAATATGCCGGGCAGCTCACCAGGGCTTGTGTCGAGCTCGCCAAGGATTGGCGCACCGACCGCTATCTGCGCCGGCTCGAGGCGATGATGGCGGTAGCAGACAAAAATGTCTCACTGATCATGTCGGGGACCGGCGATGTACTGGAGCCCGAGGACGGGATCATCGGGATCGGCTCCGGCGGCGGATATGCGCTCGCCGCGGCGCGGGCATTGATCGCCATCGAAGGCCTCGACGCCGAGGAAGTGGCGCGCCGCGCGATGGCAATCGCCAGCGGGATTTGCATCTATACAAACGATAAGATCATGATCGAGAAACTGGAGTATTGAGGCGGTGCTGAAATTACTCGAGTCATCCCCGCGGATCCCTGGGACGGCCCGCAAGGGCCGGCCGCCCGAGGACGGGACCAGGGGAGTTCCCCGCAAGAGGCTGGCCATCTTGGATTCCCGCTGGCGCGGGAACGACGATCGTTTGCAATGACTGCCTTCAGCCCGCGCGAGATCGTCTCCGAGCTCGATCGGTTCATCGTCGGCCAGCACGAGGCAAAGCGTGCGGTTGCGATCGCGCTGCGTAACCGGTGGCGGCGCCAGCAGCTCTCGCCCGAATTGCGCGAGGAGGTGCTGCCCAAGAACATCCTGATGATCGGGCCGACGGGATGCGGCAAGACCGAAATCTCGCGCCGCCTAGCGCGGCTGGCGCAGGCTCCCTTCGTCAAAGTGGAGGCCACCAAATTCACCGAAGTCGGCTATGTCGGACGGGATGTCGAGCAGATTGTCCGCGACCTCGTCGAAATCGCTATCGGGATGACCCGCGAGCGATTGCGCAAAGAGGTCGAGCCCAAAGCGGAGATCGCTGCCGAAGAGCGTGTGCTCGATGCGCTGGTGGGTTCGCATGCGAGCGCCGAGACACGCCAGAAATTCCGCAAGATGCTGCGCGAGGGTGCCCTCGACGAGCGCGAGATCGAGATCGCCGTCCAGGAAAATGCCTCCACGAGCCTGCCGACATTCGAAATTCCAGGGCTCCCGGGCGCGCAGATGGGCATGCTCAATCTCGGCGACATCTTTGGCAAGGCGTTTGGTACGCGCACAAAGCCAAAGCGAATGACGGTCGCCGACAGCCATCGCGTGCTCGTTGCCGAGGAGAGCGACAAGCTCTTGGATCAGGAGATGGTCGTGCGCGAGGCGACGACCGCGGTCGAGCAGAACGGCATCGTCTTTATCGACGAGATCGACAAGATCTGCGGGCGCGGCGAACGGATGGGCGGCCCCGATGTGAGCCGCGAGGGCGTGCAGCGCGATCTCCTGCCATTGATCGAAGGGACGACGGTTGCGACAAAGCACGGGGCGATCAAGACCGACCATATCCTGTTTATTGCCTCGGGTGCGTTCCACCAGACGAAGCCCTCCGACCTGTTGCCCGAATTGCAGGGCCGCCTGCCGATCCGCGTCGAGTTGAAGGCCCTCGACCGCAACGACTTCCGGCGCATTCTGCTCGAACCCGAAGCGAGCCTCATCAAGCAGTACCGCGCACTGCTTGCGACCGAAGGGGTAACTCTCGAATTCGAGGATGCTTCAATCGACGAGCTTGCCCTATTGGCCGAGGAGATCAACGCCTCAGTCGAGAATATCGGCGCGCGGCGACTGCATACGATTCTCGAGCGGCTGCTCGAGGAAATCAGCTTCACGGCGTCCGACCGGCCCCAAGGGACCCAGATCACGATCGATCGGGCCTATGTCCGTGACCGTGTCGGCGCCCTCGCGCAAAACGCCGATCTGTCCAAATTCATTCTGTAGCGCCACGCCACGCCTGACCGTCTCTTGTGTGTCGAGGGCGCGGAGGCGCCGATCGTCGAGATGGTCGGTCAGCCGCCCTCGAGCTTGGGGATGAAGAAGATTTCGCAGCCCTCGCGGATCGGCTGGAAGTAGGCGGTCTCGTGGATGGCTCCGTCGATCGCGACGGTGGTTTCTTCGACGAGATGCTCGCCGAGACCCGGGTAGAGGCGGTCCATTTCCCTGATGACGCCGCGCAGGTTCTTGGCCTCGACCGTGAATTCGCGCACGCCGCCGGTGTAGCGGCGGCTGAACCCGGTCGTGAATAGAACCCGCGCGGCCATTCTGCTAGTCCTCGGTAAGATCGTCATTGCCGGGCACCGTCCCGGCCATCCACGGCCGCACGCGCGAGGTCTCGCCGGCTTGTGTGGATGCCCGGAACAAGTCCGGGCATGAAGGGTTAGGTTGATCCGGCGTCATCAATCCTTGTCAATCGTCCGCCTGGCCCATGTCGAGCGCGGCGCGGATCTTGGGCGGCGACATCGGCAGCTCGGTCAGGCGGCGGTGGATCGCGCTGTCGATCGCGTTGGCGATCGCCGCCATCGGCGGCACGATGTTGACTTCGCCGACGCCCTTGGCGCCGTAGGGATGGGCCGGGTTCGGTACCTCGACCATGACCGCGTCGATCATCGGCATGTCGGAGGCGACCGGCACGCGGTAGTCGAGAAAGCCGGCGTTATCGAGCCGGCCCTGCCGGTCGTAGATGTATTCCTCGTTGAGCGCCCAACCGATGCCTTGCGCGACGCCGCCCTGGATCTGACCCTCGACGTAAGAGGGATGGATCGCCTTGCCGACATCTTGCGCCGCGACAAAACGCAGGATCGTCACCTTGCCAGTCTCGGGATCGACCTCGACATCGCAGAACTGCGTCGAGAAGCCGGGCGCCATACCGCCGGCATTGACCGCCGCCGCGGCGGTGATCGGGCCACCGGTCAGTGCCTTTTTGGCGGCCAGCTCTTTGAACGACAGGGGTGCGAAATCACCCACATTACTGCTTGCGGGTTTCGCCTGGCCGTCCTCCCAGATGACGCCGTCGACATCGACATCCCAGATCATCGCGGCGCGAACACGCAGTTCGTCGACTACCTTTTTGCTCGCTTCGACGACCGCCATGCCAGTCGCGAACGTGACGCGCGAGCCACCGGTCACATGCGTGTAGCCGACTGACGAGGTATCGGCGACGATCGAGCGGATCTGATGGTAGTCGATCCCCAACGTTTCGGCAGCCATCAACGCCATCGACGCGCGCGAGCCGCCGATGTCGGGGCTGCCGGTCGCAATGATGACTGTGCCGTCTTCGTTGACCTGCACGCTCGCGCTCGACTCGCCACCGCCGTTGAACCAATAGCCGGAGGCGACGCCGCGTCCCTGGTTGGGACCCAAAGGAGTCTTGTAGGCGGGGTGATTGACCAGCGCCTCGACGGTTTCGGCGTAGCCGCCATGGGCGAGCTTTGGTCCGAAGATCATCGATGTCCCGGGCCGCGCGGCGTTCTTGAGGCGGAATTGCAACGGGTCCGTGCCGACCCTTTTCGCCAGGATGTCTAGCACACTCTCGACAGCAAAGGCTGAGATCGGCGAGCCGGGCGCGCGGTAGGCCGCTGATTTCGGGCGGTTGCACACGACGTCGTAGCCAACCGTGTGCTGGTTCGGGATGTTGTACGGTGCAAATGCGCACAGGCACGCATTCATGACCGGCGAACCGGGAAAGGCCCCAGCTTGGAACTTGAAGACGCCCTCTGCGGCGGTAATCGTGCCATCCTTCTTGACACCGATCTTGACCCGCATGGAAGAGCCGGAGGTCGGTCCTGAGGCCTTGAAGACCTCGTCACGGCTCATCACGATCTTGACCGGCCGTCCCGACTTCTTCGCAAGCAGGGTGGCGACGGGCTCGAGGTAGACGATGGTCTTGCCGCCGAACCCGCCGCCGATCTCGGCCGGCGTCACGCGAATATCGCCGACCGGCATGCCGAGGAGCTTGGCGGTCAGCGCGCGGATCACGAAATGCCCCTGACTCGAGGCCCAGATCTCAGCTTGGCCGTCGGCGTCGAAGCGGGCGACACAGGCATGCGGCTCGATATAGGCCTGGTGCACCGCGGCAGTCTTGAATTCCTTCTCGACGATCTCGTCGGCTTCGGCAAAGCCGGCATCGAGATCGCCGATCTTGAATTCAACTTTCTTGGAGATGTTCGACGGCTTGGTCGGGGCCGGCTCGATGCCGCGCGTAATCTGGTCCTCGAAGAGGAGCGGGGCGTCGGGCTTCATCGCCTCGTCGACATCGATAACGTGGGGCAACACCTCGTAGTCGATCTCGATAAGTGCGGCGGCTTCCTCGGCGACCGATTTGCTGATCGCGGCCACGGCCGCGACAGCATGGCCTTCGTAGAGCGCTTTCTCGCGCGCCATGACGTTGCGCGTCATGTGCCAGAAATTCTGCGCGACCCGTTCAGGGCCGACGTATTCGAATTTGTGGTCGGGGAAATCGGCAGCGGTCACCACCGCCTTCACCCCGGGCAGCGCCAGCGCCTTTGTCGCATCGATCGAGCGGATGCGGGCATGCGCATGCGGTGAGCGCAAGACTTTGCCGTAGAGTGTGCCGGCGGTCGCGAAATCGGCGCCGTACATTGCCCGCCCGGTCACCTTCGGCACCCCGTCCGGGCGGATCGGCCGCGTTCCAACCCACTTGAACCGTGTCGGCGCAATATCGTTCACCGCATCCCTCCACTCATCAGGTCGATCTGTTATGGATTAGCGTCGCGCGACGGCGCGGCAAATGCAAGACCGGAGGAAAACCATGGCTCTCGATGTGAGGCGGATTGTTACGGGACATGACGCGAGCGGCAAAGCCGTGGTCAAGACCGACGAGCGACTGCATGGGGTGAGTCGGCTTGGGCGGCCGCACATCACGGGATGCGAGATATGGTCGACTGACAATATGCCGGTCGACAATTCAGACGAGAGCGCTGCGGCGCAGCGCGCCGGCTTTGTCAAACGCTACAATTATGTCGGCACCGGTGAGGGCACGGTGATCCGCATTACGGAATTCGCTCCAGGCGCCCCCAAATTCATGCACCGAACCGAGACCGTCGATTATGCATTGTTGCTCTCGGGCGAGTGCGACCTCGAACTTGACAGCGGCGAGGTCGTCCATATGAAGCCGGGCGACATTGTTGTACAACGCGGCACGATGCATGCGTGGGTCAATAACGGGACGGCGCCCGCCGTGTTCGCCTTTATCCTGATCGATGCCGCTCCAGCCAAGATCGCCGGCGAGGAGCTGCGGACCCATTTCCCGGCGCCGTGATCCCTCCCCGAGGCCCGCAGGATAACCGATTGCGAGCCGCGGGCGCGTCTCGCCGCTTGCATAGGTTTACCAAGATTGTAAGCTGCAGGACGCGCTGAAAGCTTAGATCGATGTGTTCTCGTGGCAGCTGTCGACTTCTCCTTCCGCATGGCTGCCGACGGCAACACTCGCCCACGCCTGGCGGAGGCGATGCGACCGACGGGTAGCACACCGGCGCATCTTTCAGCCCGGCAGTAATCAGATCCCCGCATCATGAAG
>Ga0126381_100008531_pt1 | contig 11464 bp, 14 predicted proteins | sample PanSoiMetPlot_28_FD_96465 | JGI IMG/M metagenome (GOLD analysis project Ga0126381, IMG submission 96465) | Tropical forest soil microbial communities from Panama - MetaG Plot_28 | ecosystem: Environmental > Terrestrial > Soil > Tropical forest > Bulk soil | place: Panama | collected 2016-02-17 | reverse complement strand
GCGGGCCAACCACGCCGCTATTCTCAATTCACCGAGCTGCATTATTTGGAGAAGCTGATTCCATTGAATACGTTCATCACCTTCGCCGCCTTTGTCACCATCACTGCGCAGTTGATCTTCATCTTCAATCTTTTCTGGAGCATGAAGGCTGGAAAGAAAGCCAGCGACAATCCGTGGGAAGCGACCACACTCGAGTGGACGACCACGACGCCTCCTCCCCACGACAATTTCGGCGGGCGCACGCCTGTCGTCTACCACGGCCCTTACGAGTACAGCGTGCCCGGCGAGTCGCGTGACTACGTCATGCAGACGGATCCCGCGACGTTGGCGGTTGGACATTAGGCTTGCTATGAGAAGTTTTTTTTCAACCGTCTTGGTCTCCGATCCCAAGAGCGCGGCGGGCGGCGGTGATGCTCCGCCAATCGGTGCCGGCCACGATGAAGGCCGCTGGGACTCTGAGCCGGGGCAATTCGACGTGCGCGTGCGGCGTGCCAGGCTAGGACTTCTGGTTGGGTTGGTGGGGGTGTTGATGATATTTATTTCTTTCACCAGCGCCTACCTTGTGCGTCAAGGTTTGCCCACTCTCGATCCACGAACAAATACACTGGTCCACGATTGGTTTCCGGTACCCTTGCCCGGACTGCTGCTGATCAATACTTTGATATTGCTGGTCAGCAGTGGAACCATGGAACTCGCTCGGCGTCAGGTCAGGCGGGATGCCTCGGTGTGCAGTGTCCGGCTCGATCGCGAATGGGAGATTCCCTGGCTGGCGCTGACGGTCTTGTTCGGACTCAGCTTTCTTGTTGGACAGTGGACAGTGTGGCAGCGATTGGCGGCGGGTGGCTTCTATATCTCCGCCAATCCCAGCAGTTCTTTCGTTTATTTGTTGACCGGAACACATGCCGTTCATTTGTTTGGAGGTATTGTCGCGCTGCTGGCCGCGGGCGGCGCCGCCCTTTTGCGACGGCCGATGGAATCGCGTGCCATCGTCGTGGATGTTACGGGATGGTATTGGCATTTCATGGCTGTTTTGTGGGTTTATATTCTGTGTGTGCTGGAGTTTGCTCGCTGACAGGCTGTCGTCGGGTTACGAGGCTCAACCCCTGAGGTTTAGAAGTTAAGGAGACAAAACGCATGTCTGAAGCGACGCTGCCGCACGACACGTCAACGGTTTACGAGCCGTCTCTGTTCGGAACCTACTCCAAGAAAATCGGCATGTGGCTGTTCCTGCTTTCCGATTCGCTGACCTTCGGCGCGCTGCTGTACGCCTACAGCTACGGCCGCATTTCGACCCCACAGTGGCCAACGCCATTCCATTCCGAGAGCATTGTGAACGCCACCATCATGACGGCGTTTCTGCTGACCAGTTCCTTGACCATGGTCCTGGCGGTTCGCGCCGCGGTTAACAAAGACGCTAAGGCGCAGCGGTTGTGGTTGTTGGCGACCATGGCTTGCGGCATGGGATTTGTCCTCCTTCACGGGCGAGAATGGAGCAAGCTGATAGCGGAGGGCTTGACTCTCCCGGTGTTTCCCAAACTGGCAGGCCAGGCGGCCGGTGGGGAGTTTGCCAGCGTTGCTCACACCGTCCCGCAATTTCCCGCGACATTTTTTGGCCTCACCGGCATGCATATGCTGCACGTGACGATCGGGGTGGTTTACCTTGGCGTCGTCGCGTTGCGGCGCAATTTCATCCCCGTCTTACTGGTTTTCTGGCTAGCCGCCTGGCTGGGCACCCCGCCCTCTAGTCCCTTCCACTACGCGGCCCATGTCTTGCTAGCTGCGGCCATCGTGTGCTCAATCATCCTATGGCTGAAGCCCAAGCTCTACGACGCCTCCGATGTCGAGGTCGCCGGACTCTACTGGCACTTTGTCGATTTGGTGTGGATGTTCATTTTTCCCTTGGTCTATTTGATGTCTGCCAGAATTATTTAGGAGTCGGAAAATCATGGAAGCTTTTCAACAAGAAATCGCGGAACGAGTTGCCGAACAGCAGCGCCATCATGGCAAGGCGCAGTTCTTCTGGGTTTGGGGAGCGCTGCTGGTAATGACTGCCATCGAGGTCTATCTCACCTATCAAAACATGCAGCCTGTTCGAATGCTGACCATCCTAATGGGTTTGTCGCTCGTGAAGGCCGCGCTGATCATCGGCTTTTTCATGCACATGAGATATGAGCTTTCGCGCATGAAGTGGCTTACAATGTGTTCGCTGGTCGCTTGTCTTTCCTTGATGTTGATCTTTTTCCCGGACGCCCTTCGCATTCTCTCGTTGGGAGCGAAATGAAATTTCGGACCTTTATTCTCGCCGCTGCGTTCTTGTTGAGCGCCGCCCCGGCATTCGGTCAGGCTTGTTCCATGTGCTACAGCACTGCAAAGGCGACCTCCAAAGACGGCCAAAAGGCAATCAGCAGAGGCGTCGTAGTGCTCCTGGTTCCACCAATCGGATTCATGACACTCGGCGTTTGGTGGGCTCTACGCTATGGGAAGAAGCGTGACTTCGAGCAACTGGAGGATTGGAGAACGTGAGCGTGCGAGCAAGTCGTCTGCCGGCTATGAATCCCTTTGCGAACTGTCCCCAACGCACTCCGGAGATCGTCCTAGTATCTAGGGTTAACGCGAGCCCTTAAGATTTGTAAGAACAGCCTGGGCTGCCTCCACGCCCTGGTATTGGGCTTCTTCAAAGATTGAAATCCCGCTTAGATCGGAATTTGCAAATAGAAGGCGTCCCTTTCTGCGCTTCAAAGCCGCGCGCTCTTCAGAGTGTATCGCGCCGATGGACGGTCGTACCATGGCATGTCCCATGCGCATAATGTCCACGCGGGAGATGCACTGACGTATGTCTTTATGAACGCGTTCCAAGTCTCGGAAAATTGCTTCCTTCCAGTAATTCCAATCTTTCTCCAGCAGCAATTGCCTGTTTTGCGAAGGCGTACCCTCAGCCAGGGCCCAGTAGAAAGTCCATACGGTTCGATCGATGTGCGTGCGAAGACTTTGGTGCATAGCGTCTACATAACCAAGAGTCGGTGAGTCCAGAAATACCGTATCCCATGACGGTTCCGCACCAGGGGAGTCAGGGAGACGGTCCAGCGTCAAATTCGCTGTCAGCCAGGGAGAGTAAGTGAAGTTCTTTAGCGGCGCGAAATCTTCGACAATGTACGGAGCCAGGAAGGTCGGAGCCGAAAAGATGACAAACTCGGCCCGATATTCTGTGTCGTTCGCAAATACCCGGACTCCACGGGGCGATGAGAATATTTTGTGAACCATCTGATCCGTGCGGATGTTTTGGCCCACACGCTCCAGCAGCCGCTTGGTGATCCAACCATTTCCTTCCGGCCAAGTGATCGGACCGAGCTCTTCCGCTTCGCGAGCGGAAAAGTAGTGGATTCCGGCCCAGGCGGATGTATCGCGAGCCAGCGCTCCATAGTCGTCCCGACAAGCGTAGTTCATGTACCAATTCAGAAGACGAGAATCAAAGCCTTGAGTTTTGAGCCAGTCGGCGAACGATACTTGATCTAGATCCGCAGACTTTTGTGACAATCCTTCTTCTACCGGAATAGTGAATGCGCCGGTAGCGTGGTACTTCCTAAAGCTTTCCTCCAAACGCTTAAATTGCTCCTTATCGTTCTGCGACAAACCGACCGCGGGTTCGATTCCATCTTGCCAGCGGCCAAAAAGAAACAGCCGCTCCTGCGGGGCAAAGACCAAATATCGCTCTTCCCACCGTCCGTCTTTCAGCACTCCGAGATCGGTAAAGAGTTCGCGAACGTAAGTCGCCCGACTGCCGGGCACCGGGACATAATGCGCCGCCCATGGGTACGAGGTGATTTCGTTTTGCCCGGAACGGGCATTCCCTCCAGCTTCGGCATTCATTTCCAGTAGGACGAAGTCGGTGAAACCACTCTTGCGCAAGCGCCATGCCGCGCTCAATCCCGATATGCCTCCGCCAACAATGACCACCGGGATCTTTACCGCCTGGCTGGCTGGAGGAAAAGGCGTACGGTCCCGAAGCAGGTGGCCGGTGGCAGCGGCCTCATTTACGAATGATCCAGCGATTTTCTTTTCGTTCTTTAGCGACAAGCCGATGAGCGCAGCGCTACCCTTGCCCAAGAACTTGCGGCGTCCGATTTTCAATGACTGATGTCCTTCCAGTCATTTTCATAAGTACGGACCAGCACCTGCGTATTGAGCTGGTTAGCAGGCATGGGTAGCGGCGCCATGTCCGGTGGAAACTGGAAAAGCAAAGGAATGCCCTCCGGGGTCAGAAATCTCAGGCCGGCCGGGATTGTTTTTGGCGGTACATAGTTATGTGTACCCGCGAGCACGAAACCCCATTCTCCAAAAGACGGAACGTAAACATGATACGGAAAAATTTGTAGCCCCGCTTCCCGGAGTGTTTGTGCAATACACCAAAATGAATCACGGGCAAACATGGGTGAAGTGCTTTGCACCACGATGAAACCCTGCGCGCTCAAGTGTCTGGCGACGGCTCTGTAAAAGGCGGTCGAGTACAGCTTGCCAAGCGCGTAATTTGTCGGGTCCGGAAAATCAATCACGATGAAATCAAAACTGTCCCGGTTCTGGTCGATCCACGGAAATGCGTCTTGATTGATCACCTGCAATCTAGGTGAGTGAAGAGATCCCCTATTCAGTGCCGTCAGCAGCGACTGTGTGGAAAACAATCTGGTCATTTCAGGATCAAGGTCAACCAAAGTGATCTTATCGACCTGCGGATGTTTCAGAATTTCTCTGACGGCGAGACCGTCCCCGCCGCCCAGAACCAAGACTGTCTTGGCCAACGGAATTGCCGCCAATCCGGGATGCACCAAGGTTTCGTGATAGCGATACTCGTCCCGCGAACTGAACTGCAGGTGGCTATTGAGGAAAAGCCTCAGATCATCTTTGAATCGCGTCAAGACGATGTGTTGGTAATGCGTGTCTTTGGAGAAAATAATCTCATCGGCATAGATATTGTTCTCCGCGGTGGCTGTGATCTGCTTGGCCTTGGCGATCCCGACCGTCAGCAAGCACAGCACAACCAGGCAGGCAGCCCGCAATCCCTTTCTTTCCATCAACTGCGGCGCGAATAAAAAGGAAGACCATAAGGCCACAACAGCGTTGATCAAACCGAAAAACAGCGCAGAGCGGACTAAGCCAAGATGGGGAATAAGGAGAATAGGGAACAGCAGGGACGCACCAAGCGCACCTAAATAGTCGAACGTCAGGACATGAGCCACGACATCACGGAAGGAGTATCGATCCTTCACAATTCGCATCAGGAGCGGAATCTCCAGTCCCACCAGCGCTCCCATCACAACGACCAAGGCGTAGAGGACGACCTGAAAGCCCTCGGTGAAGGCAAACGCCCACATCAGCACGGCGGACGAAAAACCGCCGACGACTCCCAACATTAATTCGATCCAGATAAATCTCTGGATCAACCCTTTGTTCAGGTAACGCGAGAGAGCGCTACCCAGGCCCATCGCGAAGAGGTAAGTGCCAATCACTGTAGAAAATTGAAAGACACTGTCGCCGATCAGATAGCTTGCGATGGTTCCGGCGATCAATTCGTAGATTAAGCCGCAGGCCGCAACCAGCAGGATTGTGAGAAAGAGCAGGATTCCCATAAATCAGTGGATCGCGGAGGCAATGATGATACAGATGCCGATGGACATGGCCCCCACTAGAATGGCGAGCGCCGTGTTGTGCTCCTGCACGATTTCCTTCCATAGATGATACGGCGTCACTTTATCCATGATGACAAAAGCGATCACGAAGACCAGGATCCCAAGAAACGTAAACACCAGGGCACTGATTACGTTGGCGATCGGAATCAAAGTCATATCTATTTTCCTCCAGTGTAGTGATGGTAGCTGCTGTAAACAGAACGGTAGGATCCAGGGTTGTCTCGCACCGATTTCGGGACATTCTTTAGCTGGTTCATAGAATCAAGACTCCAGCCGCGATATTGCGCAACACCGACGGCCCCCAAAACAGTCAGCCCATAAATGAGATAAATCTTTCGAATCATTATTCGCTCTCCGTTTTGAAAATCCGGGCCGGTGGGTGATCGCTCTCCGACCAACGAGATCGCTCAAAGCTGGCGGAACACCAGGTAATCAGAATCGCGGGAAGCAGCAGCGCGAGGAATCCGATACCGTAAAAACTTGCGACCGGAACGTCTCTCCTTACAGCAACTGAATAGGAAAGCGTGGAGTGTCTGGGATCCGATTCCGGCTCAATTCTTAAGTAATATTTTCCCGGCGGAACTGTTGGCACCACGACGGAATCGGTATTGCTTCCCTCCGACCAAGAACCGTCACTGTCGTAGCCAGAGTAATAACTCACCTCGCGGCCAAAATCCCACGCTTCACCAGAGTCTTGATTGATCAGCGCATAATTCAGGTAGATCCACTGGTTGCGCAGCGACGCCGAGGTGGTAACTTCAACATCCGAAGTTCGGCCACCCAGTTCGAAGGTATCGGTGACGAAGGACACTTCGCCCCCTGATTCTCCGCGATTGAATTGGTAATTTGACTGGAAAACAGGCTGGTTCGTTGCAGACAGACTAAATCCAATCATGATCGCCAGAAGCGCGATGGTAAAAGCCGCAAATCCCATCCATACCGCCGTCAGATTGGCGCTGAAAGGAGATGGCTCGTTTTCGTAGATGCCAACCGAAGGCGGCGGATTTCCACCAAGGCGGAACGCGCTCCAGATATCTCGTCCATAGACATACTCGCCGATCGACCAGGTGATCTCTTTTGACGTTTGTTCACAGGAGAGCACCCGCGGCGGATGAATGTAATCGGTCAGGCGGGCCGATTCGCCGACGCGAACTTCCCAGGGAAATTCGCCGAGGACGAACTCAGTTTTCGCTTCGGCGGTCTGGAAATGCTTATAGATTTCGCCGAGATAATTCGCGCCGTAAGGTGTGCTTAGGCGGGGGTCGACACTCGGCAGTTCTTTGCAGTTCGCGACGTCGTTCCAGTGGCCCTGGTACTCAGTCAGGTAGCGAAAGCCTTTGTACGGGTTAAAGAGAACGTACTCGTGCCAGTGGTAGCTTTCGTAGTCAACGACAATGGCCCTGCGTTCAAATCCGATCACTTCATAATCTGTGCCGCGAATCTTGCCCCTGGTGCCCAGTGGGATTAAGGGCGGATCGGAGGAAGTGATCTTCTCGAAGGTTTGCAGGATCTGCAGCTGCTGATCTTTGGTGTCGAGAATGGAGTGACAGCTCTCGCAAACTACGGATACGCCTTGACCAAGCGCGCGCAAGGTGATCGACGCACCACATTTTGGGCAATTCAACGCTTTGACATGCGGTTTAGGACTACCTTGGCCTTGAGGGGAATCTGGACTCATGACCATCCCTCAAATTGCCTCAAATTCTTGAGCTTCAAATCATCGAATTCTACAAATTCACCGAGGTACAGCGCAGGCTTATCATCGCTGAAGTCCAAAGTTGCAAATTTCTTGTTTGGCGATCGCAGATCGGCGAAGACAACATCATTCTTGTCCCAGTACTGAAAAGGGAGTTCACCCTGCACTCCGCAAAAGTGGGCCCGGGTAACTACGCTTACGGTAAAGATTTCGCCGTTCCAGGCGAAGGATTGACCAATTTGTAATTGCGATTCCGCGGGCAATTGCTGGCCGTCAACTCTAAACGAAACGCCATACTCTTCCTGCGCGTCGGAAAGCCAGCCGCTCGAACCGTCGCTCATCACAAAGTGCCATTCATTCCAGCCACCCTGATCGTAGCGGTACAGAATTCGGCCGGTAACCACGAACGACTTGTTCTGGTGACTCCCCTCAGTATTCAGTTGAACGGGCGAAATATCCGGTGGTAGATCGCCAACCTGGCCCACTCTCTTCAAATCAACATCGGTGCGAACCAGAACGCTTTTGCAATATTCGCACACGGTCTGCACGGAGCTCGACCACTTGAAAATAATTTTGGCTCCGCAATTGGGACAAGGTGCCTCGCGTTGCGTCATTGAACCATCCGCGAAAGAGTCTGCACGGTGTTAGCTCACCCGCTGGTAATTGTTTGAGTGCCTGGAAGCTCGTAAGGCCGCTGCAATCGCCGGATCGATACTTCTTTCGCAGCAAATCTTGAACGAAGTTCCTTTTCGAATTCCCATTCAACGCGTGGCACGCAGCAAAATAGATTCAGGCAAAGAGAGTCGTATTCCGGAAATGTATGACAGGCAAGGTGTGATTCCGAGAGCAGGCAGAGTCCGGTTATGCCACCGCTTCCCGGAAACTGATGCCACACTGGCGTGCCAATCGGCCGAAGATTCAAGCTGGCAATGATGGAATCGAATAGCTGCCGAAGAATCCGCCGGTCGCGAAGAGACTTCGCGGAGCAGCCCCAAGCTTCGATCACCCATTCGATTCCCTGCATACCAGTAGCCGACTATCCCTGGGGCTTCCCGCATTCCGGGCAGAACTTGCTGCTTCGCGGAATGGGCTTGCCACATTCCTGGCAAAACTTGGTCTCGGCGGACGCCGCAACCTGAGAGGCTGCGCTTTCAGAAGATCCCGACGTTCCTTTTCTTACGGCGTCCATCATGGCCTGGCCTATGGCTACTCCTGCCCCTAATCCGGCCCCCACCCCGACGCCTCCGCCTCCTTCGTTTCCTGCCGCAATGGGAATCGATTGGGCCACTTCGTACCGTGTAAAACGCCCCATGTCGCCGATCATACTCATGCTGATGCGCTGATCGAGCACTTTCTGTAGCTCTTCCGGCAGCGACAAATTCTCCACCACGAAGGTATCCAGCTCAAGGCCGTAATCTGCGAACGCCGGCGCTGTTTGTTCTTTGATCTTATCGCCCAGGGACGATTGGTTCGCCGCCATATCCAGAAATGGCACCTGGCTTGCCGCAAACGTGTCCGTCATTTTCGCGACGATCGTATTGCGCAGTTGTCCTTCTAATTCTTCTACGCGGTACAAGTCCCGAGTTCCGCTGATCTTGGTGTAAAAGGTCTTGGCATCCTTGACGTGATAGGAATAAATGCCAAAGCCCCTCAATCGAATGGCGCCGAATTCTTTGTCGCGAATGGTAATGGGGTTCTGCGTTCCCCAGTGCTGATCGGTCTGAATGCGTGAGGAGAAAAAATAAACGTCTGACTTGAACGGTGATTGGAATGCTTTATCCCAGTTCCTGATGTATGTCAGGATGGGAAGCGTTTGGGTATTCAAAGTGTACAGACCCGGGCCGAAGGCATCGGCGGCTTGCCCTTCATTTACAAAAAGAGCCAGCTGGGACTCCCGTACTGTCAACTTTCCACCGTTTTGGATTTCCCGATCCTGCATAGGGAAGCGATACGCCAGAATTCCATCTTCAGGCTCGACCCAGTCGACAACATCGATGAATTGTTTGGAAATGAAGTCTCGAAGACTCATCACGAACCTCTAGCCGTCAAGATTGCCAAGGGTGGTTACAACATCCGAGAGTGATGCTACGGTGAGGTGTTTTCACTGTCAACGGGTTTTCAATGCCACGCGATCTTTCGATCAGCAGCAATTTCTCGCCCAAGATCCATCGCTTCCTGGCCATGGCAAAGCATCTATCGTCTGCAGTCATTTTCCTTTTCACACGCGAAGATTGAATCTGGAGTTCGCTCACAACGACACTCCTCTCTTCCACGGAATGAAGTCATCCTGGCGAAGTTTTTCGGCCCGTGTGTGGAGCTCGCCGCTGGCGAAGCGGATCACCTGTTCCAGCAGTTCGTCGCCCATTTGTTGAATGGTTTTTTCTCCGCGGATGATGCCTCCGGTATCAATATCGATGATGTCCGCCATTCGCATGGCCAGTTCCGTGTTGGTCGAAACCTTGACCACTGGCGTAATGGGATTGCCGGTCGGCGTCCCAAGTCCGGTCGTAAATAAAACCATGTTCGCGCCCGCTCCCACTTGCGCGGTCACGCACTCCACGTCATTGCCGGGTGTACATTGCAAATTCAAGCCCTGCTGGCTGGAATATTCTGGATAGTCCAGCACCGCCGTTACCGGTGAAGTGCCGCCTTTTCTTCCCGCGCCCGCCGACTTCATCGCGTCGGTCAGTAGCCCATCGCGAATATTTCCTGGCGAGGGGTTCATTTCAAAACCCGAGAGAACCGCCTTGGCTCGCGCCGCGTACTCGTTCATCAGCCGGCGGAAGCGATCGGCAACATCCTTGTTCACGCAGCGATCAACCAGGTTCTGCTCGACTCCGCACAATTCCGGAAATTCCGAAAGGATGGTGCGTCCGCCCAGGGCTGCAAGCATGTCAGACACGTGACCAAGCGAAGGATTTGCGGAAATGCCGGAAAATCCATCCGAACCTCCACACTTTAGCCCGACGCACAATTCGGAGAGCGGGGCCGGAATGCGTATGGCGCGGTTGGCTTCGATCAGTCCCCGAAATGTGCTGCGAATGCAGTCGGAAATCAATTCGGATTCTGAAGCGCTCTTTTGTTGTTCGAAAATGTACAGTGGCTTCTTGAAATTCGGATCGCGTCTTTTGATCGAGTCGAGAAGAATGGGAATCTGCGCATGTTGGCAGCCCAGACTGAGTACCGTGGCCCCGGCAACGTTCGGGTGGTGAATGTAACCAGCCAGTAGTCCGCACAGATTGTTGGAATCCTCGCGCGTTCCGCCACATCCTCCTTCATGCGTCAGAAACTTGATGCCATCCACGTTCGGCAGTGGCTTCCGCCCAACGCTGGCATCCTGTTCATTCTGAAATTGTGCTCCTGCAATCTCTTCAACCTTTCCATCTTCATAAAGTTTCGCGAGATGATTCACGAACCTTCGGTATTTTGGCGGCGGCGCATATCCGAGTTCTTCTTCAAAGGCCTGTTTGATCACCAGAAGATTGCGGTTCTCGCAGAACACCAGCGGCACAATCAGCCAGTAATTTCGCGTGCCGACTTGCCCATCCTCCCTTCGATAACCCAAAAACATCCGCTCTTTCCAGCGCGACACGTCGGGAACCTTCCAAATGTGGGTCCGTTCCGGATCATGAAAGGGAAGAGCATCGTGGCGCACATTCTTGCTGGTCAGCGCTTCGCCTTTTCGGATCAACGATACGGCTCGCCCAATCAGCACCCCGTACATGATGATTTCGTGGCCGGGCGGCAGGTCCACCTCGGCAAACTTGTGTTTGGCCGCCACATCGGTCAGCAGCACACCCTTTTTGCCTGCGAATTCGATAACCTCGCCGCTCGACAATGGCGACAGCGCCACAATTACATTGTCGCGAGGATCAACCTTGGTAACCCGTCGTTCCATATTGCTCTCGTACCCGGCCCCTTTATTCCCATCGGCTCGCTTTCCGTTTTGCCCTTGGCAGCCCAAAACGTGAACGCGAATTGATCACTCAACAAGGCGCAGCACGACCGCGTATTTCTCTTGCAAATTAGCGGGAAAATTGATCACGACGTTCTCCCCTTGCTGAGACCAGACAACTGGTTCAGCCTG
>Ga0126381_100008530_pt1 | contig 11465 bp, 13 predicted proteins | sample PanSoiMetPlot_28_FD_96465 | JGI IMG/M metagenome (GOLD analysis project Ga0126381, IMG submission 96465) | Tropical forest soil microbial communities from Panama - MetaG Plot_28 | ecosystem: Environmental > Terrestrial > Soil > Tropical forest > Bulk soil | place: Panama | collected 2016-02-17 | reverse complement strand
CATTCAAAGTATAATTTTGTCGAACTTCATGGCGATCAGCCGGTTGAGGCGGTACAGCAGGAACTCCTGTCGAAAGTTTTTGGCTAATAGGCAGCCCTGCTTCCCTCGACTATGAATAACTCCGAAACTGATATCAGCGGCCTAAAAACCTTCGCGTAATCCAAATCTGTTGGACAATATAATAACATATAAACACCGTGTTGTCGTATTACCTTAGCAATGTATTAACAGAAATGGATAACGGCTGCGTTTGCAATTAGCCATTCAGCGAGTTGAGCGGTGATCACGGGTGGTTTCTTGAGATAGTCGGAACCTCGTGTTCGAGGGGCGCGCTCATCCCAGGCGCTTGCCGATCGCCTCGCAGACAGTCTCTAGCACCTTGACGCGGGCATAGCGCTTGCAGTTGGACTCGACGATCGTCCATGGGGCGTGCGGCGTGGTGGTGCGGTGTAACATCTCCTCGACGGCTTCGCAGTACTGATCCATCTTTTGCCGATTGCGCCAGTCCTCCTCAGTGATCTTCCACTGCTTGTGGGCCATTTCCTCGCGTTCGCGAAACCTTCGCAGCTGCTCGTCGGGGTCGATGTGGAGCCAGAACTTGAGCAGGACAGTCCCAAAGTTTACTAAGTGCTGCTCCATGCCGTTGATCTCCCGGTAGGCCCGGCGCCACTCGGCCTCCGCGCAGAACCCTTCCACGCGCTCGACCAGCACTCGGCCGTACCATGTCCGGTCAAAGATGGCGATGTGCCCGGCCTTGGGCATCTGCACCCAGAAACGCCACAGATAATGGTGAGCCTTTTCGAGGTCATTCGGTGCGGCGACAGCCACAACCTCGTACCCCCGCGGATCGAGGTATTGCGTCAACCGGCGGATGTTGCCTCCTTTGCCGGCCGCGTCCCATCCCTCGTAAGCAATGACGACGGGTACACGTCGCAGGTAGATCTTGTGCTCCAGTTCGCGTATCATTGCCTGGGCCTTCTTCAGCCGGGTAGCGTACTCCTCAGGTGTCAATGACAGGGACAGGTCCACGTGGTCGAGCGTCGTGGTCTTGAACGCGTTGACCACCTGCGACCCTTCGCGGAGCGGCCTTGGCGCGGACTGGACCTTCCCCTCTGCAACTGCCACCCCTCGCTGCAGAGCATCGATTACGGTTGCGAAAATCTTCAGTGTAGCAAACCTTCGGTCGTGCGCCTCGATCACCGTCCAAGGTGCGTAGTCAGCGTCGGTTTGGATGAGCATGTCTTCGGCCGCGGCAAGGTATTCGGCGTACCGCTTGTGCTGCCGCAGGTCGTCCTCGGTCACGCGCCAGGCTGTGGCCGTGTTCGCGCGCAGGGCGTCAAACCGTCGCTTCTGCTCCTTTTTGGAAATGTGGAGGAAACACTTGACGATGACCGCCCCGTCATCGGTCAGCTGTCGCTCGAACGCGCAAATGTCCTCGAACGCTCGGCGGAGCTGTTTCCCCGTGACCTGTCCCTCGACCCGGTCGTTCACAACCCGGCGGTTCCAGCTCCGGTCGAAGATGGCGAGCCGCCCACGAGTCGGAGTCCGCTTCCAGAACCGCCACAGAAACGGATAGAACGCCTCCTCCACCGTCGGCCCACGCGTGCTGTAGACGGTGAACCCTCGTGGGTCAAGCGGCAGAATCAGCTCGTTAATTAGCGTACCCTTGCCCGACGCGCTCCAGCCCTCGAAAAGGACGATCACAGGGATGTCCAGGATCTTAGCCTGCCGCTGGAGGGCGGCCAGCTTTAGGTCCGCGTCGACTTTGAGCTTCTTGTATTCATCCTTGGCGACCTCGCGCGACAGATCGATATTCTTGAGCATGGATTTGTCAGGCCTTTGCGTCAGCGGGCTCGGCATTCATTCTATGGGTCTCTCGGTGAATGGTCCACCTCCTGTCGCGAGCCCTTAAGCCCGCGAGGAGGCCGGCACCCATCGATATAACGTGGGGATCGACACCCCGCCACCTTGTGCGGCGGCGTCCCGCTTGCCAATAGCTTTCTTGCGGCCTGAACTTTGCTGTCGGTCATCCGACGCTTTCGCCCCCCGGCGCGTCCTTCGAGTCGGGCGGACTCAAGTCCGGCACGGGTGCGCTCCAGCATCAGCTCGCGCTCCATTTGGGCAAGGCTCGCCATGACATGAAAGAAGAAGCGCCCTGCGGGCGTCTTCGTGTCGATGCCGTCGGTTATGCTTTGGAAATGCACCTTCTGGGCTTCCAGTTCGTTAACCAGATCCACCAATCCTTTCACGCGGCGCCCGAGCCGGTCCAGTTTCCAGACCACGAGGGTATCGGCTTCGCGCAAGTGGGACAGCGCGCCCTTTTAGGCCCGGACGGTCGACCTGCGCGCCGCTGAGTTTATCCGTGAAAATGCGCTTGAATCCTGCTTTATCAAGCGCGTCCAGCTGCATTTCCAGATTCTGGTCACGGGTCGACACCCGGGCGTATCCAATCCGCATCGGTTGAAGTTCTCCCTCCGGCGTCAAATTCTTGATACTCATATCGAAGAAGAAGAGCAGACTTTTAGAAGCATCTTAGGCTGAATGACATGCACGCATTCGCCTAGGCACTATGGTCTGCAGCGGTTCTTGCTCACTATCAACGTAATTCTGCGGAAGTGGAACGCTTCTCGTCGCATTTGATCGAGCTGTCCACACGTCAAAATTTTTAGTTGGCTGGTTGCAGGAACCGTACTCAGCGGTTGGGGGCGCAGCACATCCAGTGACACAGGTGGGGGCGTGACGCGGCTAGAGGGCGGAATACGCGACTATCGCGCGTCCGGTGGGATGCTGGCCACTCCTTTTTATCTAGCACTAAAGGCGGAGGCCAATAACGGAAGGCAGGATCGTCCAGTGTTATCGCCCGAGGTTCAGATCTGGAAGGCGATCGCATCGAACGGGAGCAGTCGGAGATCGAGTATCAGGAGGTCGGCGCAGCTATCAGGAATTGTGATAGCCAATAATAACAATGAATTATCGATGAGCTTTTTGGGATGGTACTTAGATACATGAAGATTAAACAGATGTTGAAACAATTCGCCATCACGACCAGCGCTCTAGCCGTTCTCGCTGTCAGCGCGTCGGCCAATCCCATACACAAAAATACTAAACGACTTGATCATCGTGCCCGGACCCATTATCAGGTCGGGCTAGTTGGCTCTTCCTCGAACAATGCAAAGCAGGAAACCAGCGAAGAGAACGATAGTTATCAACCACCGCGGAGCCCCGGATTCGACGAGTATCTCCGCTAGTCGTTGCCCCGGTAGTTCTGATTCATCCGAGCGCGGCCCTACCGGTTGATTATTGAACAGCTAGCCATAAATGGATCTGTGTTAGCAGCGCCTTCTGAACCAAGGCGAACTGGTCCTGGTCGGCCGCGCGAGTTCGACACTGAAGCCGTTGCTCTGGCTGCGGCCTACGTTTTCTGGACACTCGGATACAGTGCGAGCTCCATCGAGGATCTTTGCCTTGTCGGTTTCGCGGGGTCGTATCTAGAAATGAAATATAACTATTGGCTTGTCCTGAATGGGTGAAATCAGGATGAAGCAATCGGGTAATTTCCAAAGGTCACCTGTGGATACTTTCTGCTTCGACATCGAGCAGTAAGAAGGGCCGAAGAACGTGCACGGTCGCCCTTGACGGCGCAGTTGAAGGGGATTCCCCAGACGAGGGCTAAAACGGAAAACCGAAAACGCAAAACTGTCGACTGTTAACCGCGGAATGCGAAGCGTTCCGTCGGATTCTTAGGTAAGCGGGCCGCACCGCCGCGGCTGCCGCCTCTGCCGATGATGCGCAGCCAACATTCCCGATTGGCTGCGCTTTGTTTTGTAGAATCCAATCAAGCGAAGGCGAACTTTCTAAGTCCAGCACTCCAACTGATGTTGCTGAGCAGCCAGTTGTGCTTCTTTGAGAACCTGAATCATGAGAATTCGAATTCTTGTAGTCCTTGCGCTGTGCGCCGGTCTTAAACTGCTTGGAGCCGACAAGACCGCTCCGTCCGTTCAAGAGTTCACGATTGATGCTTCCAGGAGCACCGTGGAATTCGCCTTGGGGGCCGTTTTTCACACCGTGCACGGAAGGTTTACGGTCAAGAGCGGCATGGTTCGGTTTGACGCCGCGACCGGGAGGGCCAGCGGTCAAATTGTAGTCGATTTGAGGAGCGGAAATACCGGTGTCCCGGAGCGCGACCGGCACATGCACGAAGAGGTTCTGGAGAGTGAGCGATTTCCGGAAGCCTTTTTCTCGCCGGACCGGGTGACCGGGCAGATCTCGTCCGAAGGGCACGTACTAGTGCATGGAATCCTGCGAATTCACGGCCAGGACCATGAGATTACAGTCCCGGCTAGGGTGAGCGTGCATGAACGGCAGGTCAGCGGGTCCGCCAACTTCGTGGTCCCGTATGTGAAGTGGGGAATGAAAGACCCGAGCACGTTTGTGTTACGCGTAAAGGACACAGTGAACGTCACTGTAAATCTTGTCGGAACAGCCAGCTAGAATCGTCAGTGGATCAGATCATTACTGCTGCGAGAGACACTCAGCTGTGAAGGCAGCATGTGCTTTTCTTCTGGCTTTCACTTACCACATTTGATTTATACCTCGTTCTCTAAGCCTGACTTGGCTTAGATATCCGACAACAAATGAGCTTCTCCGCGATCCAGTCGGCGGCCCCTGAAGCCAGCCTCGAGAAGAAAGTCGTGCCGACTCCCGAAGATCTAAAAGTCACTCGACTCATAGTCGCGGTACACGGAATCGGCAACCAATTTCGCTATTCAACCGTTCAAACAGTCGCTTGTCGATTTGCTACCTATTGCCGCAGACCAATTACTCAACCGCTTGGTGCATTCCATCCGGCTAAGCTGATTACTAAACCGGATTCGCCAGAGCTTGGCGCCTATCTTTTTGAGCCCCCGGCGGGTTTCGAGAAGGACTTTTCCGGTTTCGGATTCGCAGAAGTGTTTTGGGCCGATATTCCCGAACGCGCTGCGGCCACAAAAAACACCACGGAAGAATCGAAGGCCTGGGCGCGGACGATCGTGGAGCGAGTCCGCATGCTCGATCAAAGCAGCCCTGGTAAATCCGATTTGATCGATTACAAGAAGGCCAGCGCCGTCGTCGAGGAGATGATAGGCACGATTAAGGTATTGGAGAACCTCCTTTTCATTGCAAACAAGGCGGGCCTGTTTGAATTCAATCTTGGGCAACTACTAACCGATTTTCTCGGGGACGTCCAAATCGTCGCGGACTTCAAGGATTACGGTGGCGACATCTTTAAAAGATTTGCAGATACAATGAACAATCTGGTTCGACGCATGCCGAATGTAGAAAAAATTTACATCGTAGCTCACAGCGAAGGAACCGTTGTTTCATTCAAAGGTCTCGTGACGGCGCTGGCTGCTCAACCGAACGCTAATAACGAATGGGTAGATAAAGTGAAAGGTTATATGACGATCGGATCGCCACTGAATAAGCACATAGTGATGTGGCCAAAGCTCTGGCAAAACCTAAATCCCGCGGCTGGCAGGAGCAGCCGAGACCCTATCGTGTGGCGCAACTACTACGATTACGGCGATCCGGTCGGTTTCAATCTCGAAATCACTCGTGAGTGGATGAAGGAAAACGGGTGGCTGTCGAAGGACGAGACTAAAGAAGGAGCGCGGTTTTTCCAATTTGGAGGTGACGATGATTGCGGGTTTACACGTTATGCCTTCCCGGGAAAGGCTCACAATGACTATTGGAATGATGCCGATGTGTTCGGCCACTTTATCGACGAAGTGATTCTTAAAAAGCGCAAAGCGGCAAAGCCCCGCACAATTTGGTGGACCGTCTTTGTAAGCCGCGTTGTGCCATATGTCCTGTGCTTGGCATTGCTCGCGGGCGGCACCTATGTGCTCTATAACACACTAGTTGCGACCTTTTTTAAATCACACCCAGTTCCTGTGTTACTAGATGTGTCTGGCATTACCTGCCTGTTAGCAGGGGTCACTCTACTCAGCAGGATGCCTCGACTTGACAAAATTTGGCCCGCCGGCGCCATCGGGGCAGCTGCTTTCGCTCTCGGCAGTATTGGATATTTGACTTTTGCGTCTCACGGCACACAGAAACTATTAAGCTCTGCATTCGTGATCCCTAACGGGATCATCTGGTGGTTTCTTACAATCGGCTTGATCTCGGCGGGTCTGAGTAAATGGAGACCACGACTGGGAATGTTTCCCCTCATTGGCTTAGGGGGAATAGCAGCTTGTTTAGTTTTGTGGACGTTGCACCGCACGCATCCCGAAGTCGCGTTGGATCGATCGCTCTGGGCATTGGTCCTGGCAAATGCCGCTTTTCTTTACCTCTGGTGGCTCTCTGCCTTACTTTTCGATCTCGTCTATATCTGGCATCGATTCATCTGCTCTTATCGGACTACCAAGATACTCCGCACTCTTCGCAAAGAGGCACCAAACGAACTACGGGCCTAATGAAAACCAAGTTCCCAAACCCCCTAGCGCTCCTGCTGCAAATCGCCGAACATGGAATCGACGATGTGCAAGCTCGCGCACCGTCGAATTGATGCCGTCTGCTCCTACGGCCAGATCGTAGTCGCTGGAGATCGATTTTAAGGAAAAAAGTGGCCGGTTTTAATTCGACCTTTAGTGCCGGTTTTGATTCGACCCCGAGATCGGTAACGACGTTCTGCACGACGAATGGCGCGTTCCAACATTTTGCTTTGGTTTCTTTCGATAATACTGAGTCTTGTCCAGTTGTACCCGGGGAGTGCCAAGACCTTGGTCGCTGGTCCGCCTTTGAAGTTCAGGACTTTCATGCCGGCAATCGCTTCGTGTAAGCAATTGGTTATCGTAACCACCAAGGATTGGGACGACGTCAATGCAACCGTCCAGCTTTACGAGCGTGCTGACAGTGGAGGAACAAATTGGCGACGCTCGGGCTATCCCTTCCCGGCGGTTGTCGGTCAGCGTGGATTAGCTTGGGGAATAGGTCTGCACGGTTGCGGCAAACCCGGTGAGCCCGAAAAACGAGAAGGGGACAAAAAGGCGCCGGCCGGAGTCTTTCGATTCGGTGACGTGTTCGGCACGGCTCGTCCAGAGCAAGTTCATTTTCTGCGGCTGCCGTACCGCCAGGTAACAGCGACCACCGAAGCCGTCGATGATCCGAGATCGAGGTACTATAACCAGGTGGTTGACCGGGAAACAGTCGGTCATCCGGACTGGGTGAGCTCCGAATCAATGGTGCAGGTTGGCGGCCGCTATCGGCTCGGTGTGAGTATCAATCATAACGTCCGCGCTTACCCCGGGTTCGGCTCGTGCATCTTCTTTCATGTTTGGGATCCAGCCTATCCCGGAACGACTGGCTGCACCGCTACCAGCTACGTTCATCTGGTTCGTCTGTTGCGGTGGCTTGATCCGACAAAGGATCCTCTGATCGTGCAGCTTCCTCTGGGTGAATATCAGCAGCTTAAACAGCGCTGGAACCTGCCAGCGCTTCGCGAACGTTAGATGGCAAAGAACGCTGATCGTAATAGTCCTCGTCCTCGATTTAGGATTGCGGCAGGCGGTGAGGTCTGGCTCGAAAGCCGAGGGCTACAGTCCAATTTAGCCGCTCTCCCTCGTTCGTTGCAGTTCTCAGCGTTGACGTGCGTTGTTATCCGCCTCAATTGGACCAATCAATGAAAGTTATCGATTGCCCTGATACTTCAAGCACCATGTGCCGAGTAACTCACTGATACTGAGGCTATTAAAAACTTCCTGCAATTATTCAAAGTTTCCTGATTCTGGGTTAAACTTGATGGAATGTTATACCGGGTGTTATACCAGTGTTAGCCCGCAAAAGCCGCAGACCAGCTCCGCATCCGGTTTAGCCAGGCGTTCTGAGCGCACCTGGGGCAGGTGAATTTAGTTTTGCTGTTTCGAGCCGGCTTCTTTTCGGGAAACGATTGCCAGTGCAGTTTGAACCCGCACCCTTTGAGTATTTCGTACGCCTTTTCGTAGGGACCACCGTTGATGACCAGATGCGTCATGTGCGGCCAGGTTTCCCTCCCGGTCGGGCTACCGTCATGCGTCGGCTGCAGCCGAGGTATAACCGAAAGTTGTGGATGAGGAGCTGACAAAAGGCGCATCCTCTCAGCAATAAAAAAAGAAACCCGGCGACCTCACCCGAGGACGCCAAAAGAAAGGATGCACCAGTGCCAGAGAGTAAAGTGATCTCGCTCGGTAAGGGAGTTGAAGATGAAGAGAAACCTTTTTTCGAACAATTGCTCCAGGAAGGAGCGCGCAAGCTATTGCAGGCCGCAATCGAAAACGAGGTAATCGACTATATTCAATTCCATAAGGATCGACGTGATGAGAATGGACAGCGGCTGGTTGTACGCAATGGGCATTTGCCAGAGCGCGAAATCGTCAGTGGAATTGGTCCCATCAAAGTTCGCCAGCCTTGGGTTCGGCATCGTGACCAGGGTCGATTTAGCAGCGCGATTCTGCCCCGGTTTATGCGCCGAACACCCAGCGTCGACGCCTTGATTCCGGCGCTGTATCTCAAGGGAATCTCGACCGGAGATTTTAGTGAAGCCTTGGCAGCGATCCTGGGTGAGAAAGCCTCCGGTCTGTCGGCAACTAACATCGTGAGGCTCAAAGTCGGCTGGGAAGCTGATTACAAGGCATGGAGCCAGCGCGACTTGAGCCAGAAGCGCTACGTTTGGTGGGCCGACGGCGTCTACTTCAACGTCCGGCTCGACGGGGAGCGAACCTGCGTGCTGGTCTTGATCGGAGCCACGGAGGATGGCACCAAAGAATTATTAGCCGTTGTCGATGGTTACCGGGAAAGCGCCCAATCTTGGCGTGAACTGCTTCAGCAGCTCAAACGCCTGGGGCTTTCCACCGCACCGAAGCTGGCCATCGGCGACGGTTCGCTTGGATTCTGGATCGCCCTGCAGGAAGAATATGGGCCAGTAACGCAGCAGCGGTGCTGGGTACATAAAACGGCCAACATACTGGATAAAATGCCGAAAAGCGTTCAGGGCAAGGCCAAGCAACTGATCCATGAAATGTACCTGGCGCCTACCCGCAAAGCGGCTCTGGCAGCTTACGATCAGTTCATCTCCAGCTATCAAACCAAATTTCCAAAGGCCTGCGAATGCCTGGCGAAAGATAAAGAAGTCCTCTTTAACTTCTATGACTTTCCGGCCCAACATTGGCCGCATCTACGGACCACCAATCCCATAGAATCCACCTTTGCTACAGTCCGGCTTCGAACCCATCGAACAAAAGGCTCCGGCTCACGAATCGCGACACTGACCATGGTCTTTAAACTGGGGATGGAAGCCCAAAAACGCTGGCGCCGGCTTAACGGCGCGGAACTGGTCGCCAAAGTCGTTAGCGGCGTCTCATTCGTCGACGGAGAAGAACAAACCCAACAAGCCGCCTAACCAATCATTTTAACAAGGATGCGCCTGTCTCTAATACACAATTTTTTAGATTTCGATGTGGTCTATGGCCTGTTATCCGTTCTAATTCGTCGCTGATGCACCACAACGTTACATCGTCTCTGCATCGATCGTGGATTCATAGCCGCCGCGTCCAAATTCTCATTCGGCAGTTCAGAAAGTAGAAAAGGAGCATACACATGAACTTAAAGAGTAGTTGGACCCAAATTCGGCCGGTGCTGGCGGTGGGGGCCGTTGGCGCAGTCTTCGCCCTGAGGATAGTTCGGAAATTGAAACGCCTGCTATCTCCGTCGCTAGTGTTGGCGGCACTCTCAATCGGGCTTTGCCAAGCGAGCTTGGGGCAAGGTGATGCGGATTTAGAAGCGCCGGGCTTGCCAACTTTTCCCACTACTTTGGCCGGCGGCCCGGTCACGCTATTCCAGAATGTCCGCATTTTCGACGGTGCGAGTGCCGCGCTCTCAGCTCCCTCCAATGTGCTGGTCAGAGGCAACACCATTGAGCGCATATCTGTGAACCCGATCACCGTCGAGGCGAATGCGAATGTTCACGTCATTGCGGCGAACGGGCGCGTACTGATGCCGGGCCTCATTGACGCGCATTGGCACGCGGTCATGGCGGCAACCCCCCAGATGCTCCTGATGACCGCCGACCCCTCCTACCTCCAACTATTGGCCGCGCGACAGGCAGAGGCGACGCTGATGAGGGGTTTCACGACTGTGCGTGACCTTGGTGGGCCCGTCTTCGGGCTAAAGCGCGCCATTGACGAAGGCGTCATGATTGGTCCGCGGATCTATCCCTCGGGCGCTTTCATTTCACAAACCTCAGGCCATGGAGACTTTCGCTTCTCCTTCGAACTTCCGCGGACGCCGGCCGGTCCGCTGAGCCACTCCGAAGTCGAGGGCATCGCAGCGATTGCCGACAGTCCCGATGAGGTCCGGCTGCGCGCAAGAGAACAATTGAGACAGGGCGCCAGTCAGATCAAGCTAATGGCAGGCGGGGGAGTCGCCTCACCTTACAATCCAATCGAATCAACCCAGTACACCGAAGCGGAGATTCGTGCCGCGGTGGAGGCGGCCGACAATTGGGGCACGTATGTCACCGTACATGCGTATACGCCGCGCGCGATCCGACAAGCAGTCGTCGCCGGGGTCAAGTGCATTGAGCACGGTCATCTGATCGACGAGCCCACCGCTAAGTTGCTGGCGGACAAAGGCATTTGGTGGAGCTTGCAGCCCTTTCTGGATGATGAAGACGCATCGCCGCTGGTGAACCCGGTGTCTCAAAAGAAGGCGCTGCAGGTGGCCGCCGGGACGGACAATGCCTACAAGCTAGCGAAGAAATACCACGTCAAGACGGCTTTTGGCACCGACATTCTGTTCGATGCGAGGCTTACCAGCCGGCAGGGAGCCATACTTGCCAAGTTGGTCCGCTGGTACACGCCCGCCGAGGCCCTCAAGATGGCCACCGCAGACAATGGCGAGCTGATGGCTCTTTCCGGGTTTATCAATCCCTATCCCGGCAAGCTTGGTGTGGTGGAAGAGGGCGCACTCGCAGATCTGCTGCTGGTCGATGGCAATCCCTTGGAAAATATCAAGCTCATCGAAGACCCCGACAAAAACTTCCTGGTCATTATGAAGGACGGCACAATCTACAAAAATACGCTGCCGAAGTGAGGACTTTGTCCGTAAGAACCTCGATTCCCACATAATATTGCGGATCGAGTTCGTCCAGGAGCAATATATGCGGACTCGATTCCAGAAAGATAGGCAGCCGAATCCACGCTTGTCTCAACCGACCACCTGCCCTCGCCCGAGCTCGTAACTACGCTAACTTTGCAAAGCGTTCGTCGTCGGCTCCAAATACGCGACGCACTGCGTTATCGAGATGATACCAACTTGCGCTGCCCGTCCCCGATAACACAACTTTTGACAATATCTCTATCTGGGAAAGGCTAAGGATATCCTCCTTAAGGCTCTTATTCTTATTTATAAAAGAATACGAAAGTGGAAGATCATGAAGATCATTTCTG
>Ga0126381_100008529_pt1 | contig 11465 bp, 11 predicted proteins | sample PanSoiMetPlot_28_FD_96465 | JGI IMG/M metagenome (GOLD analysis project Ga0126381, IMG submission 96465) | Tropical forest soil microbial communities from Panama - MetaG Plot_28 | ecosystem: Environmental > Terrestrial > Soil > Tropical forest > Bulk soil | place: Panama | collected 2016-02-17 | reverse complement strand
TTTCAATAACGCTCCGAATTCCGATCACCGCCCGCTCGATGTTCGCCTGGGAGATGATACAACCGTCGGCGATAATAGCCCTGCGAACCTGTGCTCCGTTAATTTTACTGGCCGGAAGAAATCGCGGGTGGGTGTAAATCGGGTTGCGGTGATCAAAGAAATTGTAGGTCGGAACCGTATCGGTTAGGGCCAGATTAGCTTCAAAAAAGGCCCGAACCGTTCCAATGTCTTCCCAGTACCCTTGAAAGATATAGGCAAAGACCCGGTACTTCTGGAGCGAAGCTGGGATGATATGTTTGCCGAAGTCCTCGTAACTATTCTCCAACACATCGATTAAGACCTGGCGGTTGAACACGTAGATACCCATCGAGCCCTGATAAAGCTCGGCATCGGCTGGACGTCCCAACTCTACGAGCAGATCGGATGGAATGCGCAGTTCGTCCAGGAGTTTTGGGTCTTTTGGCTTTTCCTCGAAGCGGAAAATGCGCCGATGTGCATCACTATGCATGATGCCAAAACCAGAAGCCGCCTGGCGGTCTACTGGTGTCGTGCCCAGGGTAATGTCGGCTCCGCTCTGGAGGTGGTTCTGTAGCAGATCGCGGTAATCCATGCGATAGAGCTGGTCGCCGCTTAAGATGAGGTAATACTCATAGGGACGTTCCAGAAAGTAGCGGAGATTTTGACGAACCGCGTCAGCGGTCCCCTGGTACCAGCGGGCTCCTTCCGGCGTTTGCTGAGCGGCCAATATTTCTACGAAACTCTTAGTAAAATTGTCGAATTTGTAGCTGTTGGTGATGTGACGGTGTAACGATTCGCTGTTGAATTGTGTCAGCACATAGACCTGGCGGAAACCGCCATTGAGGCAATTGCTGATTGGAATGTCTACCAGGCGATACTTGCCGGCCAGAGGCACCGCGGGTTTAGCCCGTTCCTTGGTTAAAGGGAACAGGCGTGTGCCTGCGCCGCCGCCCATGATTATGGCGAGGGTATTTTCCGTTGGGTTCTTCAGGTTCATAATTTGCTATCCTGCATGGCTCACAAACACTGAGCCTTCTAACCCCGAAAGCTTTCGGGAGCTAGCCCGAAAGCAACTCTTCGCTTCAGCGTTTGCGTGGTTTTTGCGGGCTAGGCGGCGTACGACTCGGCATAGAGCTTCTTCTGAGTCTCCCGGCCATAGCGATCCGTAATCTGCTCCCAAGCGTGATATATATCATCGAGCGCTGCTTTTGGTTGGGTCTCACCCTTCAAAACAGACGAAACCCGAACATCGAGTTCGTGCCAATATTCCGCGGCTCCGGGAATTCGCAGATAGATCTGCTGCTCCGGCAGGACAAGGTTTTGGTAATAAGCGTCGAGATACCTGAGCGCATCCTCTCTGTCCCATCCCTGATTCTCCCATTCCACCACGTTTCCCGTTCCAACCGGCGGGAAATATTCATACTTCATGCCCGGCTGCACTCCCGTCCAACCATTGACCACGTTAAAAAAGGCGTTCTTCTTGTTGGCCATGAAGGCGAGGAAATCGTAGGTGGCCTCTTTCTTCTTTGACAAACGCGAGATCACACAATGCCAGGTCCCTCCGTTTGTGTTTCCAACGGTGTTGAGCGGAAACTTCTCCCATTGGCCTGTGCTGGAGTTAAACGCCTCGGTTGTACCAGGTATGATAGTTGCACCGACGCGACCTTGGACGCTGGAGAGGGCGCGGTCCTGAGCCAGCGTGGGCAGATCGCCCCAGGTTGCTTCCATGACCGTGTGCCCGTTGAGAAACGGTTTCCATCCCTCCGGAAGAGTCCAATTGATTTGTTCTTTTGGACCGTTGGCGAGGAAGCTCAGATAGTCCTCAAGAGCACGCAGATGCCCCTCCGAATTGATCAAGGGCTTCATGTCGTCCGGGTTGAAGTAAAAATACTTGCTGTTCGGTGAAATGACATAGGGCGCGGCAAGAGTCAGGAAATGGAAAAATCCCTGTTCGTTAACCTTCGCATGAAGCGAAATGCCCCAATCATCCTTGCCATCTCCGTTCCAATCCCAACCTGTGAAAAATGAGGCGACGTCATGCATCTCTTTCATAGTCTTCGGCGGATTGGGTAACTCATACCCGAGCTTGTCTTTGAACTTCTCCTGATAGTTCGCGTTGCCCAAAACGTCTTTGCGGTAATACAAAATCTGAGCGTCTGCATCAAATAGCACGCCGTATAATTTGCCTTGCCAAGTATAGAGCCGTTTCATGGCCGGCAAGAATTGGTCGGGATCCCAGTAAGGGAACTTTGGGTCCTCAATAAACTGCGCGATCTCGATAATGTATGGCTCTTCCGATACGAAAAAATCTCCATAAAACCACGCAGCGGTTTGAAAGGCGTCATATTCGCCACGTCCCTTGGTAAGGTCCTCAAATATTTGTTGATGAAGCGTTTCGATTGGAACCTTGGTAATGTTAATGTGCGCGCCAGTTTCCTCCTCCCATCTGGGCGCATGATACTCCACGCAGTCTCCGACCGCCGATCTTAAGACCATGAGGTTAATCGTCGTATCCTGATAAGGCTTGGACTTCAAATACTCGACGCGTTGAGTAGTGATGGGAGACTCATTTGGGGCGAGCGGCGACGAGTCGAGCAGGTTGTCAGTGCCGGCGATAGCCATCGATACTGCGCGGCCGATCAGCCCTGCGGAAAACCCGAGTTTCAAGGCTTGGCGAATGAATCGACGTCGACTGATTTTTCCTTGGAAAAAGGCAGCGGCTAATTCTTTAAACTCGTCTGCCGAGTTATACTGGGCCATAGCTTTGTCCTCGCTTAGGCGGCTTGGCCGCGAGTTCGTATTTTGTCGAGCATTACGGCCAGAATAATGACGGCGCCCTTTATGACCAATTGCCAGTAGAAAGAGACATTCATCAGCGTGAGCCCATTATTGAGGACTGCAATAATCAAGGCGCCGATCAATGTTCCGAAAACTGTGCCGATTCCTCCAACGAAACTGGTGCCGCCCAGGATAACGGCCGCGATAGCATCCAATTCATAGCCGATGCCCAATTGGCCTTGGGCGCTGTACAGCCGGCTGGCACTCATAACCCCTCCGAGGCCCGAGAGAAGGCCGCTTACGCCGTAGGCAAAAATCAACACGAACGGAACCGGGATTCCGGTCAGTCGGGCTGCCTGTGGATTGCCGCCCACTGCGTAAACGTGCACTCCTAAAATGGTCCTGTGCAGAACGAACGCGCTCACTGCGATGGTCAATAGAGCGATGATGACAAGCCACGGAACAGGGCCGACGTATCCGTTTCCAATCCAGGCAAAACTGATTTTGCTGTTGATGACCGTGGTCCCGTTGGCCGCGAGATAGGCGGCTCCACGGATCGCCGTGTAAGTGCCGAGCGTCACGATGAACGGCGGCAGCCCAACGTAAGCGACCATCATACCGGTCAGCACTCCAACGACTAATCCTGCCAACAATGCGGCGGGTACAGCCGCCCAACTCAGAGCTGGAATCAAGGAAACAACGACCGCGATAACCGCGGTAAATCCGAGCACCGATCCGACGGCCAGATCGATGCCGCCAGTCAGAATCACAAAGGTCATGCCGGCTGCCAGCACAATGTTGATAGACGCCTGTCGAACCACATTGACGAGGTTATTCTGGGTAAGAAAATTCGGCGTCAAAAGGGCGAAGAGAATGCAAATAACCAAGAGGACCGGAAGCATTCCGGCCAATTCAATTATTGATCTCGTCAACTCTTTCCGTTTCGCCGCGGTCAGCGCGGCCGCTTGAGTCGTAGCCTCAGTTGCCATGGCTTGATGCACTCCGTGTGACATCCGTCGCAAACTTCATAATGTTTTGTTGCGTGATTTCTATCCCGGTTTCACCGCCGACTTCACCCGTGATTTCTCCCTCCCGCATGACCAAGACTCGGTCGCAAACGCCGACAATCTCAGGCAGTTCACTGGATATGAACAGCACTGCCATCCCTTTCTCGAGCAGTTGTTGGATCAATGCGTAAATCTCGGCTTTCGCCCCTACGTCGACCCCGCGCGTCGGCTCATCCAGAATAAGGACTTTCGGATTGATCTCCAGCCAGCGCGCCAGTAAGAGCTTTTGCTGGTTGCCACCTGACAGCCCGCCGGCGCGCTGCTTCAGCGAGGCGGTCCGGACCCGCATGGCCTTCACTTCGACATTCGCGCGTTCCCTCAATTGCTTGAAGTTCAGAATACCGGCGGTCGCACAACGGCCCAAAATGTTCAGGGTGATGTTTTCGCCGGAGGACATCTGAAGAAACACGCCTTGCAGTTTCCGGTCTTCAGGCACATAGCCAATCCCGGCCCGGATGGCGTCTTTTGGCTGGTTGATCTGCAGCTTTGTGCCGTTCAGGTAAACTTCCCCGGACTTGCGTTTGTCGGCGCCGAAAATCAGTCGGGCCAATTCCGTTCTGCCGGCTCCGACCAAGCCGGCCAATCCCAGCACTTCGCCCTGGCGAAGACTGAAGCCGGCGTTTTTAACCCGGCGGCCGTCGCTCATGTTCTTTACTTCCAGAACAACGCGCCCGGCAGAACGCTTGGCATGCTCGTAAAAATCCTCCAGTCGCCGGCCGACCATCATTTCGATGACTTTATCGGGAGTGAATTCGGCCCGTTTAAGTTCGCCTACAAATTCGCCGTCCCGCAGGACCGATAGACGATCGGCCAGTTCGTAGACCTCGGCCATGCGGTGGCTGATGTAGATAATAGCCAGCCCCTCGGATCGAAGTTGGCGCACCACTTCGAAGAGCCTCTCGGTCTCCCGATCTGAAAGGGCCGCCGTCGGTTCATCCATCACCAGGACCCGGCTTTTATAAAACAACGCGCGGGCAATTTCGACCTGCTGTTGTTCTGCTACCGCGAGCCGAGCTGCGCGCTGAGTCGCTTTAAATCTGGCGCCAAGCCGATCCAGGACAACCTGGGTCTTGTGATCCATTTGATCCGTATCTTTCAAGAACCCGAAGCGCTTCAGTTCGGAGCCAAGAAATACATTTCCGCTGACTGTCAAATTCGGCGCAACGGTCAGCTCCTGGTAAATTATCCCGATCCCGGCCAGACGCGCCTCGTGCGGCGTACGGAGTTGGACGGGTTGGCCGTCCAGCAAAATCTCGCCGGAATCCGGGCGATAGGCGCCCGCCAGGATCTTCATCAGGGTACTTTTCCCGGCGCCATTTTCGCCCATGAGGGCGTGCACTTCGCCGGGCCAGATGCGAAGATTAACGCTCTTGAGAACCCGGACGCCGGGAAAGCTCTTATTGATTTGGCGTACTTCCAGAATCGGCCGCTCGTTATTTGGTCCAACCTTTGTACTGGCTGACATTTTCTTTGGTGATCAATTCTACCGGTATGAGGGTCAGTGCCTCCGCAGGCTTTTTGCCGTTGATGATGTCGTACCCGATGTCCACCGCTTTACCCGCCATCGTGTAGGGATCCTGAGCAGCGCTTGCTGCGATCAAGCTATCGGGATCCTTGAGGGAAGGCACCACGTCGGGTGCTCCATCCACACCCACGATGAAGAAATCCTTGCGTTGCGCCTGCTTTGCCGCCAGATCGCAACCGATGGCGGTTGGGTCGTTAATCGCGAACACGGCGTCTATTTTCGGGAAAGCAGTCAAAAGATCTGTCATCACGCGAAGCCCGCCGTCACGGCTGCCGCCGGCGTTTTGATCCTGCGATACAACCTTGATATCGGGAAATGCTTTTATCGCGCCGAGGAAGCCCGCCACACGGTCGGTTACCGCGGTGACCGGTGGTCCGTTGACAATAACGATCTGTCCTTTGCCCTTGAGCCGATCCGCGACGTATTTGCCGTCCAGCTCACCCGCTTGCTTGTTATTCGAAGTGACGGTTGCGTCCACTCCGCCTTCCGCTCCCACGTCGACCGCCACAACGGTAATCCCGGCTGCTTTTGCGCGTATTACCGCGGGGGCGATCCCTTTACTGTCGGCCGCGTTCAACAGAATCAAACTGACGCCTGATGAAACAAAATTATCCATCTGGTTGGTTTGATTGTTCACGTCGTAATTGCTCGATTCAGCCGTGAATTTGACCGCTGGGTTGTACTTTTTAGCCGCGGCTTCCGCGCCGTGAGCGATCTGAACGAAGAACGGGTTGCCAAGGTCTCCTACGGTCACAGCGACCGCACCAAGCTTTTTCTGGGCAAACACGGGTGCAGTCAAACCGACTGCCAGGAGGAACGCGGTTACGGTTTTGATTCCAAACCGGAAAAACATCGTGATGTTCATGTTCAGGGAGGTAATCAGGATCGATTGTTCAAGTAAGCTCGAGCCGCATGAATGGTACAATTCGCACTTTTCGGCGGCCAGGCTGTCGCGCACGATTGCCGAAGCCAAAGTAAGCGCCTCCGCCGATTCGGAGGCGCCGGCCCCCAGTTATTTGGCCTGAAATCATACGCGTTTAACCTATTCTGTAGAGAGGGGATCCCCGGCCGTCTTTACCAAATCAGGAAAAGCTTTTAGCATTTCCGGAATACGCGGATCTCTTCGCGGGGGCTGCGCTAAAACACGGTATCAGTGGCCGGTAGTTAATCAACCGCGCAGAACCTGGTCAGGAGGGGCGTTTCGACTTCCCTATTTAAACTTTTGCTCTTGGTCTCGGTGAGCCCTGTTTCGCCTTGGAGAGCCCGTTTTTTCGGTGACCTTCCCTTCTTAAGGCGGGCCGGTGAGAAGCTCTGGTCTAAGCCGGTCGCGCGCATCTTCCATTCGCTTGGGCTCGTTCCCGTGTACTTATGAAACGCCCGGCTTAGATCGTGTTGCCTGGTGTAGCCGAGTTCATGCGCGATCTCTTTGACGGAAAGGTGGCCGGTCCGCAAGAGGTCCTTCGCCCGATCCATCCGGAGGCGGAGCCACATGGCCTGCGGAGAAACTCCGAAAATCTTGCGAAAACGGTGCCGAAGCGAATCATGGCACGGATTCAGACCGAAAAGCATTGGGCCGGAAGAGTTCGGCTGAAGGACTTGCCGATGGATTTTCTGCCACAGCTCGAAACATTGGGGATCGATTTGGTCACTGCCATCGACAGATCCGACTTCGGGAGTGGCCAACAACCAGCGCGTGACGTTAACCAACTCAAGCGTAAGCCACGCAGAAGCCGCGAAAGCGTTGAGAAGACCAGTTGCGCCTTTTTCGAGCGCTAATCTCTGGCAGGCGTGACAAAATCGCTGCCGTTGAACGGGAGAAAGTTTGATGACCCGCCTCTCGGGCGATTGCTCGAAAAGCTCGCGGAAGTGGGTCTTTACCGTGGAGCTGATATGAAACTCAACCGACCAGATACGAGCCGTGGCGCGCGCTGAGCTCCAGATACCGTGGACTTCGCTCTGGTTAAAAAGGAAAAGGGTATCGGTCTGCGGGATCAACTTGGCGCCGGCATGTCCAACGGTCGGCGCTCCTCCCAGAACTAAGCAGAATTCGTCATGCCAATGTGTGTGCCAATCGATGGCGCCATTGGGTGGTAGGGTTCGACATGAAACTTCCAAAGGATTGATATCTGGAGACAAATGCATGGAGGATCGAATAAAATAGTATATTTATTTTATCAAAGTATGTCTATAAGTAGACATATAAAATAGTATGTCAAATCGAATTTTCGGCTTGGATTCTTGACACTTATGGCGAGAATGCGGTTCTGACCTCGAATTGGAATTCAATATTTGCGATTTACGGCTTGAAAGTTACGCTCAAACCTAGTATATCATCTTTCGATGATTCCACGAAAGCCTAAGTATCGTCACGTTTTTGAGGCACTCGAAGAGAGCATACTTTCGAGGCGTTATCAGCCCGGCCAGAAACTCCCCAGTGAGGCCGTTTTAGTTGAGGAGTTTGGGACCTCGCGGATTACCGTGATCCGGGCACTGCGTGAGCTGCAGCAGCGTGGATTGGTGCAACGACGTGCCGGATCAGGGACCTACATCACCGATGGCGCCGGAACCAAAACCGGCCTGTTGTTCGGATTGCTGATCCCGAACCTAGCCGAGACTGAAATATTCGGTCCCATTTGCCAAGGAATGGCGGAATATGCGCAGGTCCGTAATCACGCGCTGCTTTGGGGAGATACAACGCCTGCGCCCGAGGCAAGGGAAACGCAAATGTTAGAACTGTGCCGGCAATACGTCGCGAAAAAGGTTGCCGGAGTTTTTTTTGCCCCTTTGGAATGGACTCCCCAAAACGAACGCACAAACCAGGCGGTTGTATCACTGCTTGAGCAAGCGGCCATCCCGGTCGTGTTACTGGATCGCTGTTTTTTACCGTATCCAAATCGCAGTTCCTACGACCTTGTTTCGATCGATCATCGTCGCGCAGGGTATATGGTGACCGAGCACCTGCTTAAACTCGGCTGCCGCAGGATTGCCTTTGTTGCTTACGCCCATTCAGCGTCGACTGTAGAAGCAAGGATCGCCGGTTACCGGGAAGCCCTGTTGGTGGGCGGTGCGCCGTTGGAACCTTCTCTGGTTCAGCGGCTCAGTGGCCGGCTCACCGCCGAGCTTGGGCACATCGTGGACGTGTTGAAGCCGGAAGCCATAGTCTGCGCGAATGATCGAACCGCAGGCCAGGTCATGCATAGTCTGATCGAGCTGAATTATCAGATTCCAAAAGATGTGCGGATCGTTGGCATTGATGATGTCCAATATGCGAACCTTTTGCCAGTACCACTCACGACTGTTCGTCAGCCGTGCCGCGCGATCGGCTTGGCAGCGGTTGCGGCAATGCTGGAGCGGATCGCCTCGCCGGACATGCCCACACGCGATATCCTGCTGAGTTGCAAGCTGGTGGTGCGGGCATCCTGCGGAGCCCTTGCTGCTAGTGATAAGCCAAATCGGCTAGACTAGGGAGCCGAGGCACACTTAGTTCAGGATTCGGAGGAGCCTTTTTCTAGAAGTCGGCCGAGATCTTGTCGATGGGCCTGGGTCCATTCGCACCAGGCCTCCGCCCAAGAGAGATTTCGCCCTTTCTCTTGTTCGAACCACCGGTAGTTTTCAATCTCGTTTTGTATGGCCCGTCGCAAATCTTCTCTAATTCGCAGCGCGAGCTTATCAAACGGGTTGGTTAACATCGATCTTAAGCTGGTCTGATTGGTCCCCGGATTGTCGGCGCACCTTTCGGTAAAGGTACGGTAGTGGCTTCCCTACTGTATTTATCGTGATCGGAATTCGTTATCGCCTTTTCGGAAAAGGGTCACGAGTGGCTGTAAGTAGCCCTATCGAGCCATCAACAACGATTCTTCCGGACCATAGTAACGATCTTCCTCTGATGTAGGATTCGTCCACTTCATCTGAATAACAGCAAACAAAATCTAAAGCTTAGTCAACCTATGAATACAGTCTACGAGAATACGACGTACCCTCAACTCAAGTCGAATCGGGTCAAAGTAGAATACAAGGACGACAACGTCTACCCGTTGGGCACCTTTGCGGGAACTATCTACAAAGTCCGTTATCTATCGAATGAAGGTTTCGTGCCATCCGACATGAGTGATCAGCTGATCATCGACCGGCCCAGGTGAGCGAATGGGCAACCGGCAACAAGGAAACAAAGCAACCAACTTATGGCTCTGGATATATTTCTGAAACTCGGCGACGTGAAGGGCGAGTCCGCCGACAAAACTCATCGCAAAGAAATTGATGCCATAAATTGGTCTTGGGGGATTGACAAACGCTGGGTCGGCCCAGGTAGGCAATGGTGCCGGCTCGGGCAAGGGTGACGCGAAAGACCTGGAAATTACAAAACACGTAGACACCAGTTCGCCTAAATTAATGCTGGCTTGTTGTGACGGCACCCATTTCCCGAGCGCGCTCCTCACCGTGCGCAAGTCCGGCGGACAAAGGCCGGTCGAGTATCTCAAGTTTAAACTGGGGACAGTCTTGATCACGGGCGTTAGCGTCGGGGCTTAGCATCACGACGAAAGCCTGATCGAAACTGTAACTCTGAACTTTGCCAAGGTGAGCGTAGACTACACGCCACAAGACGAAAAGGGCGCGCCCCTTACAGCAATTCCGTTCGCCTGGGACATCGCTGCAAATACGAAGAAGTAGTCACGCGAGTGCTCGGCCGGTGCGAGCGGCTTGGCGTCTAAAGCAAACGCTTTTACTTCCCAAAGCGAGAGTTCGTTAGGGAACAACTAAACAATCGCTTTTGATTAGGTTAGGCGATGCCAAGCGCGGGGATACTCTGCAAATTGGGCGCCCGCCGTGGCAAAAGCACAATGCAAAACAAGGTAGATAATGAAAACTAAAGAACTTAACCTTGCACAAGTCAAGGTTACCGATAAAGCGGGTGTCAGTGTTAGTCCGAGTGCTGCGGCAATCGAAGGCAGCTCGCCGATGCGAAGAGAGGCGAAATGCAGACGCTTGGCGCGCGCTTGTGCGATCGCGGTGGCTGTCGCAGTGCTGCCGGCGCGATACGCCGTGGCGGATGATGATGACAGGAACCAGCAGATTCTGCCATTTCCCACGCTGGTGGAGACCACTGTTCCCGGAAATGGCGATGTAAATCCCTATGGGGTGGCTTTTGTCCCGCATAATTTCCCGGTTGGGGGCCTCCTCAACCCAGGTGACCTGTTGGTTTCAAATTTCAACAACAATCAGAATATTCAAGGGACCGGTACTACCATTATCAAGGTCGCACCGAATGGTCAGACCTCTCTCTTTTTTCAGGGGACCGCTCCTCTTGGGTTGAGTACCGGGCTCGCCGTGCTTAAGGCAGGGTTCGTGCTCGTAGCCAACTGTCCGACGACGGGCGGTGCTACGCCCATGGCTGAACAGGGTTCACTTCTGCTGATCGACCGGAACGGGCATCTGGTGAACACCATTACCAGCGCGGTGGTGCAGGGTCCGTGGGATTTTACGGTCCAAGACGAAGGAACCAAGGTCAAGGTATTCGTTTCGAATGTGCTGACCGGCACGGTTTCGCGACTCGACTTGTCCTTGAATGGCGGTGTATTCGCGGTGAGCAGTGCGGCGGTGATCGCCTCGGGGCTATATCCATCGGCCTGATCCAGCCACCTTCGAAGTGGGTCCGACCGGCTTGGCTTATGATGTGCGCAACGATGTGCTGTACGTTGCCTCAACCGGAGATAACGAGGTCTTTGCGGTCAAGAATGCCGGCAAGGAGAATGACTCGGGCAAAGGGCGTCTGATCTATGCTGATCAGGTCCATCTGCACGGAGCGTTAGCAATGGTGCTCGCACCCAACGGTCACCTCTTGGTTAGCAATAGTGACGGGATCAACCCAGACCCGAATCAACCCAGCGAAATCGTGGAGTTCACCGTGCAAGGCGAATTCATTGGCCAGCTTTCGGTTGACCCGGCTGAGGGCGGAGCGTTTGGAGCGCGGCAGGCTATTCACTTCGCGGCCCGGAGTCTCGGTCTCGCTCCAATCCTCGGCGCACTTAATTAAAACTAGATTGATAGAAAGTTAAACTTATGGCAGTAGATATGTTTCT
>Ga0126381_100008528_pt1 | contig 11466 bp, 13 predicted proteins | sample PanSoiMetPlot_28_FD_96465 | JGI IMG/M metagenome (GOLD analysis project Ga0126381, IMG submission 96465) | Tropical forest soil microbial communities from Panama - MetaG Plot_28 | ecosystem: Environmental > Terrestrial > Soil > Tropical forest > Bulk soil | place: Panama | collected 2016-02-17 | reverse complement strand
CAGCACCGATGGCCGGGTCATCGAGATGAACTGGCGCGCGACGCACGTTCTGACGGCAAAGCGCGATCTGGCGATCGTCCCGAACAGCACTATCGCCAAGTCGAAAATCGTCAACGCCAGTTCTCCGAGCGGCATTCACGGGATGACGGTGACGGTCCAGCTCGCCTCCAAGACACCGCCGGCGGCCAGCGCCGAAATCCTTCGACATGCGATCTTGAATACTCGGCTGATCTTGCCGGTACCTGCCCCGCTGGTGGTGGTCAAGTCGATCAGCGCGGATTCGACCGAGTTCGATATCAGCTTCTTCGTCGAAGAGTTGGCTCACTCGAGCCGCGCGCAAAACGAGCTGTTCGACTGGATTTCCCGGCATTTGGCGGCGGCGGGCATCGCTCTGGCAGCGACCCAGAGCCAGCCTTATGGGACGCCGCAAACCGCCGATCCCAAGCATGCCAAGAACGCTGCCGAACGCGCGGCCGATCTGGTGGCAATTTTTGCGGAGCTCACCGCGGAGGAGCGCAAGACGCTCGCCGCGAAGGCTGGGCACAAGCACTACGACGAAGGCGAAGCGCTGGTAGAGCCCGGAACCGTGCTACGATCTCTGTTCATCATCGGCGGGGGTGTCGTGTCGCTGACCGCGGTCGTGTCGGAAGGCGAGATCGAGTTCCTGCGCCTCGGACCGGGTGATCATTTCGGCGAGATCGGAATGCTCACCGGACACCCCGCCGAAGCAACGCTCAAGGCCATCGCGCCGGTAACCACCTACGAATTGGCAAAGGAGGATCTCGCACCCGTTTTCGAAGCGCGGCCGGAAGTCTCGCATGAGCTGTGTCGGGCGCTCGCCCGGCGCCAGGCGGCCGGTCAGTTGATCGCCTCGGCCGATATCGACAAAACCGTGCCGCCGCGGCGAGTGGCCGCGTGGTCTCGGATCGATTGCACCGCCTGTTCGATCTCGCCAACGCCGAATAGGCGAACGGTGTGTCGCGGCATGGCTCGGTGTTAGGATCGTCGTGCGCGTTCGCGCAAATACATCGAAGGTTCTGTTCTTCCAATGTCGGAGTTGCAGATGGCGAAGATGCGTGTCGTCCAGGTGCCGCAGCCAAAGGCGCCGTTTGAATTGGTGGAGCGGGAGCCCCCAGAGCCCAGCGCCGGATCGGTCCGAATCAAGGTCCAAGCCTGTGGTATCTGCCATAGCGACAGTTTTACCAAAGACGGCCTCATGCCCGGTATTCAATATCCGAGGGTGCCGGGCCACGAAGTGATTGGGATCATCGACGCTGTCGGCGTCGATGTTTCGGGGTGGGCCGCGGGACAGCGGATCGGAGTGGGGTGGCATGGCGGCAATTGCGGCTATTGCGATAGCTGCCGTCGCGGCGACGCTTTTGCCTGCGAGACCGAGACCTTGGTGACCGGCGTCACTTCCGACGGCGGCTATGCCGATTATATGATCGCCCCGGCTGACGCATTGGCCCGGGTGCCGGCCGATTTGTCGAGCATCGACGGGGCTCCGTTGATGTGCGCTGGCATCACGACCTTCAACGCCCTGCGCAACAGCGGCGCGCGCCCCGGCGAGACGGTGGCGGTATTAGGCCTCGGCGGGCTCGGTCATCTCGCGGTGCAGTTTGCCGCAAAGCTCGGCTTCAGAACCGTCGCGATCGCCCGGGGGCAAGACAAGGTGCCGCTCGCCCATCAGCTCGGCGCACACCACTACATCGACAATGCGGCCGAGGACCCGGCGGCAGCCTTGCAGAAGCTCGGCGGCGCCAAGGCCATCTTTGCGACCGTGACGAGCAGCGAGGCGATGAACTCGGTGCAAGGCGGCCTCGCGGCTAATGGCACGCTGATGGTGATCGGCGCTGTCGACGCGATCACAATCGATGCCCAGGCGCTGCTCAGCGGGCGTCGATCGATCAAGGGCTGGTATTCGGGAACGTCGATCGACTCGCAGGAAACCCTCGCATTCAGTGCACTGACCGGCGTGCGGCCAATGACCGAGATCTTCCCGCTGGAGCGGGCCTCCGAAGCCTATGAGCGGATGATGAGTGGCAAAGCGCGGTTCCGCGTTGTCCTGACCACCGGGAGCTGACGCAGAGCCCGCCGTGTTGCTCGACACCCGCCACGGTTCGGCTAGGCTCGCCAATTCTACAGGAGGACGCGATGAGCGAGAGCCACCCGCCGCTTCCACCCTTTACGCTTGAGACCGCGACCCAGAAGGTCCGCATGGCGGAGGATGCGTGGAACACGCGGGATCCGCAGCGCGTCGCACGCGCCTATAGCAGCGACAGCCGCTGGCGAAACCGCGTGGAATTCCTGCAGGGCCGCCAAGCGATCGAACAGTTCCTGACGCGCAAGTGGCAGCGCGAGCTCGACTACCGCTTGATCAAGGAAATCTGGGCCTTCCGCGAGAACCGCATCGCTGTCCGTTTCGCCTATGAGTGGCACGACGACAGCGGCAATTGGTTTCGCAGCTATGGCAATGAGAACTGGGAATTCGACGAGAACGGTCTGATGCGGCTACGTATAGCCAGCATCAACGATCTGCCCATCATGGAGAGCGAGCGCAAATACCACTGGCCGCTGGGTCGCCGTCCCGATGGTCACCCCTCTTTGAGCGATCTCGGTCTCTGAGGCAGCGGCGGGGGCTTCGGATTACTCCTCGACGCTGCGGACGGTGGCGCCGAGGTCAGTCGCGGCAACGGCGTGAAGGAGAGCGCGCATGTCGGTTGTGCGCTTGGCGCCGAAAGCCGCTTCGAACTGCCTCTGCGCTTCCGTCCATGCCTTCGCCGCCGTCCGGAAACGAGCCACACCAGCCTCGGTCAGGCGCAGCGCCTTGCTCCGGCGGTCGCGGCTTCCTTTCTCGACGGCGATGAGACCGTCACGTTCCAACGGCAGGATATTCCGTCCGAGAGTTGTCCGGTCCACGACGAGGCCCGCGGCCAAGGCGTTGATCGTCATCGGCCCCAGTCGGCGCAGTTTTGGCGAGTATCGAAAACTACGTCGTGCGCAGCCCGCTCGCCGCCAGAAACCGATCGTAAAACTGCGTGATGTGGCGGGCGGCTTGGCGCACCGCGAGGCAGTTGCAATCCTCAGGCCCTGAGAGGACGACCGTCGGCATCGTAGACCTCATCCTTGACATCAGAGCATATACGCCTACGTAGGCGCACATGCTCTTAATTTAGAGCCCTTAATCGCCGATTGCACTCCGTACCGGACCGCAAAAGGGCAAGTCAGCCCTGGCGATGTATCAGGAGGTGGTCGTGACGGAAATCCCCTATCGCATCGCTCTCATCGTCGAGGCGGGTTCGGGCATCAGCGCATCGTTGGCCCGTGCCTTGGCGGCGGCGGGTCGGCAGCGAGCGGCGCCAATTTTTCGATATTACGCGCCGCCAGCCCGACCCGCAGCCCCGCCGCCGCCAAGGCGCGGGCCAAGGGTTGTCGCCGAGACCCGTGAGGCGGCCCTAGGATGCACTGGAGACGGCAAAGGTGCTGTTCGCTTCCGCGAGCATGAAGCGGAGGAAAGATGAAATCGCAGAATGGGCTTAGCGAGACCGCAAATTTAAGCCGGCGAGGGGTGTTGTCACTAGCGGCGGGCGCGGCCGGCGCAGCTTTGCTGCCGAAGCGTGTGGCCGCTGCGCAGCCGGCTCCCGGCTCGTTTGTGGATCGGCTCGCCGTTCAGCAGATTGCCGATCGCGACGCAGCTCTCCGGCCGCCGCTGTTGATCGACATGCAGACGCATGTCTGGTGGCGCGCCAACGGCCCGCGAACGCTGACGGACCGCGGAGAGCATTTCCTGAAGGCCCTCGCAGGCTCGCGCGCGGCAGTCGTCGGACGTCCGGTGCCGGTCGCCGATATGGGCCGGGTCATGTTCTTCGAGGACGTGCTACTGGAGAGCCAGACCGATGTCGCGTTCCTCAACAGCTTTGGCATGAAGGGTGCGTTTGACGGCGTTGATCTGTTCCCGCCGCGCGAAGCGGCGTTTATTCGCTCGATGGCCCCGTCGCGCATACGCGTATTGGGGACGGTAGACCCGCCGGACGGGGCATCGGCGGTCGGAATCGTTGATCTATCAATGCGAGCAATTGACGATTGACGGACTGAAGCTCTACCCGCCAGGACCCGACACCCGCGGTTGGCGGATGGATGACGAAAAGGCGACTTATCCGCTCTACGAAACGCTGCGCAAGCACGGCATCAGGAACATCTGCGTTCACAAAGGCGTGCCGGGGCTGTTTCTCGCCCAGTATTGCCACACGGACGATATGGCGAGAGCGTCGGCAGACTTCCCGGATTTGAATTTCATCGCATACCACAGTGCTATTCCGTGGGAGGCCGAACTCGCCGAGCACAGCAGACGTTCGAAGGCGAAGAACATCTACGCGGAACTCGGCACAACGGCTTTCCTGATCGGCCAAAATCCGGAGCGTTATGCCAGGTTGATCGGGACGCTATTGGCCGGACTCGGTCCGGACAACATTCTCTGGGGAACCGATACCCCGGTGATCGGACCGCCGCAATGGCAGATCGAGGCGTTTCAGGCCTTCACGATCCCCGATGAACTCAGAGAACAACACAACTATCCGCCATTGACCAACGAAGTGAAAAATAAGATTTTGGGCGGGAATGCAGCCAGGCTCTTTGGACTCGACACAGATCAAGCCCGCAAGGCTGCTGAAGGGGATCTTCTCTACAAACTGCGGGACGACCGTAATCCGCCCGTCCACAAGATCGATTGGACGAAGGTGCGAGTCCCGATCGTGTTCGATTGAATTATCGAGGAACTGGGGCCGCACTGGCGCGCGCCGCGGTGTTGCTACCGCACGGCCCACGGCGCCGTCCGCTCGGAAAAACGGCGCGCCAGGAACTCGATGAGCACGGTGACCTTTGGCGCGCGGAGCCCGCCCGGCGGCGTCACGACGTTGAGCGCAATCGGCGGTGCCGACCAGTCCGTCATCACCGCCTCGAGGCGGCTGTCCCGCAGATCGCGCCAAACGACAAACTCTGGCTGGACGGCTATTCCCATGCCAGCACGAAGCGACGGCATCAGTGCATCGGCGTTATTGGCGCGCAACGGCCCGGCCACGGCGACCGCGTGCTCTTCGCCAGCAGCGTCGATGAACCGCCAGCTGTCGCCCGAAGGCAAATAGGAATATCCGAGACAGGCATGCCCAGAGAGCTCGCGCGGATGTGACGGCCGTCCCCGGCTCGCAAAATAGCTCGGCGCACCCACCAGCAGACGCCGCACCTGACAGAGGCGCCGCGCTATCATGCTCGAATCCGGCAAGGCGGCAATGCGCAGCGCCAAATCGAAGCCGCCGGCGACCAGATCGATCGCCTGGTCGCTCAAATTGAGGTCGACCGAGATCTCGGGATAGGCCCGGAGAAACTCTGGAAGCGCAGGCGCTAGATGCTCCAGCCCAAACGACATCGGCGCCGCCAACCGCACCCGCCCACGAGGTGTTGCCGATTGTGCTAGGCCCTCGGCCTCCACCGCCTCGGCCTCGGCGAGGATCTGCGCGGCGCGGACCGAGGGGACGCGCCCGGTCTCGGTCAACGAGAGGCGGCGCGAAGTTCGGTGAAACAGGCGCTCGCCAAGACGGGCTTCCAGCCGGGCGATCGCCTCGGACACCGTTGCTTTGGAAAGGCCTAGCTCGCGAGCCGCGCCGGCAAAGGAGCCGCAACTTTCGCGAACACACCCCAAGCTTCAAAATCCGGAAGGCGGGTCATCTGAGGAAACGATGAGTTTCGAGCGTTTCTATTTAGTGAGGGTTATCTAGCACCTATTTTATCCGGAGCAAGAGCCGGAGGAATGACATGATTGATCGCAGGCCATTTGCTGCATTGGGCGGCGCCGATCACGATTGGCTGAAAACCAAACACCATTTTTCGTTCGCCGGATACTATGACCCGGAGCGAATGGGCTGGGGAGCGCTGCGGGTCTGGAACGACGACGAGATCGCACCCGGGACCGGCTTCCCGCTCCACCCGCATGGCGACATGGAGATCATCACCTATGTGCGGCAAGGCGCGATCACCCATCAGGACAGCCTCGGCAATAAAGGTCGCACGGAGGCAGGCGATGTGCAGGTGATGAGCGCCGGCAGCGGGATTCGCCACTCGGAGTACAATTTCGAGCCGGAGACGACCAAAATTTTCCAGATCTGGATCGAGCCGTCGCGCCGCGGCGGCAAGCCCGGATGGGGCACCAAGCCGTTTCCGAAGCAGAACCGCTCGGGCCGGTTCGTCACGCTCGCGAGCGGCGAGCAGGACACCGGCGATGCACTTCTAATTCGGGCCGAAGCCCGGGTGCTCGGAACCACCCTTAAGGCCGGCGAGACGGCGGAGTATTCGCTTGCGGAGGGCCGCCGCGCCTATCTGGTCCCGGCCATCGGCGCGATCGAGGTCAACGGCGTGCATATTGCCGAGCGCGACGGCGCAGCGATTGAAAACGAACGGCTGCTGCGCATTACAGCGGTCGAGGACGCGGAAATTCTTCTTGTCGATGCCACCTGAATCGGGGACCCGGCGGGTCCAACAACGATTCATGACCCTTTGCGTGACGGGATCAGCGGGTTGGGCGGTGGCGGCCGCAGCAGCAGAATGAGCAGCACCGCGAGCAACGAAACCCAGGCAATGAGCCAGAACGCGTCGATATACGAGAGCACATAAGCCTCGCGGCGGACAAAACTGGCGAGCACGCCGGCCCCTTGTGCGGCAGCATCGCCAATTCCAGTCGCGCGGCTGCCGAACGGGCCGGCCAGCTGCCGGCCGTCTGCTCGGTCGCCGGCTGGCCGGCGACGACGTGCAGTCCGATCAGATTGGAGTAGACCTGTTCGCGCACGCGCACGAAGGTCTGGATCACCGCGCTGCCGATTTCATTGCCCAAGAGCCGGGCGATCTGGATCGTCGCGGCGATCGCGGCCGCCTGTGGCGGTGTAATGTTCGCGACACCGAAGGTGATCAGCGCGGTGATCCCAAAGGCGAGACCGACGGCCTCGATCAGCTGCGAGACCATGAAATCCCCACTGACCCAGTCATGAGTCAGCCCAGTGTCGATCCAGCTGCCGATCGCGATCATCGAGAAGCCGAACACGAGCAGCACCCGGGCATCGATCCGCTTCAGCAACAGCACGACCAGCGGCACGAGCACGAATTGCGGCAGCGCGATCCAGTACAAGGCATCGCCGATCTGCAAGGCGCGCAAGCCCTGGACGCGGGTCAGATAGTCCGGCAACACGAAGGAAGTCGCCGTCGCCCCGAAACCGTAGATCGAGATCAGCAAGGCCGGTACCGCGACGTTTGGCTGGACCAGCACACGCAGAGAGATCAGCGGATGTTCGGCGCGGGTCTCGTGCAGCAGAAAGGCGATGACGAGCAGTCCGCCGCCAAGCAAAAGCCCGGTTACCAACCCCGAATTGAGCCAATCGAGCCGGTTGCCCTGATCGAGACCGGCATAGATGAGACCGAAGCCGACGCCGGCATAGACGATGCCGGCCCAATCGGTCTGGCGCAGCAAGTCGCCGTCGACGGGCCGGCGCGGCATCGCGATGGCGGTGAGCAGCATCATCACCGGGGTCAGTGCTGCATTCTGCCAGAATATCCATTCCCAATGCCCGGTCTCCGAATACCACCCCTCGACCGCGCTGCCGATATTCTGCGAAAAGACAAAGCGGAACGCGTATGCGGCAATGCCCCAGATCCACCACCGCGGGGCGAGACTGCGCAGGACGAAGCCGAGCGCGGCCGGAATGAAGGCGCCGACCGCGAGCCCGCGGACGAATTGCAGCGCGATCAAGGTGTCGTAATCATGCACGAGGGGCGGCGGCAACGAGGCTGCGGCAAAGATCGCGCCGGTCCACAGCAGTACCCGGCGGGTGCTGAGCACAGTGCTCATCCACGCCGCCGCCGGCGTCACGACCATTTGCGCGGCGGAAAAGATCGTGCTGACCCAGGAGCCCTCGTCAAAGCCGAGGCCGAGCGCTCCGCGGATATCGGCGAGACCTTGTGTCGTGAGCCGCACGTTGAGCGTCGAGATGAACGCGCCGACCATCACCGCGACGACGCCGACGACCGGATATTCGCTGCGGCGCGTCACGGTCGCGGGCAGCGGCATCGGCGCTGCCGCTGGTGCCGCCGGCACAGTCACGGCGGTGGCGGTGTGGTGTCGGTCAGGATCGTCGCAATGACCGACATACCCGGGCGCAATTTGCCGGCCAGCGGGCTGCCGGGACCGATCCGCAATTTGACGGGGATACGTTGAACGACCTTCGTGAAATTGCCGGTCGCATTGTCCGGCGGCAGCAGGCTGAACTGCGCGCCGCTCGCCGGCGCGATGCTGTCGACTATCGCCGCGATCACGACCCCCGGAAAGGTGTCGACGCGGATCTCGGCCCGCTGGCCGATCGCGACGTGGGTCAGCTGCGTTTCTTTGTAATTGGCGAGGACCCAGACATTGTCGAGTGGCACGATGGTGATGACCTGGCTCCCGGCATGGACGTATTGCCCTTCGCGCACGCCGCGTTCACTGACCATCCCGCTCACCGGGGCGACGATACGAGTATAACCGAGATTGACCTTGGCCAGATCGAGCGCCGCCTGCCTGGCTTTGACTTCGGCGCGCAATTGCGCTTCCTGCGTGTCGAGTACCGCCATCTGAGTCCGTTGCGCTTCCAGTTCCGCCTGGTTGCGGGAGAGGGTCGCAGCGAAGCGCTCGGCTTCGGCATCGGCCTGCTCGACCCTTTGCCGAGTGCCGAAGGTCGTCGCGAGCAGGGTGCGCTGCCGCGACGCCTCGAGCCGGGTGCGCTCGACATCGGCCTGCGTTGCCTTGATCGCGTCTTCCGCTTCGGCTACTTGCGCGTGCTGCGCCGCCTTTCGCGCCTTAAGGTTTTCGATGGCGGCCCGGGCGCCAAGAAGATCGGCCTCGGCCTGTGCCACCTGGGCCCGATAATCGTCATCCTCGATCTCGACCAGCACCTCGCCCTGTTTGACGCGCTGAAAATCGTCCACGGGGACGCGGCGCACATAGCCCTCGACGTGCGCGCTTAGCGGTGTGATGTCGCCGCGAACATAGGCATCGTCCGTGACTTGCCGGACCGCCAAGCCGACCCAGCGGTCCCATTGCGTTGCGAACAGGACGACGATAACCCCAGCCGCGAGCAGCACGGCAAGCCTGACAAGCGTGTTGCCGGACCACGGGCGTCGTCGCGCCCGCTCCGCATCAGAGGACGCTCTCTGCGCCGGCGCAGGCCGCGCCAAAGCGGTATCGTGATCGGAGGACAACGGCTGTTCCGCCATTATCCGGGACGCTTTTTGGAGATTTCGTCGGGTATCAACTGATCATCGGCACGAATGATCCTCAGGCCTGCAAGCCTGAACGAGTAACGTAGAGCGACAGGGTGCCGGGGAAATCATCGGTCAAAACGAGCGTCCTCGGCAAAGCACGCGGCGACGCGGTCGGCATCGTCGGTGTTGGCCGCCACGAAGGACTGAGCCATGGGCTTCGGCATCTTCACGGTCATCGCTTCGCTCTTCCACATCCACCTCTTCTGGGCGGAGAGGCCGCGGCGCGTGACATAGCGGGGTTACGATGTCGAACCGCCCTTCGCATGCTCCCGGGAGATAGAGAATATGAGCGGCCCGGTACCCGCAGGGCATTTTGCAAAGCCGACGGCAGCTCGGTAGCCGACATCGCGGTGGCGGCGAGCGCCATATCCGGATACCAAAAACTGACAGGTCGTCTGCCACAGGCCGTCGGTTAATTCGCCTTGGCGGCCGGCGCGGTCAGGCGTAGTCTCGCTGCGATCCCGTAAAAACGGGGTCTGCTGCAATAGAAACCACCGAAGCAGATTAAACCGGGGAGGCCAGCAATGCGCGTCATGATCAAGTTCGCGGTTCCCATCGAGGCAGGCAATGCCGCTATCCGCGACGGAAAGGTCGAAAAGGTATTCCAGGGCATAGTTGAAGAACTGAAGCCGGAAGCCGCCTACTTTTTCCCTGAGGGAGGAGAACGGGCGGGCCTCTTTGTCGTAGACATGAAAGAGTCGTCGCAAGTCGCGGAAATCGCCGAGCGCTTCTTCTTCGGCCTCAATGCGCGGATCGAAATGGTGCCGGTAATGGCGCCGGAAGACCTCCGGAAGGGATTGTCAGGGGTACAGGGCATTATTCAGCGCTACGGGTGATGTTCTCGCTCACCCGAAATCCCCTGTGACGCCAAGGAGCTAAACGTCGTGGCCGTCGTGGGCAAAGTCGAAAGCCTCTGGCGCTATCCGGTGAAAAGCATGCGAGGCGAAGAAATCCAGCAAGCATTTCTGGGTTTCTCTGGTGTTTATGGCGATCGCCTATACGCGTTTTACGATACGGCCGCTCCGCAGGAGTTTCCTTTCCTCACGGGGAGGGAGCAGGAGCAAATGCTCCTGCATCAGCCCCGTTTCCGCTATCCGGAGCTTGCGGCGGGCCCGCCAAATCTGGCTGAGGCGCAGAGCGGCGACTTTGGTCTCACTCCCCTCTATGCCAGGGCCGCCGATCTCGTCGTCGATATCGAGACCCCCTCGGAGGAAGTGCTTGCGATTGATGATCCTGTCTTGCTCGAGAGGCTTTCCGCAGGGCTCGACGCAACCCATACCCTGTCCCTGTTGCGATCCGACCGCTCCTTCACCGACTGCCGTCCCGTCTCGGTTTTTTCTATCCAGACTGTGCAACAGATTGGCGGCGAGGTTGGCCTCACCTTGGACAAGCGACGATTTCGGGCGAACATATACGCGGACCTTACGCCAATGAGCGGTTTCGCCGAGAATGCGTTTGTCGGGCGCAGGCTCCGGATCGGCAGTAAGGCAGAGATTGCCGTCATGGATCGTGACCCTCGGTGCAAGATGATCACTCTCGATCCGAACACGGCGCAGCCGAGCCCGGAAGTCCTACGAAGGGTGAGAGATGCCCACGAAGGCAAGGCGGGCCTCTACGGTGCCGTGCTCGTGGAAGGGACAGTCCGACCGGGAGACGAGATCAGACTTCTGGACTAGCAAGCCAGACAGCCGCAACAGGATGCATCAGTCAGCAGATAGGGAGAACTCACCAATGCAAGGCGCACCGGCTTCTCTTTATAGCCGCCTGGGCGGATACGACGCAATAGCTGCCGTGGTCGACGACCTATTGCCGAGGCTGCGGGCCGACGAGGTACTGGGCCGATTTTGGACCAGCCCCCGCAGCGTCGATACCAACAACCGAGAGCGCCAACTGGCGATTGATTTCATTGTGGCAGCCGCCGGAGGGCCGACATTTTACCTGGGCCGCGATATGAGGCAGGCGCACAAAGGAATGGGAATTACCAAGGCCGACTACGCGGCTTTCATGCGTTGTCTATCGGTCACGCTCGACACGTTTGAAGTGCCCGAGCCGCAGCGCAACGAAGTCGTTGCCTTTGTTACCGGCTTGGAGCCGGAAATCGTGGAAGCATAATCGAGCGTTCACCACGCT
>Ga0126381_100008527_pt1 | contig 11466 bp, 10 predicted proteins | sample PanSoiMetPlot_28_FD_96465 | JGI IMG/M metagenome (GOLD analysis project Ga0126381, IMG submission 96465) | Tropical forest soil microbial communities from Panama - MetaG Plot_28 | ecosystem: Environmental > Terrestrial > Soil > Tropical forest > Bulk soil | place: Panama | collected 2016-02-17 | reverse complement strand
GGGAAGGCATCCAGGTGGTGGGTGAAGTTTTTGACGGGTAGGAACTGATTGGGGTGGTTTCCCGCCTCTGTCCTGAGGTGGCAGTGCTCGATATCAGCATGCCATTGATGAATGGGTTGGAGTCTTCCGGCGAAATTCACCGCGTGTCACCCCATACCAAAACCATCCTGTTGACCCGTCACGACGAGGAACAGTACGTAACCGAAGCCCTGCGCATGGGAGTCAAGGGATACGTTCTTAAGAATCAGGCGGCGACCGACTTGGTCCATGCTATCCATCAAGTATGCCGGGGCGGCTTCTACCTGAGTCCCGGTGTTTCTCGCGCCGTGGCGGAAGCGCTTCTTTCCAAGACGGCACGGCCCGTGGACCCCCTCACCTCCCGGGAGCGGCAAGTGCTGCAGTTGATTAGTGAGGGAAAATCCACGAAAGACGTCGCATGCCTGCTGGGCATCAGTGCCAAAACGGCCGAATCCCATCGCGCCCGGCTCATGCACAAGCTCGACATTCATGAAACCGCCAGCCTCGTGCGGTATGCCATTCGCAGGGGATTGATCCAACCTTAGTCTCTAAATCCGTCTCTAAATCGATCTGGATTCCTAGGGGAAATGTGTCGGCCCAGGAGTTGGGATATGGAATCATCAATTCCAAGTATGCTTGCTCTACTTGTTCTGGTTTCCGTCGCTGGCTTCGGAGCGCTGCGCGCGCACGGTGGTTCCGACACTAAACCGACAACCGCTGGTAAAATCGCCTGGCAATACGATACCAGTGGTTGAGTATTCTCGACCCCCACGGTCGCGGGGGACGTTCTACTGATCGGGTCGTGTTCAGGCATTTTCTATGCCTTCGAGAAGCAAACCGGAAAGGTGCGGTGGAGTTACAACATCCACCAGGACGGGAACCAGACCAGCTTCCACGGCAATCCTCTGATCACCGAATCATTCATTCTCATCGGCACCGACAGTAGCTGCGCCGCAGACGGTATCGGTCATGTGTATGCCTTGGACCGTCAAACGGGAAGCGTACGCTGGAAGTACAGAACGGCCGGGACGCCAACCGACATTGCGCGCCTGGGCTCGACGATCTATGCCGCCAGCTTCGCGGATGAACTCATTGCCCTCAACCTCGCAGACGGAAGATTACTTTGGAAATTCGCGACCGGTGCATCGAATCAGGACTGCGTTTTGCCGCCCTCCCCTGTCGTTGTGGGTGAGCACGTCTTCTACGCAGGGCTGGACGGGACCCTCTATGGCCTCGATGGCCATTCCGGAAAACTGTTGTGGAAACACAACTTCGGGAACCGCGTCACCACCAACCTGAGCGCCGTGGGCACGTCACTCTACCTGGGGAGTTCGGCCAAGCGTTTGTTTCGGATTTCTGCCGATGACGGCCACGTCGAAAGCGAGTTGACCGTCCCCGCCACCCCACACGGGCGTGTGCTGGTCGAGGAGCCCACCCTCTATGTTTTCTTGGAAGAAGGTGACGGTCACACTGGGTATGTCATCAGTACCGACTTCAATGTGTCGCATGTCAACTGGATGTATAAGGCAGGTCGAGCGTGGTCCTCGGAATGCCCGCGGCTTTGGAATGGTCTGTTGCTGGCGGGAAATTGCCACAGTGAACTCGAGGCACTGCGCACATCCGACGGCGCCCTCCAGTGGTCGGACACTCTCAAAGGGTGTCTCCGCAGCATAGGCACCGATGGCGACAGCCAGCAAATCTACATAGGGGTGCAGGAAGGCACCGTCTATGCTTATTCACCGCCTCCGTCGCCCCGCTAACCAGTGTGGGATTCGATGTGGTGAATGGAAGTCACGGGCCAAAGCTGACCCAAAAGCCCGGCTCTTCGGTATCGGCCCGCAAGGCCTCGTTCGAACGGAGATTCATCTGCGCGCGGCCACGTTATTGCGCCAAAAGAGCTGGTCGGCATTCCACAGCACGTAGTCACCCATCACCGCCGGTTTGAAGCCTCCAAGTGTCTTCTTCACGCCCACCAGCACGTGGGGGCTGACCACGCAGATCACAGGATCAAATTGCGCCACCAGCTCCTGCACTCGATCATAGGCATGCTTTCGCTTCTGGTAATTCAACATTCCAGTCTGGGCTCGCATGAGGCGGTTGATCTCTGCCTGCCAGTCTGTGGCTGGCTGCTTCTCGGTCAGAGCCCATAAGTGACTGGCCCCACCCGACGTCCACACGTTAATCTCCGGATTGGGGTCGGCATCACCACTGACCAGGCCCAACACTGCCGCCTCGTAGTCGTAGGAATCGAAGATCCGGGCCATGACGGCCTGGAATTCGAGCGGCACGACGTGTACCTGCATTTCGAGCTGACTCAAGTCGTCCTGGATGATGGTTGCCATTTTTGTCCGCTGCACGTTGCCGGGGTTGGTAAGGATGGAAAACTCCACGGGCCGGCCGCGCTCATCGACCAGAACTCCATCGGGCCGGCGCGTGAAACCCACCGAGCGCAGCAGGGCGGCTGCTCCATCCAGCGATCGAGCAGGATGCGGAACATGGGTGTTGACCCACATTTTGTTTCCCGGCGTGACCTGATCCCACAGCGGAGTCGCCCGCCCCTGGAAGACAAGCCGTACGATCGCCTCACGATCGATGGCGGCAGAGACGGCCTCCCGGAACTCGCGGTGTCGAAACCACTCCTGCTTCCGCCGGATCTCGGGCCGCTTCTGCGGGTCCACGTCATTCAAGTTAAAGAACAGGAAGTGGTATTCGAGTCCCGGCCCCAGGTCCTGGAGTTGATAACTCCCGGCATGCTGATCCCGTTCGAGTGCCGCGTAGTTTTGGGCCCCCATCCGGCTGATGACATCGATGTCTCCCGCCTCAAACCGAATGACTTGGGCGTCCTCGGTGGGAACGATCAAAAACGCAATCTCGTCAAGGTAGGGGAGCCGCTTCCCCGAGGAATCGACTTTCCAGTAGTAGGGATTTCGCTCCAAAACAATCTGCTGGCCGGGGATATATTGCTTCAGTCGAAAAGGACCCAGCCCGGCAATCTCAGCCGGCTGGCTGGCCATTCCCCATACTTCGGAGATTTTGCCTTCGTGGTAGGCGCGCTCCAGCAGATGTCGCGGAAGAATACTGACGCTGTCGAACATGCGTTCGGCCGCCGCGTACGGCTCAGCCAGCTCGAACTCCACCCGATAAGGTCCGAGCTTGCGCACCTGAATGGGCTTTCCCTGAACTTCGAGAAGGTCGCGCTGGGGGGAATGGACCTTTTCATCCAGATAGACCTGGAAACTGAACACTACATCGTCCGCACTCAACGGATAGCCATCGGAAAAACGAATGCCGCGGCGTAGTTCCAGAATGTAGCGCCTTCCGTCCAAGGAAGCTCTCCAGGACTTCGCCAGCGATGCCTCGGTCTTTTCGGTATAGGGATTGATGTGGATCAGGTCCGCAAAAAGAAGGCCGATAATCTGTTTCGAGTTGGCATCCAGCGCAGTGACTGGATTCAAGGTTCTGGGATCCGAATGCAGGGACGCGACCAGGCGTCCCCCACGTTGACCGGTCTCGCCCGCTGTCGACAGAACGTCCTCAGCAGTCCTTGCCGCCTCTCCTCCGTGCAGCAACGTGCCCCACATCAGCCAGGGGCCCAAGATGGAGATCCAAATCCAGAGTCGGCCACCGTTTGCTCGTATTCTCATAGTCCCCTTTTCAAGTTTCGCTTGCCGCTCATCAGCAGTACGGCGTGTTCGCCAGCCCCAGGACCTGGAAGCGCTGCTGGAGAGAATCGGCGAACAAGTAGAGCAAAAAAAAGATCGGCAGCAACGCCAGGGCTGACGCCAACATCCACCAGTGGGTTGTAAGGGCGTAATAGCTTTCGAGGTTGGCCAGCATGTTTCCCCAGCTGGGTTGCGGCTCACCTACACCCAGGCCAAGGAACGAAAGAGTAACTTCGGCAAGCATGCACTGGGGGATTAGTAGAGCTGCCTGCGTGAGTACGACGGACGAAACCTCGGGCAGAATGTGGCGGCGCAATATGGTCAAGTTTGAAATGCCGAATCCGCGGGCTGCAACGACGTAGTTCCGTTGTTTTGCACTCAGGATAACCCCGCGAATCAGCCGCGCCGGGCGAGCCCAGCCAACGAGCCCGATGACGCCGCTCAAGAGAAGGAAAGTTTGCCGGGAGTCCAGCCGCAGGGGCAAGAAGGCGCGCACCGCAAACAGCAGATAAACCCAGGGCAGGGCCATAAAGAGCTCCGCCGTCCGCATGACGAGATCATCGACCCAGGAGCCAAAATAGCCAGCCATGCAGCCCAATAGCAGACCCAATGCCAGCGTGAGCACGGTCGCGAGCAAGCCTGCCCCCAGGGAGGCCTGCCCACCGTGAAGAAGACGGGAGAATTGGTCACGTCCGTACTCGTCGGTGCCCAGGAGAAAAATATGTTCCCGGCCATCGGTGCCGAATAGGTGCCAGGAGGAACTCAGCGTTTTTCCGCCATAGACAGTCTCGTCGTGCACGAGCAACCGCAGTGAAGAAGTGTGGCCGCAATCTTCACGGTTGGCTTGCGATCCAACCGAACCCTCAGCCCCAATCCAGCGGCATACAAACGGCCGCAAGTGCAGGTGTCCACCCGAATCAAGCAGATGAATCGTCGTGGGCGGCGCGAAAGCAGCCTCGCGGTTCTGTGTCGCGGCTTCGTAGGGAGCAAAGAAGCCGGCACCTGCAATCGGGAGATGCAGCAGCAGGAGTCCCGCTGCCGAGAAGCACAGTCTTTTGTTCCTGATCATGGCTAGTGGTTGCGTATTCGTGGATCCACCATATAAAGAAGAGCGTCGGCCATGAGGTTGCCGGTTACCAGAAACAGTGTTGAAAACATGATGGCGGCGACCACGATATACAGATCCCTCTCGAGAACCGCCTCCAGCAGCATGGGACCGACGCCCGGCCAGCTCATGATCACTTCGATCAAAAGCGACCCGCTCAGCAAGGTTCCAAAGGAAATGCCGAACAGCGAAATCAGAGGATTGGCCGACGCAGGAAGCACGTGGCGATACAAGATTCTTCCCGGAGAAAGGCCATGGCCGCGAGCCGCTGCGATGAAGGGTGAGTTCAAGACGTCCAGCGTGGCGGAGCGAACATGCCGGACCAGCATGGGAAGCATTCCCACGCTAAGCGCCGCCACCGGCAATAAAAGGTGTCGGGCCAAATCCCCGGCCCTCGAAGCCAGCCCCATTTCGCTGGATGCGAGCGTGCGCATACCTCCGGCTGGAAACCAGCGAGTGTGAAGCGCGAATGCAAGCAACCCCAATCCGATCAGAACATCAGGAGTTCCCAGGAGCAAGGTTGTAGAAACCGCGGTAACCTGATCTTGCCAGCGACCCGCCCTGGCAGCCGCGATCATGCCAATCGGAATCGCCATCGCCCAAGAAACCAAGGCGGCGGTAATCGTCAGTACCAGAGTGTTGGCTGCACGCTCCGTTAGCAGGGGCCACACAGGGCAGTTGTAGGCAAAGGAAAATCCGAACTCTCCCCGGGCCGCTGAGCCCAGCCAAAGCCCATAGCGAACCGGCAGCGGACGATCCAGTCCATACTCGGCCCGGAGGGCGGCGAGCGTCCGGGGCGAAATCTGCGGGTTCAGTTTCATTTCCTCCAGGTACTTGCCAGGAGCCAGGTCTATCATGAGGAAGGTAAGCACCGACACCCCAAAAATCAGGAACACGCTTTGCGCAAGCCTTGTGACGAAGGCGGTGATCATGCGAATTCCTTCTGCAGAGCAACCAGGTCGCATGTAATATTCGGCGGGTCGCTTTGCTCCCTGCCCCGAGGCGCGGCCAGCAGTTCGCGCGTGTTGGTTTTTTCCACGATTTGTCCTCGATGGAGAACGGTTACCCGGTCGGCAAGGTGGGCGAGCAGGTCCAGGTCGTGCGAAATGTGCAAGTAGGTAAGCGAAAGGGTGGCTTGCAACTGGAGAAGCAAATCCGCGATTTGAAATTGCATCGGGCGGTCGAGCCCCGCCAGCGCTTCATCCAGAATAAGCAACCTGGGTTCAACGCTGAGGGCTCTCGCGATAGCCAGACGCTTCCGTTGACCTGCGCTGAATTCGTGGGGCAGGCGATTTCCGAAATCAGGCGGCAGCCCGACTTGCGCCATCAGATCCAGCGCCCGCTCACGGCACTGCTGCTTGGTCCGGCGGCCATCGGCAAGGAGAGGCTCGGACACCAGCTCCACCGCATTGAACCTGGGGTTCAGAGACGATGCTGCATCCTGAAAGATCATTTGGATTTGTCGCCGGTAGGGAGCAAGTTTGCGGTCCGAAAGCGCGGTGAGATCGATTCCCTGGTACCAGATTTCCCCGCAATCCGGTTTCTCCAGGCACGCGAGACAACGCGCGAGAGTTGACTTTCCGGAACCCGATGGCCCCACCACCGCCAGCGCTGAACCTGCCTTCAGCTCGATTTCAACGCCATAGAGCGCCTCAACAGAATGCCCGTGGGCCAACGACCATCGACCTTGCCGATAGCGCTTCTGAAGGTTGACTGCGAACAACAGGGTCTGCGATTTGCCCGCTCGAGAGTCGCTGCGCGTTGTCAATGGAGTCAGCCTGCTGTGACTCGCAATCGGCAGGCTGACGACTTCGGCGAGCCTGGGCCCATGGCAAAACCTGGGCCCATCCCGCCGAGACGTCCCGCAGCTGGGGATGCGGTCGGGCGATTCAAGCGGTTTCAGGGCGACGACGGGACTCAACTTTTTGTGCTCCCTATCCGCAGGCGGATAGGCCAGGAGGGATTGTGTGTAGGAATCAAGATGGTTGCCAGCTAGTTCCACGGCGGTTCCGCGTTGCACGATGCGACCGCCGCGCATGACCATCATCTGGTCAACCGCCCGCGCCAGCACACTGAAATCGTGGGAGATCAACATGAGCGCGAAGCGCAGTTTCTCACGCAGTCTGCGCAATAGCTTGAGGATCTCGGCCTGGGTCGTGCGGTCCAGGGCAGTGGTCGGCTCATCGGCGATCATTAACGCCGGACGACAGGCGATCGCCTGCGCGATCGCAACTCGTTGCTGTTGCCCTCCGCTCAGCTGATGTGGGAAAGCGGCTGCGATAGAGCTCCGCTGCGGGAGCCCTACTTGCGTTAAGAGAAAGCCTGCTTCTTCTCGTGCACGCTCGCGGCCGCATCGCCGATGAGCCCGAATCACCTCCGCGATCTGATCGCCAATGCGAAGAACAGGATTGAGCGCCGCTCCGGGTTCCTGGTGAACCATGGAAATACCAGCCCCGCGAACCTCCTGGAGCGCAGCCTCTGGGAGCCCGATGAGATTTCCGCCGCAAAAGGCAGCCGAACCCCGCGCCACAACTCCGGCCGGCGGAAGCAGGCCGAGCAGGGCTAGCCCTAGGGTTGTCTTCCCACAGCCAGATTCGCCAAGCACGCCCAGCGCCTCGCCCGGCGCGATCTCGAAGGACACTCCCTCGAGCGCACCCACTTGGCCGCCATCCCGCGAGCGATAGTCTATCGTTAAGTCATGCACCTCGAGCAGGCACTGCCTCCGGGACTCATCGTGACAGACAGCCCGCTTCTCCATTTCCTGCTCCCCCTGAGGTCGCCGGCTTGCTTCAACCACCGACCACGCCCATTTCGCCTTGTCTGGCGGTCCCTCCACCCTGTTCAGCGTTCCGGGCAACCCACTGCCTGGCACCAGGCAGCTGCAGCCTGATAGACGTCAAGACGGCCATAGCCCAACTCGGAATTAATGTATTTGGCGTGTGACACCGCTTTTGACGCCGAGGCTTCATTGGAACTCGTGTTTATCTGTCGCAGCAGAGCCGCCGTTCCGGACACAAAAGGCGTACTGAACGATGTGCCCCATCCAGCTGCATACGTGGCGAACGGATAGGTGGTGACGATACCCTCTCCCGGGGATCCCACCCAAACCGGAGGCTGGCCGTAGTTGGAAAAAGACGAAACCGTGTCGTTGTTGGTGGTGGAGGCAATACCCATCACATTGTGAAGTCCTGCCGGATAGACCACCATCGCTTTTCCGTTATTCCCCACCGAGCCCATGGAAACCAGACCTTGCTGCGCAGCATATTGGTTCGCCTTGTCCAGTTCCTGAGAGTAGGTCGAGATATCGAAACTCATGTTCAAGGCGTTCGCGCCGTTCTGGACGCCGTAATAGATCGCGCGCAGAATGTCCGAGAGGTTTCCTGACCCGTCGGAGTGAAAGGCTTTTAACGGCAGAATGGAGGCCGTCGGAGCGACCAGATGAACGATCCCGGAAACCATCGTGCCGTGTCCAAAGCCCGCATATTTGCTCTGCGAAAGGAGGTTGGATCCGTTTCCATTTACCACCGCCATGGTGGACTGATTCACTTGATAGGGACTGCCATTGTCGCCGATGTCCCCCGGATTGCTCAGGTCCCTCAGTTCGGAGCCGCCATTTTTGTTGCGAGTGAAATCGTAGCCAGAAAGAAGAACTCGCTGCAGTGCGGGATGAGTGGGGTCGACGCCCGTATCAATCACCGCCACAATGCCTTTGCCGCTGGTGTGGAAATAACTCTGCGCTTTGGTAAGGCGAATGATCCCGACCGCTGGCTGGCTGACATAACCGTGCCAAACCGTTGTCCCGTAATAATTCACCGGGATCATGTCGTATAGACTGGGAGGCGCGGACCAACTCGGGGAGTTCGCGAAACCCGGGAGCCGCAAGAGCTGATCGAGCTCGGCATCTCCCCCTTTCCCTAACAAAAGTCCTAATAGGAATTGCAGGAGTTGGTTCACATCACTGATCAGGCCAGGCGCTACCAGGTAAACCTGGGATTGAGGATCGCCGATGGGTTCGACGACCTTGCAGAGTTGAATCCCGAGTATTCCAGTGCAGATGTTCTGCAAATCCGCGAGGCCTGCGGGATCGCGTGCGATGACCCGATTCTGTGCGCTGGCTGAAACACTCCCGATCGCCAGCACTAACAAGCTTACGATGATGCTCCGTATTCTCATTTCCATCCTCGTTTCGGAATGTCGAAACTGGTGTTCTAAGCCCCCCAATGGAATTACTTCGGGCTAGGTTCCCGTTGATTTTCGGATTCGATCCTTGACCCATTCCAGCTGTGTTAACGGAACCGAGATCCAGGATCGTTCGGCGACTCGAATTTCGAGGCTGACGTTCTCGGCAAATTCGAATTGCAGAACGAACTCACCCTGGCGGTTGGTTGTGGTTCGTGCCAGGGTTCGGTCCTGCGCATTCAGGATCACAGCCAGGTTTTCGTACGACGCCGGCGGCTTTGTCCCATCCAGCAGTTGCCCCGTCAGGGATATCTGGCTAGATCCGGGTTGGGCGTCCACCTGCACATCAATGGTCGTGTTATTGTGCTCGTAGAAGAACCGGCGAGCGGAGGCACCAGAGCTGCGCACGCCGACGGGCCGGAGCATACGGACGCTGTCGTAGAGGAGTCGGGCAACTCCCACATTCCGGGCCGAGACTCTGTACCATGGCGGGAAAGCGACAAGATCTTCCAGCGTGCTCCACAACCGTGAGAGCACCTTATCTTCCGGCAGATAGCAAAGGTCGTAGAGCTCGATCAATTCCAGGATTTCCGGCGCAAGGGTTCCGCTGGTGACCACCACCACCCGTTCCGCCAGAGTGGGGCGAAGCTCCTTGATCACCAGGATTATCCTTTGCAGCTCTTCTGCAGAATGCCGCAGGCTTAGTACCACGGCTTCGAAGCAGCCCTGCTGGAGCGTTTGCCGTAGCTTCTCCAAATCGGGAACGATCAGGGATGACCATCCCATGGTGTTCAACACGGCCGAGATGCCGTCCTGGATGGATGGTTCCAAGCCCACCAGTAGGGCTTTCTTGCGACCGATCTGCTGATAGTCTGCGGCGAGCCACAACATCCCGTTAGCCGTCACTTTCCCTTCAAAGCTGAAGGAGTAAATTTGAAGGACGGCTGGGCAAAAGGGAAGGCGATAAAGCTTGTCATTTTGCGTCAGGGAAACCCTGTAAGAATTAGAGGAGAGACATTGCCCACAAGGATAAAGGGAGCCCAGTAGTAGGGATGGGGATGCTCGGCTCTGACCTCCCACATGGCACGCTGCAAGGCCGTTGCACGATCAACGGTCTGGCCGAGGTTGCTATAGAACGCTTTCATGAAATTTGCGGTGCTGTCGTCGTTCACATCCCACAAGCTGAGCAGAACGCTTCGGGCTCCGGCAGCAAGTAGTCCCCTCATCAATCCAATGGGTTCGTCTCCCGGCGCGATCACGTTGACGCCCGTCGAGCAACCGCTGAGTGTAATTTGCTCGGCAGTCAGTCTCATCCGGTATAAATCGTACACATTGAGGAATGTGTCTCCCGTGTGAACCCCCGAAAGCCTGGGGCTTTCCTGCCGAAAAGAGGCGTGCGTAGCCAGGTGGATCAAGCGACTCCCGGCACCCTCTTCCCGAAGGACCTTCGCGCTTGCCTTCGGTCCGAGGAAAACCTTGGCGTCGGGAAACGCCCGGGAGACAGCCTCAATCTCTTTGCCAATCGACGGAGTTAGGGAATCAGGAACCCCAAGAATCAGCGCCCCCCCGGCACCTTTCAAACGCTTGCGGCAGCATTGAACGTATATGCTGGCGCTGGGGGCATACGAAATCGTGAACGCATCAATAAGGTACTGCGCTCCATCGAAAAGTGCATGGAAGGGCACATTATGAAGTAACTCATGAGGGACGACGATCAGGTGAGGTTGCTTGAGCTGGTCGCGGATGGGGGCCACCAGCAGTTGGTAGAGCTCAACCAGATGCGCGTTAATGGCTTCGAGCAGCTGATTTTGGAATTGCCGCACATAACTTTCCCCGAGACGAAACTTCGAAAGCTGGAATTGTAACAAGGCAAGAGACGCTGCCACATTCTGCTTTGGGCCCACTGGAGTTATTTGCAGGCTGTCGTTGGTGATGACTGTGGCAAGAAGGCGGTCCCCAACCCGAAAATATTCCAGCAGCGCGGCTCTCTCGCCGATGGCCTGGCGAAGCGTGGTCAACGAGACCGTCTGCGGTGGCCCCGGGTCCTTGCGTCCCCGCACGGTGCTCGCCTCTCGAACCGCTTTCAAGAAGTGCTGTTCATATTGGTCAGCCAGTTTGCGGAGACTGTGGAGCCGCTTTTCCGTCGCCGGCTCCCGCCCCAATTGCTCAGCTTCAATTCGACGATGGTACCAGTTCAGTTGCTCCCGAAGATGATAGACCTGACTCATACCACTCCTCGGCTGTCCATTACGAGCGCCCCGGTCCGCCCGCCGCGCAATCATCTCCAGCAGGTTTCGGGATTTCGCCTCTTCCATATATGTCCATGCTTCCTCCTGAGCCAGTTGGGTCGATCCTTGTGCCAGGCAAATGTCCACCAGGCGCTCAAAGACTTCGAGCCGGTTGCTCATGAACGAGATCTTCAGCTCTTCGCCATATACTCCGCTGCGAAGGGTATTGAGCAGGCCTTTGGCTAAATGATATTGACGCCGGGCTTGGGGAATG
>Ga0126381_100008525_pt1 | contig 11467 bp, 6 predicted proteins | sample PanSoiMetPlot_28_FD_96465 | JGI IMG/M metagenome (GOLD analysis project Ga0126381, IMG submission 96465) | Tropical forest soil microbial communities from Panama - MetaG Plot_28 | ecosystem: Environmental > Terrestrial > Soil > Tropical forest > Bulk soil | place: Panama | collected 2016-02-17 | reverse complement strand
TAGATATAGCCGTTCTTCGCCAGTGGGCAGCCGTGGAACACCTCCTGCGACCGGTCGTTGAAGCCGCTGTACTCCTGCACGCCGAAGTTGTAGCAGGTCACGTCGAGCGTCGCGTTCGCCATGTGGCCGATCGGCGAAACGTCGCCGGGGCCGTGCCACGCCGTCCGCACGCCGAACATCTCGCCCATCGCCGCAATCTTGCGGCACGGCGTGAATCCGCCGGCCTGGCTGACGTGGATCCGGATGTAGTCGATCAGCCGCTCGCTCATCAGCGGCGTCCACTCGTGCGGGCTGTTGAACAGCTCGCCCATCGCGATCGGCGTGGAGCACTGCTGCCGGATCTGGCGGAAGTAGCCGAGGTCCTCCGGCGAAAGCGGATCCTCCAGGAAGAACAGGCGGCACGGCTCCACCGCCTTGGCGAACTGCACCGCCTGGTTGGGCGTGTAGCGCTCATGCATGTCGTGGAGAAGCTCCACGTCGTCGCCCAACTGCTTGCGGCACTCTTCGATCAGCTTCACCGACGCGCGCCACTGCATGCCGCGGTCGAAGTTCGGGCTCGAGTGCAGCGACTCGATTTTCTGTGCCGCATTGCCGCCGCCCGATCCGTAGCTCGCCATCCCCGCTACGCCCACCTGCACGCGAATATGCTTGAAGCCCTGCGCCATCAGCCGCCGTGCCGATTCGATGCAGCGCGCGTTGTCGGCTCCCGATGCATGCGAATACGCGGCCGCCGCCTCCCGGCACTTGCCGCCCACCAGCTCGTAGACGGGCATGCCCGCCTGCCGTCCCTTGATGTCCCACAGCGCCTGGTCCACGCCGCTGATGGCGTTGTTGAGCACCGGCCCGTTGCGCCAGTAGGAGCTGTTGTAGGCGGCCTGCCAGATGTCCTCGATACGGTCCACCGGTTTGCCCATCACGAACGGCTTGAGGTAACGTTCCACCGCGGCGTTCACCAGGTCGGCGCGCTGCGTGAAGGTGGCGCAGCCGTAGCCGTAGAGTCCGTCCTGGTCGGTCACGATCTTGACCACCGACAGGCGAACGCCCGCCGGTGCCGTCGCGATCACCTGCACGTCTTTGATCTTAGGAATCGCCATGCCGCGCAAGGCACGGACCGCGCCCGCCGCCAACATGGAGGAAAGGAAGTTTCGCCGCTGCATAGCACTGGTATACACCATTTGGTACGCTCTGTCTCATGAAGCGAGCACTATCTTTGCTGACCCTTGCCCTCGTGCTGGCCGGCACGACACTCTGGCTCCTGGCACAGCCTCCCTCCGATCCCCTGATTCAAGGTATCCGCGACGTCGAAGTGGCCTCTGTGGCGGACGCCATGGAGCAGCTCTACGGCCAGCGCGCCTACATGTCGCACGAGATGCGGCCGCTCGCCTCGGCCAAGATCGCCGGACCCGCTGTCACGGTGCTGCTGAAGAAGGGCGAGCACAAGGAAGGCGCCGCCGCGTCGCAGGGCATGCTCGACGCCATCGATAACGCGCCCGCCGGCTCGGTCTACGTGATGGTGCTCGAAGACGGCGCCGATTACGCGGGGATCGGCGGACTCATGACCACCGCTATGAAATACCGCGGGCTGGCCGGCGCCATCGTGGACGGCGGCGTGCGAGACACCCCGCAGATCCGCAAGCTCCAGTTCCCGGTCTTCAGCCGCGGCGTGGTGCCATCCACTACCATCAACCACTACCGCTTCGCCGGCGCCAATATCCCGGTGACCTGCGCGGGCGTGCGCGTAAACGCGGGCGACATCATCGTGGCCGATGAAGACGGCGTGGCCGTGGTGCCCAAGGATCGCGCGGCCGACGTGCTCAAGAAGGCGCAGGATCTCGACAACACCGAGCACACGATGATCCCGTTCATCGAGAAGTTCCGGTCCATCAAAGAGGCTGTGGCGAAGTTCGGGCGGATCTAAGCACCCGCCTTCGCCGGCGGGGCGTCCATGCCTCCCCACAGATTGATCGTGCTCAGCTCGTCGCGGCCGCACGCCTTCAGGTAGCAGAAGAGCTGCGTCCGGTAGGCGGCGTGCGCGGCCAGCAGCATCTGGATCAGCATCAGGCCGCGCGAGCTTTTGTTGCCGAACATGTCCAGCACTTCGCGAAAGTCGGCGTCGCTCCACTCGCCGAGCGTGCTCGCGTAGTAGTCGGCCTGTTTGGCGATGGCCGCCACCGCGTCGTCGTAACTCATCACTTTCGCCGCCGCCTCCGCGGGAGTCCAGGCCGCGCTGAAGGCCGCGCGCGAGAATTCGCCCTCCCGGATCATCTTCACCTGTACCGGGCCCATCACCGCCAGGTACTGGAGTAGCTCCAGTGTGCTGCGCTGCTTGGGCGTGGGACGGTAGTCGAGTTGCGCGGGGTCCACCTTGCCTGCCAGATGCAGCAGAATGCGGATCTCCTGCCGCAGCGCGTCGATCAGTTCCTCTTTGGTGAGCACCATGCGGCAATGGTAGTACAACCGCGGCGTTCACCGAAATTCCGAAACTCGATTTCCTTTCGTATCCGCCGCATAGCCAATCCCGGTTGGCAGACCCATCCCGAGATCGTGCTACAAGTCAAACCATGGAGCCGGCTACTGCTTCTTGCGAATCTCCTCGAGGCGCTTTTCGAGGTACTCCTTGTACTCCTTTTGCAGCGCCGGGTCCTTAGGCGAGCTGTAGATGTCGCTCGATTTGTACTTGCCCTCGTCGAACTTCTTGCGCGTCCACTCGTCGTGGATGTGGACCACGTCGGCGTTATCCACCATGGCTTTCACCAGGTGCGGCGGCACGAAGTAGACCCCCTCAGGGTCGCCCAGCACCATGTCGCCGGGCATCACCGTAACGTTGCCGATGCGCACCGGGATGTTGATGCCGGTGAGCGAGACATTGGCGATGGCGCTGGGGTGGGTGCGGCGGAAGTAGGCCGGCATCTCCATCTCGGAGATGCCCTCCAGGTCGCGGACCGCTCCGTCCACCACCATCCCGCCGGTCTTGGTGGTCTTCATCACGTAGTAGAAAAGGTTGTCACCGACGATGGTGCCGCCATCCACCTTGCCGAACAGGTCCACTACCAGGACGTCGCCGGGCTGCAGCATGTCGATGGCGACCTGGTTGTTCCAGCGCGACAGGCCCTTGTCTTTGGCCTTCAGGTTGAGCCAGGCGTCGATGTCCGGGCGCGCCGGCATGAACTGCACGGTGAAGGCGCGGCCCACCAGTTTCAGTTTCGGATGCAGCACCTGGAAGCCGTCCTCATACTGGCTGCGCCAGCCTTGCCCGCCGCCACGACCTCCGCCGCCTGCGCTGTTGGCCTGGTTGAATCCGGCCCATACCTCTTCGGCGGACATGCCGCGAGCGCGTTCGAGCAGATTATCGGGAATCTTCGGACGGCCGTCGGCGAAGCGTTCGAAGGGATTCTGTGGGGTGAGCTCGGTGAGCTGCTCCTTGGTAAGCGTGTAAAGCTGCGCGTGGATAAAGGGGGTCGCAAGCGTCAATAGTGTGAGAAGGCGTTTCATCGATGTCTCCTGCGCGCTTCGCGCGCTGGGCAGGCCAGGAGGCCTACCCCACTTTTTAGCTCCATGTGCGGTCGTTGGACCGGTCCGTGTTCCACTGCGGCGTCGGCTCGAAGTAGCCAGGCTCGAGCAGATGCTGCTTCACCGCCGCCTCGTTCAGGGTCACGCCTAGCCCTGGCTTGTCGGGGACGGTGATGAAGCCCTTGTTGACGATCGGCTTCTCGACGCCTTCCACCAAGTCGCCCCACCAGGGCACGTCCACCGAGTGATTCTCCAGCACCAGGAAGTTCTCGGTGGCGGCCGCGCAGTGGACGTTTGCCATGCACGAGACCGGGGTGCCGGCAAAGTGCATCGCCATCGGGACGCCGAACTCCTGCGCGCCGTCGCCGATCTTCTTGGTCTCTAGGATGCCGCCCGAGGTCGCGAGATCAGGATGGATGATATCGACCGCGTGCGTGCGGCACAGCTCCATGAACGGCTCCTTCAGGAAGATGTCCTCGCCGGTGAGCAGCGGAATATCGACGGCGTCGCTGATCTTCTTGAGCAGGTCGGTGTACTGCCACGGGATCATGTCCTCGAGCCAGGCGAGGTTGTACTTCTCGAGCGCCTTGCCGAGCTTGATGCAGCTATTGACGCCGATGTGGCCGAAGTGGTCGGCCGAGAGCGGGATCTCCCAGCCCACCTGCTCGCGGATGGCGCCGGCGTAATCGGCCATCAACTGCGCACCCTTGTCGGTGAGCTCGATGCCGGTGAACATGTGCTGAACCCGGCCGCCGCCTCCGAGCGAAACGCCCGCCGGCCGCGTCACCGCGCCCGCGACGCCTTCCAGCAGATCGACACCGAGATCCATTTTGAGCCAGGTGAAGCCCTGCTCTTTGCGCGCCTTTAGACGCTGTCCGTAGATCTTGGGATCGTGGTCCTCGGTGGTGTCGGCATAGCAGCGGATGGTGTCGCGGAACTTGCCGCCGAGCATCTGGTAGACCGGGACGTTGTACGCCTTGCCCGCGAGATCCCAGAGCGCCATCTCGATGCCGCAGACACCGCCGCCCTGGCGCGCGGGGCCGCCGAACTGTTTGATCTTGCGGAATACCTTGTCGACGTTGCAGGGGTTCTCGTTGAGAATCCGGCTCTTCAGCATGAGCGCGTAGTTCTTGCTCGCGCCGTCGCGGACTTCGCCGAGGCCGTAGATGCCCTGGTTGGTGTCGATGCGAATAATAGGGCACGTCATCGGCGCCCGGGCGATCGTGAGGACGCGAAGGTCCGTGATCTTCAACTCAGAGGGTTTGGAATGGGTGTTGGTGTTCTGGGGCAGTGCGTCCAGGGTCTCGTCGGCCCAGAATGCGCCGCCCAGAGCCGCGGCGCCTTTTAAAAAGGACCGTCTGCCGGTTCGGTATCGCATAGCTCCGCCTTTCACTACAGCACTATACTCTAACTCAGTGGCACAGGCCCTCCCGGCCTGTGCAGGTCGAGCTCGCATACAGCAGCTTGCAGCGGCCAGGAGGCCGGTGCCACTTGGCCCACCCCGCCATCAAAAATACAGCTTGAGCGCGAGCTGCAACTGGCGCGGCGAATTGATCTGGCTGCCGGAGCCGGTGAGCACGCCGAAGGTCTGGCTCTGCAACTGCGTCGATCCCGTGCCGAAGCGGACGCGGTTGAACACGTTGAAGGCCTCCGCGCGAAACTCGATGCGGCGGCTTTCCTTGATCGGGAACGAGCGCGCCACCGACAGGTTCTCGGTGAGATTGGGGAAGAGCCGCACCTTCGGATTGAGGCGTGTCACGTTGCCGATGCTATTGAGCGCGGTGGCGCTGCCCTGCAGCGGGAACGGGCCGGTGCCGTAAGGAACAAAGAATTTGTCCTTGCCCGGATCGAACGAGCCGTTGGTCCAAGAGGGCTGCCATCCGTCGTACGAGGTGACGTATGCGGGAACGCGCCCGCCCGCGCCGCTGGGATAGATCGGCAGCGAGAGCGAAGTGCCGATGCCGACCGGTGTGCCGCTGTCGTAAATGTTGATGCTGGAGATGCGCCAGTTGCCGATGATCCAGGCGCCGGGGCCCTTGGCCAGCCACTTCTGTCCGCGCCCGAAGGGCAGGTCGTAGGTGCCCGCGAACTTGAAGTCGTGCGTGACGTCGTAGCCGCCGATCGACTTCTCGAGGCCGCGGTTGAACAGATCGGCCGCGTATCCGCCGCCCCAGGCGGTGTCGGAATCGGTGAGGATCTTCGAGAAGACGTAAGACGCCTGGAAGGTCACACCCGCGGAGAGGCGCTTCTGGATCTTGGTGATGAGCGCGTGATAGGTGGCGTGGCCACTGTGATCGCCCTGTCCGGCATAGGTGTCGATGAACGAGTACTGCGGGAAGGGGCGGAGTGCCTGTGCCACGGTGGCGCGCGATCCCCACAGCGTATTGAACGTGGGGAACGGTGCGGTGATGCCGGCGGCGTTGGCGGCGGCGGAGCCCACCAGGCTGTTCAACACGGTGACGCTCTGCGCCACGCTGCCGAAGGCCGTGAGGTATTTCGGATCGATCTGGTTGTACTGCAGCAGCTGCGTCTGCAGGTGCGAGCTGAGCACGCCGTTGTAACCGATCTCCGCCACCATGGACGTGCCGATCTGGCGCTGAATGGAGATGTTGACGTTGTCGGAGACCGGCAGCTTGGTGGTCTCATTGCCCTGGAACCAGGCCACGGAAGTGCCGTTCGAAACCGACGGATTGATAAAGGGCGGCGCCGTCCATGGCGGCATGCCCTGGTCCATAGTGAAGGTGGGGAGAATGCCGTTGGTGCCGTTGTTGAAGCCTTGGGTGAGCGTGAAGCCCATGTTGTGAGTGGAGCCGCTTACCGAAACCAGGGCGCCGAAGGAGCGGGCGTAGGATCCGCGAATCACGGTTGTGGCATTGTGCGAGTAGGCGAAGCCGAAATGCGGAGCGATGCCCTTGGCCCAGGCGTCGGCGAGTGTACGGGTGCCGACGCGTCCGTTGCCGGTGCCTGCGAACAGGACGGCGCCGGGGATGCCGCCGGCGGCTGGGTTGGGCGTGGTGGGAGAGAAGTCGCTCCAGCGATCTTCGAGGCCGGTGGGAGGGAGATTGAGGTCGTAGCGGATGCCGAGGTTCAGGACCAGTTTCGGGGTGATGCGCCAATCATCCTGCGCGAAGCCGGCCACGTAGTAGAACTGCTGGCCGATGAAGCGGACGGTGTCGATCTGGCCGCTGTCGGCCTGGCCCAGCAGGAATGAGGCGAATGAGTTGCCGCCGGCGGCAGGCGTGGAGCCGCCGGGGACGCCGGTCTCCTGGTAGCTGAAGCCGACGCAGCCCGCCTCGCACTGGCGGCCAAACCCGTTGTAGTGGTTGACCTGGAACATGCCTCCGAACTTGAAGGTGTGTTTGCCGCGAATCCAGGTGAAGTCGTCGTTGTAGGCGTAGACCGTGTTCTCGCTGCCGTTGTCGGCCTGGCCGCCCCAGGTGCTGTACTGGTTGTTCGATCCCGTGGAGAAGAGGTTCACCAGGTTATCGTTGCAATCGGGCACGTTGCCGAAGCAGTACTTATCCTTCCAGTTATTGATGTACTCCTGGGGTGGCTTGTGATCCTGGCGCCAGTTATTGCCGCCCGCATAGAAATGGTTCAGCTTGTTGGGAGCGACGGACCAGTCCCAGCTGAAGCGGATGACGTCGGTGGCCTGCACCAGGTCGTTGTACGTGGAGTAGAGGCCCGGCAGCGTGGGCGGGCCGTCGGGGCCGGGTGTCTGGTGTTCGCGGTCGTGGCCGTAGTAGCCGGAAATGCGGTGCTTGCCGCTGAAGATATGGTCGCCCTTGATGCTGTACTTATTGACAGGGTAGATCTGGGTGCCTGTGGTGAGGCGGTAGTTATTGGTGACGTAGTTGATCGTCCCCGGCGCGGCGCCGTTGTTGGGCGCGAGTACGCCGCTGCCCTGGAAGATGCCGAGCGCCTTGACCGCGTTGCCGCTGAACAGACTCTTGGGGATGACGTTTCCGGCAAAGACGGGACGGGTGTACGTGCCATCTTGATTCTGCGTTTGTGCCAGCGGATTGTAGATGGGAATCTGGGCGCCGGCGGCGGTCACCCATTTGCTGAAGTCGCCGTTATACATTTCCGGCGTGGGCACGGTGAAGACCGAGCCGTTGGCTCCGGTGCGGTTGCGGAAGCCTTCGTAGGAAAAGAAGAAGAAGGTCTTGTTGCGCCCGCGATAGACTTTGGGGATCCACACCGGCCCGCCGATGGTGGCGCCGAAATCGTTCTGCTTGTAGATGGAATTCGCGATGCCGGCCTGGTTGTTGAAGAAATTGTTGGAGTCAAAATCGTTATTGCGCAGAAACTCGTAGGCCGAGCCGTGAAAGTCGTTGGTGCCGGATTTCGAGACGTAGGTCAGATTGCCGCCGCCGGCGTGGCCGAATTCGGCCTTGTAGCCGTTGGTGTCCACGGTGAACTGCTCGATGGCCTCGATGGAGGGCGAGTTGGACGCGACCCAGCTTTTGGAGAGGGCGCGGCTGGTATTGGTGGAGACGCCGTCGAGCGAAGTGCCGTAAGACGCGGCCTGTCCGCCGCCGAGGCTGAAGCCGTTGTCGCCGCCCAGATTCTTGGCGTCGGGTGTGAGTGCGGCCAAATCGAACGGGGTGCGCACGGTGCCGCCCACCACCAGCGGCAGGTCGTTGATCAGCTTGTTCTGGAGCGTGGTGCTGGACTTGGCATCCTCGCTCTGCACCTGGATGGCGGACGCGACCACTTCTACAGTCTGGGTGGCGGTGCCGACTTCCAGGTTGAGATCGGCACGCACGGTCTGGGTGGCGTCCAGAACCAGGCCGGTGACCTGCGATGTGCGGAAGCCTTCTTTATTGCCGCGTACGACGTAGGTGCCTGGCTGCAGGCTCGGCATGGTGTATTCGCCGGCCTCGTTGCTCGTAACGCTGAGGGTGACCTTGGTGGACTGGTTGATGATACTCACTTTGGCGCCGGGAACGACGGCGCCGGAGCTATCGTGGACGACTCCAGTGATGGTGCCGCGTTCGGATTGGGCGAAGGCGGCGACGGCAACAAGCGTAAAAATGCAAACTTGGCGCAGGAACACGAGACTCTCTCCTCTGGGGTGTGAGTATATATCACGTTACAGCGGAATGCGACCGCCGAGGTGTTAACACAATTTGCCGCCTCGGGATCGGGCGTCCCGGTGTTTTGTTGCGAGATTTGGTAGAACTCGCGAATGGGCGAACTGGGGCCGTTTTGCTGGATTTGGAGTCAGGCAGCGATGCCAAAAGCCGCGGCGATGGCCGCGCCCGCCAGACGTAATATAAGCCGTAACCTTTCCCCAGCCCAGCCCACTTCTTGGCAGTCCGGTGGTCCCGTTCAATCACGCTGTTGAGAGACTTGCACTGACGCAGACGAACCGGCGCGGGAGCGGCCCTCGGTTTTCAGCGCTTCTACAGCCCGCCCGGTAGACTGGGGTTCTTGTAAACGTTGATCTGGATTGAAGGCAGGCTTTCGACCGCCGGGCAATCGGGAAATAAGGAGCAGCCTCTATTGCTATAACGAGTTCAGATACGCGATCAGGTCACTCATTTGTTGTTCCGTGAAGCGCGGCCACTCGATCCCCTTCTGCGACATCAGGCTCAGCATCTGCGGGCCGTGGGCCCACAGCGCCGAAACGATCGTGATCGCGGAATAGGCGTCCTTTCCTCTGCCCAGCTTAGGTGCACCACTCGACGGATCGTCGTGACATGTGGCGCAGCGCTTGTCGGTGAACACGCGTTTGCCGCGCTGCGCATCGCCGTCACCTCGAAAGTACTGCCGAACCCAGAGGTACCCGAGGAGTTGGCGCATTTCATCCTGAGTGAACTGTGGCGGCGGTTGTCGCATGGCGGGCTGATGGTTCCACATATCGGCCGCAATCTGAGTCAGTGTCTGGTTGCGCAGCCGATTCTCCAGCGCCAAAGCGCCGACGTGGCAGTCCGCACAGCCCTTTGCCTTGAATAGATCGCCGCTACTACTACTGGCCGGAAGCTTGAAGGTGCTGGTGACGGTGCGTGTCGCTGGCAAATTCTGCAAGTACAGGAGCATGTCCTTGAGTTCCTGGCCGCTGATTGTCGGGCGCGCCAGTTTCCGCTGTGCGAATGCTTCTTTCATCCTGGCGCCGTGGTTCCACATCTGCTGTGCCAGCACGATCGGATCCGACAGCGACTCCCATTTCACAACCGGGGGCGCTCCGCCAGCTTTCGCCTCGGTAATACCGTGACAGTCGGCGCAATGCTTGGCGGTAAACGCCAGCTTTCCACGCGCCGCGTCCCCCGGACGTTCGAAATAGCGCGCGGATACAAAATAAGCGAACAGGTCCGATGCGTCGTCAGCAGTCAGGCTGGGAAGCGCGATGTTCTCCCTCTTGATGGCGGTCCACATCTTAGGGGCGTGATTCCACATGAGGCTGGCCATCACAGTGGGGGTGTAGTTGCGGTCGACGCGTCTGGCCAGATCGGGAGCAATCCTTCCTCCCTCGCCGTTCACACTGTGGCACCTGATGCATTGTTGGCTGCGGAACAACTCTTCGCCTCGAGCGGCATCGCCGGGCTTGATCTGTTCGGCAGCGGAGGCCCAGATGGCGAGCGCGCTCGCGGCCATCAACTGAATGACAATCATTGGTGGTCTCCTATCGGCTCACTCTGAGGCCCGTCATGAACAGGTGAGTCCGGAAGCCCTCGAACAAGTAGAAGCTCTCGCCGAAGCCGTAATATTGCCACTCCGCGTTCCATTGGAGGTGTTTATACACCGGAATCAAGAGTCGCGCCAGCGGCTGATAGAAGGTGGTAGGACGGCTGCCGCTGGAGATAAACAACGATCCGCCCACGGTAAGTTTCGCGTTGTGAATACGCGGCGGCGCGACATCGAGGGCCGCGGTGGCCGTATGGGCGTTCTCCTTGTAGATGGAGGTCGCCGGATTCAGGAACGGCAAGTCGAGGAAGATGATGTCGGAACGAACGGTGGAGCGATCGTACTCGCCGGTCAGGGTGAACCGCTTCCCGCCTTTGGGACTCCAGAAGACAGAGACCGCGTTGTTTCGGGCCTGGTAATCGAAACGAATATCGGGAGCCGGGTTCTGATTGTTGAGGATCGTAAAGTTCGCTTCCAGCAGAAGTGAATCCGTCGCCTGGTATCTGGCCTGGACACGAGCCTGGTTATAGTCATTAGGGCTGTTACGGAAGTAGATCCGGTCACTAAGAGCACCTTCGTAATCGACATAGGCGCTGAACTTCTGCGAGAAGCGATAGGTAAGGCCGGCCAGCGCGATGTTGCGGCGCACATCGCCTGGAAGAAACGGGCCCCGCTGGTTGAGAGTCCCCGCGAAGACCAGCGCGTCGCCGCTGAGGTACCGGTATCCGGCGCGCAACGTGAGCCTGGAGTTGGCGTCGAACAGCACGTCGGTCTCGAACTGGTTGTAGTTGACCACCTGTCGCGGGTTGAGCGCGGTGGTCGTGGTGTTGGGGGGAGGGGGCTGCGTCGCCTGGAAGAGCGTCTGGTTGAAGAGTCCGAACGCGGCATTGTGTTGCCGGTCGATAATCAGGGACTCGATGAAACGGAACCGCCTCCAACGGGCTTCCGCTCCGATGTTGGCGGTAACATGCGGCTGGACCGCGTTTCCGGTTGCGATTCCGAGTTGGGTTGCAAAAAGAAGCTGGCTGGCAAAGTCGAATAACCGCCCACTGGCTACCTCTGTGTAGGTAACGTCGGTCTTGGGAATGCTATACAGAAACTGGCCGTAAACATCGATCCAGGAAGCGGGCCGGGCGGTGAGGATGCCTTTTGTGTACACGCTGTGACCGGTGATCCCGTATGTCTGTTGCAAACTGTTCAGATTGAGCGGAGCCCCACCCACGATGACGCTACGGTCGCCGGTATTGGGTCCGGTGTAGTTGGTCCCGTCATCGTCCTTGAAGGTGGTCCCGCCTTGTTCCAGCGTGACGTGCATCCGCCTTAGTTC
>Ga0126381_100008524_pt1 | contig 11467 bp, 5 predicted proteins | sample PanSoiMetPlot_28_FD_96465 | JGI IMG/M metagenome (GOLD analysis project Ga0126381, IMG submission 96465) | Tropical forest soil microbial communities from Panama - MetaG Plot_28 | ecosystem: Environmental > Terrestrial > Soil > Tropical forest > Bulk soil | place: Panama | collected 2016-02-17 | reverse complement strand
GGATCGGCGTGAACCGCTGCGTCACCCCCATTGCGCGGACCTTTCTCATCATCTCAACGCCATCAATGTGGGGCATCCTGACATCCGTAATGATCAGGCTTGGATTGTGAACAGCGACCATCTTGAGTGCGGTTAGTCCATCGTGAGCGACAAGAACCCGGTAGTCCTGGCGCTCCAGGATTATCGTTATTAGATCCAGCGTTTCGGGGTCGTCTTCGACAACCAGAATCTCGGGTTCCATGGGAATGATTCCCACCATGCGGCTTCCTATTCTCCTGCCGAGTGCCCAGAGTCAGGGTTGAGATGTGCTCCACTGGAATGAGTTGATCATCCAAATCACATCGGATGAACTCCACTTGCCTGCAGCGCCCACATACCACTAGGTGTCAAGAGGGCCGACATCCTTGCTTTGGATCCTTCGAAGACCAGCAACGCTGCCTCTTGAGCCGAGCAACTCTAGTGCAGCGCACGGCAAGGTACCCCTAAGATTCCGGTGAGGTCCCGGTCGGCAGCTTCCCGCCTCTGAGGGGAGAATCAAGGGGCGGGTATGCTCTGATGCACCGCCACACTGCACTCAAACCATATGCCACCACCAGGAACCTCGAGGCGGTCACCAAGAATGCGGAACTAACCTTGAGATACCCTGGTGGCCCGCCTGCGAACTGGATGAGAGGACTACGGCTTGCGTTGAGTGATCGATGACAGAACAGACACCGAGAACGGGGCACGGCCAGCAGGAGAGATATGTACAACAGTATCCCGCCATGGCTGTTATTGAGAGTTTCGGCCCTAGACGAGCAGCCGAGCACGCTTCAGAATTCTGGTCCGCACGATTTCAGATAGCACAAAGCGGCGTCTCCCGAGATAATGGACTACACGGACTAAGAACGAATCCTCACAGGAATTTGGTATGTCGCGAAAGTTAAACAAAAAAGAGAGCCGCTTGCGGATGCCCTGATTGTAAAGCTGACAAAAGGGTGTGAGCGATGGACTCGAGCGTCAAACAGCAGATTGAGTGTTTTGCCAACGAAGTTGGAACCGAAACCGTCGAGGAATTCCTTTCACGATTCGATGACGATTACTTCGACCGGTTCACGACTGAAGAAATCCACAACCACTTGATAATGGCCAGCACGCTGACGCCCGACCGGCCAGTGCAGCTCAAGTTCGTGCCCTCGGGCATCGCGCAATTCGAACTGACCATCGTCGGTTTGGACTATTTCTCTCAGCTGTCGATAATCTGCGGCCTGATCTCTGCATTCGCATTCAACATTGACTCGGGCTTAGTCTACACGTTTTCTGCCCAGGATTCGCGGTCGGCGGTACGGCCTCGATTTCGCGCAGGGCGACGGCGCCCGGCTTCTGCCCAGCACCACCCGAGAAAAATGGTGGATGTGTTCACGGTATCTCAACGCAACGGCCACGGCTTCGGCCCGGACAAGCAAGCTGAGTTCGGAAGCGAGTTGGAATCCCTGATTCTCCTGCTCCGAGAACGCTTGTTCTCCGAAGCGCGAGACCGGGTCAACAGGCGGCTCGTTGAGTACCTCGACAGAGCAGGGGCCCAGGGCATCGAGCTGGACTGTCCGATCGAGATCTCGTTTGACAACTATGTTTCCCGCCAGGGAACTATGTTGACCGTCCGGTCAAAAGATACACCGGCATTTCTGTATTCGCTGACAAACGGTCTCGCGATGAGGGGCGTCTATATTCAGAAGGCGCGAATTGAGAATGTGGGAAACGAGGCATCTGATTCATTCTTCATCACGGACCGCCGCGGCACCAAGATCGAATCGGAGCAAGAACAGAAGGGGCTCGCGACGGCTGTCGGCCTGATCAAACAATTTTCCCAATCGCTCCCGGCCGCTCCAGACCCGGCCAAGGCGCTCACGCATTTCGACCAGTTCCTCGATGCGATTATAGAGAGGAACCTGAGCGGCCGGGCCCTTATGCTGTTCGGCGATGCCGAAGGCCGGGACATCCTTGCCAATTTACTTGGGAGCAGCGATTTCTTGTGGGAGGACATCCTGCGAACCCAGCTTGAAGACCTCCTTCCTGTCCTCGAGCAGATCAAGGAATTCCCCATGCCGTCAGGCCGCAGAGCGATAGAGAATGAGCTCGCGAGCGTGATATCAGGCGCTCGGGATTATTCCGAAAAGCGTGCGGCACTGAATCGGTTCAAGGACCGCGAGATTTTTCTGATCGATATGAAACGGTTGCTAGACAGCCGAATGAGGCTCGATGACTTCTCGAATGCGCTGACCGACCTCGCGGAGGCGGTTGTGTTTGCCTCTTGCGAACTCTCCAGCAACCGCCTTATTGAAGATCACGGGGAACCTCTGCTGGACTCGAGAGAACCTTGCCGCTTCGCGGTGTTTGGTTTGGGGAAGTTCGGCGGGCATGAGATGGGCTACGCATCGGATATCGAATTGCTGCTGGTTTATGAAGGGCCTGGCCAAACGGCTGGACCTGACTCGATTTCTAACGGCGAGTTCTTTGACCGGCTTGTGCAGCACTTGCCACAGCTAATTGAAGCGAAACAGGGTGGAATCTTTCAAATCGATATGCGACTCCGGCCGTTCGGCTCGGCGGGGCCGCTGGCAAGCTCCCTGGCCAGCATCAAGGACTACTATTCTTCCGCAGGCCACGCTGACCCCGCCGAGCGACAGGCTCTGATCAAGCTTCGCGGGATCGCTGGCGATGAAATACTGTTGAGGGCAGTCGAGGATCACCGCGACCAGTTTGTCTATTCCGCCGAGCCGTGGCAACTCGAGCATGCGCTTCACTTGCGTGCGAGACAGATAAGAGAGCTGGTCGAACCGGGAAAGGTCAGCGTCAAGTACAGCCCCGGCGGCATCATTGACGTCGAGTACACCGCGCAGTATTTGCAGATCATTCACGGCGCCGCGAACCCGGCATTGAGAACACCTTCGACCCTTGTTGCTCTGGACGCCCTTGGGTCGGCCCAGATTCTTAGAGACGACGAGCACGGTATTCTTCGAGACGCGTATGTGTTCCTGCGCCGCCTCCAGGACTCCCTCAGGATGGTGCGAGGACATTCGCGCGATGTTGTCCTTCCCGATGAACAATCCGAGGAATTCGAATCTCTTGCGCGCAGGCTTGCGTACCACGACGCGAGCTGGTCCGAGTCATCGAAGCATCTGGCCAATGACATCCACCGTCACCGCACCAGTGTGAACCGAGTCTTTCTCGGCCGGTTCAAACCTGCCGAGAAAGACCGAGCAGCATTCGCGATTTAGCTGAGCAGCGGTAAGTCATTGAATTGGCGGGGCGAGCAGAGGGACTTGAGTCCTCGACCTCCTGATCCTCAGTCCAAAAGGTTACAGCGGCTACTTCGGAATCCATTGCGGATCAGTGAGGTTCCATCCTCCGCCCAACGCCCGGTAGAGCTGGACAATGACTAAGCGCCGATTGATCTCAGTCTGGGCTAGAGCGAACTGGGTCGGAAAGAGCCGTTGTTGGGCTTCGAGAACTTCGTTGTAACTGGACAGCCCCTCGATGTATCGCAACAGCGAGAGGCGGACGGCCTGCTCACCCGATTGGACGGCCCGGATCTGCTCTGCCCGGATGACATCGTTTTTCTCACGTGAGATGAGGGCGTCCGAAACATCCCGAAAAGCATTCAAGGCCGTCTGCAGATACAGCGCCTTGGCTTCCTCCCAGAATGCGATCGCCTGGCGGGTCTGAGCCTTGAGGGCGCCGCCCTGGAAAATCGGTCCAGCGACGCTGGTGCCGACGCTCCAGGCATTCGAATTGCCGGAGGAGAGATTGGCGAGGGGTGTGCTCAATTTGCCAAAGAATGTCGTGAGGCCGATTTGCGGAAAGTACGCCGACTTTGCCACACCGATCCGTGCATTGGCATAGCGCAACCTTTGCTCGGCCGAGACCACATCGGGCCGCCGCTCGAGCAGGGCGGAGGGTAAGCCCGCGGGGACATCCAGGGGGACCGTCTCTTTCAACAGGTCTACTTTCGTTTCGATCGGTCCAGGGTTCCTGCCTAACAACAGGTTGATCTGGTTCTCCTTCAGCGCGATCAGGCGCTCAAATTCCGGTATTGTCGCCGAGGCAATCGCCAGTTCGGTCGCGGCGCGCGACGTCTGCAGCCCATTGCCCAGGCCGCCTTGCAACCGCTCCGTGAAGAGCTTGAGCGTCGCTGTGTAGGACTTTGTAGTTTCTACGGCGATGTCCAGCTGAAGCCGGAGCCCCAGGAGTTCAAAGTACGCTTGAGAAACATCGCTTACGAGCGTCAGCATGACTCCGCGCCGGGCTTCTTCGGTTGCCAGAAATTGGGCCCGCGCGCCCTCATTAGTGCGGCGAATCCGGCCCCAGACATCCGCCTCCCAGGCAACGCTCGCAATGCCGAGAAAAAAACCTTGCGCGCCTGGTGAATTGGAGGCTGGACTATTGATGAATTGATTGTGGCCATAGCTGGTAATTGATAAATAATTGATGGCCGGAAAATATTCCGCCCTGGCTTGCGCGGCAACTGCGCGCGCCTGTTCGACCCGGGCTATGGCGCCGGCAAGATCCTGATTGTTGCCAAGGGCCCTCTTGACGAGTTCCTTTAGCACCTTATCCTGAAAGACTTCCCACCACGGCAAATCGGCAAGGGAGGCTCGTTCAGGCGGGCCGGATTGGCCTCGTTGGGCAACCGGGGCGTTCACTCCGGGCCGCCTGTAGTTGGGACCCACCTTACAACCAGGCAGAAGCAGGATCAAGAGAAGAAAAGTGAGGACCCTCCGGGCGTTTGTTGTGGATACTCTTCTGATCATGCAACGGTACCCTATGCTGTTCCCGGCGTCGTCGCGGCATCCGGATGGACCCGGAAAAAGATGGAATAAAGCACGGGCACGACGATCATAGTCAGGACGCAGGCAAAGGCAAGCCCGAACATGATGGTTGCCGCCATCGCAACAAAAAATGGGTCCTGAAGGAGCGGAATCATACCGAGCACCGTTGTCACGGCGACCAGAAGCACCGGACGCAGCCGGCTCACGCTCGCGTCGAGGATGGCCGGATAGGGCGCCTTTTGCTCGCGCTGGGTGTAAATCTCGTCAACTAGAACGATCGAGTTTTTGATCTGCTCGCCCCCTAAGGCGATGACTCCCAGCAACGCCATGAAACCGAATGGTTGTCTTGTCAGCAAAAGCCCCACCGTCACTCCGATGATCGCGAGCGGCACCGCCAGGCAGATCACCAGCGTCGAACGAATGGAATTGAACAGACACACAACTATGAAGACCATCAGCAACAGTGCTGCAGGGAGAGGCTTCGCCAGGGCGGCGCGAGCCTCTCGGGAATCCTCGTCCTCACCGCCCCATTCGCGAGCATACCCCAGCGGCAATGCGATCTCCTCGATCTTGGACCGCACGCGATTGAACAAATGGCTCGCCAACCCCGAGCGCTGATCTGCGTGCACGGTTATGGTCGGGGCGCGATTGCGGCGCATCACCGCTGGGTTTTCCCAGTCGACGTCGACGTCGGAGACGACCTGGCGCATTGGAATCATTTTTCCGGCGACCGGACTCCAGATTTGCATGTCTCGAATCATGTCCACATCGCTGCGCTCACCCCAAGGCGGCCTTGCCATGATCGGCAGTATCCTGGTCTCTTGCGGGTACACTCCGGCAGCGGCTCTGCCGGGCTCTCGGTAAAAACCCACCGCGCGTCCTTCGAACCCGGTTTCCAGGGCTTGGGCAACATCCTCCCGAGTGATGCCGTTGCGGGCCGCCTGGAGTGAAAGGAGTTTGGGGCGAATCACCTTCTCCGGCTGGCGCCAGTCGGTGTGCACGCCTTTGGCCCCGCCATCGTCTTCGAGGATTCTTTGGGCCTGGTCCGCCAGCTGGCGCAGTGTTGCAGGATCAGGGCCGCGGAACCGTACCTGCACCCGTCCTCCGCTGCCAGGACCCAGGAGAAACTTCTTGGCCACCGAGTTGGCGTTCGGATAATTCTGGTCCATCTGTGACTGGATCGTTGCAATCAACCCATCGATCTTGCCCTCGTCATCGACATCAACCAGGAATTGAACGAACGCCGCGTTCTCCCTTTCGGGCGTGTACACCAACAGGAAACGCAAACCACCGCTCCCGACGAATGACGTAACATGGGTGACTCCTGGCTGGCTCCGGACGAATCGTTCCATGCTCTCTGCGAAAGCCTCGGTGTCGCGGATGTGAGTGCCGGCCGGCAAAAACGTGTCCACCATGAATTGCGGCCGTGTCGCGGGCGGAAAGAAACTCTGATCCAGGCTTCGGAAGCCGCGAAGCGCCAGGACAAACAGAACCAGCGTTAATGCCAGCACGGCCCAGCGAAAGCGAAGCGCCAGGATGAGAATGCGGCGATACCCCCGGAAGAAGGCGCCCGCATACGGATCCTTTGCGGCTTCTCCCGCGGCCCTCGGCTTGAAAAACAAATAGCATAGCAGCGGTGTGGCCGTAATTGCCGCCACCCAGCTGATCGCCAGGGAAATCAATATGACCCAAAACAAGGAATTGCAGTACTCGCCGGTTCTATCTTCCGATAGTCCGATGGCTGCAAAAGCGACAACAGCGATAGCCGTCGCTCCAAACAATGGCCACTGGTTCTGCGATATCGCATCGCGAATCACGTGGATCTTGTCCTCGCCGGATTCGATTCGAACCTTAATCGCTTCGGTGACGACGATCGCGTTGTCGGTAAGCATGCAAAGCGCGATGATGAGCGCGCCCAGAGAGATTCGCTCCATCAGGAGGCTCCCGTCCACATACATCAACAGGAACGTTCCCATGATTGTCAGGAGCAGGATGAATCCGATAATGAAACCAGGCCGGAGGCCCATCGCGAACAGGAGCACGATGAAAACGATGGTAACGGCTTTGCCCAGATTGAAGATGAAGGCATTGGTTGCTTTTGTGACCGCCGTGGGTTGGAAATTAATCTCATTGATCTCGATTCCGACCGGCTGGTCCGTCTTCAATTCGTCCAACTTGCGATGGATGCCCTTACCCATCGTTACGACGTTGCCGCCCTGCACCGTGGAAACTCCAAGGCCGATTGCCGGTTGGCCGTCGTACCTAAGGATGCGGCGCGGCGGATCTTGGGGACTGCGCTTTACGGTCGCGACATCCTTGAGGAAGAGCTGCCTGCCGCTGCTGCCGGATCCGATAGCCAGTTGGAGCATGTCTTCGGCGGAGCCGAACTCGCCTGTCGGATCGATCGCGATGTGTTCGTCCAAGACGCGCACTCGTCCGCCGTCGGCGGCGACATTCTTGGCCTGGAGCAGTCGATAGATCTGCTCTTCATTAATCCCAAGCAGCGCCAGCCGCTTCCGTGAGATTTCGAGGTACACTGCCTCCTGTTGCTCCGCGAAAAGGTCGGCCTTTTTTACTCCCGGCACGAGGAGCAACTCGCGGCGAAGAAACTCCGTGTAACGGCGAAGCTGGGGTTGCGAAAAACCCTCGCCGGTTATCGCCAGAAAAATGCCATAAACGTCGCCGAAGTCGTCGAACACAAGCGACCTGCCCCGCACTGACGGCGGTAACAGAGGCTGCACGTCGTTGATTTTGCGGCGGAGTTCGTCCCAGACCTGCGGGATGGCATCCTTGTGATATCTGTCCTGAATGATGGCGCTGACCACCGAGCGTCCGCGCAAGGACTCTGATTCGACCCGATTGAGCTGCCCGAGCTGCTGGCAAGCGCTTTCGATCGGGTTTGTGACTTCTTTGGCGACTTCTTCCGGGCTGGCCCCCGGATAGGGGGTAATGATCAACGCTTCTTTGATCGTGAACTCCGGATCCTCCAGCCGTCCCAGCCGTTGGTAGGCAAAGAGCCCGCCTACGAGGACAAAAAACATCGATACGAAAATGACCCGTTGATTTCGGACCGAGAACTCGCCGGCGTTCACGGTCGAGCGCTCCCAAGCGCTTCGCCCAGATCGCGAACCTTCATCCCATCATTAAGGAACGTCGTTCCGGCGACTACTACGCGGTCGCCAGATCTTAGCCCGTCAACGACCTCTACGTCATCTCCCCTGGCCGCGCCCAACCTCACTGGCCTCGCCCTCACGATCTCGTTTGGTTCAACGACCCACGCCACCTGTACGCCTGTGTCCTGTTTGCTAACCGCGGAGACCGGGACAAGAATCTGGTTGCCTAATGGCTGCCGGTACCTGATGGTAACGGTGGCTGTCATGCCCGGAAGTATTGTGACGCCGGATGCGGGCTTCATCTCAAAGCGGACTGGAAACGTTTGTGTGGTCGGGTCAGCCACTTGTGCGACTTCCTTAATGCGTACCGGATACGTGCGTCCTGGTGCGCCGCTAATCTCTGCGGCCATCCCCACGATGTTGGGCGAGCGAATGTTGGATGCCATGACCGCCTCCGGCACATCAACGACGATATCGACTGCGCCAGTGCTCTGGAGCCTGACCACTGGCTTGTTCGGTGTGATGGACTGCCCTTCTTCGACAAACCGCTGAGCGACTACGCCGGCATACGGGGCGCGCAGCGTACTGTCCTCGAGCTGGACCCTGGCGTCCGCCACTCGGCCGTAGAGACCGCGAACGACGGCCTGCTGGGCGTCAATGTCCTCCTTGCGGCCAACCTTTCCCTTCTGGAGCAGTTGGACGGCTGCCTGGTGTTCTTCCTGGGCAACGCGGTAGGCGGTTTGCGCAAGATCGTAATCCGAGCGTGATACGGCGCTGGTCTCGACGAGGCGAGCGTAGCGATCAAGTTCCGTCCGGGCATTCGCAAGCTTGGCGGCGGTCGCACGCTCTTGCGTTTCCCGCCGGAGTTGCTCCTCGGGCCGTTCCCCCAGCCGCAGTCCGGCGAGCGTTGCTTTAGCCTGGTCGAGCTGGCCTTGTGCCGTTTCCAGCCGGGCTTGAAATTCGTCCCGGCGCAGTTGAGCAATAATCTGGCCTCTTGCGATGGTCTGACCCTCTTTCACCGGCAGATTGCCAAGCACACCGGGTACCTGGAATGCAAGCTCTACCCGTTTCGATGCGTCAACCTTTCCCGGGAATGAGCGTGTGTCCAGTGTAGCTCCAGCAGCCACAGTCATCGTCTTGACGGGACGAACCGCCTCTGGGCGAGTCGGCTCTTTCCGCGAGCACCCCGCGACCAGACAAACTATCGCTAAGGTGACGGCCACCTTGCGAACATAGCATCGCCGTTCCATTGCTGCCCTTCCTCTCCGAGCATTTCGATTTCGAATGTGGCACAAATTGCGTGCTAGGCAACACCTTGTATCGGAAAAAGGACGACGGGCGGTGGAGCAGCCGCAGCCCCCGTGTATGCCGCCGCAAGGCGCTGGCTCATCGGGCCGGGCTTCGCAGTCGGCCTGCTCTGGAACTGCGGAGTGAAAAACTGCAGGTTCATAGGACGGTCAATTCCGGTACACATTCCAACGCGGTCCCAGATTATGACTGGAAGCGAGCGAGCCAACAACTGGCAGAACCTGCAATGACGCGAGGAAAAACTGACAGACCTCGAAGTCTCCGGGCACGTCAGAAGCGTAGTACGCAGCCGGACGGAGACGACACAGGCGTGTCGGCAGTTGGCGCCCTACTGGGACCGAGGATTGGCTGCTCCCCCGGGCGAGACCTCGGTGTGGCGGTAGAACGACTGGAGCACCCGTCTCATTAGGTCGCACCCATCGCTCGTTGGATTGGGGCCTGAGACGTTGACGCCCCAGCTTCCACCGCGGCAACCGCCCTCCGCAATGAGCCTGACGAACGAATGATGAGCTTCTCCGCCTCTACGACGAGGAAGAACACGAGACCGCCGAGGAAGAGCCACGGCCAAACATAAAGGGGGATGGCCTCATTGTCGAACAACTGTTGCAGCGGCGGCGCGTAAGTAAAGAGCAGCTGCAGGATGACGACCGCACCGATGCCAAGCGGTAGATAGCTGTTGCCCAAATGCCCCTCGATCGTGAGCGAGCTGTCCAACAGGTAGCGGCTGTTCAAGAGGTAGAAGACCTGACCGATCGTAATCGCGTTCACTGCGGCCGTCCGCGCAAGCGGGTCCGATGCGCCCTGGGACTTCATCCAGAAGAACGCCCCCAGGGTATAGGCAAGGAGTGCCAGACCAACGAAGATAATGCGCCAGATGCCGAAGCCGGTTAGAATGGGCCGGTTGACCGCGCGCGGTGGCCGACGCATTACGTCGAGCTCGTGCGGCTCGAACGAAATCACCAGGCCCAGCGCGACGGAGGTCACCATATTGACCCAGAGGATCTGAGGCGCCGTGATCGGCATGGTAAAGCCGGCGAGAATCGCTACCAGGATGACGAGCGCCTGGGCGACACTGGTCGGCAGCAAGAAAAGTATGGCCTTCTCGATATTGTTGTAGACCGTCCGCCCCTCGCGGACCGCCGCAGTAATCGAGGCGAAGTTGTCGTCGGCCAGTACCATCTCAGCCGCCTCTTTGGTGACCTCGGTACCCTTGATCCCCATGGCGACACCGATATCGGCTTTCTTCAATGCCGGCGCGTCGTTCACCCCATCCCCCGTCATCGCCACGATCTGCTTGTTCGCCTGGATGGCTCTTACCAGACGGAGCTTGTGCTCGGGACTCGCACGGGCGAACACGTCGACGTCACGGACCCGTTCTCGCAGTGTGGCGGAATCCATGTCCTCGATCTCGGCGCCGGTGACGGCGGTTTTCCCATCGCCGATATCAAGCATCTTAGCGATGGCCGCGGCGGTGATCTTGTGATCGCCAGTGATCATTGTGACGCGGATGCCGCCGCCGTGACATTCCTTCACGGCCTCGATGGCCTCCTTGCGTGGCGGGTCGAGCAACCCGATCAGCCCGAGCAGGACCAGATTCTTCGGCAGGTCGGCCGGACCCATGCTGCCCGCCTGGACCCCTGGATTCTCTAGCCACGCGAGTGCAAGGACACGCTCGCCTTGGCTGGCTAGCTTGTCCGACGCCTGCATGAAGTGCTCGGGATCCATCGGGACCGGCTCTCCGTCCTTGGTCTCCTGCCGGTCGCAGTGCTCGAGAATCACTTCGGGCGCGCCTTTTACCAGCAAGAGCTGCTTGCCATCGGCGCTCTCATGCAGGGTGGCCATAAAGCGATGTTCCGACTCGAACGGAATCTCGTTGATCCGCGGAAAGCTCTCCTGCTCGGCTTGCCGGTCCAGCCCGAGCTTGGTCGCGAACGGATAGAGCGCTCCCTCGGTCGGATCGCCTTCGACCTTCCAGGCGCCGTCCTGCTGGAACAGCTCTGCATCGTTGCAGAGCATGGACACGCGGCCCAGCAGCTCGAGAACGCGATCCTTGCCCGTCGGCTTCCCGTCCTTCTTGATCTCGCCTTCGGGTGCGTAACCTTCACCCGTGATCTGATACTCCGCTTCCGCAGTCGCTGCCGATACGACCATCATTTCCATGAGTGTCAGCGTGCCCGTCTTGTCGGAGCAGATCCGCGAGACCGCACCAAGGGTTTCGACCGCCGGGAGACGCCGGAT
>Ga0126381_100008523_pt1 | contig 11469 bp, 8 predicted proteins | sample PanSoiMetPlot_28_FD_96465 | JGI IMG/M metagenome (GOLD analysis project Ga0126381, IMG submission 96465) | Tropical forest soil microbial communities from Panama - MetaG Plot_28 | ecosystem: Environmental > Terrestrial > Soil > Tropical forest > Bulk soil | place: Panama | collected 2016-02-17 | reverse complement strand
GGCGCCCGGGGCCACCGCGGCGCCGGATGCGCCGGAGCCGGATGCGCCGGGGACGGACATGCCGGGGACAGACATGCCGGGGCCGGACGCGCCGCAGCCGGACGGGTGGCAAGCGGTGCGCACCCCGCTGCCCGGGACGTTCTACCGCGCCCCCATGCCCGGCGCACCGCCGTTCGTGGACGTGGGCAGCCGGGTCGAGGCGGACACGGTCGTCGGGATCGTCGAGACCATGAAGCTGATGAACTCGGTCTGCGCGGGCGTCCGCGGAACGGTCGCGCAGATCCTCCTGGGCAACGCCCAGTTCGCCGAGCGGGACGCCGCCCTGATGTGGATCCGGGAAGACCGGTGACGCAGCGCCAGCTCCTGCGCCGCGTCCTCGTGGCCAACCGGGGCGAGATCGCCGTGCGCATCGTGCGCAGCTGCCGGTCGCTCGGCATCGAGACCGTGCTCGCGGTCGCCGGCGCCGACGCCGCCGCGCTGCCGGCCCGGCTGGCCGACACCGTGATCCGGATCGGCTCGCCGGCTCGGCGGGGTGCGCCCGCAGCGGGTTACCTGGACGTCGGCGCGGTGGTCGGGGCCGCGCGGGCCGCGGGGGCCGACGCGGTCCACCCCGGGTACGGGTTCCTGGCCGAGAGCCCGCGCCTGGCCCGCGCCTGCGCCGCCGCGGGGCTGGTCTTCATCGGCCCCACCGCCGGGCAGCTCGAAGCCGTCGGCGACAAGCTCGCGGCGCGCGACCGCGCGGCCGCGGCCGGCCTGCCGGTGGTTCCCGGCGGGGCCGTGGACGGGCCCGCCGAGGCGGCCGGGCTGGCCGCGCAGATCGGCTGGCCGGTCCTGGTCAAGGCCGTCGGCGGGGGCGGCGGCCGGGGCCTGCGGCCGGTGCGCCGGCCCGCGGACCTCGGCGCGGCGCTCGAGCGCGCGATCGCGGAGGCCGGGGCGGCGTTCGGGGACCCCCGGGTGTACCTGGAGCGGTACGTCCAGCCCGGACGTCACGTGGAGGTACAGCTGCTGGGCGACGGCGAGCGCGTCATCCACCTGGGCGACCGGGACTGCTCGGTGCAGCGTCGCTACCAGAAGCTGCTGGAGGAAGCCCCCGCGCCGCTGCTCGGCGACGGCCTGCGGGCCGAGATCCGGGGGGCGGCGGTTGCGTTCGGGGAGCTTCTCGGCTATCGCGGGCTGGGCACGGTGGAGTTCCTGGTCGACGCCGCGCGCGGCCGTTTCTACTTCCTGGAGATGAACGCACGGATCCAGGTCGAGCACCCGGTCACCGAGGCCATCTGCGGGCTCGACCTGGTGGCCGAGCAGATCGCCGTGGCCGAGGGCCGGCCGCTGCGCCTGGCCCAGGACGACGTGCGGCTGGCCGGGCACGCGATCGAGTGCCGGATCAACGCCGAGGATCCGGCCGACGGGTTCCGGCCCAGCCCGGGCACCGTGACCCGGGCCGTGTTCCCCGCCGGGCCGGGGATCCGGGTGGACACGCACCTGCAGGCCGGCTCGGCCGTGCCGGCCGGGTTCGATTCGCTGCTGGCCAAGGTGATCGCCAGCGGCCGGGACCGGGCCGAGGCGCTGGACCGGCTGCGCCGCGCGCTGGGCCGCTGCGAGATCGCCGGGGTGGCGACGACCATCCCGCTGCACGCCGCGCTGACAGCGCGGCCCGAGTTCGCGCGCGGCGGCGCGGACACCGGCTACCTGGCCCGGTTCCTGGAGGGGAACGGTGGCTGACCTCCAGCTGGTCGACACGTCGATCCGCGACGGCAACCAGAGCCTGTGGGGCGCGACGGGCCTCAACACCGGGCACATCCTGCAGATCGCCCCGATCATGGACCGCGTCGGCTTCCGGGCGCTCGACTTCAGCTCGAGCACCCACATGGGCGTGTCGGTCCGCACCCACAAGGAGAACCCCTGGGAGCTGATCCGGCTGGCCCGGGCCGCGGCGCCGAACACCCCGCTGCAGTTCATCGGGTCCGGCCTGCGGTTCATCTCCTGGCAGCTGGCTCATCCCGACCTGATCCAGCTTGTCTACGACCGGCTGGTCGTGGCCGGCATGTCCCGCTTCGTCATCCTCGATCCCATGCACGACATGGCGGCCGTGCTGCGGACCGCGCGCATGCTCCGCCAGGCCGGCGCCGCCGAGACCATCGCCGCGCTGACCTACACGATCTCCGCCGTGCACGACGACGGTTTCTACGCCGGCCTGGCCGGCCAGATGGCCGCGTGCCCGGACATCGACCGCGTCTACGTCAAGGACCCGGCCGGCCTGCTGACCCCCGAGCGAGCGCGCACGCTGATCCCGGCCATCCGGGCCCGGCTCGGCGGGGCGAAGCCCCTGGAGCTGCACTCGCACTGCACGATCGGGCTTTCCCCGCTGACCTGCCTGGCCGCCGCGGACCTCGGCGTGTCGGCCCTGCACGTGGCCTGCGGGTCGCTGGCCAACGGCACCTCGCTGCCGAACGCCCAGCGCGTCGTGGCCAACTTGCGCGAACTCGGGCACACCGTGGACGTCGACGACCGGCTGCTGGCCGTCGTGGCCGACTACTTCACCCGGCTGGCGCGGGCCGAGTCCCTGCCGGCCGGCGCGCCGCAAGAGTACGACGCGTCGTTCCTGCGGCACCAGGTGGCGGGCGGCACCATGACCACCACGCGGCGCCAGCTCACCGAGCTCGGGCTCGGCGACCGGTTCGGCGCGGTGATGGACGAGGTCAGCCAGGTCCGCGCGGAACTCGGCTACCCGATCATGGTCACCCCCTTCCCGCAGATGGTGTGCGGCCAGGCGCTGTTCAACGTGATCGGCGCCGAGCGCTACGCGAACGTCTCCGACCAGGTGATCCGCTACGTGCTGGGACGGTTCGGCCGGCCCACCGCCCCGGTCGACCCCGGCGTGGCCGACCGCATCCTGTCCCGGCCCCGGGCCCGGGAGCTGATGGCCGAGCCGCCGCCGCCCTCGCCGGCCGAGCTGCGCCGGCGCTTCCCGGCCGGGATCAGCGACGAGGAGTTCCTGCTCCGCGCGACCATGCCCGCCGGGGAGGTCGACGCGATGCTCGCCGCCGGGCCGGCCAGGCGGCACTACAACCCCGGCCTCAAGCCGGTGCTCGACCTGCTCGCCGGGCTCGCGGCGCGTCCCGGGGTCTCTGACATCGTCATCGACAAGCCGGGCTTCCGCCTGGAGCTGCGGGCGGGCCGGCCGGAAGGCCCCGCCGGTGCCTGACCACACGGGGCCTGACCACGCGGGGGCTGGCCACATGGGGCTTGACCGCCCAGGGCCCGACCACGCAGGGGCTGGCCGAGACGTCCCGCCCCGGCCCGCCGTGCCCCGGCCGGCGGCCGAACGGCTGCGCGCGGCCCGCGGCTTCGTCTTCGACCTGGACGGGACCCTGGTCCTCGGCGACCGCCACAACCGCGGGCTGGCGCCGCTGCCCGGTGCGCTGGAGATCACGCGGTGGGCGGCGCGGCGCCGGCGGCCGTTCGTGGTGTTCACCAACGGCACCACCAAGACGCCGCAGGAGCTGGCGCGGACGTTGCAGGGCATCGGCTTCGACCTGCCGGACGACGCGGTGATGACCCCGGCCAGCAGCGCGGTGCGGGTGCTCACCCGGCGCGGGCACCGCCGGGTGCTGGTCCTGGGCGGGGAGGGCCTCACCGCCCCGCTGCTCGCTGCCGGCCTGGAGGCCGTACCGCCGGCGGGCGAGCCGAAGCCGCGGGCGGACGCGGTGCTCGTCGGCTGGTACCCGGACTTCACCCTGGCCGCGCTGGAGGCGGCCTGCGACGCGGTCTGGGGCGGCGCCGAGGTCTACAGCTGCTCGCAGTCCATGTTCTTCGCGACCGCGCAGGGCCGGGCAATCGGAACCTCGCGCGCGATCTCGGCCATGCTGCGCAGCCTCACCGGCTGCCGGGTGCAGCTGGTCGGCAAGCCCTCGCTGGACGCGCTGCGCAGCGCGGCCGGCCGCCTCGGCCTGCGCCCGGCCGAGCTGGCCGTCGTGGGTGACGACCCCGAGCTCGAGGTGCCGATGGCGCACCGGGGCCGCGCGCTGGCCATCGCCGTGACGTCCGGGCTGGGCAGCGCGGGAGCCTACGACCACCTGCCCCCGGCCCGGCGCCCGCACCTGCAGGTGCGCGGGGTCGATGAGCTGCTGTCCATCTGCCAGGAGGAGGAACCGTGAGCGATGTCATGCGCGCGGTCGGCATCACCCGGTTCGGCGGGCCGGAGGTCCTCCAGATCGTCGAGCGGCCGGTGCCCGAGCCCGGCCCCGGCGAGGTGCGGATCCGGGTCGCCGCGGCCACCGTGAACCCGACCGACACCGTGCTCCGGTCGGGGCGGCACGGCGCGCCGGACGGGCTGGAACCCCCGTACGTGCCGGGCATGGAGCTGGCCGGCACGATCGACGCCGCGCCCGCCGGGTCGGGGTTTTCGGCCGGCGACCGGGTGATGGCCATCGTGTCGCCGCGGGCCGCCCGCGGCGGAGCCCAGGCCGAGCTGGTCGTGGTGCCCGCCAACTCGGTGGTGGCCGTGCCCGACGGGATCAGCCTGGTCCAGGCGGCCACGCTGCCGATGAACGGCCTGACCGCCCGGCTCGCCCTTGACCTGCTCGGACTGGGCCCGGGGGAGACCCTGGCGGTCACCGGGGCGGCGGGCGCGGTCGGCGGTTACACGATCCAGCTCGCCGCGGCGGACGGCCTGCGGGTGATCGCCGACGCCCTGCCCAAGGACTCCGAGCTCGTCCGCGGTCTCGGCGCCGACGTGGTCGTCCCGCGCGGCCCCGAGGTGGCCGCGGCGATCCGCCTGGCCACCGGCGACGGCGCGGACGCGCTGGTGGACGCGGCGGTCATGGGCCCGCCGGCGCTGCCCGCCGTGCGCGACGGCGGCCAGCTCGCCGCGGTGCGCCCGTTCCGCGGCGAGACCGAGCGCTCGGTCTCGGTCATCCTGGTCTGGGTCGGCGACTACCTGCACGAGCAGGGCAAGCTGGCTGGCCTGGCCGCCCTGGCCGCGGCGGGCCACATCACCCTGCGGGTGGCCCGGACCCTGCCGGCCGAACAGGTTGCGCAGGCGCACCGCCTGCTCGAGGCCGGCGGAGTCCGAGGGCGGCTCGTGCTCACCTTCTAGCGCCCGCACCCGGCGGACCCCCGAGGGCTCCCTGTCCCCCAAGGGGTTTTCGTCCCTGTCCAGGGACGGGCGGGGCGCCCTAGTCTGCCGTGACAACAGTAAAGAATTGGCAAAACGCTAGCAAAGGCTGAACCACGACGCCGCCCGCCCTGGCCCCGTGACCCGCGGCCGGAGGCACGGGCCGCGCGGCATGAGGAGGAAAAGTGAGCTGGCCGGATACGTTGCGACCCGATCCCTACCGGCAGGATTCCTATCCGGAAGATCCTTACCCGCCGTACTCCGACCCCGAGGACCTCTACCCGGGGTACCCGGACGAGGATTCCGAATACCAGCCGGTGCAAAGGCAGTCCGTCGATGCCTGGATGGACCAGCAATCGACGCACTTCCCCCGGTTCAAGAGACGGTCGATCGCGCTGTTCTTCCTGCGCCTCCCGGCGTTCATCCCGTGGATCTTCATAGCCCGCGGCTGGTATGCGCTGAACGACAAGGACGTCCTGACCCACACGGAAGCCGACGTGCTGGGCACCGGGGGCGAGATCTGCTTCTTCGTGGCCTTGTCGATCACCCCGCTGGTCACCGTCACCGGAGCGCGCTGGTTCGTCCCGCTGCGGCGGTGGTACGGCATCTTCTTCGCGCTCATCGGCATCTCGGACGCGGCCACCGCGGCCATCACCACCGACTTCAGCGGCGGCGTCTTCGGCCGGCTCGCCGGGCACACCTTCCTGGTGACCGGGTTCTTCGTGGTCCTCATCGCCCTACCGCTTCTGGTGACCGCTAACACGCCGGCGCAGCGGCGGCTCGGCCGGTACTGGAAGAGGCTGCACCGGGCGATGTACGTCCTGTGGGGCCTGATCGTCCTCCACCTGCTGCTGCTCGACGACTTCGTGCCCTTCGGCGGCCCGCAGGGCGACGGTGACCCCGTCTTCCACCAGCGCTTCTACCAGGCCGTCGCCATCAGCATCCCGCTGGTCGTGCTCCGGCTGCCGCCGGTGCGACGGTGGGTCACCGAGACGCGGGCGACGGGCCAGCAGTGGAAGGTGTGGCTGGTCGTGGCGCCGCTGGCCGCGCTGTGGATCCTCGGCTTCGCCTACATCATCAACGAGGAGATCTTCACCGGGACTGAGGCCATCACCATGCGTCCCCCGTCGGACTGACCTTTCACCCGTCAATCCCCGGCCCGCAGCAGGCCGGCACCCGGCGGGAGGATGACAAGGTTCACCGACGACCGGGCCGGCCGGCCCAGCGGCAGCGCCGGCCGGCCCGGGCCGTTCACTCCGCGCGCAGCGCCGTGGCGGTGCGCGATCCGGCGGCCCAGCTCGCGGGCAGCATCGCCCCGGCCACGGCGATCACCAGGCCGGCCAGGGCCAGCAGCGCCAGCTCGGCGGGGCCGTAGACGTTCAGGTAGCTGGCCGGGATGTTCGTGGCGGCCCCGTGCGCCATGACCGGCAGCACGTACCGGTGCACGGCCATCCCGACCGGGACCGCGACGATCCCGGCCACCAGCCCGGTCCCGGCGACCCAGCAGATCACCATCGTGATGGTCTGCCGCGGCGTCATCCCGACGGCCTTGAAGATGCCGAGGTCGTGGACGCGCTCCCGCGTGTGCAGCACCACGGTGTTGAGCACGCCGAGCCCGGCCACGACGGCCAGCAGCAGGGTGAGGACGCCGATCAGGCCGAGCAGGGTGAGGAAGAACGGGTCGTTGCCGTTGATGCTGATGCCGTAGCCGCGCCCGAGCGCATGGCCCAGCGCGGCGGCGTACGCCGCCAGGTCGGTACCGGGCCGGAGCGCCACGTCGTAGGACGAGGGAACCAGGCTGGCCTGGCCGTCGCCGGCCCGGGCGAGGGTCTGCCAGTCGGTGAGCACGTCGATCCCGCGGTTGCTCGTGTCGAATACCTCGCCGACGATCCGCACCGGTATCTGCCGCCCGGCGAAGGTGATCGTGATGGTGCCGCCGATCGCCCTGCCCGTGACCGTGAGGAAGTTGGTCGGCACGTCCACCTGGCCGGGGCCGGTGTACCAGCGCCCGCTGATCAGGTCGTAGCCGGTCCAGCTAGCGTTGCCCCGGAACGCGGTCACCGGGACCTGGCCCGGCAGCCCGGCCACCGTGGCTGACACGTCTGCCTCGGCTACATAATGCAGCGTGCCTGGCTGGGCTTGCAGCGCGGCCTCGACGGCCCGCTGCTGGGCCGCGGGCGAGGGCGGTGCCGGGGCGGCGCCAGGGCCGATGTGCTTGACGTCGCCGAAGCTCCCGGCCAGCGAGACCGACACCGGCTCGGACCTGGCGTGCGACAGGCCGTAGGCCACCCGGTTCAGCGACGCGCCCAGGCCGACGGCAAACGTCACGGTGACCGCGCCGAGCAGGATCGCGGTCAGCGTCACGGCGGTACGGGCGGGCCGGGCGAACGGCGCGGCCAGGCCGATCGTGACCGGCCGGGGCAGCCGCAGCCGGCCGAGCAGGCGGTGCGCGAGGTAGCCGCGGCCCGCCACCGGAGCGCGCCCGGTGGCGATCGCCTGCACCGCGCTGAGCCGTCCCGCTCGCAGCGCCGGCGCCACGGCGGCCAGCCCGGCGAGGCAGCAGATGCCCGCCGCCACGGCCGCGTCCACCCAGCCCGGCACCGCCAGCGTGCCGACCCGGTAGACCGTGGCCGTCTGGGCGAGCAGCGGCACCGCCAGCACGTTGCCGAGCACCACCCCGGCCAGGCAGCCGGCCAGGGCCGGCAGCATGACCTGCCCCGCGTACGTCGCCACGACCTGGCCCGGGGTGAACCCGATGCTCTTCAGCACGCCGATCCGCCGGTAGCCGGCCACGACCGCGCCGCCGACCACGTTGACCACGATCAGCGCCGACAGCACCAGCCCGATGACGCCGAAGGCCACCACGAACGGCACGATCGGCGCGATCCCGGAATCCTGCTGGAGCTTGACCGCCAGGTACGACTGCGTCGCGATCAGCGCGCTGGGCGGCAGGGCCCGGCCCAGCGCCGCGGCGTCGGCGTTGAGGGCCGCCGCGGATCCGGCGGAGCGGAACCGGTAGAGCATCTGCTCGGCGGCTGGCGCCCCCGGCGCGCGCAGCGCGGCGATCTCGCTGGGCAGTACCCAGCCATCGGCCGACTGGTCGATCGAGCTGGCGATGCCGACCACAGTGAGGACGGGGGATCCGGGCCGCCCGCTCGCCGTGATCTGCGAGCCGAGCGGCAGGCTGACGGCGTAGTCACGGGAGAGCACGATCTCGCCGGGGCGCTGCGCCCAGCGGCCCTGTTCCAGGGTGAGGTCATCCAGCGGCCCGCCTGGCGTGGCCCGGCCGGCCAGTGTGGCCGGCGGCGCGGTGAACTTCCCGCCGGATCCCGGCGGTCCCGGCACCAGCGGGGTGATCGTCACCTCGGGGAACGGGCCGGACGACGCCGTCACCCCGGGAAGCCTGCCGGTGGCCCGCAACCGCGCGGGCGTGGCCTTGCCTCCGTCGACGGTGGCGACCAGGTGCGCGCCGTGCTGGGCGGCGAACGCGGTGTCGAACGGCGAGTTCGAGTCCACGACCAGGCCGAGGGCCAGCACGCAGGTACGCGTGGAGATCAGCACCACCGGGCCGATCACCAGGGTCTGCACCCGGCGCCGGGCCAGCCCGCCGCGCGCCGCCCGGGCCACGGCGCCGGGCCGCCAGCGCCTCACCTGCTTGCTCCTGTCGTCCGGGGGGACACCGTGTCCCCGGGGGACACCCCCGACCCCGATGGCCCGATTCCCCCCGCGGTGTTCAGGACGTCGCTGGCGATCTTGCCGTCGACGAGCTGCACGGTGCGGTCGGCGTACCGGGCGGCCAGGTCCGGGTTGTGGGTGACCAGCAGCAGGGTCTGGCCCGACCGGTTGAGGTCGAGCAGCACGTCGCCGATCTGCTCCCCGGTGGCCGTGTCCAGGGCGCCGGTCGGCTCGTCGGCCAGCAGCAGGGCCGGCCGGTTGACCAGCGCCCGCGCGATCGCCACCCGCTGCCGCTCGCCGCCGGACAGCCGGGCCGGGTAGGCGCCGGCGTGCTGGGCGATCCGCAGCGCGGCCAGCAGCTCATCGGCCCGGGCCCGGGCGGCCGCCCGGGGCAGCCCGGCCAGCTGAGCGGGCAGCAGCACGTTGTCGGCCACCGTCAGGTCATCGAGCAGGTTGAAGAACTGGAAGACCATGCCGACCTGCAGCCGGCGGAACCGCGCCACGCCGGTCTCGCCGAGGCGGTCGATCCGCTGCCCGGCCACGGTGACCGTGCCGCGCGTCGGCCGGTCCAGGCCGGCCACGAGATTGAGCAACGTCGACTTGCCGCTGCCCGACGGCCCCATGACCGCCACCGACTCGCCCGCGGCGATCTCGAGCCGGACACTGTCCAGTGCGGGCCGGCCGTCGTTGTCGTAGCGCTTTGTCACATCGTCCAAGCTGATCAGTGCGTCCATGCCGGGAACGGTAGGTGTCGCGGGCCGCGGCTCGCGTCGGCCGCGATGCGCAACTTCGCTACGGCCCTGGGCGGACACCGGCCGCGCGTCATTCTTTGTGCGCAGTCAGCTACCTCTCACGGCCGATGACTGACCGGCGCCGCCGGGACGACAATGAGACCGTGAACAGGCAGGGTGAGCTGGGCGGCAGGGACGGGCCGGGCGGAAAGGGCGGGCGGATGAGCGCGCGGGTGCGCGACTGGGCGGGCCAGGCACTCGCGTTCGCGCGGTCCACCGAGCCGCGGACCGCGCCCTCCCGGCGCTCGGTGGCCGTGGATGCCGGGCTGGCCGCCGCCGCCCTCGCAGCCTCGCTGGTCACGGTCATCTATACCTCTCGCGGCCAGGTGGCCATGTGGCTGTCTCCGAGAGGAGTGCTCATCGCCACGCAAGGCGAGGGCTTCGGCCACATCCCGACCGCGGGGGTGGTGTCGGCGGTGGTCACCACGGCACCGCTGGCGCTGCGCCGGATCAACCCGCTGGCCGCGTTCTGGGTGGTGTTCGTCGGCGCCATCCTCACCAACCAGTACATCAATACCGTGACGTTCATCGCCATCGTGCTGACCGCGTACTCCGCGGTCGTGTACAGCCGGTACCGGGGAGCGGCGCTGATCAGCGTGCCGCTGGCCGGCCTCATCGTCACGGCGATCTTCCCGAACACCTCCCTGCCCCTGCCCGGCCGGGTCGCTGCCCTGTTCGTGTTCGTTCCGGTGGCGCTGGTGGGCAACGCGATGCTGGTGTGGCGGCACCGGGTCGGAGAATCCCAGGCCAGGCTGGAGCACGCTAAGGCCGAGCACGAGGCGGCGACCGCGCGGGCGCTGGCCGCCGAGCGGACGCGCATCGCCGGGGAACTGCACGACGTGGTCACGCACAACGTCAGCGTGATGGTGGTGCAGGCGGGGGCGGCGCGGCGGGTGCTGGCCGCATCACCGGGCGAGGCCACCGCCGCGCTGCTGGCCGTGGAGGCGAGCGGCCGCGCGGCCATGATCGAGCTGCAGCACCTGCTCGGGCTGCTGTCACCGGTCGACGGCATGCAGCCGCCGGGCGCCGAGTTGCTGCGGCCGCAGCCGGGCCTGGACCGGCTCCAGCCGCTCATCGACCGCGTGGCCGCGGCCGGACTGCCGGTCGAGCTGACGGTCAGCGGCCGGCCGCGGCCGCTGCCGCCCGGACTGGACCTGGCCTGCTACCGCGTCGTCCAGGAGGCCCTCACGAACGTGATGAAGCACGCGGGCCAGGCCCGGACCGCGGTCCGGCTGGACTACCGCCCGGATGAGCTGATCATCGACGTCAGCGACGACGGCCCGGCGGTCACGGCGCGGGCGGGCGGGGGGCGCGGGCTGCTGGGCCTGCGCGAGCGCGTGTCCCTGTACGGCGGCGAGTTCGAGGCGGGGCCGCGCCCGGCCGGCGGCTGGCGCGTCACCGCCCGCCTCCCGCTCGATCCTCAGCCCGTGGACGGCGCGGACGCCGGCCCGGTCCGGGACGGCGCCTCGGCGCCGGTCCCCGCACGACCGTGACCGAGGCAGGCCAGGCGGCTCCGGGGGCCGCGCCCGAGCCGCCCCGGGTGGTCATCGCCGATGACCAGGCCCTGGTCCGCACCGGATTCCGGATGATCCTCAACGAGGCCGGCATCGCCGTCGTGGCCGAGGCGGCCGACGGCGCCGAGGCGGTCAGCGCCGTCCTCAGGCACCGCCCCGACGTCGTGCTGATGGACATACGCATGCCGGAGATGGACGGCCTGGAGGCCACGCGGCGCATCCTGGCCGCGCCATCCGGCCGCCAGTGCCGGATCATCATCCTGACCACGTTCGACCTGGACCAGTACGTCTACGCCGCGCTGACCGCCGGGGCCAGCGGGTTCCTGCTCAAGCACGTCTCGCCGGAATACCTGGTGACCGCGGTCAGGCTGGTGCG
>Ga0126381_100008522_pt1 | contig 11469 bp, 7 predicted proteins | sample PanSoiMetPlot_28_FD_96465 | JGI IMG/M metagenome (GOLD analysis project Ga0126381, IMG submission 96465) | Tropical forest soil microbial communities from Panama - MetaG Plot_28 | ecosystem: Environmental > Terrestrial > Soil > Tropical forest > Bulk soil | place: Panama | collected 2016-02-17 | reverse complement strand
GTTTCGTCCGAACATCCTTGCAAATTATCTGTTCGAGCTTGCGAACAGCTTCCACGCCTTTTACGAAGCTTGCCCCGTGTTGAAATCGGAGGAACCAGCACGTAGCTCACGTCTGATGTTGTCAGATCTTACTGCGCGAGTGTTGCAGCGTGGCCTGGATCTTCTAGGGATTAAAGTGCCGGAAAGAATGTGACACGTGTACTCAAAGGTCTGTCATCCTGAGCGGAGCAAAGCGGAGTCGAAGGACCCCGCGGAACAACTTTCGGTTTCGCCGCGGGATTGAAACCCTGGCCTCGCCCCGAAATTTCGGGACTGCGTTGCAGCCTCGACTTCGCTCGGAATGACAGGAAATTGCGTCGTGGCAAGCAAGCATCCGCGCATCCCGACCTGCACCTACCGATTACAATTCAATCGGTGGTTCACATTTGCGCAGGCCCGCGAGATCGTCGCGTATCTGGACGCCCTGGGAGTAAGCGATGTATATGCGTCACCCTATTTTCAAGCCAGCCCCGAAAGCCTGCACGGGTACGACATCGCCAATCATAACAAGCTGAACACGGCAATCGGTTCCCGGACGGATCATGATGCCTGGGTCGCGCAACTGCAGGCGCACGGTATGGGCCAGGTGCTTGATTTTGTTCCGAATCATGTCGGCATCGCCGACGACCGTAATGCCTGGTGGATGGACGTGCTGGAAAACGGGCCCAGCTCACAATACGCGCCGTATTTTGATATCGAGTGGCAGCCCCTGAAAACTGATCTGCGTAATAAAGTTCTGTTACCAATTCTCGGTGACCAGTACGGACGCGTACTGGAGCGCGGCGAATTACAGGTTCGCTTTGAGGAAGGAACCTTTTATGTGCTGTACGGTCAGCGCAGATTGCCGATCGCGCCCGGCACTTATCGCTACATTTTGGAAGTCGCGTTGGAAAATCTGGCCGAATACAAAGACGACGTTTTTTACGCGGAATTGCAGAGCATTTTGACCGCACTTGAATATTTGCCGAAACGCACTGAGACCGACGCGAAACGAATCGCAGAACGCTCACGAGAGAAGGAAATCATTAAGCGGCGGCTGGAGCGTCGTTGTGGGGAGGCACCGCAAGTACAACAGGCAATCGAAAAAGCGCTCGCACAGATCAACGGAAATCCTGGCGACCCGCGCAGTTTCGACAAGCTCGACGAATTGCTGAACGCACAGTCGTATCGTCTGGCCTTTTGGCGGGTTGCTGCCGAGGAAATCAATTACCGTCGCTTTTTCGACGTAAATGATTTGGCGGCGATCCGCGTGGAGTTGCCAAAAGTCTTCGACGGGATTCACCGCCTGTCCTTTGAATTGGTGAGCACAGGCGCAGTCACCGGACTCCGGATCGATCACCCCGACGGGTTGTATCTACCGCGGGAATATTTCGTCAAACTTCAGCAGCGCTGCGCGAAAGCTCTCGGGATCGGGCTGCCTCGCGATGCCCGGGCCATGTACATGGTAGCGGAAAAGATTCTCACCGGCTCGGAAACGTTGCGCAAAGAGTGGCCGGTGCATGGAACCACTGGCTACGATTTTGCCAATCAGGTCACGCAGTTGCTCGTCGACTCTTCGGCGGAAACGGCAATCACAAAAACGTTCCATCGTTTCATCGGCCATTCAGTTCCCTTCGGGCATTTGCTTTACGCGAAAAAACTTCTGGTGATGAAACTTGCCCTGGCCAACGACGTCGATGTTTTAGGAAATTTGCTCGATCGTTTGTCCGAGCGAAACCGATGGTATCGCGATTTTACGCTGGAAGCACTCTCGCGCACCGTGCGGGAGACGATTGCGTGCTTCCCCGTTTACCGAACCTATGTTGAGCCTGGCCAGCCCGTGAGCGAAGAGGACCGGCAAATCGTCGAGCGCGCCATCGGCGCGGCCAAACGCCGCAACCCGGCAATGGAGGAATCGATCTTTAATTTTTTGCGCGACGTACTATTGCTTCGTTCCCCGCAGGATCTCGATGCAGCGGGCCGCGCCGCGCATGCGCAATTCGTCCTAAAATTTCAGCAAACGACCGGTCCAGTTATGGCAAAGGGACTCGAAGACACGGTGTTTTATATTTACAACCGCCTGGCAGCGCTAAATGAAGTCGGCGGCGAGCCGCAACAGTTTGGCCTCAGCGTTCAGATTTTTCACGAGCGAAATCTTGATCGGCATCGCGACTGGCCCGCGACGTTGCTCGCCACGTCGACGCACGACACAAAGCGCAGCGAAGACGTCCGTGCGCGAATGGTCGCGATCTCCGAAATCCCAGAGCTTTGGCGGCGTTCGTTACAGCGCTGGGCTACCGCTAATCACCGTTGGAAACGGATGGTGAATGATTTGGAAGCCCCGGATGCGAACGAAGAATATTTACTTTACCAGACGCTCCTGGGGAGCTGGCTAATGCAGCCGGATGGCGAGCCGGAGTCTGTGCCGTCCGCTGATTACATCCAACGGATCCAGGCGTACATGACGAAGGCGCTCAAGGAAGCGAAGATCAACACAAGCTGGATCCAGCCGAACGAAGAGTGGGACGCAGCAATGCATGATTTCGTCGCTAGAATTTTGGATTCCTCACCGCGAAACAAGTTCCTACCGCTTTTCCTTCCTGCGGTGAAAGAAATTGCGCGGCTCGGAGCGATCAATTCGCTGACGCAAACTTTGCTCAAGCTGACATCGCCCGGCGTCCCGGATATTTACCAGGGAACTGAGATTTGGGACTACAGCCTTGTCGATCCGGATAACCGGCGTCCGGTCGACTACGACATGCGGCGTGAAATGCTGAAAACGCTGCCGAGCGCTACTCCGGTAGAACTGATGCAGACGTGGTTCGATGGCCGGATCAAAATGTTTCTGACAAAGCACATCCTGCGATTTCGTCGCGAGCATGCGGATCTTTTCGAGCGCGGCGAATATCTACCGCTTCAAACCAGCGGAACGTTTGCAGAATCCTGCATAAGCTTCGCCCGGCGACTCGACAGGGATTGGATTGTGATAATCGCACCGCGGCTCACTTCGCGCATTGGCTTTCCTCCGATTGGGGAGGCTTGGCAGGACACCGCGATTCAGCTACCGGAACCCCTCTCACTTAAGAACGCGCACAATCTCTTCACGTGCCAACCGATTCGTCACCAGAAGCGGCAGACAGCCATGCGTGATGTTTTATCAGTCCTGCCATTCGCGGTGATTACCAATCTGTAGGCGTCTGACACAGGCCCCCAACAAAATTCGCAGTTGTTGTAAAGCGTTTGAAAGCCCGGCCGTTGCTTCGCAACCGTTACGGCTGTGAAACGCCAATGCTAATCGTGGTGCGCGAATCTCGAGAGCAACTCCGCGAGCCACTGCACAAAATTGCCCAAATTCGTCAGCAAATCCGCCCCGAAGCTTTCAAACGTGATTTGTCGGGACGCGAGAATCAGCATCACACTGAGCAGCAGCAAATTCATCAGGTAAATAACGACGAGCGAAAAAAATGTGCCCTGATCGGTGATGTCCGTCTGGTTCTTGGGGATCATCCAGCAGGTGAACGTAAGATGGAACGCCCAGGTGACTCCAATCACGGCGTAAAGCAACCGTCCATACGGCTGCATGTTGAGAAAAAAGCTGAGCCCGCCGTAAATGGCGATCGTCAGAATGCTGTAGATCGGCAAGAAATATGGCGCCAGGGCGATCCAGAAATTCGCCTTGGTAGTCACGACGTGGCCGCCATCGGGCCCAACGCGGAACCGGCTCACGCGACCACCCATTAGCCACACCCAGAGCGCGTGCGTAAGTTCGTGCCCGAATACGTAAATTAAGATTGGGCGCGGCAGACCGAAGAAAGCTATCAACCAAAGCACTGCGCCTAACGAGAAAAACCAGAACTCTTCCCCCGCCCACAGCCGTTGGGTCACAGTCGCGCGCGCAAACGCTGTAAAAAATGTCTGGGTAAGAACGCCGCAGATTGGCAGCAGAAAAACACCGAAAATAAATTTCACCCACTTTGTCGGCACCGTGAGCGCCTCGGATTCTGCGACGAAGCTCCTCGATGTTGTTCGTGCAACGCTGCGGACAACTTTCCGGCCGCGCTTCGAATCACGCGTACCGCGATTATTTTTCGATCTGCGCTTCGTTGCCAAATCGTCCGCAGATTACGCAGATTTGTGCAGACGAAAGCAAGACAGAATCGGCGAATAAACGGATATCGAGGATGTTTGTCGGGTAGGCGCTTCGCCTGCCAACCTCGGCAACCGCTTCGGTTGCCCTACACTGAACAGCGCGTTCCGGTCACGCGCGGCCCATATACGCGCCGGTGCGGGTGTCGATCTTAATCGTTTCGCCTTCTTTGATGAAGAGCGGGACGTTAATGGTTTTGCCAGTTTCGAGCTTTGCAGGCTTGGTGACGTTGCTGGCAGTATCTCCGCGAAGGCCTTCCGGGGATTCGACTACCTTGAGGCTCACTGATGCTGGGAGCTCCACCTCCACTGCTTTGGCTTCGGCATAGAGGATCTGCACCGAGAGGTTTTCGACGAGGTAATCTTTAGCGTCACCTATTAGACTTTCTGCCAGTGTGATCGTGTCGTACGTCTCGGGATCCATGAAATGGTAGCCGTTGCGATCCTTGTACGAAAATTCGAGCTGTTTTCGCTCGATATCGACCAGCTCGACCTTGTCGGTGGAACCAAAGCGGACGTCCGCGCTTTTACCGGTGTTAATGTAACGGATGATTGCCTGCACGAACGCGCGCAAATTCCCCGGCGTACGATGATGGACTTCAAGCACGATGGCAGGATTACCATTGTATTTGATCGCCATTCCTCTGCGTAGATCGTTGGCGGCGGGCACAGGTAAGACGTGATTGGTTACAAAAGTTACATCGTTGCAACGCTAAAGCGCTACAGCAGCGAGAGCGCGGAGCTTACACCCGGTTCGGCAATTTGCAATTGTAGGGCAGGCGCTCCGCCTGGCGTCCTGGCAACCGATGCGGTTGCCCTACAATAATTTCAAGCGCGTTAGATCCTGCGAATCCACGATGCCAACTGGCACGTTGTCGTCATCAATCACGACAAGATCGTCGATGCGATGGCGTTGGAGCAGGTTCAGAACTTCCACAGCCAGTTTTTCTTTGTGCACTGTGACTGGATTTAAGGTCATCAGGTCCGCCACGAGTCGTTCGCCGATTCTGGAATCGGATTGAAAATGGCGAACGAAATCACCGTGGGTGAATATGCCGAGGAGCTGGTTGTCTTCGCCGATCACCACCGCAGCGCCGGCGCGAACACTGGTCATCGCCCTGAGCACGTCGCGTATTGGCGTGTCTGTCGCGACAATCGCCATCGCTTCGCGCGGTCGCATGACTTGGTGAACGCGCATCAACATGCTGCGGCCGATCATGCCCCCGGGATGAAATTTAGCGAAGTCTTCCTTGTTAAAGCCGCGCGCCTCCAGGAGCACCATTGCCAGCGCATCGCCGAGCGCCAGCATCACTGTTGTGCTGGATGTCGGCGCCAGGTTTAACGGACAAGCTTCCTGTTCGACGTTTACATCGAGACAAACATGTGCGTTTTGCGCCAGCGTAGATTTTGGATCGCCACAAATAGCGATGATCCTGATTTGGAACCGCGCGATCGCCGGCAAAATCCGGAGCATTTCTTCCGTCTCACCGCTTGCGCTTAAGACGAGCACCACGTCGCCGTCGGCGATCATCCCGAGATCGCCATGAAGCGCGTTAGATGAATCCAGCACCACCGCCGGCGAGCCGGTGCTGGTGAGCGTGGACGCTATCTTTGCGCCAATGTGCCCGGATTTCCCCACGCCTACGACGACGACTTTGCCTCGTGCGTCGACCGTCTCTTTGATCAGCTCAACCGCGCGGGAAAAATTTTCATCCAGCCGCTTCCGGAGCCGTTGGAGTTCAAAAATCTCTAAATCCAGGACGCGTGTGGCCTTTTCAAGAGAATCCATCGAAAGATATATTGTGCACAGGCGTGGTTATGGGCAACATTTCGCATGGCTTGAACGAAAGGGAAACATGAAGACATTGATAATCGCAATCGTCGCTGCGCTGGTCACGACGGCTTCGGCACAAGAATTCAGAGCGCCACTCGGTCGGCAAAAACCGGTACGCGCGATAGAGAAGCCGGCGCCGATTTCTGAAGGTCCAACAGTTGAAGGCGCGCTTCCGAAAGCGTTTGGTGCGGGTCGCAATCCGCTTCAAATGCTCAATCCCTGGGCACCGGCGCGTTACGGGATTTGGGTGGAGAACACAGCGTTCGATCCCAACCATCCCGGAAAATGGAACGGGATTAAGCTCTTAGAGATCATTTTTTGATTATTTGGAGAGCGGTCTCCGCGACCTGGCGAGTGCGTCCTCGCGATCGCGCACTTTGGTGTCGCCCCGGAGATGCGCCAATCCGAATGACAGCTTTTCTATTCGGCGAACTTTCTGTTACGGCTGCGAACCCTTCGTTCCTTGTAGTTGGTCGAAGAACTTTGTCACTTGCCGGCGTACGCCTTCAAATGACAGCCGCGCGCGCGCGCGTTCCTGCGATTCGACGACAACTGTCTTGCGTAACTCGGGATTCTTCAACAGATCCAGCGCCATTGACGCGATTTCGTTGATCGTGCGGCCTTCGCCACATGTTTTAGAAAACGCGATTCGTTCGATCGCGCCATCGCCGCCGACGCACGGAATTCGGCAGAGGAGCGCGTCGCCAGCAACCTGTCCCGGCACATGGCTGCGGTCGAGTTGCAACACGATTTTATGGCGAGCTACATCGCGCAGATAATCCGGGTAAGCTTTCCATTTCTCAATGGGCCTGAGTTTCCCTTCGGGAAAATTGAGTTCGCCTAACAATCGCCGCCCTTTGTAACCATCGAGGTTAACGACGGTGACGCCTTCGCCTGTCGCTTCGCACAGCTGACGCGCAATTAGCAGCGCGGCGAAATGATTCCGCGATGGAACGTCCCATTCGCGCGTGCCGATGAAAATGCCGGACTGCTCGTTGCCCGGCACGGAAAAATCCCATCGCTGATCCCCGATGGGGTAGGGGGTCGGCAAAAACGTGACTGTCTCGGGATCCCGGACGCGCTGATAAATTTCCGCGGCCTCTGGAGTCGTGGCGATCCACCCATCGGCATCCGTAACAATTTTCATAAAGCGCGATAATTTCGCCGGATCGCGCAACTGTTGCGCGATTTGATGCAGTCCAGTCTCCTTCAATGAAACAGCAACGGGACGACCTTCCTGCTTTAATTCCGCCAACGCGCGCTCTGACGCACGAAAATCGCTGCGCAAAAGGAGAAGCACGGGTGTTTTTTCCGCGAGAGCGCGGCGCGTGTCCCGATGAAACGCTCCGAACGTGCACGCAGCAAAAGCATGAAAATTGACCGGAGGATGAGGACCTTCGCCGGGACCCGGAGCGCTACGAAATTGTTGTTCGGGATCGCGTCCTCCTGGATTGAGAACGGTTAGGCGAAAGTTCTCTGCGTTTGTGGGCGGCATTGACGACTTGGCCCCGCTTTAACGCTTTAACGCTTCAGCCATTCTAACGCGGCGAAGCCAGCTAGTCATGAACGGCGTCGTTTGGCGGCTGTACTGCAGATCTCAGCAACGTGCGTTCCGGGTCTTCTTGATCGAGTGGTTTCACCGGTATCGCACGCCGAATCTCCGACGGCTGTCGTTCTTGTGGTTGGACCGGAATTGCTTTCGGAATCTGTTGGACAGGTACGGCCTTTCGAATCTCCGGACTGGATTGTGTCGTTTGGGCACTCGGAGGATTCACGCTTGCCGTGTTGTTCGCAGACTTCACTCCATTCGTGCCGGCTCCACTTTCGGTCTGCTGAGTGTCCGCGGTTTCGGTCGCTGGCTGCGGCACTGGGTCCGGTATCGCTGTTGCTTTGATTGAATCGTAGGGGTCGCGCTCAGCAATTAGCGTGGGACTTTTTATGGCGACCGGCATGACTTCGGTAAGGTTTACGGCTAGCTCAGCGCGCGGCAATTCGCTGGAACCAAATTCCCGAGCGACACGGGCTCGGGGTTCGCCGTGGATGTTGCAGAGTTCCGTGGGCGCCTGGGCCTGTGTCGCAATCTCCATGTACGTGCTGCGGCGTTGGACCGTGTCGCCGTTGGCTGATTTCACCGCATCATAACATTTGTCTGTAGCCAGTTGCCCGGACCGCGAGCAGATCTCGATCTGCTTCAGAGTTGACGGCTTTTTAACCTCCTGCGGCGGATAACTCTGGGCAGCCACATTCATGATATCGACCCAGATCGGCAATGTCACTTCACGCCCGAATGCGCCACGATAAATTTTCTGTGGCTTGTCGAAACCGGCCCACACGGCGCACGTGAAATTAGAATCGTATCCTGCAAAAAGCGCGTCGGTGAAATCGTACGCAGTCCCGGTTTTTCCGGCGGCTGGGAATTTTTTCAGTCCAAACTCGGTGTAAGCGGTTTTTCCTGTTCCTGATTTAAGCGCATCCACGAGGCACGAATGCACTTCGTATGCGGTTTCTGGTTTGGTTACGATCTTCCGGATGCTCTGCTGCTTTCCATTCCACACCAGTGTCCCGTCTTTTTCCTCAATGCGCTCCAAAATGTGCGGAGTGCTTGGCCGCCAGCCTCCATTCGGGAAAATCGTATATCCCATCGCAAGTTCGGCAAGAGTAACCTCGCTGCTGCCGAGAAAAGTCGCCGGATAGGGACGAAGCGGAGACCGAATACCCGCGGAGGAACAAAGCTGCAACACGGCCTCGATTCCCGCATCCATTCCGATGCGGACCGTTGCGCCATTCTTCGATTTCACGAGCGCCTGCCTGGCGGTCATTCGACCTTCGTATTGGTTGTCGGCATCTTCGGGTCCCCACTCACCGAGAATTCCCGTTGTGCCGCCGATCATCACTGCGCGATTATCCAAGGGCGAATCTTCAACCACCGAACCCGGATACATTCCTCGTTCGAAAGCGGTCGCGTAAACAAACGGCAACATCGCGGTGCCAGCAGGTCGGCGAGCCTGCAATGCTCGATTAAACTGGTTGTGCTCGAAATCACGTCCTCCCACCAGCATAAGAATGTCGCCGGTGGCGTTATCCAGACCGATGGCCGCGCCTTGCAAGTACTCGGGCGCGGGTTGGTCAGCCATCTTGCCGCTTGACTTGGCCTTACGAAACGATGCGGCATAATCGGCGTAGGTCTGATGATGGTAATCCGGATGCTGCTCGGCTTTTTCCAAGTGTGCCTTTAGAGAATCCTCGGCTGCGCGCTGGAGATTGACGTCGATGGTGGTGTGAATGCGATAACCTTCATTTATCGCGCGGTCCCATCCCACGGCTGCGATCACTTGCTGACGAATGTAATCGACTGCGTAAGTCTGGCCTTGAGCGGCTTGTCTGCTTCCGACCGCGATCTTTTCGGTGCGTGCAGCAGCGCATTGCTCACGGGTGATGAATCCATTGTCGCGCATCCGATCGAGCGCAAAATCTCGTGTCTCACGCGAGTTGGTCCTATCCGACCACGGCGAAAGTCTGTTTGGGCTCTTGATCAAACCGGCCAGCGTGGCGCACTCCGCGAGCGTCATGTCGCGTGCGTGTTTGCCGAAATAACCTCGCGCCGCGGCTTCGGCTCCGTACATGCCGCCACCGAAATAAATTCGGTTCAGATACAGCTCGAGGATTTTCTGTTTGCTGAAATTGTTCTCGATGCGCCTGGCCAGAAAAATCTCCAGCAGCTTCCGTCGGTACGTTCGTTCTTTGAGCGAGAAACTGTTGCGCGCCAACTGTTGGGTGATGGTGCTGCCGCCTTGGCGAACATGACCCGCCGTCAAATTTTTGAGCGCTGAGCGAATGATCCCCATCAGATCGTAGCCATGGTGCTCGTAGAACTTTGCGTCCTCGACTGCAATGACAGCGTTGACCAGATCGGGAGCTAGCTTCTCGTATGGAACCGTCTCGCGATTCTCCACGTAGATTTGTCCAAAGATCTTCCCGTTGCGATCGAGAATGACGCTGGCCGATTCCATCTGATCCATCTTGTTCAAGTCGAATGCGTTAGCTTGCGCTTGTAGATCGAACACGACGCTGGAAAAGAAGACCGTTAGAAAAAGCGCCACCACCGCGAAAATCGCGGCAGGAATATAAAACCATGGCCTGAAATACCATGGCCGCCGGAAGCGATAGCCCGGCGGCGGTCTGAGGTATGTGGTACTCGGTTTCACCCTCTGAAAGCGACGCAGCGGCAATTTAGGGGGAAAACACCTAATCCTCAACGTGAAGCTTGCGGTTGAAGTATTGCAACTTCAAAAGGTCATCCTGAGGCCGAGCGTAGCTGAGTCGAAGGATCCCGCGGCATAACGTTCTACTATTCCACGAGATTGAAAGCCTGCCTCTCCCCGAAAGCGTTCGGGGCTGCGTTGCAGCCTCGACTTCGCTCGGAATGACGATTTCCTTACGGCGTTCAACTGTTCAACACGTGACTACCGGCAATCCCGATCTTGTTCGATTTATTCGCTCCGAAATTGAAAAACAAGGACCGCAGTCCTTCGCATGGTTCGTGCAGCAGGCCCTCTATCATCCCGAGCATGGTTATTATTCATCGGGCCGCTGCCATATAGGCCGCAAAGGAGATTATTTCACGAACGTTAGCGTAGGACCGCTGTTTGGGCGCTTGTTGGCCTTGCAGTTCTTTGAAATCTGGGAGCGCCTCGACAAAATGAATGAATTCGTCATTGTCGAGGAGGGGGCGCACGATGGACAGTTCGCGTGGGATGTTCTCGAGATCGTGCAGAAGCGGCTGCCGAAATTCTTCGAGGCGTTGCGCTACCGGATACTGGAGCCATTTCCAATCTTGAAAGAGCAGCAACGCCGGAAGTTGGAGACTTTCGGCGACAAGGTTGAGTGGCGAGAGTCGCTACAACCATTCACCGGCGTCCACTTTTCCAACGAACTGCTGGACGCGATGCCAGTGCGCTTGATCCATCGCGGAATGGAGCAATTAGTCGCACTCGACAACGACGAGTTTGTTTTCGTCCAGCGGCCGCATGAAGAGGAGACTCATAATCAACCCGCGCTCGATTGGATCGACGAAATCGCAGCGAACCTTCGACGTGGTTACGTAATGACGATCGATTACGGATTTTTGGATGAGGAGTCAGAGAAAACCGTTCAGGTCCGCACGAAACATCGACATCTGGATTCGCCATTCGAACAAATCGGAGATGCGGACATTACGATGTCTGTGCACTGGAGAAGCATTATCGACCGTGCGCGCGCGAACGGGATGCGCGTCGCCGGGTTTACCGATCAACACCGTTTTCTGACTGGAATTCTCTCGCACTGCGAGAACAGCAGCCGCAGTCATTCGCTTTTGGCCGATTCAAAGGCTAAACGCGAATTGCAAACGCTGCTTCATCCGGAAATGCTGGGTCGCGCTTTTCAGGTGCTCGCGGTTGCGAAAGACGTCGATGGGGAAGGGAATCCGCTGG
>Ga0126381_100008521_pt1 | contig 11470 bp, 13 predicted proteins | sample PanSoiMetPlot_28_FD_96465 | JGI IMG/M metagenome (GOLD analysis project Ga0126381, IMG submission 96465) | Tropical forest soil microbial communities from Panama - MetaG Plot_28 | ecosystem: Environmental > Terrestrial > Soil > Tropical forest > Bulk soil | place: Panama | collected 2016-02-17 | reverse complement strand
GCTGATCGGACTGCAGCTCGATCGCGGCATCGCTGCCGACCGGGGGCCAGTTGGTCGGGTTGCCGATCGCCGGCCAGCGCACGCGGTACGGCACTGGCCCATCGGCGGCGTCGTAGACATTGGCGACCATGAGGAAGTCGCGGATCACGCAGCAATAGCGGGCGCGCGGTGCTGCGCTCGAGAGATCGGAGAATTGGCTGTCGGTGCCGACGAGATAGGTCTGGATCGGATCGTCGTAATTGGTGGCGATGATGCGGTTGCCATAGGACGTCATCGCCCAAAAGCCGTCCGGTGGCGCCTCGGTATTGTAGGGCGCGCTCGGACCGCTCACGTCGCCAAAGTCTGGGTTGCCGGTCGATTGCAGGTAGAGGTGCTGCGCGGTTGCGGCAAAGTTGAAGACCGTGCCGGTGGGGTCGCGATAGGCATAGGAGCCGCAGACCTGCGCCGGCAGCACGTTTGAGTTCGGCACCGGGGTGGGGATCGCGGTATAGCTGCCCTTGGTGCGAGGGAAGCAATTGAGCGTCGTCACATTGCCGGGGTTGGCGAAGGCGGGCTGATCGGGCAACCACTCGCCAAATGGCAGGATTTTGCCCATTACTTCTCCTCGGCCGCGGGCACCGGCACGCCGCTCTCAGGCCACGGCAGCGGCTCGTTGCCCTCGGCCAGCCACGCCTGGTAATCGGCATAGTCCCTGTTCGCCTCGTCGGGCGGTATCCACGCGCCGTCCTCGCGCACGATGCAGTCGGAGGCGGGCATGCCCTCTGCGGGCGGTGGCGGCATGTAGTACTGTGTCATCTAAAGCCTCGCGTCTGCGACCCAACAGCCTTGCAGGTTGACGATATTTGCGCCAGTCGTCTGCGTAGCTGACCAATAAAATGAGTTTGTGCCAGCACTTACAGACGGTGTTACATCAGCACCGGTTTGAATGTCTCGTACTCTTCCAGAAGCACCAGTTGTCGGAGAGTACATAGTAATTGTCGCTGGACTTCTTTTGGTAGCCTTGAACGGGATGCTCGCGCCTCCAGATGCTGCAGTGACTGAACCAGAAGCCCAATAAGCCAAAGTGTTGCCATCAGATATACTTGCAGCGCCCACCGCAACGCCCGGTGCATAGCTCTTCTCATAATATCTCTGGCATCGAGCCAGCTCCTGCTGGAAGCTCTGCCGCAGCATGGGGGTGGCGGCGGAGCCGACCTCAAGCTTGCAGGGGCCGAGGACAAAACTAACGCCTGCTGTCAGCATAAACGTATTGACCATACCAGTGCCTGCGAGCGAACCAGCAGACTGCCACTGGTTTAGGGTCGAGGTTTGATTGCTGGTGCCGCAAGCTACCGTCCACCAGATGCCTATAGATGGCGCGTTACCAGAATTTACCCAGCTTCCTGCTGTATCTCCTGGGATCGTGAGAGTGAATAACTGCCAAGTGTTCGCGGTGCTAACGGTGAAGGGAGCAACGTATGTTCTGGTATTAGCGGCGTTGCGAAGGGCGACATAGTAAGTGCCTGAGATGCTGCAAGCCGCCCAAAACGAGAGCGTCAGTGGTTGCGCATTTGCCGTGCCAAACAAAGCGTCCAGCATATCATCTGCCTCGATAAGCTGAACGAGCGTGTAGTAGTCGCCTGCCGCTACGGAAGAAGCAGCGGTCGCATTGTTGATCTGCAACGCATTAGGGTATCCAGTTGGCCCTGAAGCACTCCTCTGCCCAGTTCCAACCCCGCCTGCGGAAGTGGTATAATACGCTTTGAAGCCGTCTATAAGATATGTGGCTGATCCGACAGTGCGTAGCGCCCCCTCATTGGCCTGGTCGATCTCCATGAAGGGGTTGAGCAGCTTGTTGGGGTTGGAGGGCCGCGCCTGGGCCGGCCCCACCGCGATCCATTTGGCCGAGTCCCATTGCCAGACGGTGTTGCCGCTGATGAACTGCTGGCCGTTGCTGGGGCTGTTGGGAAAGTCGAGGGCCATCAACGCATCCTGCGGGCCGAAATGTAGCCGCCAGCGGCTGCGGTGCTAGTAGAGTATTGGCACATTCCGACGAGGTAGATGGTTGTCGTTGCCGTCAAAGAGAACCGGACGCGCGGCACTGTAATCGAAATGGTATTCATAGCGGTGGTGAAATTAAGACCGAGAATAGGTAAGCCCCTTGTTGCCGACACGCTGCTAATCGTGCCCTCGCCATAAGTCATAGTAGAGCTTGCACTTGAATGGCTGACGCCTCCCTCGACATCCCAATCGCCAGCCGTCAGCGATATGCTTGTGATGTTAACCTGGGTATTAGTTGGCATTGAAACGGTGTTATTCGCAACGAGCGCCGACAGAAACTCCCCCACCTGCCCCGCCGCCGCGTTGCTGCCGTTGGTGACGCCGGGCGGCATGACGAGCGGAGCGCCGCCCTGGTTCGTCGCCGGCACCCACTCACTGCTGTTGGGGTCAGTATAGTAGACGTAGAGCTGGCCCCCGATGCTGTCCCACCAGAAGGAGCCAATGCCGGGGTTAGAGGGCGGCGTGTCGCCGAGGGCGCAAGAGGATACGCCGGCTATCGCAACCCACTTGACCCCATCAAATTGCCACGTCGTGCTGCCGGCCACAAATTGCTGGCCGGCGGTGGCGGGCGAGGGGAAGTCGAGCGCCATCAGAGCCTCGCGTCTGCTACCCAGTTGGCACCCATCGCATACGAAACCGCTGATGGTGCGCAAGACCAAGAGAAAGCGTTAAGGGCTGGGCCTACACCGACTGTAATGTCTACTGCATTGTAAAGGTCTCGGGCTTTTCCAGAGGCACCTGTCCCAGGCGAATACAGCGTCATGGTAGGCTGAGCGCGCTTGGTTACCTTGAAGCTAGCAGTTGTGCCTCCGTTTACTCCGCTAGGCATTTGGGCATTAATAGCCGACACGCCATTTGCAGTAACAGTTCCCAGTGCTGTCCCTGGATCATAACTCTTCTCATAATACCTCTGGCACCTCGCCAGCTCCTGCTGGAAGCTCTGCCGCAGCATGGGGGTGGCGGCGGAGCCGACCTCCAGCTTGCAGGGGCCGAGGCGGAAGACCGCGCCTGCTGTCTGGGCAAACGTGTTAGTAATGCCAGTCGCCGCTAGGAATATTCCAGCCAGCCAAGTGTTAGGCGAGCTAGTCTGATAGGTTGTTCCAGACATGAGAGCGATCACTACCGACATTGCGCCAGCATTGCCAGACAAGGCCCAGGTACCAGCGGTATCGCCTGGGATCGTCACTGTGAACAGTTGCCAAGTATTAGCGGTCGTTATCGTGAACGGAGAAACATAAGAGCGATTGGCTGCTCCGTTCCGCAGGCTCACAGCATAAGTTCCCGCTACGGTGCAAGCGGCCCAGAACGAGAAAGTCAACGGCTGAGCGTTGGCAGTACCGAAAGCAGTATCGTTTATATCGTCTGCCTCTATATTCTGAAATATCTGGATGTTATCCCCAGCAGCTATAGAACTGGCTGCGGTTCCCATCGTATAGGCCAGAGAAAAGGAATAGCCGGTAGGTGGCGCAGTAGTACTTCGTTGAGAACTAGCCGTCGCACTACTGCTCGTTATCGTAGCATAGAAGCCATCTATGCACCGGCTACTCCCTGTTGCAGTAACCGCCGCCCCCTCATTGGCCTGGTCGATCTCCATAAAGGGGTTGATCAGCTTGTTGGGGTTGCTGGGCGGCGGCGATCGCGGCGGGCTGCCCTGGTTCGTTGCCGGCACCCATTCCGAGCTGTTCGGGTCGGTGTAGTAGAGATAGAGCTGGCCGCCAACGCTGTCCCACCAGAGCGCGCCGGCTGTAGGCGAGGCGGGCGCTGTATCGCTGACGGTGATGCTGGCCCCGCTGCCGATCGCGACCCACTTTGTGCCGTCCCATTTCCAGTTCTGAAAGATCTGGCCGGTCGTCGGGCTGTTGGGAAAATCGATCACGTCGGCACCCACTGGCTCGACGTGCCGTCGTTGAACCAGAGGTACATCTTGGCCCCGACGCTATCGAACCAGAGCTGCCCGACAGCGGGGCTGCCCGGTGGCGTGTCGCCGATCGACAGCCGCACGTAGCGCGCGTCGAGCGTTGCCTGGTTGACGTAGATCAGGCTGTCGCTGCCGAGCGTGGCGAGGTTATTGGCGTTGGCGCTGACGGCGCTCGGCCCCGCTGGCCCCTGCGGCCCAGTGCTACCCGCCGGCCCGGTAGCCCCCTGAGGCCCCGTCGCCCCGGTGTTGCCGATCGGCCCCTGGCTGCCGGTTGCACCCTGCGGCCCTTGCGCTCCCGTGGCCCCCTGAGGGCCTGTAGCGCCGGCTGGGCCTTGAGGCCCCGGCACGGTGCTATCAGCGCCGGGCGGCCCCTGAGGGCCACTAGCACCCGCGCTGCCGGCAGGCCCTTGCGGCCCCGTCGCCCCGGCCGGGCCGGGCGGCCCCGCAGGCCCCTGCCCAGCCTCGTTGGCGATAACCCATTGCGAACTGTTTGGGTCGCTGTACCAGACGAAGAGCTGCCCTGAACCCTGGTCGGGCGTCGTATTGCTGTCCCACCACAGATCGCCGACCACAGGGCTGGCCGGCGGTGTGGTGCTGATCGTGACGGGCGGTCCACCCGTGCCACCACCACCGCCAGAGGGTGCCTGCATCCACGTCTTGGTGGCGTCGTCCCACCAGACGAGCGTGTCGGTCTGCGGATCAATCGACAGCGGCACGCTCGGCAGCGCGCCGGCAATGGCGGTGCTCACGGGTTACGCACGTCCGTCTGGATGACGAGCGGTCCGCCCGAGAAGCGCGCCTTGCGATCGGCAAGCCTGATGCGCTCAAAGGTCGCCTCGCGCTGGGCGCCCCAGATCTGAAAGCGCGGATCGTCGCCGATATAGGGCTCCGCCATGGTCAGCGTGCCAAAGAGATAGAGCGAGGGATATTGCTGGAGGAGCCAGTTGCTGGTGACCGCATCGCTCAAGCCCATCAGCCCCGACATGTAGACGATATTGATCGGTGTCTGCGGGTCATCGGGGCCGGTCTGGGTGAGGAGGCGCAGGTTGAGCCCTTCGATAGTGTAGGCGGCGTTGGGGTAATCGGGGCTCGTCCAGATGCCGCTCGAGTTGTAGCCGTAGGGGTAGATTCCCCGGTAGAGGTTGGTGTCCATATTGACCGGGGTTTGGTAGGTGTAATGGACATTGCCGTAGCTGGTGCTGACGTAGAGCTCGCGCAGCTCGGCGAAGTCGGAGGGGAGCGGCACGATCGCGGTATTGGGCGGCGGAATAATCGTCGTCGACTGCTCGTTAAATCTTGTCTTGAGGCGGTCGCGCGCCTCCTCCTCAAACATCAGGATCATGTCGGGGATGGCACCCGAGATCAGCGGATCGTCGGGGCGCGCCAGCCAGTCCATGACCGACCGCTGCAGATTGGCAAAAGAGTCCAGGGGCATGGTGCCTCAGATGATGAAGTGCCTGCCGACGCGCAGGTATGACCACTCATTGCTGTTAAGCAGCTTTAAGACGCCCTTCTTGTGGTTCTTGTCCCAGGCGCGGATGCCGTATTGCTGCAGCCAGATGAGTTGCACGTCGGGCGGGATGCGAGCGGCAAAGCGCATGTCGCGGCTTTTGTTCTGCACGATGCCGTCATTCACCGAGCGCTTATTCGCTTCGATGATCGGTTCGATATCGGCGGTGCGGCGGATGATGCACTGGTCGCCATCGGGGTCATAGCGATAGTGCTCGACCGCGCCCGACATCGGGTCGCGGGAAAGGAAGCGCCAGCCCTCAGCCATTGGCGGCAGCCTTCAGATCGGCAACCTGCATGCTGAGCTCCTGCACCGCCTGCCAGAGTTGGGCAATCATATCCATCATGTTGAGCGAGAGGCTGTGGTCGGGATCGTCGCCCACCTTGACCGTGGCGCCCTTGAAGAGGCGCTGCACCATGCTGGCGTCAAAGCCGGTGCGCAGCGGCGCGTTGCCAGGCTCGCTCTTCTTGCGGTAGGTGATGACGGGCACCGCGCACACCTTGTCGAGCGCGCCGTTGGGCGCCTGCGCCATGTCCTTTTTGCCGCGCGGATCGGAGCCGTTGTAGTAGCTGTAGGCTTCCATCGCGACAAAAGCAGTGCCGCTCAACCCGACATAGCCCCAATCATCGGCATATGGGTCGATGGCCCCGACCCCACTTCTGCCAAGCCGTATCCGGTCGCTGCCGCCGCAATACATCGTGCCACCGGCATGTATGTCGCCCGGTGCGCTGACGTTGTTGCTGCTCAACCCGACGCCGCCGATGTTGTTGCCGGAACCGGCGTTTATGTTGCCGTTGACCTGGAGGCCGCCGGTGACCGTCCAGCCGCCGTTAGCTTGACCGCCAGCACACTGGAAAGGATTGGGCGTGTAGAAATAGCCGCCGTTGTTCTGGAAATAAACGCCACCGCCGCCGCCGGCATAGACGTTGCCACTGGCGACGACATTGCTGCCGGATAAAAATTGCTGCGGCGTGTAGAAGCTGCCGCCGTTGTTTTGAAAATAAACGCCGTTCGATTGCACACTATTATTGCCAATAAGGTTCCCGCTCGCCGTGATGCTCCCCGAGACCGAGCCGCCGGTAAGCGGGAGGTAGCCGGCTGCCACCGCCGCCGTCGTCGCATAACCCTGCGCCTTGACGTAAGCCGTCGTCGCGACGTTGGTCGAGTTGTCTGCCGTGGCCGGCGTCGTCGCGGTGCTGCCGTCGAGCGTTGTCGCACCGGTGACGGTGAGCGTGCTGAGCGTGGTCGCGCCGGTCACGCCCAGGGTGCCGCCGACCGTGGTATTGCCGTGTAGCGTGCTCGCGCCGGTGACGGTGAGCGTGCCGGCAGTGCTGAGATTGCCGGGGACGCTGACATTGCCGCTGCTGTCGGCGCTGACCGGCACATAGGGCACGTCGAGCAGCAGGAAGCCGCCTGCGCCGGCGTTGAGCGCGCTCTGGTAGGCAAAGCGCGGCATGGCGCCCGCGTACCAGTCATTGGCCGCGGTGGCGACCGGACCGGCCGCGGTCAGTTTGTAGATCGGCTTGGCGGCGAGGATGTTGATCTTGAGCTGATCGGCGCCGACCGCTGCGCCCGCCGTCAGGAAGGCATAGGTCTCGCCCTCGACATAGGCGATCGGGTATGCGGTCTCGGTGGTGTTGTATTGCCACACCCCGCCTGTTTGCGTGATCGCCGGCAGGGTCGGGTTGATGCGGTCCCAAAAGCGCTTCATGGCGCCCATCATCGCGCGCGAGCAGTCGTTGACCGTCGAGGGCATCTGCCCCTCGGGCCAGCCGGCAGGCGGCGGGCGGTTGTTTGAGGCGTCGGTCTCAAACCAATTGCTGCTGTCGGAGATGTCAGCCATGGCAAACCCTTAAAAGCAGCGGGCTGCGCCGGGGAAGGGCAGCGCAGCCCGCCTAGCGCGCGGTGACAGATGTCCCCCAGTCCCTCGCGCGGTTACGTCAGGTCGAAGCAGCCACCCGAGCCAGCTTCATTTCTCGCTTCCAACGTGTACTCGCCGATCATAAGCTTCTTCTCGTTGTCGCCGGTCTTGGCGAGGTCGACCAGATTGATCGGCCGCAACCAGGCAACGGCCCACAGGTCGCTGTTGATGATCAGCGCATCGCGCTGCCGCATGAAGCGGTCGGGCTTAATCTCGACGCTGCCGAAGTCGTAGACGTACACCAAGCTGTTACCTGTTGCCGTAGCAACCGGGCAGGTCGTTTCTGTTCCGCCTGCCTCTCACGGTCTCCCGTGAGGTCGGACCATATCTTTACCCAATGACGTTGGGCGCCTGACATATGGCCTCTGAGGATTTCGCTATCGCATGGCTGCGGATCGAACAGATGAGGTCGATTTCCCGGCGTGAGTACGGGGATCGTTTGATCCGACCGAGAGCGTCACGCTCGATTAATCGCTGTTCCCTGCTCTCGATGTAAGCAAGAACGACTTCCGCGTTCTTATGCTTGCTCGATCGCAAGTAGGGCAACACCTCGAGGAGGAGGGCTTTGCAACCCGGTCCACCGTTGATACGGATCTGTGAGCACCGCTTATTGGTGCCGCTGTGTCCGTACACATAGGTAATGCCCTTATCGCCGACGATCTCGGTAAATATCCGATGCGCCTCGGCGAGAATGCCTTCATCCGTGTTCACGATGCAGATGAAAGGCGTCAACCTCACCCTTCCGTCCGGAAGAGTATGCACCTCGACGGAAATGCTGCCTTCCCCGTCAAGGATTCCAGCCAGCCAGGATAACGATCTTTCCTGCTGATTGCCCATTGTAATATCCGTGCAGATTATCACTGTAATCGGGGCGAGCAGCGCTCCGACTTTAGTACCGCAGGCTTTAGGGTGTTCCAGCAAATAGTCAGGTTTTAGATCGACATGTCTCCGCTAAGCGGCAAGTCTATCGATCGACGCGACGAGCTTTTCTTCGTCGGCGTTGATGTAGCGCGTCTGGTTGCCGGTGAAGCTCGTCGTGATGACGGACTTCTGGTTGCTGTTGACCAGGGTATAGTCGGGCTCGTCACCCGAGTTCTGCCAGATTGACGCCAGCGCGGTACGCAGCATCGTTTCGGTAAAGGCAGCCGTGGTCCCATCGGTTCTGGCATTGGTGCCATTGCCGGCAGGATCGGCGCCGCCCGCCCCCTTTGTCGTATTCGACTTGATAAAGGAGAGGACGGAGCCGAGGTTTGCCGCCGTGGTGCCCACCGCGCCCACAGCTCTTGCCTGGTTCTGCAAGAGAATGGTCTCGATGTCGCGCTTAAGCGACTTGCCCTTTTTAGCGACCTGATAGCCCATTTCCGACTTGCGACCGGCCTTGTCGACGGCTTCTTCCGTCATGCTGATGACGACGGTCTTGCGTGAGATTTGGGAGTAGTTGCCCAACCTCACCGTGGGGATCACAGGATCAAACGACGAGATGTCGTCGCCCTGGATCTGGGCATTGGAACCGTTGGGCGGTTCCAGCGCGTCGGTCTGCCATTCATGCAGAACTGCCGTCGCCTTTGCTCTGGCAATACCTGTCATGAATGGCGTTTCAGTAGGTGAGATGTTGTAGATGATATCGGTCAAGTCCTCCCGCAGACCGATTGCGGTGTAGGTACTGAACGTATTGGTAATAAAAGCCATGATTACTGCTCCAGGGGATGCCCTGGCGCGATCAGGAGTTAGAGGAGTTCGGCGATGAGCGAACCGGCGTCGCGCACGCTGTTCGTGCGGCCCAGTCGGTTGACGGCGCTCTGCAGGCGCTGCGTTGGTCCCCGGTCGGTGCCCTGGCTGTTGCCGGGGCGGGCGACCTGGGGAGCGGTGTTGGCGCGTTTTGTATCGGCGGTGGTGCGCGCAGCCTGCTGCCGGTCCCACATCATGGCTTTTGTCGCCATGAGGACGAGCCGGTGATCGTAGGCTTGGTTGATCTCGGCGGGGGAGAAGCCCCCCGTGTCGCGCAGGTAAAGGCCGAGGTCGCGGCGAAGCGGCTCGGCTTTTGCCTCATCGGCGAAGTCGGGCCATTTCTGGGCGAGCTGTGTGTGCTCCCGCGCCACATGCTCTTGCAGCATGTTTTGCTGGTACTGCTGCATCTCGCCCTGCCGCTGCGCAAACTCCTGCTCGATGCCCCCCAACCGGGTGCGGAGCTGCTCGCGCATCGCTTGCAGGCGGGTGTATTCCGCTGGGCTTTGCGCTTGCACCTGCACCCAGTCGATGTTGTTCAACATCGCCGCTTCTGGCGCGGCGAGGAGCAGCATCTTTTGCAGTCCTTGCAGGTACTCGTTCCGAAGGGCCACCGCTGCCCCCCGCTCGCCCTCGAAAGCGCGGCGGGATTCGGCAGCCTCTTGTGACGTTCGGGTGAGCGCGGCCTCGCGCTGGCTCTCTCGCCGGGAGATTGTTTGCTGTACGGCGGGTGGGAGTTTTGCGAACTCAGCTTGCTCTTCAGCATTCCATGATGCGGGCGGTGCGATGGCAGGCGGCGCCTGTTCACCCTCTCCCTCACCTTCTTCATCCCCGGTGGGCTGTGGAGCTCCGGTATCGTCGTCCCGCTGGGGTTCCCGCGGGGCATCAGATGGGGTTTGGGCCGGCGTTTTGGCCGGCTCGTCATCGGCGCCAAAGAGCAATCCGGCGATGGCATCGCCCGCGGATCGCTCATCGGTGACGGTATAGGTTCTGCCGCTATCTTGCCCGTTGGGTGCAGGCGGTGGCGCAGACGCACCGGGAGCGGTGCCGTCCACACTCTGTGGGCTAGCCATGTACGGTTACCTCTGGGTTAGGAATCAGTCGGCGGCGTTCGCCTTCTCGGCGGCGGCCTCAGCCTCGCGTTGTGCAACGCGCACCATGGCGGCGCCCTTGTAGCCGCGCAGCCGCGCCTCGAGCAGGACAATGCCCTGGTAGAGTTTGAACTGTTCTTCGCGCAGGTCGACCTGTGAGGGCTTAGTGGTGAGCCATGTGCGGTAGATGTCGCCTTTGATCTCTTCGAAGATTGCGAGGAAGAAGGGATCGGCAAGCAGGCGTGTCGCGATATCGCCGCGGCGGATGAGATCGACCTCGGGGAGCGGCGGTGGCGCGTCCTCGGCTGGTGGCGGCGGTGGTGTGTCGGATTGCCAGAAGCGCAGTCGAGCTCTCACCCGCCATTACCCTGCGGCTGCTGCGCCTGCAGATTGGCCTGGTGCATGGCGAGCGCGTGGGCGTTGTCGGCCTTGATGCGCTCGATCTCGATATTGGCGGCAGCCTGCATGCGCTGCACCTGCATATCGTTTTCCATCTTCTGCTGCGCCAATTGCATCTCATGGCTCTGCTTTTGCGACGCCAGAGCCATGTCGTTCTGCGCGCGGTTGTGATCGATCGCCATATCGGCCTGCGCCTTTTGCTGCGCGAGCGTGGCCTGCTGCTGTGCCTTTTGCTGGCTGAGCTGCTGCTCGGCCTGCGCCTTTTGCTGGGCGATCTGGATCTCGGCCTGCGCCTGCTGCGCGGCGGGGTCGGGTTTGGGCGGCTGCGGCGGGCCGGTCACCGAGGGTGGCGGCGGCACGGTCGGGTCGGTGATGAAGGATTCCTTGAAGCCGGCATTTTGCTGCAGCCGGGTGACGAGATCGTAGACATTCTTGCCGTAGACCAGCGGTCCCTGGAGGCTACCGCCCTGCGCCATGACGATCTGCTGCTGCACGTTCAAGAGCTGCATCAGGTATTGCAGCATCTGATCGCGGTTGCCGGTGCCTAAGCCCACCGAGACCGACACCGTCATGTCGTTCTTCCACTGGGCCGGGTCGATCTGCATATAGCTGCCGGTGACGCGGATGATGCGCTCTTCCTGCTGGTGCTTTTTGACCAGCCCGAGGATGCCCTTGATCAGCTCCTGCACACCAAAGGCGAAGATGCGGGCGATGAGCTCGACCCGCTGCGCGGCGGCTTGCTGGATCAAATTGATGCCGGTGGCGGTGCGGTTGAGATCGTCGGGGTCCAAGCCTTGGTTGCGTCGGCTGATGCCGGTTCTGATCTCTGCCGTCTGGTCGATGTATTCGACGAGCCCCTGGGCTTT
>Ga0126381_100008520_pt1 | contig 11472 bp, 20 predicted proteins | sample PanSoiMetPlot_28_FD_96465 | JGI IMG/M metagenome (GOLD analysis project Ga0126381, IMG submission 96465) | Tropical forest soil microbial communities from Panama - MetaG Plot_28 | ecosystem: Environmental > Terrestrial > Soil > Tropical forest > Bulk soil | place: Panama | collected 2016-02-17 | reverse complement strand
TCATAGCGCCGCGCTCCTCTCAAGCTGATCGCGCAGGATCGCGCGCGGGCCGCCGCCCTGGATGCGCAGCACGAGGGCCTCCAGCTCAGCCGCGAACCGCTGCACCTCGGTTGCCAGCTCGGCAATGAACTCCTCGTCACGCTCGACCCGGTGAACGTAGAGCGGCATCGTCGGCCAGTAGCAGACGAGGTCGCACCATTGCCGGTTGGTGATCCAGAGACCGCCCTGGATCTGCGCCCGGTATTCGGCCGGGCAGCCGCCGGTCGCCAGCACCTCAACCATCAGCGGCGCGTTGCGCGTCTTGATCTCGGCCATGCCGAGCGCGCCGATCAGCGCATCGGGGCTGCAGCCGCAGCCGAGGGCGTCATCGCGGATAAAGCCCACGAGCTGCAGATCGGCCTCGTGCGAGACGGCATAGATCGTGCGCGCCTCGGCCTCCAAGGCCTTGCCGCGCCGCATGTCCGCGCTCTGATAGGTCGGCTGCACCTCGCCCGTAATCAGCTCGGCCGCCAGCCGGTGCAGATAGCTCGTCCGCATCTTGCGCTGGCGGCTGTCGGCCAGGATCGCTTTGAACTCGCTGGCGGTCGGCAGGCCGCGCCGGGCCTCGTACCACTCGGGGCTGCCCTGGGCGCAATCGAGGATCTCAATCATAGCCTGCGATCTCGATGGCGAGCTTGCCGAGCACCTTGTGGCGGATCGCGTCAGAGGGCGGCTGGCCGTTGATCAGCAGGTTGAAGAGAGCCGAGGCCTCATCGAGCGTAAAGAGCGGTGCAGGCGGCTCTGGGTGCTCCAGCAGCAGGCTCTCGGCCTGCGGTTCCGGCTCCTCGACTATCAGTAGGCCCGGCGGCGCTTCGCCATCGCTCCAGGCCTCCCGCGCGGCCTCTGGGGCCGGCCGCAGCGGCAGCTCCGGTGCCGGCGTGCCCGGCGGCGTCAATATGGTCGAGGTGCGGAGGTCGGCCAGGACGCCCTTTGCGGCCTGGAGCGCGACCGCAGGCGCACCGTTGCGACGCCATGCGGCCCATTGCGTGCCGCCGGCATAACCCATCATCCGTAGCGCCTCATCGTTGCTGCAGTTGAACTCCTGTCGCACCTCCCTGACCAGCGGGGCCAACTGGTCGTGCGGCACGCGCTGCTGACGGGCATGTCTGCTCATCGCTGGCCCTCTCGGTCTCGCCTGTTGATGGCCTCCTGCAGGGCCTTCTCGGCCTCGCGGTAGCGGCGGTAGGGGAGCTGATCGAGCGCCGGCACGCCGAGCCGGCCGCAGAACCGCACCAGCTCGACCCTGGCCCGCTGCGCGAGCAGCTCCAGGGCCTCCCGCTGGCCTTCGCTGATCAGCTTGGTGCCGCCGGCAACGCCGTCGTCGTCCTCGCCGCGGCTGGTCAGGTTGAGCAGCGCCTTAGCGGCGTACCGCATGCCGTAGGCCTGCGCGCTACCCCAGGCCTGGACGGCGTTTTTGCTGCCGCTGGTATCGGCCGGCAGCATCGGCGAGGGCGTCTCCTCGATATGGCCCTGGCGGTGCGAGAGCCGGCCGTAGACGACGATGCCGCCCTCGGCCCGCTCGATGCGGAACGTCAGCGCAAACCCGTATTTCGCCAGCACCGGCTTGATCTTGGCCTGCGTGTCCTCCCAGAGCGCGTAGGTGCTCTGCACCTCGCCCTGTTTGTCGAGGATTTCGCCGTGCTCCTCGATCTCGGGCAGCTCGGGCTGCATCAGCGCGAGGGCCGCCGCATAGGCCGCCCGCGCCTCGCGCTCCAGGTGACGTTCGTAAAGTGCCGTCAACCTTTCGAGCTTGCCGACATCGACGTTGGGATCTGCAGCGGCCCGCGCGATGATATCAAGCAACGTCTGGTCGGGATCGTGTCGCGTTGGCAACACGTTGCCGGGCTGCTCGATCAGTTCGCTGTCGGTCATAGCGACCAACAAGCGATTGCGATGACGACCCAAATCAGCAGGATGCTGGCCGCCCAGACCTCAAACAGGCCGATATGACGGCGGCTGGTCGCTCGCAGAGTGTTTAAGAGGTTTTGACGGCCGGCTGACGGCATGACGCCCTCCCTGGAGTGGGCAGTGCGTCATGTTGCCTCAGCCATCAGAGGTAGGGCAAGGCCTTGTTGCAAAATTTTGCTTACGAAGCGCCGACCTTGCCCGCACGGGCTTGAACAAGCTGCAACATTTGTTTGGCGACATATTGCCGGTCCCTGGCGTCGAGCACGCGGAACAGCCCGAGCATAAACTGCTCGTCGTCCGACAGGCTCGGGGCTGCGGGCCGGCTGAAATCGAGATGATCCGCCTCGCCCAGGGCCGTTGGCGGGTGCGGCGTTACCTCGGCCCCCCTGACCTCCTCGATGAGCGCGCGCATGCCATAGCCGTAATAGGTCGCCATCTCCCGCAGGCCTTTCCAGCCAGTGCGGCTGCGGCCTTGCTCGATGTTCGACAAGTGCGGGCGGCTCATGCGCAAATCGCTGGCCGCCTGCTCCTGGCTGACCTTCTTTAGCCGCCGGACGCCGCCCAGGTATCGGCCGATGCGCAGCCGCAGATCTGGGTCGTCGTCAATCGCGAGGTTGAGGGGCATGTCGTCGTCCGACAGATGCGGTGGGCGGGCGTCCTCGTCCAGCTCGACCGGGTCAATGCCCGCGTTGGCGGCCAATTGCTCCCGGTTGAGCCGCCAGCCGCCGGCCTCGACCGTCTCGCCTTTATCGCGGGTGTTCACGTTCCTGCCCCTCGCCTGAGTTGAAGGTGCTTGCGTGCGACGTTTTGACCTTGACGTAGATGCCATGTCCCACAACGATTATGCACATGTTGACAATTGATGAGATCGCCGAGCGCGCGGGCGGTATCGGCAAGCTCGCCGAGATCCTGGGCATCCACTGGTCTACGGTCTGCGGGTTCAAAAGGACGAGGGCTGCGCAACTCCCGCCGCGGCACGCGCGGGTTGTGGCAGAAGCCCTTGATATCCCTCTGCACGAGATCAGGCCCGATCTGTGGCCGGCCCCTGAGGAGACCGATATCCGCCACCGCGTTACAGCATAAACCGGCCCTCGCGCAAGGAATTATGTTGCGAACACCATCAATCTTAGAACCGTTCCGATTAAAGGCCCCGGCTGTAAGTCAATTAAATTGTACAACCTCAGGGAGGCTAGTGCGGTGCGTCAAGCCGAGCGCGTCCTCCAGCGGGAGATTGTCACGCGGCTCAAGTTTGCGCCGCTGTCCGCAATTGTTGTGCCCAGTCCCAACGGCATCTTTCTGCCGACCAGGAACCCGGCCGAGCGCGACCTAGCCCGCCGCATCGTCTTCCAACTCAAGCGCGACGGCCAGCTCGCCCCAGGCGCGCCGGACCTCGTGTTCCTGTGGGACAGCGGCTGCGGCTGCATGGAACTCAAACGCCCGACCGAGCAGACCCTCCTCGGCCGACAGCGCGCCGGTCAGCTCAGCGGCGAGCAGAAGGTCTTCCGCGACCTCTGCGAGCGCGCTGGCGTGCCCTACGAGGTCGTCATGTCCTGGCCGCAGGCTCGCGAAGTGCTCAAGGCTTGGGGCGTGCTGCCGGCCGATTGGCGCGATCCCGAGCAACGTGTCGGGAGGGCGGCGTGAGATGCCTGACGACAGCGCCGATATCGCCCTGGAGCACTTCGTCTGGGCGCGTGGGCAGGGCTTCAGCAACGACGAGATCCTGGCCTCCATCGGCGTCAAGGCGGTGCTCGCGCCGAGCGACCAGCTCGTCCTCGATCACCTCGCCGCGGCGCATCGCCAGATGCTCGATTGCGCTCGGTCGGCGGCCTAGCGCGATGAAGGTGCGCCGGATCGACTTCTATCCCGACGAATGGCTGGCCGGCACGGCCGAGCTGCGCGGCCTCGACCGAGGCATCTACATCACGATCTGCGCGCTGATCTACAGCCGGGGCGAGCGCATCCACGAGGAGTTGCTGCGCCGACACTGCCAGGAGCACGGCAACGCCCTAAACGCGGCGCTCATGCGGCTCGAAAAGGCCGGGAAAATCGTCAGAAACGGTCTGGAAATCGGTCAGAAACGCTCTGAAAACGAGCTGGAAACCGTCCAGAAACGTCTCGAAAAGCTCTCAGAAAGCGGGGCCAAAGGTAACGAAATCAAGAAGGTGCACGCCGCCACCCGTGGTTTGAACGGCCACGCTACTACCACTACCACTACCACTAAAGCTTCTCCTAACGGAGAAGCCTCCCCCTCTGCGGTTCCCCCCTCATCGATGGAGAGATCTCATGCCCGACGAGGCACGAGGCTTGCGCCCGATTGGCAGCTTGATTTCGAAGATCGCCAGTACGCCCTCGACCGAGGCCTCGACGCCGACGAGGTCGCTGCCGCCTTCCGAGACTTCTGGCACGCCAAGGCCGGTGCCGACGCCTGCAAGCTCGATTGGCATGCAACATGGCGAAACTGGTGCCGGCACGAACCTGCCCGCCGCCCTGACCAAATGGCTGGCGGGCAGCGACCCGGCCGAGACCGACGAGAACCTCCTAGCGACATGCGGGCAGCAGCTCGGGCAGCCGCTCGTTTTGCAGACTAGGGAGATTTTTGGGCCGGATGGCTACGACTACGAGGTGACGGGCTATCTGCTCGCATGGCCCATCGAGGGCAGCAGGCTCCAGGCCGCCCAGCAGGTCATCCTCAGCACACTGCAGCCCGCGCCGCCGAGGCTGGTCGTGGAGGAGTTGGCGCGCCTGCGCCGGCTGACCAAGAGCCGCGCCGAGGACGAGACCGACCGCGAGGCGACCTACGTCGCCCTGGCTGAGGAGCTGAGCGAGTTTCCGCCCGATGTCGTGCGCGGCGCGCTGCGCAAGATCGCCCGCCGTGAAACCTTCTTTCCGTCCCTGGCTGAGCTGCGTGACCAGTGTCAGCGGGACTTTCGCAAGCGCCGGCTGATCGCTCGCGCTGTCGGCATCGAGGAGCACTGACCATGGCAGACACCGACCCCAAGGAAGCCCTGCGCGTCCTCAACGCCTGGACGCGCAGCAGCCTCGGCTATGCCGACTTTGACACGTTCATCAGGGCCGGCGGCAGCTTTGGCGACGCGATCACCGCCATCGGCAACGAGCGCCGCCGGCTTGGGCTGGCAATGGTCGCGCTGTACCAGTGGAAGCCCGCACCGCCGCCGCACCCGCCCGAGGTCGCCGGCCAGGGCGAGGCCGAGGACTACGAGCGCGCCAACGAGCGCATAACCATCGGCCCCGAGGCACTCGCCAGGGCCGAGGCCGAGGTCACGGGCGAGCCGGTCGATCCCCACAACGCCGGCATCCAGGGCCTCGACCGATGAGGGCCGATCCCAACGCGCCAACGCTGGAGCGCCAGACCCGCAGCGCGTTCCTGTCCGCACCGGCCATCGGCACCGACCAGGAGCCGGCCAGGGCCGGCGCTCGGATGTATCGGGCGCTGACGACCCTGGAGCGGCTGCTGCGTGACGGCACGATCAGCGCACGGCAGGCCGATGCCGGCGAGCGCTTCCGCAGCGACTACGAGGTCGGCATTGCCGGCGCTCGCGAGGACATCGGCTCGGGTGGCGTCGCCGGCTACTACTACGCCGAGGCCCGCCTCCTGGCCGTCGAGCGCTACCAGCGCGCGATCCGCGATCTCGGGCCGCTCTGGCGCTACACGGTGCCGGTCTGCATCGGCGAGCTGGGCAGCGGCGACATCTCGTTCTCGCAGCTCGCGCGCCTCCTCGGTCGCAATCGCCAGGAGATCGCCGGCATCGTCAAGCTCGGCCTCGATGTCCTGGGCGACGCCTACGAGCTGCCCGATGGCTAAGCAGGCCAGCGACTACGACGGGCTGATCTCGCGCCGACCCGTCGACCGGGTCGCGGCCCGCATCCTGTTTGGCTCGACCGGCTACCAGCCGACCGACGCCGAGCTAAAGCGCAACCAGCTTGAGGATTTGCGGCGGGCAATTCGCTCGCTCCAGGGCGAGATCGAGCGCACGCCGCGCACCGCGATCAGCGCACCCAAGCGTACCCAGCAAAAGCAGCGCATGGCGTCGCTCCTGGCCCGCTACAACGATCTGCGCGGCGTCCTGGGCGTGCCGACCAAGAGCGAGCGCCAGATCGAGGGCCAAGGTCTGCCTGAGCACTTCATCAATGCCGCGGCCGACCTCCTGACCAAGTTCCAGTTCCAGCTCATCATGGACGAGGCCAAGCGGCGCTGCGGTTCTGCCGGCCTCGTCAAGCGGAGGTAGGCATGAAGACGCACAGGCCGACCGAGGCCCAGAGCCGCTGGCTGCAGCGGATCGCGCGCAGCCCGATGATGAAGACCTACATCGTCGGCGACAGCCGGCCCAGGTACAGCCTGCAGAACGGCGACACGGTGCCGATCCCCATCGCCGAGACGCTGATCCGCAACGGCTGGGTGCGCGGCCGGCGTGACGGCCTGTTTGGCGACGAGCAGAGCTACACGCCACGCGACCGGGTCTACGAGGCGCTGCGGCCATGAAAGCCTTTCGCCGCTGGGCGTGGCAGATCCCCGAGCCTGATCAGCCGCTCCACCCGTTCAAAGATCCACGCCACCTCACGTGTCCGCACGGACGGTACTGGAAGAGCTGCCCGCGTTGCCGATTGCCACCTGATGCAACGTCCGCTAACGTTGCTATACGCGGCCAGAGCCGCCAGAGCCTCTCGGAGGCACTCCCATGAAATCCAAATCCGGCGGCCTGTTCCCGCATCGCGCGGGGCGCAGCCGCACCAACGCCTTTGGCGGCTCGGCCGGCAACAGCTCATCCAACAACAAGCCGGGGCCGGGCACGACCGATTACGACCGCGGCTTTACCGGCGAGCGCAGCTCGCGGCAGGCCGGCGGCGAGAGCTTGAACCAGAAGATGCAGGGCCGCCCGCTCTACAGCGACAAGGCCACACCGGGCGACGGTGGCTTTGCCTGGGACAGCTCGATGTCGCCCTACCTCAAGCCGCCCGCTCGCGGGCCAAAGCCCTACTGATGCGCGGCCGACGCCCGCCCGCCAAGGGCAGCAGGATGGCGGCGCTCGCGAAGGCGGTAGCCGCCTCGCCCATGCCAATGCCTCCAGAAGCCCCTGCGGAGGCCGCTGGTGCGCCTGGGCCGGTTTCGGCTACTGGGGTAGCCGCGCCACCCGTAGCCCCGCCTGCAGCGCCTCCAGGGCCGCCCGTAGGGGCTACCGATGGCCTGGGGGCCGGGATGGGCGGTCTCGCCATCCACCCGAGCGCCAGGGCAGCCAAGATCCATGGCCGCGAGACCCGGCACACCTCCAAGCATCGGTAGATGTCGCGGCGGGGCGAACCGCGACAGCCGCCCTGGTCGCCACGCGAGGTCGTCAAGCTCCGAGGCTACGCGGATCGCGGTCTCAGCATGCGCGAGGCTAGCATCCTCATCGGCAGGAGCTGGCCCGCCGTCATGCGGCTGGCGGGCCGGCTTGGCATCCATTTCCATGGCCCGATGGGCGCTCCCCGGCTCAATCGAAACCGCAAGCTTGGCGAAGCGAAGAAAGCTCTTCGAGCGATACTTGCGGGAGACTGAGTATAGCGCAGGTAAAGCAATCGCCGCTTTCGAGCATATCTCAGGCCCATGCGCCCGCGATGCCACTCGTAAGAGTATTTCTTGGGGCTGGTAGACTATTCGCCAAGCATTCGCCCCAAGTAAAAGAAATCGTAAGCCAGCGCTATGATAGCGGTGGAGCTATCTGTTTGCCGTGTTGTGGAGGCCCACAGAGGCCCTCAAAAAGTGCTGGTGTCATTTTACCTGGAAACCTTCCCCCCACTCAGCGGCCTCCAGAAGCGTTCTATGAGGGTTTCGCCCACAAACGTGCTCAGACGGTATCGGAGCGTTTGCGGACAGAAAAAGCCCCGCACGAGGCGGGGCTGGTCGGTCAGGCGCGGCTGGTTCGTCGTCGGAGCCATGCGCTGGCGGCGTCGTCGCGCAGGTCGTCACGGGTGCGGCCATTAGCAACCCAGCCGTCCCAGGCCGTGAAGATCCAGACCGGCGTCCTGGCCCAGGGCGCACCCGAGGGATCGGGCCTGCGCCATTTGCCGACGACCTCGCCGTTCGCCGTCACGCGACCGTCGCGATGGAAGGTGATGCCCTCGCGCATCAGGCGGCCCTCCGCACTTCGACCGGGCGGGTATCGACCGCCTGGGCGAGCGAGCGGATCAGCTCCAGCTCATCGTCGCTGCATGCGCCCTTGACCTTGAGGTCAACCCAGTGCCCGGCGTCGCCGACCTTGCTGTCGCGCAGCCGGTGGCCGCTGCTGGTGTAGAAGCTTTCCATCGGGTCGATCAGCCGCACGCGGGACACGACCTGGAGATCGCACCAGCCGCCCTGGCCGGCGAACACGGTCTCGTCCGCGCCGATGGTCTTGCCGCCGCCGCCGACCTTCTTGCGGCTGACGAACGCGAAGGCCTCGTCCCAGGTCGCGGGCTGGAAGCCCCAGCCCTCATCGATGGCCTCCTTGAGCTGCTCCAGCTCCATGGCCTCGCGCCATGCGGCCATCTCGACATGCGCGAGCAACGGGCGCTTCTCCTGGTGCTCGGCCTCGGCCCCTGAGCTGGCGGCGATCTTGGCGGTCGCGCGAGCTGCAAAGGCCGCGACATAGCCCTCGCCCTGGTCGCGGTAGCGGCCATGGTTCATCGCCACGTTGGTGCTGTCCGAGCTGTCGAACGGGTAGAGGTGCGCCATCGACTGAGCGCGCATCATGTGGATGCGGGGCCGGATGAACGCGCCGCAGCTCGTGGCCTCCCAGGCGTCGATGGCGGCGAACATCTCGGCGATGCGGGCGTGCCACGCAGGGCTGCCAACCTGCCAGTACTCGCCCGAGCTGCCGATCCCGATGTAGCCAAAGCCCTCGCAGAGGTGCAGCAGGTAGTCGAGGCTCTCATGCATATGCCAGATCGGCATCGCCCGGTCGTAGTCGAGCATGCTGGTATTGATCAGCTCGGCGTTCTCGGCCTCGGTGCCGCCGATGACATCGGGGAGCACGGCGATGGCCTGCGGGCAGCGATCCAGGATCTCCTGCGCCCAGATCTCGTAGGCCTCCTGGTAGCTCTCGTCGCGCGTGCTGATGCCCTGCTTGTGCATCGAGAACGCGCCGTTATCGACCAGGAGGATGCCGTCCTGGCCGACCAGCCGGATCGCGTCATCGAGCTGCGAGCCGAGCTTGTCGCGGGTGGCGTAGCTGACGCAGAACGATGCGCCGGCCAGCTCCTCCAGCAGATGGCGCGGGTTGAGCGGCAGACCAAAGACCGAGGTCTTCTCCAGGTCGCCGACGATGGCATTGCCGAGGATCTCAAGGTTCGTCTGGTTCACGAGGTCGTCTCCAAAGTGAGTGTCTGCCCGGTCTTGCGCCGGTTGCCGTGATGGCGAAGCCATCATAGCGATGTTTGTGGCCGTCAGCAACATGTTTGGGCTTGTGTCGCTCAATTTTCCCCGTCACTTAGACAATCTGTCGCACATAGGTTAAGCGAGGGTCAGCCAACCTGCCGCAACATCAGCCCATGTTGACCTGTCGAGGGCGAACGGCGTTAATCTGTGGGTAAGACCAACACCCAGCAGGGAGGCCGCCGATGAACCGCGAGCGCTACCAGGAGTATGTCGATGCCGCGGCCGAGGAGCTGCCAGACGATCTCGGCGGCGAGCTGATCTGCTACGCCGAGGATCTGCAGCGCCGCGCCGAGCAGCGCCGGCAGGCTGCCCTGATGAGCTATCTCAAGTTGCCCTGGCGCGCCTCGGGTTATGCGAGCGTCCTGATCGAGGCCGCGCTCCAGCCGCCGGCCATCGGCTTTAGCCTCGACATCCTCCATCACGGGGCCGGCAACGCCTGAGCACCAGACGCCCGATTGGATGCGCGTCGACTGGCGCGGCAAGCACGACCCGTCCTGGCTCCTGCTGCGCGTGACCAGCGGCCCTGGCTGGCAGCGGCCCTTTGTCGCCGGCCTGCTCTACAGCAGCTCAGCCGACCGCGTAATGCGCGCCGCGCCAATCCTCAAGTACCTGCTGGGTGCGGATGGCGACACGCTGCGGGCCTGGGCGCGCGCCAATGGCTGTACGATCACCAGACCCAGGGCGCATGATGAGGCCTCTGCCAACGACGGAGGCGAAGATGCGCGACCATCAGAAGGATGACTTCCGCGAACAGCTCGCCCTGGCGGCTGATATCTTGCCCGAGCACGACCGCAACGAGCTGCTCATGTGGGGCGAGGCTAAGCTGCGTGAGATCGAGCGCGGCCAGAAGCTCGCCAAGCTGTTCAAGCGCTACAGATCGCTGCGCAGCCTCGATGAGCCGCCATCAGCCCTGATGCGCGCCAGGATGCGCTGGTTTCGCCGGCCGTCGTTGTTGATCGACCGGATCAGACCACAGACATAGCCACGAGAGCACCGCATGCCAAAGCACGCAGCGGTACGCGCGCCGAGGCAGCTCAACGGCTCACGCGGCACCGCGGTCGCAAACAGAGCGCCATCACCAAGCTGGGTAAGCGGCTGGCGACAGAAGATACGCACCAGCCAGATCATCAACCGTCTGCAGATGTTTGGCTTGGATGATCCCGACAACCCGACCGGACCGCGGCTCACCAGGACGCAGGCTCAGGTGCTGCTCAGCCTGTTGCGCAAGGTGCTGCCCGACATGCAAGCCCTTGAAATCACTGGGGCTGAGGGCCAGCCCATCCAGGTCCAGGTGCTGCGGTTCAGCGATGTTGAGGGCGCGAACGTCGTTATTGACGCCGAGCCGCAGGCTAAGCCGTTGACACAATTGCTACAAATTGAAGACAGTCCGCGGCTGATCGAGGACGAGCCGCCTGATGATAGTCCACGGATGACTAAAAGAGCCAAGCGTTCTCAATGACTTAGACGATCCGCTAGACGATCTGGGGCCTCCTGGGCCGGCCGGGGGCGGGGGCCGGGGGCACCCATCGGCCACCAGACGGGCAAGGGTCGCCGAGGCTCAGGCCTGGGGTACATCCCCCCCGCGTAACCCGATTTTTGCCGACAATAGGCAAAATGTTGGCTAATCGTTGCGCAACAAGGTTCAAAAATCCGCCAAACCGACATAACATACGTTGGTCAGCCCCTCCAAACAGTTCCCACTCGCTGGAGAGACTGGCTTTCCAAAGTGAGACTAGGGCCGGCTCCGCAACTTCTGTCCCCCAGAACCCCGCAGCCGGCCCACCTTTTAAGATCAAAAGATAACGAGAGGTGGCATGCCCGGCCGCAAACCATCGCTTTCTCCGTCACCGGAGCAGATCGAGGCGCAGCGCTTCATCGTCGCCGAGATCAGCAAGAACTGGCCCGAGCCGGCTATGGAGGAGGCGTTCTGGGGCGCGCATCCCGACGCCGAGCGCGCGCCAAACGGCATGCGGCGGCTGCTCAGCGAGCGGTTTGAGGATGTCATCGAGCGCAACTGGTCGCGCGGCTACCGGCTCATCGACTGGAAGTATAACCGGGTCGTCGGGCCGACCGGCGTCTACAAAGAGACCTACAACGAGACCATCATCGCGGTC
>Ga0126381_100008518_pt1 | contig 11473 bp, 14 predicted proteins | sample PanSoiMetPlot_28_FD_96465 | JGI IMG/M metagenome (GOLD analysis project Ga0126381, IMG submission 96465) | Tropical forest soil microbial communities from Panama - MetaG Plot_28 | ecosystem: Environmental > Terrestrial > Soil > Tropical forest > Bulk soil | place: Panama | collected 2016-02-17 | reverse complement strand
TGTGGGTATTGTCAAGCGCAGATGAACCTACGCGCATGATTACGTCTGCCTGGCGCCTTTGAATACTGTTGGAAACCGTGATGCTGCCACTCATGCCAAAAATCACGGTGGCGTTGATATCAGAGGCCGTGTAGCTGATGTAGTAGGGAGCCGGATTCGCGTTTGCGAGCGCTGCAGTGGCGCGGTGTAATTCGCGCTGCATAGAACTCAGAAGAACGTCGGGCTGCGACGCGCGCGATGAACTTGAAAAAGGCTCGATGGGCACGACGAGGGAAACCGTGAGAAGACAGACTGCACTTCGAAAGAATTGTCGCTTCATGCGATTCACATCACCTTTTACGGGAGTAGTTAATTTAGCACAGTTGCCGAGGACCGCGTTGAATCGTTCAGGCTATGGTTGCGCGGATTTCAACACCGAGTTCGGAGCAAAAATTCTAGGAGGATGAATTCCTTGAGAAGTGTTTTCCTAAATCCCGGAGGAAAGGCTCTTTCGAGCGTGGGCAGTACCAAGATGCTCCATTAACCGAGATCTTGGACGACGATCGGCGGTTAAGATGCTCCAAGAGTTAAGGACTACGACGATGGCCGATGAAAATCGCGGCACAACACTCTATGCGAGAAAAATGTCCGTGGCCAAGGCTCCGCCGCTGCACAACCTCTTCCGGGGCCATAGCAAATCCTTTCAACCGGGAATCGGTTGACACAGAGCTTTCCTCGAAATTAATCGGAGAACACAAGGCCTGAACGCCGAAGAAATGCTTATAAATGCTAAGTCAAATGCTACGAAAAAGGAAAAAACGGCTATGCGGCAGAACTAGCCCTCCAGAGTGCCCAAGCGTTTGTCTTCAGGAAGGACAGTTTAAGACGTTTTCCCGTGCCGTCGGAATTCTTACTCCCTTGCAGAATAAGGACCTACGGTAGTTCGTTTTGTAATTTCCTTCTTCCGCGACGGACTCGCTGTCCCATCCACTGCGTGTGTAGTTACACGCGAGAAACCTTTGCTCAAATGGCGGCCTGAACCGGACCAGCGCCTGTCCAGGCAGCCAAACCTGATGCGCCCTAGATACTATTAGCTTATTGCGGAGGGTTCGTTCGAACTTCGCGCGCAGACTTGAGACGGCGAATCGTTTCCAAGATGCCGAGCAAACGGCCCTTTTCGCGGATTTGGGCCGTGCGGTGGCGCTCAATCCTCTCGTCAACCTCAGGCGATGGCAGCAGCATGGGATCAGACGGAGTCTCGTGCAACTCGCGGACGACGTCGAGGATCTTCCGAATTTCCTGCGCTCGAATTTCTTGATCGATTGCCTCGACGATACGAGCCTGATAGTCTCCGATTTTCTGCTCTTTGGTGTTCTCGTCAGCTTCTTTGAGGCTTTCGTTCGTTTTTAAGCCGTTGTAGAGAATTAGAATCGATTCCGCGTTGGGCGTGAGCTGGCTGCCGTACATCAGTGTGAGGTACCTTTTGTCTTCATCGGGCTGAGGACCGCGTTTTTCAACCAAGCGTTTGAGGTTGTTAAGAAATTTCACGCAATATGCAGGCCGCAAGCGCGTGCAAAACCCCGGGTCAGATTCACATTCCTTGGGACATGGATACCGGGCAAAATGTTTTTGCTCATGTGAATCTACATCAAGAGCGGCTAACATTCCCGCCTTGATCAATTCTTGCACCGCAAATTTTTCAATGCGGGCAGCCTGGAGTTCGTTTTGCACGAGTGAGCGACCAATGCTAAGTTCCATCGCGCCATCTAACTGGAATTCAGCCTGAATCTGGTGACTGAGCAATGACGCTGCGTCTTCTTCCTCAGGCAGAACTCGGTTCACGAAAATCGAGTGCTTCCGAGAATTCTGGGAAGATTTCGCCTTTCCGCAGGGTGTGCGTGGGCCGCTCGATCCGCGGCGCGGTTTAGAATTTAATGTAAGCATTTTTCGACCTCACACTTGGATTAGCTTCGTCCCGTCATCCTGTTTTGACAACAAGCGTTCGTGCTGCCCGCAGGTGCGGTCGACCTCGTGCTGAGGCGGGATGCTTTACGAAGATATCTTGAGGAACATCGCGATCATCGGTGATGCCGGTGCCTGGCCTGTCGATCCGATCTATCGCGAATCAAGGGTAACAAATGGGCGGAGGTTGTCAAGCTTTGTTGGCTTCTGCCCGCCATTTCGCGCGAGAGACCTTCGTCATCGGTCTCATCGAAGACTACCCTGACTAGGGCAATCGATGAAAGAAATGTCTCGGGACATGACTGTCTCGACGATTCAGAAAACTGTAGCAATATTGAAGGGTGACTCCGAGAATTGATGTATTGCAGAGAGATGCCTCGCTTGGGTACCATCGCGCCGTCATTCCTAGTCGAACGAATTCATTTCTTTCCGTTGAGCAGCCGCTCGATCGATGAAATCCTTTCAACTGACGAATTCGTTGATCCACGGCTTTCTTCGAAATTCATCGAAGAACACAAAGGTCTGAACCCGAAGAAATGCTTAGAATCATAGTCAGATGGCACGACGACGAAAAAACGTCCATGCGGCAGAACTAGCCCGCCGCAGGTGGGCAAAGGTGCCGAAGAGCGAGAGAGCCGAACATGTGCCACGCTCTGGCGGGCGGCCAAGAAAATACTCTAAATGTCCTCGGTATGGATCTCACCGATTCTCGCCTACGACAGGACGCTGTCCTTGCGGCTTCAAAAGACCCTGACATAAGCAAACGCTCTTAGGTTCAGCCGCGCAGTCAGAAATGATTCTGCTTTACTAATCGTGCGCACGATTATATAATGTCTTGAGATGGCAAGATTTGAAGGGACTAACCATGAGACGAGAAACGACGAAAAACAAAAGGGCCTTCAGACGTGATCTCATCATTGTCGAGAAGTTGTGGCCAGGTCAGATAGATGGAATTCAAAGGGACAGCTTAAAGGCACTCTGCCACGAGTACGAGTTCTCAGCACAGGCTGGCGACCTCCAGCTCCTGGGAGGCCGGTGGTATGTGACGCATTCAGGATTGATGAGGCTTTCACGTCGAAACGGGTGTTCCGGCATCCAGGTTCATCCAGTGTCCAGATTTTGCGACGCTGAAGCACACCGATGGGTCTTTAAGGCGACCGTTTATAGATCGCCCGGCTCACGAGGATTCGTAGGTCACGGGGATGCTGAACCCTCTAACACATCCGCCCTGGTTCGAGGTGCCGAGATGCGGATTGCCGAGACGCGGGCCGTGAATCGCGCTCTCCGCAAAGCCTACGGCATCGGTCTCTGCTCCGTCGAGGAGCTAGGATCGCAATCATTCTCTGCTGGACCTCCTCCGACCAACAAGCACGTTGTTCCGCAGACCGGTAATGGCGCTGCGAACGGCCAGCCGAGGCTCCGCGACAAGCTCTGCCTGCTGATTCGAAACTACGAACTTGATCCTACACTCGTGAAACGCTACGCAGCCGACTTCTGCGGTACGGAAACACTTCGCGAGGCCAGCCGCGATTTGGTCGAAGCTTTCGTTTCGACGATCTCCCAGGAAGCCGCCAACGATCGCGCCGCTCTCGTTTGCAAATTGAACAGCTACAACCAGCCCGAGGAGGTGCGGCCATGAAACGGCATTTTCCCGGCCTTCATGCAGAACCTGACCATGTCGACGAATCGCTCGAGGGTATATTCTGGGTTCGAGTCGACCGCGCCTACTATCGTTGGCATCCCCAAAAACCCTTTTTCGTTCTTTGTTTCGCGATCCTTGAGCCGAAGGAGCTTGCTGCGCACAAGCTTTCTGGCCGGCTGTATTGCACCCAGAAATCGCTTTGGAAACTCAACTGGTTCCTGCGCGATTTCGGCTACGACCCTGACTTGCTTGGACGTGACGAAGTGGATGAAAAGGCTCTCCTTGGCCTGACAGGTGTTCTCCGTACCAGCCGCAAATCACTCGCAGGTCGCATGTTCCTCAACCTCGATGCGTTTGCGCCATCATCCGAATGGGAATTCATCTCCAAGGATGCTCGCGAAGGTGTTTTGCCGGGAGGCTCCCATGACCTACAGCTTCACGCAGATTAGCCAGTATCTTCGCTGCCCCCGGCAGTATCGATACCGATACCTCGACGGCTGGCGCGAGCGGGAAGATCGAGCATCCATGATCTTCGGCCGTTGCTTCGAGAACGCTCTTGCGGCTTACTTCAGAAGAGAAGACCCCACTGCCACATTCTGGTGAAGCTGACCCGCTCGCTCCCTTGTGGCGGTGATTTCGTATCCTACATCGATGCCATTGGTGAGGTGGATGGAACGAAATGCATTATCGACTGGAAAACGACAACATCCCGATATCCGGAACAGCCCGAGGGCCTCTTAGCTCTCGACCCTCAGCTAGTTTGTTATTCCTGGATGGCCGGCATTTCTGAGGCTGCCCTGGTCGTATTTGTACGAAAGAACACACCTGAGATTCAGTATCTGAAAACCACGATCAACGAAGAGCAGCGCCGGGAGTTTGGCCAGCTGGTAGAGACTACGGTCGATCAGATCGAGGCAGGGCAATTCCTCCCCCACAGCGGTATTCGATTCCCTCAGAACGGGTGTGTGAGCTGTTCCCATCTGGGGATCTGCCTGGGTGACCAGCAGCTCGTGGATTCAAGACTGATTCGCCGACTAGGAGCTAGCTCCCTTGACTGGCTGGACGAACTTGTGGATTGACGCGAGGACCCTTGTGACTCCCGAACTCAATCGCCAGAGAGCGCTCCTGGTCCTCGGGAAGATTGATGAGATCCTGGCCTGGGAACAGACCAAAGAGCACGAACGCGACCAGCGCTTCGTCGAACTGGGCCAGTATCTCTGCGAGGTACGAGCCGGCCAGTATTGGAGGCTCGAGAACCTGAAATCCTTCGATGAATTCCTCGAGAAGCGCTTCCCGGAGTCCCGACGGAAAGCCTACTACCTGCTCGCTATCCATGAGCATCTAAGGCGGGTACCGAAGTTCCAGCTTCGGGAGGTAGGTTGGACCAAGGCACGGGAGCTGGTCAAGGTAGCGCGACGGGATGGACCTCACTTTGATTGTGCACCTTGGGTGCACAAAGCGAGAAAGCTTCCCAAAGAAGAATTCAAACGCGAAGTGGATCGGTATCTGACGGGCAAGGAATCAGAGCCCTGGGAGATTATCTATTTCAAGCTCTACAAGGGGCAGCTATCCACAGTCGAACGAGCACTTGACATCGCAGCCTTGATGCTTGGAAGTGACAAGTCTCGAGGGTATTCACTTGAGATGATTTGCGCCGACTTCCTGGCTGGCGCAGCATTAGAAACGAGTGAATCGGGAAGAAACTCCCGCTGCCCCGCAACTAGCCGCTCAGCTGCTGAAGAATCTCCTAGGACAGAAGACACGACATAGCAAACTCTGCTTTGCTAAGGAAATCTCGAATCCAGCTAACGCAACATGCTTATGCGAAACTGCGCAACGAGGTCCTAGCTCGCGATGGTTGGCGCTATCAGCTCTGTGGCTGTTCCAAACACCTCGGTGTTCACCACAAAAGGCAACGCAGCGCGCTGGGTGACGACGCGGTGGTCAACCTGATCACACTTTGCCGGAGATGCCATAGAATTCTCCACCAATCGTTTGCAAATTACGCCCAAGAAACTAAGATCATCGCAAGAGCTCCTAGGGTTTTCTATATGCGGACATTGGCCTCGACAAGCAGCTCTTCCGATCATGGCCGCGCTTGGCGGCATGATCCTGCCTGCACTTTTCTATTTCAACTTGAATCGATCGGGACCGGGCGCTCGCGGTTGGGGCATTCCCATGGCAACAGATATCGGGTTCACAATGGGAGTACTCGCTTTGCTCGGCAAGCGCATCACTTCGAGCCTGCGCGTGTTCATGCTCGCAACGGCCATAGTGGACGATGGAACTACGATGCGAGAGAAAACCCAGCACCGTGCGAAGAATGCGTGCTGATTCAGCTGGTTCCACCTAACCAGCGCGGAACGAAGATTCCGTGCCGCCACATCCCTCTTACAAAGGGAGGGGGAGACACTGGAACATCTTTACAAATGCGGGACGCCAGAAAAGATCGAAGATGCAATGCGGAACTGGTTGCGGAGCACCATCCAGCGGATCGAGGGAGAGAGAGCTCGAGCCTCGACAGTTCGCGACTAAACCTAACTGCTGATTTCCAGCAACGTCTCTCACTTGGGTGTTGAAGGGCGCGGCGGCGAGAAAACACGTGGCAGCTTTCTGTCGGCCGGATTCCAATCTTCCGGTGGGAAGCTGATCCCCCAGAATCGCGGCGCGGGCTCTGAAAATTCGAATCCCACCTCCCTTTTGCCTTCGTTGAGCTGCCGTGTCCAAACGATCGTGCATTCCTGCTCCTAGCTGCCTTTCGGGTTGATGATTCGGACTTGTTGGCCTGGTTCGAGCGGTACAGCGAGGAGCGTGAGGCATCCGTCCGCGTTGACTACGACGGTTTCTGTGGCTTCTTCGTAAAACGATGCATTCACTTTCGGGATCCTTACCGTGTGATCTTGACGCTGCGTCCGGCGACGGCCCGAGCAGTTCTCATCAGCCAGATTGGCTACTGATCCTTTCATTGTATCTGACATGGGGCTTCTCCACCTCGCAGAATGAGGTCATGCAGAGGGTTAGAAGCGAATTGCGTGCTTATGTGGATTGCATTGTGGCGGGTGGAGAGGGTAAAATTTAATTTTACTCGACGTTTGGTTGCCGTTCGGTCCAATTCCCCTGACAAAGCGACTGACCGCGCTATTTAAGCGGGCTTTCGCGGGCCGAAAACCGGGAAGTTCCGGTGGCCTGATGACATAAAGGGCAATCGGGGCGAGAGCGCGAGGCAATAGCTTGTTTCGCGTGCTAGAGTCACAGTTCGAATCGGTACGGACCGACGAAAGAGCTTCGAAAACAGAGGAGCGGACATGAGGATTGCGGTGCTTGGGGGCGACGGGTATTGCGGTTGGGCTACGGCTCTCTATCTTTCGAGTAAAGGGCACTCGGTCGCTATCGTCGACAACTTCCTCCGCCGCCAGTGGGACCACGAGCTCGGGGCGCAATCCCTCACACCGATCCGACCACTTTCCGAGAGGTTGAAGGCCTGGCAGGAGCTCACCGGAAATACGATTGATATGTACGTGGGCGACGTCACCGACTACGACTTCCTTTCTTCCACCGTGAAGACGTTCGAACCGGATGCAGTGGTGCATTTTGCCGAACAGCGATCGGCGCCGTATTCGATGATCGATCGTAAGCACGCTTCGTTTACACAGCTGAACAACGTTGTTGGAACCCTGAATCTTCTATTCGCGATTCGCGAATTGCGTCCGGATTGCCATTTGGTGAAGCTCGGGACGATGGGCGAGTACGGAACTCCGAATATTGACATCGAAGAAGGCTACATCACCATCGAACACAACGGGCGGAAGGACGTGCTTCCCTATCCGAAGCAGCCAGGTTCGTTCTATCACCTTTCGAAGGTGCACGACAGCCACAACATCATGTTCGCGTGCAAGATTTGGGGATTGCGCGCGACAGATTTGAATCAGGGCGTTGTGTATGGAACGGTGACGGATGAAGTGGCACTCGATGAAGCGCTGATTAATCGGTTCGACTACGACGAGGTGTTCGGCACGGTTTTGAACCGCTTCTGCATTGAAGCGGCGATAGGCCATCCACTCACCGTGTACGGCAAGGGCGGACAAACGCGGGGCTTCCTTGATATTCGAGACACCGTACGTTGTATCGAGCTCGCTTGTATGCAACCAGCGGCGCGAGGCGAATGCCGGGTGTTCAACCAGTTCACCGAACAATTCTCGATTCTGGAGCTCGCGCAGTTGGTGCAGAAGGCTGCGAAGAAAATGCGCCTAAAGGTTGAAATCGAAAATCTGCCGGACCCGCGCGTGGAAGCCGAAGAACACTATTACAACGCCAAGCATTCAAAGCTGATCGACTTGGGATTGAAGCCACACTGGCTGTCGGATTCGCTGCTCGATTCGCTGATGAATATCGCGGTGAAATACCGCGACCGAGTCGATCCCTCGCTAATCATGCCTAAAGTGAATTGGCGGAATACGTCGAATGACCGCTACGCTCTGGTGTCAGCTCAGGCAGCCACTGCCTCTACGGTTGCGCCGTCGCACTCCCGCAAGGTGGTTTTAACGCAAAAGCCCGACCGCAGTGCTCGGTCCGCAATTCGGGGCTCGAAGCGGCGGTAGTCCTGAGATTCGAGCTGGAAATTGGTAGCGATACCGGGACTCGAACCCGGATTTGAGCCTTGAGAGGGCGATGCGTCACTATCGTTTTCATTGTGATTTTGCGTGTTTTTCGTGAATTGTCATCGAAATTGTCATTGAGGGCAGGAACGGTTGATGACAAGTAGCGATACCGGGAGTCGAACCCGGATTTCTGCCTTGAGAGGGCAGCGTCCTAACCTTTAGACGATATCGCCTCCGATGGAAAGTCTACCACAGAAGAAAAACCCCCGGAGGATCAGACCGGGGGCTTGAGGAGAATGCGAAAACTTATTTGGTTCCGTTCATCATCGCCTCGACAAATTTCCCGCTCCGCTCCATTGCCGCCTTCAATCGGTTCTCGGTCGGACGATTGTACCGGCGCAGCATCGCGTCCGTCTTCCATCCGCCGATAGCCATCACCAGATCGCGATCAACACCGGCGTCCAACATGTTGACCGCAGCCGACCCACGGCAATCATGGATGCGGAATCCTCTGACCTTAGCCCGGCGACGTGTTGACTCTTCATAAGCACGGAATCCTGCCGCGTGGCATGCCTTGTTCCATTCCTGCCGATAATTCGTGGAATCGAAAACCGGAACGCCATCCTTGCGGAACATCTTCCGAAGCATCTTGACCAGTGATTCCAGTTGCGATCCGGCCAGCACCAGCTTCAGTGGCGAACCGTTCTTGGTGATGATGCCGGGTAGGTCGATCATGGTGCAATCTTTCGAGACCATCTCCCATGTGATTTGCTGAGCAGCACCCAGACGGCAACCGGTCGCGTACAGGAAACTAAAGAACGGAATCAGGTCGGGGGCATCCTTGAAACCTGCCTTGATCTTTGCCCCGCGCTCTTTGTCGAGTTCGACCAGTATCTTCGCGAAGTCTGCCGGTTCCAAGTATTCGCTCGCCGAGGCGGAATCTTTGGGGAGATCGAACACTGGGAGATGATTGATCAGACGCTTCTTGTAGGCACGGCGGAAGACAGCTACCAGTGGCCGAAGGTTGCGCCGTATCGTCGGGTCAGATGTGCCTTCGTCGCGGCGCGACTCGATAAAGTCTTCGATGATGGTTGCGCCGGGGGCGATCATATCGGAGACGCGTCGGCCAAGAAAGAAGCGATCAAGCTGCCGCCATTTTGAGTCTTCCCTCTTTTTCTTGATCTCATCGCGCTGCTTAGGGCGGAAGTTATCACGAAGGTTCTCGTAGCGGAGTTGCTTGACATCGGTCTCGGCAATCTCCCCGCGTTCCGCTGCTGCCATGCGGGCATGCAGCAGGGCTTCGCATTTTTCTCGGTTCGCGGGCGTATCAACAAGGCCGGTAGCCTCCTGCTTCTGTTTGCCGGAAGTGTCGTAGTAACGAATGTAGAGCTTGTCGGTGCCGGGACGAGACGTAGGCGTAACGGTTCCAGCTCTTACTGGTGGCCGTCGCGTCTTAGCGGCTTGGACTGATCTCCCCGCGGTATATGGATCGTCGAATCGTCCAGGTGAGCAAGGTCCTTCGCAAGATTCCTACCAATATCGGTGAACGGCCCCGGATTTAGTTCAGGCGTCAGGCGATAAACCATATGGTAAGTGCCGTGACGTACTCCTTCAAGATACCAAGTCGTTCCGTCTAGCTGTGACGGCTCGGGCTGCTCTCTAGTTGTCAACCGCCAGAAGTCGCTTCTGTTGACGACCTCAAGAAATCTATTCACGGCAGCAACTGATACGATATCTTCCTTAGTTAAAAGAATCGTCTCCCCATCGATAGATGTGACCTTTACGAATAATTTCGCGGCTCCATCCTTCTCAATCTTTATCCGCAGAACGATTATCTTGCTTTGCGGATAGACGGAAATCCAAATGAACCGATAAGACAGCGCTTCGAGATCGTCCGGCGACGTGAGCACGGGCGGCTCGCCGACCTTGCGCAAGTAAACCGAAGGAATGGAGACTCCTTCCTGGATTTCTTTCTGACTCGCTGGCGGAGAACCCCGAGATGTGTCCTGCGCGGACGCGGCCAGCAGCTGAAACAAGACGTATCCAACGGCAAGCAAACAAACTTCGGCTTTAATCTTTCTCACAGACATTGTGATCGTCTCCTTTCGGGTGGCCAGTGCAATGGACCCCTCCGGTTTCAGGGGCATGCAGATATTCCAAGGGATGGTCCCGCAAGGTTGCAAACTGCGTTGTGGGTTCCTGCTCCGATTAAGAAAACCCCAAAGCTCCCACCTACCGGAGCTGACACATAAGTAGGATACGAGGTTGGACCTGCGACGTCTCCAATCCACTTCCCGTCCGGCAACGGGCCGCCAAACTGGAATGGCCCGCTTTCCAAGGGATGCGTGTGCCAGTCTCCTACTTCTTGCGTTCCCAGCGGAACCCACGTTGCCCTTGTTGACATGCACCAACCGGCGGTCACGGCACAGCCCGGCCCCACCTCCGTTGACTCCGTATAAGAGTACACCCCGTTCTGATCCACGTATACCGTGCCACCAAGTTCGTGGAGCAGGCCATCGGCATCGGACTGAGTTGAGTATGGCCCGTAATAGAGAACTGCGGCCGTGCCAGCTTGATTGGGGCTGTAGTAGAGTGCGCCGGGGCCGGAATAGTTATAGTAGTTGCCGGTTCCGTTCGTCGTCGCGAAAAAATAAGTAAGCTTATTGTTGCCATTGACTGTCAAGCAAAGATTGTTCGGGCATTGCACAGCTCCACCAGAGTCAAGCTGACCGCGCACGACACTGCAAGGTGTGTCAAGCATGTCGGATTCGCAAGATCCACCCGAATCAAGCCCTCCAGCGCTCAGATCAAAGCCCGCTCCAAACCTCATGATGTCTTTTAGGCCTGTCGGGTCGATTCTGCGGATCGGATCATTTCGCACGTAGGAGTAGCGGTCCAAAGTTTGAGGATCGAATAGTAAGGCTGCGCCCAAGCCCGAGGGGTCCGGGGATGGCCAGCGGCCCTGAATACCGTATTCGCCAGCGGCGAAATCGTATAGATTTGGAACGGTGTCTTGATTCATACCCGTGAACGATACATCCGTCGTGCCTGATTGCGCATACGCCTCACCGAAAGGCGCATAAGCGCCATCCGAATACATCGTGCGAGTTGGGGTGGAGGCAAACCGCGAACTGCCCAGCCAGTCCGAATGGCGGTAATACGCTAAGCCGCTCGAATTGTAAACTGCGCTCGATCCGCCGGTCAGCGGCACGAACGCCTTTTGCAAAGTCTGGCCGCTCATGAGCGGCCAGACTTTGCAAAAGGCGTTCGTGCCGCTGACCGGCGGATCGAG
>Ga0126381_100008516_pt1 | contig 11475 bp, 10 predicted proteins | sample PanSoiMetPlot_28_FD_96465 | JGI IMG/M metagenome (GOLD analysis project Ga0126381, IMG submission 96465) | Tropical forest soil microbial communities from Panama - MetaG Plot_28 | ecosystem: Environmental > Terrestrial > Soil > Tropical forest > Bulk soil | place: Panama | collected 2016-02-17 | reverse complement strand
GCGAGGCTGGCCGGGATGAGTGCGCGCGTGCCGTAGCGTGCGATCAACGCCGCGCACAAGTCTTCAGGCATCGCGGCAAGCGCCTGTGCCCCCGCTCCCGCATCGTCAAACGCGAACGCGCGGGCTCCCGGTAACGGCGTGTCGCGGGTGGGCGAGCGCCACGCCGACCCACCAAAAACTTTTTCGACGCGATTGACGATCCGTTCGGCGATGTCACGATGCGTCGTGAGCTTGCCGCCTGCAATCGAGATCAAGCCGCTTGGGCTCTCGACGATCACCTCCTCGCGTGAGAGCGAAGAAGGAGCCCGCGCGCCCTCGTTGGCGGCCAGGGCGCGAAGCCCGGCAATGCTCGCCTGCACGTCGGCTGTGTTGATTTGCACCTCCGCCAGGTTATCCGCGAGCAGTTGCAGCAGGTACGCGACGTCCTCCGATGTCGCGCTGACGTGCTCACGATCGCTATCGAAGTCCGTATCGGTGGTGCCGACCAGCACCGCCTCGGCGTGCGGGATGACGAAGACGATTCGCCCTCTCCCGTCGCTCAGGACCAGCGCTTCGCGTACAGGCAGCCGCTCGCGATCGATCACCAGGTGCACGCCTTTGGTCAGGCGCACGGACGGCAGAACGGACGGTTCGTCCATCCGGCGCACGTCGTCAATCCAGGGGCCGGCGGCATTGATGAAAACGCGCGCGCGCAATTCGAACCGCTTTTCCGACAGGCGATCGCGAACTTCGGCGCGACCGATTCGCCCGCCCGCGCGCGAGAAATTGTGGAGTTCGACGTAGTTGGCCAGCGCGCCGCCGTGCTCGGCCGCGTCGAGCACGTTTTCCATCGTGAGCCGCGCATCGTCACCCTGCGCATCGAAGTAAAGCGCGCCGCCGGTCAGAGATGGCTTATCCACCAGCGGCTCGAGGGCCAGCGTATCGGCCCTGTTCATCCTGCGATGGCGCTCGGCGCGCGGTGTGCGCGCAAAAAGATCATAGACCCAAAGCCCCGCACCCAATTCCAACCGGCCGGGACGGCGATCACGATGAAGCGGGAATAGGAAACGCAGCGGCTTAACCAGGTGCGGCGCCGTGACGCGGCGCAGGCGCTCACGCTCGGCCAACGCGGTGCGTACCAGACGAAGTTCGCCTTGCGGGAGATAGCGCAAACCGCCGTGAATCAGCTTGGAAGAACGCGAGGAGGTCGCGCCTGCAAAATCGCCGCGATCAATCAGCGCGACCGCAAGCCCCCGCATCGCGGCGTCGCGCGCGACCGCAGCGCCGTTGATTCCTCCGCCAATCACCGCGAGATCGAACTGCTCGCGCTCAAGCCGCGCAATCTGTTCCTCGCGTTTCAGCCGGGATGTGTGCGATGGGCTGATCGTGTGGCCCCGTGCCGCTATTCTTCGGAATCTTCCTGGAAGGAATAACGCTCCTCCGCCCACGGATCGCCGCGATTATGATAGCCGCGAACCTCCCAGAATCCGCGGCGGTCCTGTGCGGCAAATTCGACCGCGCGCACCCATTTTGCGCTCTTCCATCCATAGAGCTTGGGCACCACCAACCGCAGCGGCCATCCATGATCCGGCGCGAGGTCGCGCCCATCGAGCCGCCACGCCAGCATCACGTCATCGTCAAGGAATGCCTCGCGCGACAGGTTCGTAGTGTAACCCCCGTCGCAATGGATGATCGCATACCGTGCCTCGGGCTTGAGGCCGACGCGCTCGGCCAGATCGACTGCGCGCACGCCCTCCCATAAGTTGTCGAGCTTCGACCAGGTGGTTACGCAATGAAAATCGGCGCGTCGACGGCTCATCGGCAGCGCCTGCAACTCGCCGTGGCTAAGCAGCAGTTCGCGCTCGACCAGGCCGAAGGCGCGGAAATTCCAAGTGCGCGGGTTGAATCGCGGCGTCGGCCCGTAACTCAGGACCGGAAATTTGTCCACCAGCGTCTGTCCCGGAGGGACGCGAGCGGCAAGCTCGTCGGGTAGCGGCGATTTACTCATGCGAAAAATAAATAACCAAGCAGGCTCGCGCGGAAAAGGGCGGGCTATTTCAGCGCGCGGATCACCGCCGCGGTCATGTCAGCCGTTTTCGCCTTGCCGCCGATATCGGGCGTTACAATTCGGCCGGCGCGCAATACCGTGCCGACGGCCTGGCGAATCCGATCGCCCTCACCGCCAAATCCGAGATAGTCGAGCAGGAGCGCTCCGGTCTTGATCGCCGCAACCGGGTTGGCGATACCCTTGCCGGTTATGTCCGGCGCCGTGCCATGGACCGTTTCGAAGATCGCGCCGTGCTTGCCATAGTTCGCGCCGGGCACGAAACCGAGTCCGCCCACCAGGCCCGCGCACAGGTCGGATACGATATCGCCATAGAGATTCTCCAGCATCAGAACGTCGAAGCTTTGCGGATCGGTCACCAGCCGCATACACGAGGCATCGACGATCTGCTCGCGATACTCGATGTCGTCATAGTCGTGCGCGACGCGCTGCGCGCATTTGAGGAACAGCCCGTCGGAGAGCTTCATGATATTGGCCTTGTGAATCGCCGTGACCTGTCTGCGGCCGTTGGCGCGCGCGTACTCGAAGGCGAACCGCGCGATGCGGGTCGAGGCGCGCGCGGTAATTATCTTGACGCTTTCGACCACGCCCGGCGCAACCTGGTGTTCGATCCCGGCGTAGAGGTCCTCGGTATTCTCGCGGATGACGATCAGGTTGACGTTCTTGAACGGCGTGTGCACGCCGGCCTGTGTGCGTACCGGGCGTACGTTGGCGTACAGATCGAAGAGCTTGCGCAGATAGACGTTGATCGAGCGATAACCCTCGCCCACGCGCGTCTCGAGCGGCCCTTTGAGCGCTACGCGCGTGGACTTGAGCGAATCGATAAGCTGGTCGGGAACCGGCGAGCCGAAGCGGCGCAGCGCGATCGCGCCCGCCAACTGCTGGTCCCATTCGATCTTCACGCCCGCGGCTTCGATCACCTTGACCGCGGCGCCGATCACCTCAGGTCCTATCCCGTCACCGGGGATCAAAGTCACACGCAGCGCGCCTGAGCCGCGCTTTCGCGCGTGGTGTCGATCGGCGCCGTTGAGGTTACGATGATGCGCTCCGTTGGCGCCCGCCCGTGCTGACGTCCTCGCCATCCTGCCTCTTACTTTCGTCAACAATGATTGCGATCCGGAGCCGAAGCGGCTCAGGATCAGTAGTTGACCAGTCCTATGAATATATCTGACACGTTGGTGCCAGTCGGCCCCGTTATCAGCAAATCGCCGAGCGCGGCAAAGAGCGGATAGGCGTCATTACGGGCGAGCGAGGCTGCGGGATCGAATCCGGCTTCGCGCGCCCGCTCGATCGTTTTGACCGAGACAAAGGCCCCCGCGGCATTGGTCGGACCGTCGATTCCGTCGGTACCGGCGAACAGCGCGGCGACGCGCCGCCCGCGTCCCGATCGTTCGAGTTCGAATGCCATCGCGAGCGCGGCCTGCTGCGCACGTCCGCCCTTCCCCGGTCCGCGCACCGTCAACACAGGCTCGCCGCCCGCGACGACGCAGACGCGCGCGGCGTTAATCGCCGCCAGCCGCGCACCGAGCGTCCGCCCCGCTTCATCAGCCTCGCCGGCCAGTTCGCGCCATCGCTCGACCGCGTATCCGGCCGCCGCCGCCGCTTCAGCGGCCGCATTCACCGCAAGCCGGTTGTCACCGATCACGAGGTTGCTCACCGTCGAAAGCGGCGCATCACCGCTCTTCACGGTCTCGGGGATCTCGCCGGCGGCACCGCGTTCGAGCCGATCGCGAATCGCCTCCGGCGCCCGTCCCCAAAGACCCCGGCGTTTCAACACGCCGATTGCTTCGGCGTACGTCGTCGGGTCAACGGCCGTCGGTCCCGAGCCGATGGTCGCGAGATCGTTGTTGACCACGTCGGAAATAATGAGAGCGAGCACGCGCGCTCCACCGCAGGCACGCAGCAGTCCGCCGCCTTTGATCGCCGAGAGATGGCGGCGCACGATGTTCAGTTCGCGAATCGAGGCGCCTGAACGCAGTAGGGCAGCGTTAATCGCTATCTTGTCTTGCAATGTGACCGGCGCGGCAGGCGCGGCTAGCAGAGACGACGCGCCTCCGCTGAGAGCGACCAGCAAAAGCTCGCCCGCACCGGCGCTCGACGCGAGCTCCAGCGCGGCAGCGGCTGCGCGCTCAGATGACGCATCAGGCAGTGGATGCGCCGCAGATAAGATTCGCAGCTTCGGATGGCATGCTCCGGCCGCGCCTGGTTTTGCTTCCGCTTGGGCCGCTGCGGGAGCAATTACGAGAGCTTCCTCGAGCTTGTGCTCCAGCCGCTCGGCCAACGCGTTCGCCATCCCGAGCGCCGCCTTACCGGCCGCGATCATCCGGATACGCGACGCGCCGGAAATCGTCGCGTTTACTTGACTTGCACCCTCAAGCTCGCCGGCCAAGGCGCCTTGAATAAGAAATCCCGGCGCGACAGCCGAAACCGCCGCCGCATAAATGCGGGTGAGATCCCGCCGAGCCAGCGAATGCGCGGAATGTCTCGCGTCGGCGTCGCTCATTGATTATTTGCGTGTCAGCGGCGCGCGCTCTCCGATCCGGCGCCGGGACGCTTCATCGGCGGCATTGGAGCACGCGGACTGACCCATCACGGTCGGCGATCAGTACGACACTGGCGATTCCCACGAACAAGCCGGTTCCGACCACGCCGGGAATAGCGAGCAGTTCGTTTTCCAGGCGCGCAGGAGCTCCGATCGAGCGCAGGCTGCAATCCACCACCAGATTGCCATTGTCGCTCATGAACTCGCGTCCTTGCGGCGTCATGCGCATCGAGGGCTTCAGCCCAAGCTCGCGGATCCGTCGCATCGCGTAGTGTACGGCAAACGGCACCACTTCGACCGGCAATCGGCCGCGCTGGCCGAGCCGCGTCACTAGCTTCTCGGCGCCGACCAGGATCACCACCTTGCGCGACGCGCACGCGACAACTTTCTCGCGCACCATCGCGCCGCCCCATCCCTTGACCAGGTTCAGTCGCGAATCGACCTCGTCGGCGCCGTCAACGTCAACGTCGATACGAGCCTTGCCGTCAAGCTCGACAACCTCGATACCGAGCGAGCGCGCAAGCTCGGCGCTCGCGTTCGAGGTCGGCACGCCGCGCACCTTGATCCGATGCTGACCGAGGGCGCGGATGAAGGCCGAGGCTGCGTGCCCGGTGCCCAAGCCCACCGTCTGACCGGCCTTGACGTAGCGGAGCGCATAGACGCCGAGCCGCTCGAGCGCTTCGCCGGAAACCGGTTCAACCATCGCGGGCTACGGCTTGCCGTTGCGCAGCAGGTTCATGAATTCCTGCCGGGTCTCGAAATGCGTACGGAAGACGCCGAGCATCGCCGAGGTAGTGACGTAACAGTTCTGTTTCTCGACGCCGCGCATGCGCATGCAAAGATGCTCGGCTTCGAGCACCACGCCCACGCCGAGCGGCTCGAGCTCTTCCATCAGCGTGTGCGCGATCTGCGTGGTCAGGCGCTCCTGAACCTGCAGCCGACGCGCGTAGATTTCCACCAGCCGCGCGAGCTTGGACAGTCCGATGATGCGCCGGTTGGGTAGATAGGCGAGATGCGCCTTGCCGAAAAACGGCAGCAGATGATGCTCGCACAGCGAGTAAAAATCGAGGTCCTTGCACAAGATGATTTCCTGGTACTCTTCTTCGCTGAATACCGCGCCATTTATCGCCACCTTCGGATCATCGCGATAGCCGCGGGTCAGGAACTCCAAGGCGTGGCGCACGCGGCCTGGCGTCAATTTCAGGCCCTCGCGCTCGGGATCCTCGCCTATATGGCGCATGATCAAGCGCACGGCGTCCTCGACCGCGGTATCGGCCGAGCTTTTCTGTCCGGCTTCGTGCTCGAAATCGGGTGATCGGTCCGAAGAAATGAGTCTCGGTTTTCTAGCGCGCACCGGAAGCCTCCAACGAACGGCTGAATTCGAGCGCGACCTCGATCGCGAGAGAGGGGCCGCCGCCGCTCATCATGTTAAAGCCGGCGACGTCGCCAGCCAACTCGCGCATCAGCGCGACGCTGGACTCGATCGACATCCGCCGCGCATGTTCCTCTTCCAGGCCCGCATAGCGGTCGAAATGAGCATGCGCGCCGGCAAGATCGGGAATGCGCTCCTTCAGATAGGTGGCCATCGATTCGCGCTTGACCGGCAGGATACCGAGCATCACGCGCAGACGATGGCGGCGCGCCTGCTCAACAAAGGCGCGCGCGACCCCGGCATCGAACACGGGCTGGGTGATGACGAACTCGGCGCCGGCGCGCGACTTGCGCTCGAGCAGTTCGAATTCGCGCTCCAGCGCCTTGCGATTCGGATTGGCCACCGCGCCGATTGCAAACTGGGGCAGCGTTTTCAGCAAGCGGCGGCCCTCACCGGTGTCGCCGCGCCGCAGATCATTCATCGTGGCGAGCAGGCTGAACGGGTCGAGATCATGAACCAGCCGCGCGCCGCCCGGGAGGCTGTCGATCTTATCGCCGGCGAGCGCGACCACGCCCTCGATCCCGAGCGCGCCCGCGCCGAGCAGGTCGGCCTTGAGCGCATGGCGATTGCGGTCGCGGCAAGAAAAATTGATCACCACCGCCATCCCGAGTTGCGATTTGACAATCGAGCCGAAGACCAGCGGGGCGAGCTTCACCCGACCCAGGGCATTGTCCGCGAGATTGATCGCATCCACGTGCCCACGGAGCGCCCCAAGCCGTGTGAGCATCGACTCGACCGCGATTCCGCGCGGTGGAGCTACCTCGACCCACAGCGCCGGGCGCCGCTCATCCAGGCGCCTTAGGAGCGCGGACATAGTTTGTTTCCCGGGCAGTCGCCTGCGGATGCGGGGCGGGCCGTCGGCCCTGCGGAGCGGAACAAGTATGGCTTCATCGCGAGCGCGAAATGACGCGCGAGCGGGTTCAGGCCTTCAGCCGCTCGTTCGCCTTCACCTTCTGGTACTTCCGGTAATCGTACCCCGTCGCCATCGCCATCAACAGGGCCTCCATTCCACCCTCGCGCTCGCGGCGCAGGATACGAAGACGATCGAAAAACTCGCGGAAGTCCTTGTGCACACGCCGATTGTTGTCCAGCGGATGGAGGAAGAAGTCATGCAGGCGCGTGATGGTGAAGCGCAAAGAGGAATAGCGCAATTCATTGGGGAAAGCGTCCCATTCCGCCAGCGAGAGCGTGCGAACCGACTCATAGCCTTGCAGGAGATAGCGGAAACGGTCGAGCGAGTACTGGCCATCGACAAAGCACAAGGCATTGACGGCCGTCGCTAGATCGAAAATGAACTTGCCCCGGCATGCCGCCTCGAAATCCAGCACCGCGGTCAGCTTTTCGCCGCGAAACAGCACGTTGTCGGCGAACAGGTCGCCGTGGATAACGCCCTTGGGCAGCTTGCCCTCGAGATAACGCGTCAGGTAATCGACTTCGTCTTCGAGTGTGCGCGAGATCTTGCGAAAATAATTCGGCAGGCGTCCACGGACACTCAGGTAAAGGTCGGCAACCCGTTCGAAGCTGAAGCGGTTATCAATTCCCTTCTTGTAACCCTTGCCGATGACGTGGAGATCGCCCAGCGTACGCCCGATGGTCTCGAGCTGGCTGGGGCGCAGCCGCTCGGGCGCGACTATGCGCCCCTCGTTGTAACGATAAAGCGAAGCGCATTTGCCCTCGCACTCGCGCCAGTATCGGCCCATCCGGTCCTGGAGCGGATGCGGACACGGGAAGGTGTGCTTGCGCAGGAACGCGAGCAAATCGATCTCGCGCTTAACCTCGCTCTCGGTCTTGACCTCATCCACCCGCAGCAGGAAGCGGCCCTTGGCGGTTTCGATCAAATAGTTGCTGTTGACCGAACCCTGGGGTATGCCAACGGCGCCGAGAATACGGCCGAGATTGTAGTCTTCGCCGAGTTGTTCGAGGAAGGATTTGTGAAGCTCGGTGTATGCAGCCATTGATGCTGAAGTGCCGGTCGGGCGTTACCGGCGCAAGCATAGAGATAGACCATCAAGTCGTCAACTATGATTTTGACCAAACCGTTGCGCCGCAGCATTATTCTTGATGTTGAACTTTATATTCGAGCGCCAATCCTCTTTACCCCCGCAGGCAATGATGGAATCGTGTGACCCTTTGCATGCATCGAGATGCGAGGAAAATCATGCCCAAGCCACGTACCACGACTGAAAGCGCCAAAGCGTCAACTCCGATGGAGGGCGGCAAGGCCCCGCTGTTCGAATTGCCCGACAGCGACGACAATCCGGTCGCATTGAAGGATCTAATCGGCCGCGGGGCGCTGGTCCTTTACTTCTATCCCAAAGACTTGACCCCTGGATGCACCACGGAGGCGTGCGACTTCCGCGATGCCGCCCGGCGCCTCAAGACCCTCGGGGCGCAAGTGGTCGGAATTAGCGCCGACAGCCCCGCCTCCCACCGCAAGTTCATCGACAAGCACGAACTTAATTTTCCGCTGCTGAGCGACCCGGACAACCGCGTTACTCGGCTCTATGGAGTGTACAAGAAAAAGTCGCTCTACGGGCGTGAATTCATGGGAATCGAGCGCACCACGTTCGTGATTGACCGCGCGGGTGTAATCCGAAGGGTTTTCCCCAAGGTCAAGGTCGCCGGACACGCAGAGCAGGTGGCCGAGGCGGTTAAGGCGCTTCGGTAACCGGGAGTTCCCGCTGGATTAGGGCCTAAGACGGAGCGTGCGCAGGCGGCGCGGGAGTTATCAAGTTCTCGCGCAGAAACTCGACAACCGGGCCGTCCACCTTGCCGCCTAAGTCGTGGCCGTCGTCGAAAAACCGCGTCTGGACCTTAACGCCGCGATTCGTGAGTTCCCGGGCGAGCCGCCGGGCCTGCTCGACGGGCATTTTCTTGTCGTGCTCGCCGTGGATAATCAGCACGTTGCAATCGAGCTTGGCGGGGAGATGCGCGATCACGCTGCGCTCGGCGAGCACGCGATGGCTTGGCCAGACCTGGCGCAGGATGGTGACCTTTTCGCGCAGCGGCGCCTCGGGCCAAATCTTGAGCGTGTCGTAAAAACCCGACTGCAATATCACCGCGCGCAGCCGCGGATCGCTGTCCATCAGCAGGCCCGCGGCAACCGCGCCGTCCGATACACCCCAGACCGCAATCCGTGCCGGATTAACGTCCGGCCGCGCCGACAGGAGATCGACCGCGCGATGGGCCGCCTCTACCGCCTGTGGCCCGACGAAGCGGCTCGGCCCCGACGACTTCCCGTAACCCGGGATACTGATGCAGGCTTCCAGCAGCCCCAGCCCCACCATCGGCGCGCTCTGCTCGATACAGCGGCGCGCATTGCCCTCGCCCGCCGTCAGCACCAGCAGCGCGGGCATCCGCCCGGACAACGGTGCGTGGGCGATGAAGCCTTCGATATTGTAATGGTCAGGCCCGACCTCGACCTGGAAATTAAACGGCACGTATGCCGGCTTGGGCCGTGACTCTTTGCGGTCGCGATGCCGGCAGGCGCCGCCCGCCACAATCAGTAGCATCAACAGAGCGGACAGCGCGCGCCGTGGCCACGCCCGCTTCATATTCGACGATCTCCCATGTGACCCAGACCGATCCCCCCGCGCGCGAGCGCTCACCCGCGCGATTTTTACAGCCGCATCCCACGGCGGCATCGCCGAGGAATATAGCCGTATCGGCCATGGTCATTTCAAGCCTTGAGGAAGCCGGTCACCGCCTTTTCAAATTCGGCCGGCTGCTCGTACATCACCATGTGCCCGGCCTGCATGATCGTCTGCACGCGGCTGTTGCGGATGTATTTCTGGTATTCGCGCGCATACGAAACGGGTATCACCTTGTCCGACTCGCCCCACAAAAGCAGCGTCGGCGCCGCGATCCGATACGCGCGCTTCTTGAGCCCGCGATCCGGAATCGGCCACAGGAACTTGCTGCCCATCGCGAACCGCCTGGTGCGCTCGACGTACATCGCGGTCAGCAGTTCCTGGTTGTCCCACGGCAGCGCCAGCATCATCTGCGCGAGCGGCGATTTCGGATCGTGAAACAGCATCGCCGGCAGTTCCTCGAGGTCGGTCGAAAACAGGTCCGGAATAGGATCGTTCTCGAGCCACAGGCCCGCGGCGCCGACCAGCACCAGCTTCTTCGCCCGCCGCGTATCGAGCGCCGCGACCTCGGCCGCCAGCATCCCGCCCATCGAATGGCCGACCATGTAGGCGCTCGGGATTTTCAGCTCGTCCATCAGTTCATGATAGAAGAGCGCCGCGTCGATCACGTCGTCGATATGCTCGCCGCCGGTCGATTCGCCGTAGCCCGGGAGATGCGGGGCATAGACCTTGAAGCTCCGCCCGAGGTCCTCGAGGAACGGGTCAGCGCCCGTCAGTCCGCCCGCGCCATGCAGGAAAAGCAGCGGATCGCCGCTGCCGGTGACTTCCATCTCGACGGAAAACTTGCCGTCGCACAATTTCTTATGGGTTTTCATTATTTCACTGAACTCCTGATTTCCGCCTCGGCCGACGAGGTGCGGGCCTTGCCGTTGGTCTTCGGCGCGTCGGACGGCAGCGGAGCCGGCTTGGCCATCTCGTTGGCCGGCAGCCGCTTGGGCGACCACTTGTCCTCGAAGCCGGTCCACAGATCGCGCAGATGCGGCATCACTTCGCGCGCGAACAGCTCGGTGCTCTTGCGGGTCAGGTCCGGCGGCATCGATCCGATCTGCTGCAGGATCATCAGGTGGCCGCAGTTGAGGCTCTTCAGCGCATCGCGCAGGCGATCTCGCACGGTCGCCGGCGATCCCGCGATCACGTAGCCCTCGTTGAGGAAGTCCTTCCAGGTCAGGCCCTCGCGGATGAGCGAGGCCTGCTTGCCGACCTGGCCGAGGAGTCCCGCCTTGATCGTGCTGGGCGTGCGATAGCCCGGCGCGTCGGCAAAGCCCGGATACACGTGCAGGCAGCGGTTATAGAAGTAGTCCATATGCGGGGCGTAGTCGCGCTCCGCCTGCTCGTCGGTCTCGGACACCGCTACAACCTGCGCGAAGCCGAGGCTGTAAGGATTAAGCTCCTTGCCCTTCTTCGACATCACGTTCCAGTAGCCGTCGGCGACCTTCTTGCCTGCCATGTAGCCGAAGTAAGACAGGAACGAATACTGGTAATCGTGCTCGGCCACGAAGTCCCAGGTCTCAACCGAGCCGCCGCCCGGAATCCACACCGGCGGATGCGGCTGCTGGAGTGGCTTGGGCCACAGGTTGACGTAGCGCAGCTTGGTGAACTTGCCGTTGAACGAGAACTGCTCCTTTTCCTTCCAGGCGCGGATGATCAGATCGTGCGCCTCGAAGTACTTCTCGCGCAGCGTCGCCGGAACCTCGCCATAGCAGAAGTTGGTGTCCATCGAGGTGCCTACCGGAAAACCAGCGACCAGGCGTCCGCCGCTCAGCACGTCGAGCATCGCGAACTCCTCGGCCACGCGCACCGGCGGACT
>Ga0126381_100008515_pt1 | contig 11476 bp, 15 predicted proteins | sample PanSoiMetPlot_28_FD_96465 | JGI IMG/M metagenome (GOLD analysis project Ga0126381, IMG submission 96465) | Tropical forest soil microbial communities from Panama - MetaG Plot_28 | ecosystem: Environmental > Terrestrial > Soil > Tropical forest > Bulk soil | place: Panama | collected 2016-02-17 | reverse complement strand
GTGACTTTGTCGATGTTGAAGTCGGCGTTGTCCTCGTCGGTTTGCTGCTGCGCCGCGATTTGCCGGGCCTTGAATTCTTCCGCCGTCAGCTCATTGCGAGTGCCGAAGGTCGAGGCACGCTGCAGAGGAACGCCGACGTAATCGGTACCCGGCCAGATTCCCTGCAGATCGGGATCGCCCCACGCCGTCCGCGGGGCTTTGTAGATCTTCCTCGCGGCCTGACCCGCGAGCGGAGCGACCGCTAGGACGACGAGTGCAGCCAACAACAGCGTCTTCTTCATTGCAACAACCTCGTGCCGTACGTAGTGTCCGGCTTCAGCCGGACCACTCAGTCCGCCTAAAGGCGGACACTACGTACGAATTTTATTTCTTGTCGACTTCCGCGAATGCCTCGCGCGCGACGCGGAACGCGTCGACGCCGGCCGGCACGCCGCAGTAGACGGCGACGGCGAAGAAGATCTCGCGGATCTCATCGCGGGTGACGCCGTTGGTGAGCGCGCCCTTGACGTGCATCTTCAACTCATGCGGACGATTGAGCGCGCTGATCATCGCGAGGTTGAGCATGCTCCGCGTTTTCTTCGAGAGCCCCTCGCGGCCCCAGCACGCGCCCCAGCAGTATTCGGTCACGAACTCCTGATACGGCCGGTTGAAGTCGTCGGCCGACGCGAACGACTTCTCGACGAACTCGGCGCCGAGCACTGACTTCCTGATTTCAAGACCCTTCTCGAACGTGGCTTTATCCATGATGGCTCCCGCAATTAAGAGTTAAGAATGAAACGTTACCTGAAAACGACGATCAACGCAGAGCACGCTGAGCACGCAGAAAAAATCAACCACGGAGGAAATGAGGAAGCAGAGGCAGAGTCGACGCGGCGCCGCGTCGATTGATTTCGCTCACTCTGCGTGCTCGGCGTGCTCCGCGTTGGTTGTCGTGTCCGCCTCTTTTCCTCTGTTCCTCCGTGGTGATTCGTTTCCTATGAGCGGGACCGAATCTCCACGCCGGACCACTCTTCGAGCACTTTCGCGATGCACGTGAAGTCGGACGTCGCGCCGTACTTCGACTGCGTGACCGCGAGCATCTGACGCACGGCGGCGCCGACGACCATCGGCACGCCGAGTGCCTCGGCTTCGTCCACGCACAGCCGGACGTCTTTATAGGAAAGGCCGGTGGCGAACCCGAAGTCGAACGTGCCGGGGAGAATCGATCGCGGGAACTTGTCCTGCGTCGCGCTGTTGCGTCCGCTGCCCGCGTTGATGATGTCGAGCAGAATTTTCGGATCGAGGCCGGCCTTGACGCCCATCGCCATCGCCTCGGATGAGACGACGAGCGCGGCCGCCGCGAGCAGGTTGTTCGCGAGCTTCGCGGTTTGCGCGAGCCCGGGTTTTTCGCCGACGAAAAACAACTTGCCGAAGTGTTTCAGGATCGGCTCGACCTCCGCGAACGACGATTTCGGACCGGACACCATCACGGCGAGCGTGCCTTCCTTTGCGCCCTTCATCCCGCCGCTGACCGGCGAGTCGAACGTGACGATGCCCTTCTCGGCGAGGCCTTTCGAGATCGTGTTGGCGACACCCGGGCCGGACGTCGACAGATCGACCACCACTTTCACCGATGTGCCGTTCGCGACCGCGCCGAGCGCGACGCTCTGCACGATCGGCGGCGTCGGCAGGCTCATGAGCACGATCCGAACCTTCGACGCGACTTCCTGCGCGGAGGCGGCAAGCTCCGCTCCGCGAGCGGCGAGTGGCTTGGTGACTTCTGGATTGGTGTCGAAAATTGAGAGGGCGTAGCCTGCGTCAAGCAGACGCGACGCCATGTGGCCGCCCATGCGGCCGACGCCCACGAATCCGATCAGCTGACTGTTCATCGAATGAGTCCTTTGTGCCCGCCGCAGCGAGACGGGTCTTGCGGAAGGGTTTGAGCACGCGGTTCCACCACATCACCGCGCCGGTTATGAAAAGTACAGGTGGAATGACGCCGAAGATCGCCCACGTCCATTTCGTCTTGATCCCGGCAAAGCGTCCGAAGTGCAGTTTGGCGAGCCACTCGAGCGCGATGTCGCCGCGCCTCGGGACGAAGCTGACGGGATCGAGCGGCTCGAGAAAATCGACCAGCGCGCCAAACGGGTGGGGGAATACGAGATAGATGCCGCTCACTGCCCAGAGCAGCACGGCGACGAACGCCCAGAACCCGAGCGCGCTGTGGAGATCCCAATTCACACGCTGCCATCCGGCCCGCCACTGCACCGTCAGCCCGCGCCACCATTTGCGGCTGCCGGGCCACCAGATGATCGCGCCCGTGATGCAGAGCACGGTGAGCAGAATCGATCCGACGCCGTTGACGATGCGTCCGTTCATGCCGCCGAGCAGGTCGTCGTGGAGGCTAACGAGCCAGTCGATGACGCGCACGCCGCGCGGTCGCGTCTCGCCGAGATCTGCGCCGTTGTAGGGATCGAAAAGGTGTTGCTTCTTTTCTTTTCCCCCCGGCCCTCGATTCATCCAGATATCGACCGGAGTATTCCCTCGCCGTCCGCGCCACACCTTTTCAACCGTAAACGCCGGATATGCGCGGTGCGCGGCGATTTTCAGTTCGTCCTCGCTCAAGGGCTTCGCATCGGGGGCATGAGCGCTCACCTGCGGACGATTGGCGTAGGTCCGCATCAGCTCGCGCCGGAATACGAGTACGCTTCCAGTCAAACAAACGACCACGACGTAGAGGCCGAGGCCGATGCCGGTCCAGAGATGGACCTGGAACATCGCCTTCCGGATCCAGAGACTCTGAGGCTGGCGAAGCGCGCGCTTGAAGAACGTCATCATGTGGGGCCGCCCTTTTGAGGGCCGCCTACTTCGCCTTCCCGTAAATCAACTGTGTCAACGCCGGCACCTTGCCCACGAGACGCGCGTACAGCGCGAGCTGGCCCCGGTGGTACTCCTCGTGCGAGATCCCGTGGTTCATCCAGGCGATACGCGAGCCGCGCTCGCCGTCGAACCGCGGGATCAGCTGCAGCATGTGCAGCTCGCCGGCCTGACGGATCTTCTTCTCGCCGTCGCGATGGGTCTTCGTGAGCAGCGCGATCAGCGCCTTCTTGTTGTTCGTAGGCCTGACCCCTTTCGCGTATTCCTTCATGAACTCCGGAAACGACTTCCGCTGAAAGTTCCCGTCTGGCCGGCTCAGCTCGCCCGACATCATCAAGCCCGATTCCGCGATGTGGACGGCGATGTCGGCGGCCGACCGGCTCGCCGGCGAGGGCCGAAACATCAGCGATGCGTCGGGGAGGTTCTTGATTTCGTCGACCACGCCGGCGCGCGTGTACTGCCACGCTTCGAGAATCTCGTCGAGCATCGACGTGAAGGGCATGGGGTCAAATATTATGCGTTCACGAGCAAATCGACCAGCGTTCGCGCGTCCGTAAGTGTTTCGAGACGATCCACCGTCTCCGCCACGCGATCGCGACCGGCCGCGTCGAGCATGCCCTCGGCGTTTTCGTCGAATTTCGCGCGAAGCTCGGCCTCGGTCATCGGGTTTTCGGACGACCCGCGATTGTAGTCCTCGACCTCGGTCAGCGTCGTCCCATCCTTCAGCGTGACGGTGACCGCGCCCTTGAATCGACCAGGTCCCGGAAACGACGGATCGGCATGCCACCGGACGCGGCGGCCCAGCGCGAGAATCGCCGGGTCGCGAAGGCTCTCGTCGTTATATGCGTGACGACCTAGCGATCCGCGGACGAGCGCCTCCGCCAGCGTGTACTGCAGGCTGACGCGGCCATGCGAATCCGACGCGGGCGCAAGCTTCTCCGACGCTGGTTCGCACACGATCGAGACGATGAACGGCGCGACGGGGCAGTCGATGGCCTCGACGTCCTCTGGCCGAACGCCGCGAACGCGCCGCAGCCGCAGGATCGCGTCGATGTAGGGGTGCAGGACGTGCGCCGCGGGAAACGGCTTGAGCGACGAATTGCGGCTGTCCCACCGTTCGCCGAGGTCGGCCGTCAACCGCGAGAAGTCCTTCGGCACGGCGTCGTCCTGCAGGTGCGACGCGAACAAGCCCCATCGCCCTTCGAACACCTGCGCCGGTCCTGTCGTGCCGGCGCGCGCCAGGAACGCCGCGACGATCCCGCTCTGCGCGGACCAGCCGGGATGGAGGAACTTGGTCTGCGTGCCGTCCACCCAGCATTCGAGAATCCCCGAGGCGAAGCTGCCGCAGATGCCCGCTGCTTGCGCCGTCCGCTCGGGGTCGAGTTGAAGAAGCCGTGAGGCGAGATATGTGACGCCGAAGGTGGCGAAGAGGCCGGAGGGGTGAAACCCGCGCTTGTGGAATTGCCCCGGCGACACGCTGCCGGCGCGGGACGAGATCTCGTTGCCGAGGGCGACGGCTGCGATCAGATCGCGCCCGGAGACGCGGGTGGTGTCAGCGATAGCACACGCAGCCGCGACCGACGGGCTGCTCATGTGGACGATCGACTCGTTGTGGGTGTCGTCGTACTCGAGCGCCTGAGAGAACGCGCCGTTCGCGAACGCCGCCATCGTCACCGCCAGGGAGTCGCCCGTGCCGAAGACGCGCGCCGGCCCGGGCGGCGACAGCGCCACGGCGGCATCGCGCACCGACCGGCCAAACGGCGTGACGGCTCCGGCGAGCGCCAGCCCAATCACGTCGAGCACGCGGCGTTTGGTCGCCTGGACGACGTCGGGGGGCAGATCGTCGAAGGAGACGCGCGCCGCCCACCGCGCGATGTCGGATGAGATTGGCATCCGACTAGATTACTCTGCGCCTCAGCGTCGCCGCTTCATCGACTTGGCTTCGAGCTTCATCAAGCGTTTGTCGTGTGATTCCAGGGTCGCGTCGACTTCGCGGAAACGCGAGTTGACGGACGTCGCCCCCGCTTGCTGTCCCTCAGCGATGAGCGCGATGTCTTGCTTCAGTTTTTCGGCCACGACATCGAAATGACGTCGAGTTCGTTCGCCCTCTTCGCGCACATCGTCCTTTGTGGCAAACGCCTTGGCATCCTCTTTCGTGACGAGAATCAGCTCGATGCGCGACGTCCGCTCATCGATATTCTTGATCTGCGTTTCGAGTTCATTTCCGTCTACCACGTGGCCACTCCGCCTGGCGCTACTGGGGTTTACGATCCCACACGTTTTGAGCGCTTCTTGGATGAGCTGAGCACACGACGTGCCATATCGGACTGATCCTTGGAGCCGAGCACATAGTCGACGAGACATTCATCAAGCGCCGTTATCGCCAACTGACGACACCGTTCAAGATTTGTGTCAGTGACCTTGATACGGAAGGATCCCCTGAATTCTGCGACCCACGCTCCCTCCACGCTCTTCGCGTAGTCGAGGCGCTCCTGAAATGCTGCATAAGTCTTCCAGAGCATGGATTCGTCTCCCTCCTCGAGCGGACGACGACGATCGCATCGTCGTCGAACTGAGTCAACGGGAAAATGCGATTGCCGTGGTTTCTAAGTGTGAGCGTCAGTCTTGCATCCGATGCTTCCAGTCCGTGACGCCGACGCTACCTGCGTGCGCGGTGCGCGCGTGACACGAATTGGCGCACCCAGATGTCGTTATTCTTCACGGCCCGTTGTCGTGCGGCGGCAGCCGCCGTCATTGCGCTTTCACTGATGTGGCCGTCCGACGCCACCGCGGATCGGAAGCTGCCCGACATCGTCCTTCGCGCCAGCCGGTACGTCGACGACTTCGTTCAGCGCTTCTCGAACGTCGTCGCCGAAGAGCGGGATGTGCAGGAGCGCAGCTATCCATATCAACGGCGTGAGCTGCGGTCGGACTTTCTGCTGGTGTCGCCGCCGGGCACGATCGGCCGCTATCAGTTTCGCGACGTCCTCGAAGTTGACGGCGCCGCCGTCGGCGATCGTAAGGATCGGTTGAGGCGGTTGTTTCTCGACGCGCCGGCCGACGCGTTGCAGCGCGCGAGAGACGTCGCCCACGAAAGCGAGCGGTACAACCTCGCTTACATCGGCACGCTCGATCAGCCGCTGCTCGCGATCGGTTTTCTTCAGTCACGCTACGTCAACCGCTTTCGCTATGTCGTCGGCAGCCTGGAGAAGAGTGGTAGTGCGGACGTCCGCTATGTCGGCTTCGAAGAGACCTCGCGTCCGACGATCATCCGAAGCGACGCCGCACAGGGCGACTTCCCTGCGCGCGGCTACTTTCTGATCGACGAAGTCAGCGGGCGCGTTGTCAGAAGCGAGATCGCGCTCGGGCAGGGCGTTTCGCCGCCCGCTATCGTGACCACGTTCCGTTTCGACGACGATCTCCAGCTGAACGTGCCGTCCGAAATGCGGGATCCGCTTGGCGTCGCGACGTACGGCCGGTTCCGGCGGTTTTCCGTCGAGACCGAAGAGCACCTGCGCCCACGCGACTGATCTCTGCCGGCGTCCCGTCGGCATTTCTTCTTGTCCCGATCGTTTCTGCAGACGTTCCCCACGTTGTTTGCGTGCAAAACGCTGATGCGTTGCACAACGCCGAGCCGAGCCGCGAGTACCATTTCTCGATGCGCGAGTACCATTTCTCGATGAACGAGGAGATCGTCACATGAACGTCCACGAGATCCGCAGGTATCGGATGCTGAAGCGCGTGCGTGACTTCGGAGCGAGATATCGGCACGTGTTCGCGCCGATCGCGCGTGCACAACAGATGTTCGCGGCCGTCGAAGAAGCGATATCGGCTGTCGACGCGCATGCGACGTCTCAGGCGTCTAGCCGGCTCGATGCCCGTGAACATACCGTCGCGAAAGCCATCGCTCGCGAGGCGCTCCTCGAGGGGCTTGCCGCGTTGCGCCGCACGGTTCGGGCGTGTGCGCCTGGCGACAAAAGCCTTCACAGCCGATTTCAGCTGCCGCGTGGAGTGCCGGATCGGATGCTCGCTGCCTGCGCCCGCGCCCTTGTAGAGGCCGCGGCGCCGCTCGAAGACGAACTCGTCGCTCACGCGATGCCGGCGGCCTGGATGAAGGAATTGAAGGCCGCCATCGACAGCTTCGAACAGGCGATGCACGACCGCCACATGGCGACAGGGGCCCATGTGGGTGCACGTGTCGGCATCGAGACCGCCGTCGCCAAAGGGTTTGCGGCCGTCCAGCGCCTCGACGCGATTGTCGCGAATCAAATGCACGATTCGCCGGAACCCCTCTGCGCCTGGAAGAGAGCGCGTCGGGTCGAACGATCACCCCGGCCCCGCTCAGTCGGTCGGCGGCTCGTGGCGGCGCTCGCCGTACCACAGCGACAGCCGTTCGCGGCTGCGCAGCAAGGCGGGTCCGTAGCGGACGAATCCGGTCAAAAGCCGCACGAGATCCCAGGCGGAATGCGTCCGCATTTTGCGGCCTGACGTCAGCACGCGCTCGCGCAAGATGACGAAGCGGCCGACGCGCTGCAGCGCCCGGCTCAAGGCGATTTCCTCGGCGACGAACAACTGCTCGTCGAAGCCGCCGACTGTGTCGAATGCCGTGCGTCGGCAGAATACGTAGCAGCCTGCCGCCCAGCGCATCACACGCATGCACTCGATGAGGGCGAACAGCGCGACAGGTCCCCACCAGGGCTGCGGTCCTTCGACGTGGACGGTGGCGCCGCCGCCTACCGCACCGCGGTCGAGTGCGGCGAGGCTTGCGCGTACGACAGCCGGCGAAACGATGGTGTCGGCATCGACGAAGATCAGCACGTCGCCCGACGAGGCGCGGGCGCCGGTGTTGCGCACGCGCGCGATCTGACGGTGCTCGCAGTCCACGACGCGAGCGCCGTGCGCCAGGGCGATGGCGGCCGTCGCATCAGTGGAGGCATCGTTGGCGACGACGATCTCGTAGGGAAGCGCGACGCCCCGCGCGGCAGCGTGAATGGCGTCGAGCGTGGCGCCAATCAGTGGTTCTTCATTGTGGGCGGGAACGACGAACGAGACGTGAATCTGGTGATTTGGTGATTGGATGATTTGGTGAGCTCGATTGATCAATCGATCACCAGATCAGATCACCAAACCACCAGATCGCCGAATCGTCAAATCAGGACGTGACGCGAGTGCTTTGTGACGCCACGCACTGCCAGCGGCCGTCGCGCAGGACGAAAACGTCCATGTAGCGGAACGTCAGCGTCAGCGACTGGCCTTTGCTGGGTCCGGTCAGCTTCTGCGTGAAGAGCACGACGGCCGTGTCGCCGTAGACGTGCACGACGAACTCGTCGAGGACCGACGAGTCGATTTGCTGGTTGAACTCCTTCGCGTTCTGCAGTTCCTTCGCGCGGTCGGCGCGCTGACCCTCGGCGTACGTCGCGACGAACTCAGGGGCGAGCACGCTCTCGATGAACTTCACATCCTGGTGATGGAAGGCGAAGTCCCAATCGCGCTCGAGTTTGATGAGGATCTCCTGATCCGACTGCGCGCGCCGCGCCTGCTGTGCCGACACCGCGGGCGCAGCAAGTAAGAGCGCCGCGAAAAGGACAAAATTGAAATGGCGCACGCTCATACCGCCGGAGTATACCGTAGCGGCCGAATCCGCTATCATTCCCCCGTCATCACCTATGGCTAAAGAGTATCTCGGCAATCTGGAACTGATGGTGCTGCTCTCGCTGATGCGCGTCGGCGACAACGCGTACGGCGTGCCGATCTCGCAGGAAATCGAACTGCGGACCGGCCGCGACGTGGCGCTTGGCAGCGTCTACGCTGCGCTCGATCGCCTCGAGCGGAAGGGGTTCGTCACCTCGATGCTCGGCGATCCGACGCCCGAGCGCGGCGGCCGCGCGAAGCGGTATTTTCAAATCACGTCGAAAGGCGTTCGTGAAGTGCGCGATGCGCAGCGCATGCTCACGAACATGTGGAAGAACCTCTCCGTGCTGCAAGGAGAACCCGCATGACAACCGCACAACCGCCTGTCGTCGCGACCTGGTTGCTGGAGTGCTTCTGTCCGGACCCTGGACTGGCCGGAGATCTAATCGAAGAGTACGCGCGGCGTCAGTCAGTGCTGTGGTACTGGAAACAGGCGTTCATGGCGGTCGGCGCCTACTCGACCTCGCAGATCAGGGAGCACAAGTGGCTCGCCATCCGCGCGATCGCGATCGGATATGTGATCTGGTACATCTTCAACGCGACGCTGCTCAGAGGCTTTGTCCGCCCGTGGATGTCGCCGGACACGACCATCGAGCAGGCGGCGTATCTCGTGCTCGGTTTCTCGCTCTGGGTTGCGAACGGCTGGACGATCGCGAAACTGCACCGGCCGTACTCGACGGCCATGGTGTTCGCGTATGTGCTGTGGTCGATGGTGGCGTCCGTTCCCCCGGTGTACTCACTCGCCGTCGACACGTTTTCGGGATCGGCCGACCGCGCGTCGCTCGCGTTGGAGATCGTCAAGCGGATGGTGACCCTCCTCTCGCTCATGTCGGGAGGCGCCCTTGCCGCGTATCGCGATCATCTCAAGCAAACCCGTATAGCCGGGCAGGGTTGGCCACGAGAATCGCCTCGAGCCTTCGCGGCGCGCTGACCGCCATCAGGAAGTCCGCGACCATCCGGCCGTAGTCGATCGGCCGGAACGGATCGGCCGTGTCTCCTGCGGCGCTATCCGCGTGCGCTGGCGTGTGCGGCCAGTCGCTTCCCCAGAGAAGCCGTTCCGGTGCGGTCTCTGTGAACGCCTTCAACCACGCTGACGGCGGGGTGGTGGAGAGCGGATCCGAGGCCGGCCTTTCCATCGCGCGGTACGGTCCTGACAGCTTCATCCACACGTGCGGCAGACGCATCAGATCGACCAGCACGCGGCCATCGTCGCTCTGGGGGGTGTCGCTGCCGGGCAGTCCGTAGTGATCGATGACGACGGGGACGCGTGAAGCGGCGAGTGCCGGCGCTGCTTCCGCTAGGACGCGCAGCGGCGCGATCACCTCGACGTGCCACCCCTCCGGCGCGATATCGGCCAGCGCTTCGAAACTGGCTTGTAGACCGTTCGACTTCGCTTGGGGTAACCCTGCGCTGGTCGAAGGGTTAGGCCCGCCGCCCTTGTAATCGCTATACAAATTGATCCGCAGTCCGCGCACGCCACGCGAATGCATGTCGTCGAGCTCTCTCGGTGTGATGACCCACGGATCGACGACGACCACGCCCCGGCCATTGCCGTCGAGCGCGTCCAGCGTGTCGACCAGACACGAGTTGTCGGCGCCGTGCACGCTGGCCTGCACGATGACGAAGCGCGTGATGCCGAGCGGGTTCGCGTGTGCCTGCAGCGTTGCGAGAGGCGCGACGCCGGCGGTGTAGGCGCGTGAGTCCCGCTGCGGATAACGATCGCGTGGGCCGAACACATGCACGTGGCAGTCGCACGCGCTCATGAAGGGCTGGTGCTGGATTTGGTGATGTGGCGAATCAGCGATGTGGTGAAGTCGCGGGTGCCCAGCGTGCCGCCGAGATCGACGGTGCGCGTTTCGGATTTCGCCAGGAGGATCTCCACGCCCTCGTTGACGACGCGCGCCGCAGTGGCCAGGTCGTTGCGGCCGTGACGACGGGCGAGCCACTCGAGGAGCATGGCCGCCGACAGAATCAGCGAGACGGGATTCGCCTTGTCAGTGCCCGCAATTTGCGGCGCCGATCCATGCTGGGCCTGCGCCATGCAATGGACGTCGCCGGCATTGATCGACGCACCGAGGCCGAGGCCGCCGGACAGTTCGGAGGCTTCATCCGACAGGATGTCGCCGAACATGTTGGTGGCGACGACGACGTCGTAGCGCGCGGGATTGCGAATGAGCAGCGCCGTCATCGAGTCGACGAGCTGCTCGTCGTACGCGACGTCTTGGTTTGCGTCGGCAATCCGTCGCGCTTCCCTCAGGAACAGACCGTCGGACTTCCGCAGCACGTTCTGTTTGTGCACGGCGGTGACGTGTTTCCGGCGCGTCCGTGCGAGATCGAACGCCGCCTGGACGACCCTCGCCGATCCCTTCGCCGTGATTTTTCTGATGGCGAGCGCGACGTCAGGCGTCGGCATGAACTCGCCGTCGCCGTCGAACATGTTGCGGTCGGCGTAGAAGCCTTCGGTATTCTCGCGGACGATGACCAGGTCCATCGGCGTGCGGCTGTAGTGCGGCAATCCGTCGCGCGATCGGCTCGGACGGATGTTCGCGTAGAGATCGAGCGCGATGCGGATGGCCGCGGAGGGGTTGACGCCGCCTTCGCTGACTGGCGGGTAGGTCGCGTGCGAGACCGGACCGAGAATGACGCCGTCCGCGGCGCGGCAGGCGGCGAGCACCGAGTCGGTCAGCGTCGTCCCGTGTTGCTCGAGGCTCCGAAGTCCGATGTCGCGCGTCTCGAACGTCACCCCCAGCGACAACGGCCTGTTGACCGCGTTCAAGACGTCGATGGTGGCGGCCGTGATTTCCGGGCCGATGCCATCACCGGGGAGGACGACGAGGTTCACGAACACGGATTCTATCGAATCATGACGGCGGGACTGGCTGGACAGGCGGGATGGTGAATTCAGCTACGTACACTTTCTATCCTGCCC
>Ga0126381_100008514_pt1 | contig 11476 bp, 9 predicted proteins | sample PanSoiMetPlot_28_FD_96465 | JGI IMG/M metagenome (GOLD analysis project Ga0126381, IMG submission 96465) | Tropical forest soil microbial communities from Panama - MetaG Plot_28 | ecosystem: Environmental > Terrestrial > Soil > Tropical forest > Bulk soil | place: Panama | collected 2016-02-17 | reverse complement strand
CTTGTTGGCCATCGACGGCAAGAGCGCCGAACCTGCGGAAAATCCAATGTCGGCAGACCGGGTACGATGGGAGCACATTCAGCGCATCTACGAATTGTGCGGCCGCAATGTCTCGGAGACGGCCCGCCGGCTGAATATGCACCGCCGGACGTTGCAACGCATCTTGGCCAAGCGCGCACCGCGTTGATCCGCGGCGCTCGGCTGCGGCTCGCGCACGCGCCGCAGCCGCCGATGAGGTCTCCACAAAACCAGGTCATAGAGTCGGACCTTCGAGCCCGCCGGGGCCAAAGAGGTCGGCGCTGCTTTCGCCTGCGGGGGCTGTGGGGTCGAGGAGCGCCTGCAACCGGTGGGCTGCTGCCCGGGCGAACCGCAGGGTCATCGCGCGGCGGGTTGCGGCAGGAATGCGATGTTCGGGGGCCTCGCGCACGAGTTGGCCGCCGAACCGGTCGGCGACGATCAGTCCAGCCGTCTGCGGGAAGATGGTCAGTGGCACTGCGGGCCCGGTGGCGAAGAACAGCCGGTCGCAATGCAGGTGATAGTCGCGCCACTTGTTGTCAGCCTGGAAGTCCGCGATCGAGGACTTGACCTCCACGATCCACAGCTCGCCGGTCCGGCCGAGCGCGACAATGTCGGCGCGTCGTCCCGATGGCAGACCGAGCTCGCAAAGCGTGGTGCACCCCAGAGCCTGAAGCAGGCGCGTGGTCCCGCGCGCCACCGCCGCGGTGGTTGCCGATCGTGCCGACGCGACCGGCAGCGAGGGCTCGGGCACATGGCTCATCGCCAACCCCTTGTCCCGCCAGGCGCGGGCGTTCAGGCGGCAGCGGTCGCCGTCCTAACCCGCTCTGGAAAGGCCGCCGCCAGGGCCTCCCGGTTCGGCGCAATCAGCCCGCGTTCGGTAATGAGCGCCGTCACCAGCCGGCCCGGGGTCACGTCGAAAGCATAGTTGGCGACCGCGGTTCCATCAGGAACGATCGTCACGGTTTCGATCCGCCCCTCGGCGGTGCGCCCGGTCACGGTTGCAACCTCATCTCCGGGGCGTTGTTCGATCGGAATGCCCGCAAGTCCGTCGCTGACACCAAAGTCGATGGTCGGAGAGGGGAGGGCAACGTAGAAGGGGACGTCGTTGTCGCGTGCGGCGAGCGCCTTGAGGTAGGTTCCAATCTTGTTGCAGACATCGCCGTTGGCAGCCACGCGATCGGTACCGACAATCACCAAGTCGACCAAACCGTGCTGCATGAGATGGCCGCCCGTGTTGTCGGGAATGACGGTGTGCGGCACCCCTTGCTGGCCGAGTTCGAAGGCCGTCAATGACGCCCCTTGATTGCGTGGGCGTGTCTCGTCGACCCAGATGTGAACCGCGATGCCGCTGTCATGCGCGTGATAGATCGGTGCCAGGGCGGTGCCGCGGTCGACGGTTGCGAGCCATCCGGCATTGCAATGCGTCAGCACGTTCACGGGCTTGCCGACCGGTTTGTGCAGCGCGATTGATTCGATCAGCGTCTGCCCGTGGCGGCCGAGGGCCTCGTTGATGGCGACATCCTCATCACAGATCGCCGCCGCGCGCGCGTAGGCCGCCTGCGCCCGCCTGGATTCATCAACGCCGCGGACCGCCACCATAACTTCATCGAGTGCCCATCTCAGATTGACCGCGGTCGGCCGCGCGGCTAACAGCGTCGCATAGATCCGACGCAGACCCGCATCCGAGGGATCCGCCTGGAGCCCAAGCGCGAACCCATAGGCGGCGGTCGCCCCGATCAGCGGTGCGCCGCGCACCTGCATGGTGTGGATCGCCCGGGCGGCTTCATCCAAGGTCTTGAGCTGCACCACCTCGAACGCGTGCGGCAGAACCCGTTGATCGATGATGCCCACCGTTCGACCGTCGGCTTCGAGCCAGATGGTGCGCATCATTTGCCCGTTGATTCTCATCGATTCACTCTCTCATGCCTGTTGCAAACCTAAAGCCGTTGTGTCGGCCGGCGGCGCTCTCGCGCTCACATAAACGCCTGGATACCGGTCTGGGCACGACCCAAGATCAGGGCGTGGATGTCATGCGTCCCCTCATAGGTGTTGACGGTCTCCAGATTCATGAGCACGCGCATGACGTGAAATTCCTCGGCGATGCCGTTGGCGCCATGCATGTCGCGGGCGGCGCGGGCAATCTCGAGCGCCTTGCCGCAATTGTTGCGCTTGAGCAGCGAGATCGCCGCAGGCGCGGCGCGCGACTCGTCCATCAGGCGGCCGAGGCGAAGGGTCGCGTGAAGCCCCAGCGTGATCTCGGTCTGCATGTCGGCAAGCTTCTTTTGAATCAGCTGATTGGCCGCGAGCGGCCGGCCGAACTGCTTGCGGTCGAGCACGTATCGCCGCGCCTGATGCCAGCAGAAAGCCGCCGCCCCGAGCGCGCCCCAGGCGATACCATACCGCGCCCGGTTGAGGCACCCGAATGGACCGGCGAGCCCGCTCGCGTCCGGCAGCAGATTCTCCTCTGGGACGAACACATCGCTCAGGACGATTTCGCCCGTGGTGGAGGCGCGCAGCGACAGCTTTCCTTCGATCTTAGGGGTCGAGAACCCGGTGGCGCCGCGCTCGACGATGAAGCCGCGAATGACCTCGTCGAGCTTCGCCCAGACCACCGCGAGATCGGCAATCGGCGCATTGGTAATCCACATTTTGGCGCCGTTAAGTCGGTATCCACCCGCCACCCTCTCGGCGCGGGTGACCATCGATCCCGGATCGGAGCCGTGATCGGGTTCGGTCAGCCCGAAACAACCGACGATCTCCCCACTTGCAAGCTTGGGCAGGTAGATCTGCCGCTGCGCCTCGGTGCCGTAGGCGAGGATCGGGTGCATGACCAATGACGACTGCACCGACATGGCCGATCGATAGCCCGAATCCACCCGTTCGATTTCCTGCGCAATCAGGCCATAGGCCACATATCCCAGTCCGGCACCCCCATATTTAACCGGCACGGTCGCCCCGATGAGCCCGAGGCCACCCATCTCAGTGATGATGTCACGGTCAAAGCGTTCCTCCCGGAAGGCGGAGACCACCCGCGGAACGAGCTTGTCCTGCGCATAGCGGCGCGCGGTGTCGCGCACCATGCGTTCCTCTTCGGTGAGCTCGTTTTCCAGATCGAGGGGATCTTCCCAATTGAACGCGACCCCATCACTGACGACCGCCGGTCGCCCGGCCGGCCCGGCCGCACGCTGCGTCATTCGCTCTCTCCCTGTTGCGACCCTCGGGACATCAACCCTCGCGACTGAGCAGCGGCGCCGCGGTCGGGGTTCCTGGTGCGCGATCATAGCGCCCGCTGAGCACGGCGAAAGGGCGCTGGGGTGCGGCCGTTGATCTAGGCAGCGGATCGTGCCAGTTTGGCAGGCCATCGGTCCGATGGATGAGCGGTCAAACCGTGCCACGCGCCCGTAGCTCAGCTGGATAGAGCGTTGCCCTCCGAAGGCAAAGGTCGGATGTTCGAATCATCTCGGGCGCGCCAATAAATCAAAGACTTAGTGGTGAAATCGGTTGACCCCCGAAAACGCGTGCCGACGGCGATCCCGACTTCGAAGTGCTAACCAACCATGCGGGCGGCTTGGCCTTGTCAGTACGGGTTCGTGATCGCGAGACTCGGCGCCGGCTAGACGCTTTTCATCACGAACTTCGTCTTGCCGCGGCCGCCCTCTCCAACTGCCCAACCCCTCATGTACACGCGCAGCTTCCAGCCCCAGGGGGGTCGTCTCGGACCTCGGCTCTAGGTTATGAATTATTTGATTGGTCGAGCTATGCCCGTGCCCGGCGCGCGTGTACGCGCTGAAAGTTATCTTCGCTGCTGCGATGCAAGTGATCGGGCGCTCAAGGTCGCCGACGATCCTCGGTCTGGCCGACCAGTTCTGGTCTAATGTTAGATAGTCGCGGCCCCGAATGGCGCCTTCTCGCGCACAACGACGCGACCATGTCAGCCCCTCACGTTCAAAGTAACTTCAGACCAAATACTTTTCTGCTTTAATCCGTCTCGCGCTTGAACCAAGGTCCCCGATGTTTCTCCAGCCTCGACGATCAGGGTGGGCGCGATCGTGTTATTTCGCTCTGGAAATAACAGACGGTTGCCCAACTCGCTTTGAGCTTCATATCGCTCGACCGGCGCTCGACCAATGAGCCGGTAGCCCCGAGCAATCTGATCCTGACGCTGCATCAGCCTTTGGATAAACCCATCCCAAAGGCGTCCCAATCATCGCGAGGGTCCGCATAGCTCCCGGGATTGTGGGCACCCAGGTTGCGCGCTGATCGAGCCTGTCCGGGAGTGACGAGAGGGAACGCAGCGGCCCGCAGCAACCAGCAAGCTTGCCTCAACGCACGGCCGCGCGGGTGGGCGCGATCCCATTTTCATGGGAAACGTCTTACACCTTCAGGTGTAAAGTATTTTGTATGTCTGCGTTGCAATTCAGCAACACTTTGTTGCGAAGCAATAATTTCCGCGTGCAGTGCGGCAAGCTACTAGAAGGCATGCACTAAAATCCAGTCTTCCCCAAGGTTATCGTGGTGATTTTGCCGCCCTCGACCCCCGGTTGAGGTTCAACATCCCGTCGACCGTCGTCCCAAAGTGGGGCAGCCTTGCTTGTAGTGACGTTGGGGGATGGGCATCATGAAAACTGTCATTCACGCGGCCCTTGCGGCCGCGGGCATTCTTGCGCAATGCGCTGCGGCACAAGCCGACAAGCTGGATCTGGTCCTGCAACGATTGGACGCGCTCGAGCAAAGCAATGCCAAGCTCGTCAAAGAGAACGCAGCGCTTCGCGAGCGGCTCAATCGGGTGGAGTCCACAAAGGGGGGTGTTGCAACAGATTCCAAGGTCTCCAAGACCAACGCGGTCGGGCAAAGCGTGCACGGGCAGTCGCAAGTAGACGCGTCTCAAGCCGCGGGCAGAGCGGCATGGACGGAAATCGACGCCAACGGCCACGGCTTCCTTGAGCACAAGGTTGGCGCCCCGCTCACCTTCTATACGCCCGGTGGTGAGATTACGGGCTACGGCAACCTCGACGCCTCGATCGACATTACATCCAAGAATGTCTCGACCTTGACCTTGAACGGCAGCACCCCTCCGGTCGGAAATTTCGGATGGATGCCCGCTATTTCAACGAATATTTCCTACCTGGGTGTTCGCGGTTTCCAGCGGATCAGCGACTTTCCCTTCAACTTTGTCTACCAGTTCGAAGTCGGAATGGATATTTCGGCGACGCCGGGCCTGAGAGAGACAAACAGCAACTTGAGCAACACCGTGAATGGTGCGTTGTTCAATCGAAACACCTTCATTGGGTTTTCCTCGCCGATCTTGGGCGCCTTCAAGGTCGGCAAGACGGACGCGCCTTACAAGAACTCGACGGCGGCTTTTAATCCGTTCGCGGGCGAGCTTGGCGATTACGCGGTCGTGATGGGCAATACCGGCGGGGACAATCGCGTCGAGTTTGGCACCCGGCTCGACCATGCGGTCTGGTACGAATCACCGAGCTGGGGCGGTTTCCAGCTCAACGTCTTATACGCGCCCGGCCAGAATCGCTCCGCCGACAGCAGCGACCTCGCCGCGGGCGAATCCGATTGTGCCGGCGGCAATACCCCTCAAAGCGGCGGCGATCTGCCGATTGCGTGCAATGACGGTGGATTCAGCGATGCTGTGAGCGCCAATCTTAGTTACACGAATGGCCCGTTCTACGCGACCGCGGCCTATGAACGTCACGAGAAGGTCAATCGACAGAGTGACATCACGGCCATATTTGGGACTGCTGTGCTGAGCGGATTGCCTCAAAGCCTCTTCGACGAGGACGTCGCGGCTGAAGATGCCTTCAAGGTCGGCGCTTTGTACCACTTCCCGACCCACACGACGGTTGGCGCGATCTTCGAGAGCATGCATCGCTATCTTCCAGCCGACCTCGAATTCCAGAATGAGCGGACCCGGAACGGCACCTGGGTGTTTGTGAGCCAAGACCTAACGCCGACCGACAGCGTGCATCTCGGCTGGGCTCATGCGTTCCAAACGCCTGGTGATCCCGGGCAGCACAATGACAGTACTCTTACCACCGTCGACGGTGGCACCTTCGCGCCCAATAACAACCAGGCGGACATGGTCACAGCCGCGTATAAAAAAATGTTCAGCCCGAACTTGACTTGGTACGTCGATGTGGCGGCGACATTCAACGGACCGAGCGCCCATTATGATCTCGGCGCGGGTGGACGGTCAGTGACCACCGATTGCCACGACGCCTTTGGGGCGGACGGCGGCTTTGCTTCCACGCCCCATTGCTACACCGGCACGACACTCGTGGGGGCGTCCACCGGCGTTCAATGGAGGTTCTAAGAGCGGGTCTGGGGCCTCGGGAACGAATTCGCACTAAAAGACGGACGTCCAGCTCAGAACGCCAGGATCCGTCGGCGGCGCCGACGGATCCACGTCATTGGCCAAAGGTTTCAAAGTCGCTCAGTAACGCGAATTGGGATCACACGCATAATGGTATGCGTGAGGCGTCCAGGCGAAACAGTTTCCATTGTACCCATAGGCATACCAGGGGGGGTTCCAGCCATTGCGGCGATGTCGCCAATCGAAAGCGCCGTTCATGACAAATCCATCCTGGACAGCGGCGTTTCCAGCGACGACCGTGCGGCCGCGGACGTCATGATGATGATGATGTCCGTGAGACCCACCGTCGGCGGCAGCAGCCGAAATCGAGAGAGCGCCGAGGACGACTGTGACGGCCGCGGCAATCCTAAACTTATCCATGACCTACTCCCCCTTCAAAAAATCCTAACTGCATCTTGCAACTCATAGATACAACGTGTCCGTCGGCTAAAGAGTTCATTTTGCAATAGCCGAACGCCTGCGACATTCGGCGCCGACAGGCCCTCAATCCGATCACGACCTTGGCCAACAAGCGCTTCTCAACGCAAGCGTTTTCACCCAAATGGCCCGCGGACGTTCTAAGCAAGTGATAGAGCCGGGGATCCCCACACCGCATAAACCGGGCGCTGGCTAAGGCTCGGGACCTGCCGCTAAGAAACTAAGCCGGGCCGGGGGCGCGGTGTCCTCCAAGTCCCAATCGCTCGAGGAGTGGCTCGCGCGTTGGCGACGATCAGCGCTCAACGCCAGTCCATGAGTTGCAATGCTACGCCCGGGATGGGCTTTCGGAAAAACTCAATGTTCTGCCACTCCGAGGGGGCCGCCGCGGCTGGCGAGACAGCGTGGGGGCAGCGGCTCTCTACGAAAGCCCGAGCGGTTGCGAAAGCGGTGGTGCCCTGAGCGCGCGGATCGTGGCACGAGAGATTTTGGGCGCTGCTGGCGTCACGTTTGCGCCCTTTGCGGCGCAGCCCGTCGTTGCCAAACCGGACTACGCCAAATGGATGCTTGATGATCCGCGCGTCAATTTGGCGATCTCGACTCGTGGCCGGCAGCCGGGACTTGATCATCTCGGCACCCAAGTCGAGGACAGCAACGAACTGCAGGAGGTCTACGGCCGATTGCGCACGGCGGGCCGCAATATCATTGAACAGGGGCAAACAACTTGCTGCTATGCCCAGTCAGAAAAGTCGTGGATCGACGATCCGACCGGCATCGCCTGCCGAGGTTTTCTTCACCACGGTTGAGATCACTCATTACGGCGACGGCAGCCGCGAGCGTGACGCCCGCGTCGCGCACGAAAGGCTGGGTTCCGGCCGACGAAGCGTTTCATCGTCCGCAACCCAAATAGCGTCCTGCTGTACAACGTAGTGGGCACGGGCTGGCCGTTGCCGCGACCGCCCCTGCCGCCGTGGTGGCCCTTCGTGGCCGCCCAGATCACCGCGCGGTCATCAGCGTGGCTGACTGAACTTTGGGCGAGAGAACTACGGTAGAAGTCGAAAACCGCGTTTGCGGGCGTTGAACACGAACCTTGACGGCTCTGCGCGGACCTCTGACCCAGACGCCCCCGATCGAGCCGCTCGAAGCGACACAACGCAGATCGCGATGATTGACCGGACGATCATCGGGCGCCGTCCGTTGTTCGGGTGAGGCGCGGGCGGACATGGCGCTGGCCCAGGCGGACATGCTCGCCCGCAACCAATTGAAATTAAATTTATTTTCGGTGCTGGCATACCAGGAGCCCGGGGCCGCCCCTTTGCCGCGCGACCTCCCCCGCAGCTTCGACACGGTGGCCGTCTGCCTCTCGGGCGGTCAGGAAAGCCGCTGATGGTAGGCGCCCAGATCCCGCCTGGCGACCCGATGACATCGCTTGATCCGTCGCAACGGGGCGCGGACCTTTGCGGCTCGAACCCGTCCGGGAGACCGTCGAGATGCGACGCATTAATCCGAACGGCCCTAAGACCCCACCCGGTTCTTTTCGCGAAGCGGCGAGCGAGCCTGGTTGTCATCCAGCGGGTGGGAGGCGGTGAAGCCCTCGACAGCGTCCCTGATGGCCCACAAGGCGAGCTTGCGCCTTCAATGTGCACGACCATGGTCGCGCGTCGCAGCCGGATCCGTTCGGTCGCGGTTGCGCTACAAACAATCGTAGGGCATTCGATCGCGCGCACGACCCATCCAGCGCACACGCGCCGACGATCGACAATAGAGCCAGGCGTGCCACCTTAGCGCCCCGCGCCTGCGCCGGTCGGCATATTCCCGGCACCGCCAGCGTTCCCGCGCGCAGACGCCACACAGCCGCTGCGCGGGATCCCCTTTCAGGGTCGCTCTGCTGCGTCCCAAGGGGAAATCTCGATCGAACCTATTTTTGCGATGCCAGCAGCCTTGCTTTGTCTGAGGCAATGCGCGCCAACGTCGCACCGGTCGAGGCGGCTGCAATCAGAGCGGCGGCTTTGGAGGATAAATCTGTCATCTCTGCGGTCGGTACCTTGGTGGCCTTGCCGCCGCCTCGTCCGCCGGTTGCGCGAGCCTGGCAACGTCGGGCCAACTCAACGCGATCTACGGACTCCACCAACATCCGCCGGATTCTGTAGTACCCCAGCAACTCCTTGATAAAGGCATCGCCCTCGGAGGCTTCGACGAGTGAAACCCATTTATCCACGACCGCAACCAATTCTCGCTGAAACGCCAGCGCATTTTCAGATCGCTCGGCTGACACGTTAAGCATGACCTCTCCTCTCTGGCACCAAGCTAACCTTACGACAAATTGAGCCGTGCCGAAAAGCGCTTATTCGTTGTGCGCGCGGTGTCTCTTCTTGTTGGTCCGCATCCTGTTGAATGGCACGCCACGAGGCGGTCGATCCTCACCGGCCCAACGCCCTCATGGTGGCGCCTCGGCTGCAATTCGACGCCCCGGCAAGGTCGATTTCTCGGGATCGCTCAGGCATCAAGCGGCTCGGGCAGTTTGCTCAAGAGAACCTCAAGGTGGCTCAAGCGCCGCCGGTTCGGCACTCTGATCTGCGCGACAAGGGATCCCATCCTGTCGCGAGGGCGCGGTGTCCATCCTCATTAACGCTGGCGTAGCAAGCGCCAACGCGATCATCCCCCGCTCCTGCGGCGCAACGCGCGTCGACAAGGAATGTAGGCAAGCACCGACGGAGCCGCCGCCGCGCGGAAACGCTCGGGCGTTGCCGACATGCCGGCATCATGGGTCCGTCGCGCCGATAAAGCGCGAAAAGTGAGCTTGGGTGTGCGCGCGACGGACGCGTTAATGTTCGAAGGCGGGCGGTGCGCAAAAGCCTCCGAATTCGCGCTCGGCCAGTGCCGCAAAGGCGATCGTCGTGCGATCCTCCAGATAGGGTCCGACGATCTGCATGCCGATAGGCAGCCCTTCTTCGCTGCGGCCAATGGGCATGGCCGTCGCCGGCAATCCCGCAAGCGTGGCGACGCTCGACCACAGCGCCTGATCGGCATAAGCGATTTCCTTGCCGTCGATCGATATCCGCCGCGTGTTGATGTCGCTGTGGTCATGTAAAAACGCCGGCGTTGGCATGACCGGACACAGCAGCACGTCCCAGTCGCGGAAGAACTGTCGCCATTGATGGGCGATACTGATGCGGATGCGATCCGTCTTAATCCAATCGGCGTGACTCATGACGCTGCCGCGGAGTCGCGCGGCTGATGGACTCATATCGTCGGGGGACAGTGTGGCGGCAGCGGCTTGCAGACGATTGTACTGGTCACGGGGCAGGTCGGCGCCGAGAAATGCCATCAGCAACTGCCCATAGATGCGGCTCGTCAAGTCGAGATCCGGCAACAGTGGGCTCGTCCGTCCCATCTTGCATCCAAGTTTTCCCAGCCGGTCGGCTATGGTGCCGAGCGCCGAGCAGACAACACCCGCTGTGGGCAAGAGGGGATGATGATCAAGAACGAACACCCGAAAGTTCTTGAGATCGACGTGGCGCGGCGGCGGCATGACAAGGTTGTAGCCCACGGCCTCAGCCTCATCGGGTCCTGCCACGACATGCAGCGCGAGCTCAAGATCGCCGGCCGTTCGCGCCATGGGACCCACCACTGCGAGATCGACAGGGACCTCGACGGAGAGCGAGGGCGTGCCCGGAGGCGCCACACCTCGCGATGGCACGAGACCATGTGTCGGCTTGTGCGCAAAGATACCGCAGAAGTGGGCCGGCGCTCGCAACGAACCGGCAAGATCCGAGCCGAATTCAAGCGACACATATCCGGCCGCAAGGGCCGCGGCGGCGCCTCCCGAAGAGCCACCAGGCGTGCGGCCGAGATCCCAGGGATTGTTGGTCGCGCCATAAATACGATTGTAGGTCTGCCAATCAGCAAGCAGCACCGGCACATTGGTCTTGCCCAGCACGATGGCACCGGCGGCCTTGAGCCGCGCGACCGCGACGGCGTCCTCGTTCACCAACAGCCGCTCGGTGCGGGGGACGCCCCAGGTGGTCGGCAGGCCCGCAACGTTATTGCACTCCTTGACGGTCATCGGCACGCCCAGGAGCGGGCGGCGTTCGCCGCGCCCCAATGCCTGGTCGGCTTCGCGCGCAGCCGCACGGGCCCGTTCAAAGTCGCGCACCACGACAGCATTGAGCGTTGGGTCGTGAGCCTCGATGCGCATAATCGAACGATCGAGCAGTTCGACCGCCGATACCTGCCGAGCGTGAAGCAGAGCAATAAGCTCCGTCGTGGTCTGATATGCCATGGTGGCTCCTTCGTACTTCAGGGCTGTGATGGGTCGTCGGGGTGCCAGTTGCGGCAGCCCGGTGACCGCTACGATGATGACGCGTTGGTTGACTGTTGCTCGCGAACGAGCCCTGCGGCTTATGGCTTCGCACCCGCGGGGCGCAGGCGCGGCGTCAGGTCTTGTCGCGCGGCGCGGCCTTGATGGGGATCCAAATCTCGAGGCCGCCCATTCCGGTGCGCGGATCGAATTCCTTGCCGTAGCGCTCGAAATCTGGCGCGTCGGCGACCTCAAGATCTGATTCTGGCAACCACTTGTTCCAGATCGTCATAATCGTGCGGCGGATCGTCGAGACATGATCGCTGTGGGAAAACACCGCATAGGTTTGGGCGGGAACG
>Ga0126381_100008513_pt1 | contig 11477 bp, 10 predicted proteins | sample PanSoiMetPlot_28_FD_96465 | JGI IMG/M metagenome (GOLD analysis project Ga0126381, IMG submission 96465) | Tropical forest soil microbial communities from Panama - MetaG Plot_28 | ecosystem: Environmental > Terrestrial > Soil > Tropical forest > Bulk soil | place: Panama | collected 2016-02-17 | reverse complement strand
GCGTGAAAGCGGCCGTGCTGATCGGCGGCGGAAAAACGTTTATTGCGGGCGCCGATATCAAAGAATTCGAGAAGATGACCTCCGGAAAAACCGAGCGCGTCGGTCTGCTTCCGCTGCTTCTCAAGATTGAAAATTCGACGAAACCTGTGGTGGTGGCGATTCACGGCACGGCGTTTGGTGGCGGGCTCGAGGTTGCGATGGCCGGGCATTATCGCGTCGCATCGCCCGATGCTCAAGTGGGGCAGCCGGAAGTGAAGCTGGGCATCATTCCGGGGGCCGCAGGCACGCAACGTTTGCCTCGGCTTGCGGGGGTCGAGAAGGCTGTCGAAATCTGCGTGGAAGGCAAGCCGGTAAAGGCGTCGGACGCGCTGAAATATGGGATTGTTGACCGGTTGATCGAAGGCGATCTGCTTGCGGGGGCGATTGCTTTTGCGCGCGAGATTGCGGGGAAGCCTGCTCCCAAGACACGCGAGAGGAACGAGAGGCTCGGAACGCCGGAACAAAACGCAGCCATTTTCACCTCAGCGCGTGAAACTGCGCGGGCGAAACAGCATGGTTTGATAGCGCCATTGGCCGCAATTGAAGCTGTGGAAGCTTCCACGAAATTGCCGTTCGAGCAGGGTTGCGAGAAAGAGCGGGAGCTTTTCGTTAAATGCCTCTTCTCGGGCCAGTCCAAGGCGCTGATTCATGTTTTTTTTGGCGAGCGCGAAGTAGCAAAAATTCCGGACATTCCGAAAGACACCCCGCTGATTCCGGTAAATAAAGCAGCGGTGGTGGGAGCCGGCACAATGGGCGGCGGCATCGCGATGGTGTTTGCGAATGCCGGCATTCCAGTGCTGTTGAAGGAAGCCGACCAGCCTGCGCTCGATCGCGGGATAGCGAATATTCAAAAGAACTACGCAAGCTCTGTGAAGCGCGGCCGTTTCACGCAGCAATTCGTGGACGAATGCCTGAAGCGAATTCAACCGACACTTAGTTTCGACGGTTTTTCGGACGCGGACATGGTGATCGAAGCCGTCTTCGAGGGGATGACGCTGAAGAAAGAAGTTTTCGCGGAACTTGATCGCGTTTGCAAGCCTGGAGCAATTCTTGCCAGCAATACTTCGACACTGAACATAGACGAAATCGCATCGGCCACATCGCGCCCGGCTTCGGTGATTGGCACGCACTTTTTCAGCCCCGCGAATGTGATGCGCTTGCTTGAAATTGTTCGCGGGAAAGCGACGAGTAAAGAAGTGATCGCCACCTGCATGCAGCTTTCAAAGAAGCTTGGCAAAATTGGCGTGCTCGTGGGTAATTGCAGGGGTTTTGTGGGGAACCGCATGTTCAGCCCCTACCGCCGCGAAGCGCAATTTCTGGTCGAGGAAGGCGCAAGCGTTGAGGCTGTTGACAAAGCGCTGGTGGACTACGGCATGGCAATGGGTCCTCTTTCCACGGGCGATCTCGCAGGACTCGATGTGGGCTGGCGCATACGCAAGGAATATCGCCATCTCGAAAAGCCGGGGATTCGCCAGCCGATTGCCGAAGATCAGTTGTGCGAGATGGGACGCTACGGCCAGAAAACGGGGGCGGGCTGGTACAAATATGACGAGAATCGCCGCGCTGCGCCCGATCCGGAAGTTGCCGAGTTGATCCGCAAATGGACAACCGAGGCCAAAATTCCGCAGCGCCAAATTTCCGCCGATGAAATCGTTGATCGCTGCATCTACGCTTTGGTGAACGAAGGCGCGCGCATCCTGGAAGAAGGATTTGCGCTTCGGGCCGTCGATATCGACATTATTTATCTGAATGGCTACGGATTTCCCGCGTATCGAGGTGGTCCGATGTGGTACGCGGACACGGTGGGGCTTAAAAGCGTTTACGATCGCGTCCTCGAATTTCAGAAGCAGCACGGTGAAATTTGGCAGCCTGCGCCTTTGCTGCGAGAACTGGCGGAGCAAGGCAAGAAGTTCGCGGACTTCACCAGAGTACAGGGCGTGGCGGCATCGAAGCCTTGAGGAGCGCGCGTTGCCGGATTTTGAGGATCGTGCAACGGCAGTCCGCCTCGGCGAAGAGCTGAATCTCGAGGCGCTCGATGCCTGCCTGCGAGCACATTTCCCCGATGAATACGGGTCTCTCGACGTAAAACAGTTTCCCAGCGGGCATTCGAACCTCACGTACTCCGTGCGCCTGGGCAATCGAGAGTTTGTGCTCCGGCGACCTCCGTTTGGCAGCAAGGTAAAATCCGCGCACGACATGGGCCGTGAATTTCGTGTGCTTTCGAAACTTCACGCCATCTATCCCCCAGCGCCTGAAGTTCTTCTGTACTGTGAGGACAGCACCGTGCTCGGCGCACCGTTTTATTTGATGAAGCCGATTCACGGCGTCATCATTCGGCGGAATCCCCCCGAAGGTCTTAGCTTTACGGCGGAAATCGCCCGGCATTTGAGCGAGTCCTTCGTTGATAATCTCGCGCGACTCCACGGGCTGGATTATCAGAGCGTTGGCCTCGGCGACCTTGGCAAGCCGGAAGGCTATCTCGAGCGCCAGGTGCTGGGCTGGACAGAGCGGTACCACGGTTCGCGCACGCATGAGTTTCCGGAAGTGGAGCGCATCGTGAGCTGGATGCAGGCGCACATGCCTTCGACGAGCGCTGCCGCACTGGTCCACAACGACTACAAGTACGACAATCTGGTCTTAGATCCGCGCGACATCACAAAAATCATCGGGGTTCTTGATTGGGAGATGTGCACGATTGGCGATCCGCTCACCGATCTCGCTACAGCTCTCGCCTATTGGATTGACGCAGACGATCCCGAGCCGCTGCAGAAAATTCACTGGGGTCCAACGACGCGTCCAGGCACTATGACGCGCGCACAAATTGTCGAGCGCTATGCCGAAAAGGCCGGACGCCCGGTTTCGCACATGGATTTTTATGTGGTGTTCTCGCGCTTTAAGGTTGCGGTGATTGTCCAGCAAATTTACTACCGTTATCAGCAGGGTCTCACCAAAGACGAACGCTTCGCCGGAATGCCTGTGGTGGTCGAGGCGCTCCTGCGGGCTTCTCTGCATTGCGCTAAAACCGGTGCGCTCTAAAGTTTTTGCGGGAAACCCCGAACAGCGTTCCGTAAAGAAATGCTCGCCCTACAGGTAATGCCGCACTACCCACTCCGCGATGCACGCCGGTTTATCTGGTCCCTCGCACTCGACCGTCACCAAAAGTACAAGTTCGACTGCCTCACCGAGATCTTTGAAGTCGGAAAGGGCAAATCGCCCGCGTATTCGCGAACCTGCGCGGACGGCCGAAGGAAAGCGCACCCGGTTCAGTCCGTAATTGATGGCGCGCCGGCCCGATTGCTGAAATTCAATCGCATTCTGCATCAGCGAGCTGAGCAGCGACAGCGTCAGAAATCCGTGTGCGATTGTTGTGCCGTACGGGGATTCTTTCTCCGCGCGCTCCCGGTCGAGGTGAATCCATTGCCGGTCGCCGGTGGCCTCCGCAAAGTCAGCAATGCGCTCCTGGGTCACTGTGATCCAATCGCTCACCGCGATTTGCTGGCCAATGGAATCTCGCAATGACTCGATGGAAGCAAATTTGGCTTGAGGCACTGACTCTCCGTGAATGGCTCAGTTCCGCGCCGGCTTGCTCCATTTGCCGAGCTCGAAACGCGCGATCGACTCAGCGTGAACCTCATCCGGCCCGTCGGCCAGGCGCAACGTGCGAACGCCGGCCCATGCGGCTGCCAGAAAAGTGTCTTCTGAAACGCCGGCGCCGCCGTGAGCCTGAATGGCGCGGTCCAGCACTTTCAGCGCTACATTGGGCGCCACAATCTTGATCATCGCGATTTCCGCGCGCGCCGCTTTATTTCCCACCGTATCCATCGTGTGCGCGGCTTTCAAAGTCAGCAGCCGAGCCTGTTCGATCTCGATTCGCGATGCCGCTATATCCGCTCGAATCGTGCCTTGTTCCGCCAGCGGCTTTCCGAACGCAACGCGCGACTGGACGCGTTTGCACATGATTTCGAGCGCGCGTTCTGCCACACCGATGCAACGCATGCAGTGATGGATTCGGCCAGGTCCGAGACGGCCCTGTGCGATTTCAAATCCTCGCCCTTCGCCGAGCAGCATGTTACTCACCGGCACACGCACATTCTTGAACGTGACTTCGCCATGCCCATGCGGGGCATGATCGTAACCAAAAACATGCAGCAGGCGCTCGATTCTTACCCCCGGCGAATCCATCGGCACCAGGATCATTGATTGCTGCTTGTGCGTGGCGGCGGATGGATCGGTCTTGCCCATGAAAATGGCGATTTTGCAGCGAGGATCGCCGGCGCCCGACGTCCACCACTTTCTCCCATTGATGACGTACTCGTCTCCGTGTCGCATGATGCTCGACGCGATATTGGTCGCGTCGGACGACGCCACATCCGGCTCCGTCATCGCAAAGCACGAACGAATCTCGCCCCCCAGCAGCGGCTTCAGCCATTTCTTTTTCTGCTCGGGTGTGCCGTAGCGCGCAATCACTTCCATGTTGCCAGTATCCGGAGCGGAACAATTAAAAACTTCGGGCGCCCAGTGGCATCGCCCCATAATTTCGCACAGCGGCGCGTATTCGAGATTTGTCAGTCCGGCTCCACCGGCGTCGTCCGGCAAAAACAGATTCCACAAGCCTGCCGCGCGCGCTTTCGGCTTCAATTCCTCGATAATCTTTGCAGGATTCCACCGATTGCGCTCCTCCACCTCTTCGTCAAAGCGCTGCTCGTTGGGGTAAATGTGCTCATCCATGAAGCGCTGAAGGCGCTTCTGCAGTTCCTTCGTTTTCTCGCTGAATTCGAATGTCATCCGAATTGTTTAGCTTACCGGTCGGTGAAAGTAGGGGCACGCTTCTCGAGAAAATGGGCGACGCCCTCTTTAAAGTCCTCACATTGCAGGCTTGCCAGCATTTCACGCTCGGCGACATCGAACGCCTCTTCAAGGTTTTGAAACATGGCGTCGTAAACCTGCCGTTTCATGATACGCGTGGAGCGAGGGCTGGAATTTGCGGCCACATCGCGCGCGTACTCGTTGACCTTTGCGAGAAATACGTCCTGACGGAAAACCTGATTCACCAAACCGATGCGCAGAGCTTCAGCCGAATCCACCATCCGCGAGGAAAAGAGCAAATCGAGCGCATTTGCGTGGCCGACTAGGCGGGGCAAAATCCAGGCAAGGCCATATTCAGCGATCAGACCGCGGCGGGCAAAGGCGGTGCTGAACTTCGCGCCATCTGACGCGAACCGCAAATCGCAATAGAGCGCGATGACCAGCCCAAGGCCAACCACCGGACCATTGATCGCGGCGATGATTGGTTTCTCAACGGCCGGAAAGTAGGAATATTTTTTGCGAAAGTCAGCTCGGATTCTGTCAACCGGTCCCGCAGTCGAGCTGCTCGAAGCTTGTTTGCGAACTCGCTCGTCCACGCCGCTTGCGACGACGCTGCTCAGCAGCGACATATCCGCACCGGCACAAAATCCACGGCCCGCGCCCGTAAGAATGATCACACGCACATTCTCGTCGCGCTCGGCTTCTTCGATGGATGAGCGCACTTCTTGCTCGATAATCGCCGTCCAGGCATTCAGCTTATCCGGGCGATTCAGGGTGATGGTGGCGATGCGGCCGTCGACGTTGTAAAGCGTCTCCTGATTTGGCATGACGGCGGCGATTATATACAATGCGCTGCACGATAGTCACTGTCATCTGTGGGCGACTATCAGAACTCTTCCGCTGCTTTGCGCCGTATCGGCGGAATTCTCTCGAACCTCGGAGGACGCAGTGACGATTCTCAATCACAAATTCGAGCTTGCCGCCCGGCCGGTAGGCTTACCCAAGCGCAGCGACTGGAAATATGCAGAAGAATCCGCTCGAGACGTGCGCGACGGCGAACTGCTCGTCAAGCTTCTTTACATCTCGCTCGATCCGGCCATGCGAGGTTGGATCAACGAAGGCAAGTCTTATGTTCCGGCGGTGGGAATTGGCGAGGTGATGCGGGCGGGTGGATTGGGCCGAGTGGTCGAATCCAAGAATCCGGCGTTCGCAACGGGCGACTATGTGACGGGAATGCTGGGTGTTCAGGAATACGCGATTAGCGATGGGAAAGGTCTCAACAAGGTTGATCCAAAAATTGCTCCTTTGCCTGTTTACCTCGGCGGCCTCGGTATGACTGGCATGACAGCCTACTTCGGGTTGCTCGATGTCGGACAGCCGAAGGCTGGCGAAACCGTTGTGATTTCGGGGGCAGCCGGCGCCACCGGGATGATCGCGGGCCAGATTGCGAAGATCAAGGGTTGCCGCACAGTGGGTATCGCCGGCGGCCGGGCAAAGTGCGAATTCATCGTGAAGGAACTTGGGTTCGACGCCGCCATCGATTACAAAGCAGAAGACGTTCGCAAGGCATTGCAGCAGCACTGCCCAAAGGGCATCGACATCTATTTCGACAACGTGGGCGGCGAAATTCTCGATGCTGCGCTCTCGCAGATCGCGCGTGGGGCTCGCGTCGTGATCTGCGGTGCAATTTCGCAGTACAACAACACCACTCCCATCAAAGGGCCCTCAAACTATCTTGCACTCCTGATAAATCGCGCCACTATGAAGGGCTTTATCGTATTCGATTACGCAAGCCGCTACGGCGAAGCCGCGCGGGAAATGGCTGGCTGGTACGCGGCCGGAAAGCTCAAGACGCGCGAGGATATCGCTGAGGGCTTCGAGAACTTTCCAGAAGTGTTTCTGAAGCTTTTCAAAGGCGAAAACACCGGCAAGTTGATGCTTAAAGTGGCGGACGCATAGCAAGCTCGCATTGCGCAAAATTGCGCGCTCGCCAGACGGACGTCGAATCGGGAGGCTCAATGCCGTTCACGGAAAATGGCGGTGTGAAAATCTACTGGGAGGAAGAAGGGATTGGCGCGCCTGTCCTTCTGATTATGGGCCTCGGTTGGCCATCGTACATGTGGTATCGCACGAAGCCGCTTCTCAGCAAGCACTACCGCACGATCACCTTCGACAATCGAGGCGTCGGGCGAAGCGACGTACCTGCGGGCCCCTATCCAATCGCGAGGATGGCTTCTGATGCCGCCGCGGTGCTCGACGCCGCTGGAGTCAAAAACGCGCACGTCTACGGCGTGTCGATGGGCGGAATGATCGCGCAAGAGTTTGCATTGCAATATCCCAATCGCGTGAAATCGCTGATCCTGGGTTGTACAGCGGCGGGCGGGCCGGAAGCGAAGCGTGCCGAACCGGAAGTCCTCACAGTCCTCACGCGTCAGGGCATGACTCCCGAGGAGGCCGCGCGCGCCATCAATCCTTACATTTATCACACGGCAACGCCGCCGTCGCGACTCGAGGAAGACTTGAATATACGGCTGCAGTGGACTCCGACGTTCGAAGGCTACATGGCTCAGTTGCAAGGCATCATGATGTGGGAAGCTTACAGCCGCATTGCGCAGATCTCCGCTCCGACACTCGTTTTGCACGGTGAAACCGATCAGCTCGTGCCCCCCGAAAACGGAAAACTGATCGCGCAGCGCATCTCAGGATCAAAGTTTGTCATAATCCCCAATGCGAGCCACATTTACTCCACGGATCAGCCCGACGCTGCACACAAGCCTGTGCTTGAATTTCTCTCTGCGCAGAACACCCGTTCCGCCAGTGACGAAGCCTGAGATTCATCCCGCCGAAGCGCGCCCGCCCGAGCAGTGCACTGCGAAGATGAATTCAGTAGGGGCACTGCTTAGTCGTAATCATCGAGCACGTCAGTGACAATGCGATCACCAATTGCCACTCATACTCGCGCTACCTTTGCTTTCTTTGCTCCCGCGCCCGCAGATTCATGCTCGAGCAGTGCCTGCTTCCGCTCCAACCCCCAACGATAACCGGCAAGCTTGCCATCCCTCCGCACCACTCGATGGCACGGCACCACCACCGACACCGGGTTCGTAGCGCACGCTCGCGCAACCGCCCTAAACGCCTCCGGCTGCCCAATCGCTTGTGCCACCTGGCTATAGGTGCGCGTGGTTCCATACGGAATCCGCCGCAGCTCTTCCCACACGCGCCGTTGAAACGCAGTCGCTTGCACATCCGTCGGCAAGTCGAGATTTGGCCCGCGACCCCGCAAGTGTTCCAGAATCTTGCTCACCCATCCCTCAAGGCCATTGCGGTCGCGCCGTATTTCCGCTCGCGGATATTCCTTCTGCAACGCACTTTCCAGCCGCGCGTCGGATTCGCCAAGATACAGTGCGCTGATGCCCCGATCGGTTGCTCCCACTAGCAACCGTCCTAGCGGCGAGTCCACAATCGTATAATTCATCCGCATTCCAGTGCCGCCTTGCCGGTATGTGGCGGGCGTCATCCCCAGCTGCGAGGGCGCTCTTTCATAGAGCCGGCTGCTCGATCCAAAGCCTGCGTCATACAATGCCGTTGTCACGTCGTCTCCTTTTCTCAATTGAGATTTCAGCCGCCGCATTCGTTGCGCGTCGGCATACTGGCGCGGCGTAATTCCCATCACGCTTCGAAACGCGCGCTCCAGCTGATGCGAACTCATTTCGAGTGGTGCGCTCAACGCGGAAAGCGTCACCGGAGCGTCGTTCCCCTCGCGCACGCGCGAATCAATCTCCCGGCAGGCTTGTGCCACAGCCTTCGTCCGCGGATCGCGCAAATTAACCGTTCGCGGTTTGCAACGCTTGCATTCTCGAAAACCTTGTTGCTCGGCTGCTTCGGGTAACGGGAAAAATACAATCTGATTCGGGTTCGGTTTTCGCGATGGACAAGACGGACGGCAGTAAATCCCAGTAGATCGCACCCCATAAACGAAAACACCGTCAGCGCCTCGATCGCGTGACTGAATTGCGTCCCATCGCGCCGCCGCCGGCCTATATTGCTTCTCGGTTGCTGCTCGGAATTTGCTCGATATCATAGTTTTGGCCCGTGTGCCCAATGTATATTCCGAAATTAGCGCAGCTCAGACCCTGCTACTATCCGTTTCTTGCGCCCAAACCAACGCGGGCCTCGCGAGGGCTGTTGCTGCAATCTTTTGCTTGACCCGGAGTCATGCAATGTTACACGATACAGCACTTTCGGCCTGTACCGTGTTGACCCACCCTCGGGCTGCGAGCATATTTATCGAACCAACTTTGGGGTGTTTTTAGGCTTTCAATTCAGGACAGGGCTGAGGAGACGCTATGGGGGCTGCTCCGGAACGTAGTAATTTGGCGTTCGTTTCGCCGCTGCGTGAATCTGAAGTCCGCACTACCACAGTACCTGCTTTTTCTAGCAAACCTGGACCGCAACGCTTCGCTCGCATTCCCACTCACGCCATCGGTGTGGCTCGCGAGCGGCGGGGCAATCCGCGCGCCTATCTTTCCTTGCCGCTTCGTCTCACTCGCGTCGGCAACAAGATCGAGCCGATTCCGGTGGTCCTTGTAACGCGAAATATAAGTTCGAGCGGTGTCTATTTCCTCGCGCCATGCTTGCTCGAACCGGGCACCGCGATCGAACTCGAAGTAGCGCTCGTCGAACGCCCGTTTGGCCAGGGGACTGTCCAGATGTGTACCGCCGCGCATATCGTGCGCGCGGAAGAATCGGACATGCCAGGCTGGCACGGCTACGCGGCAAGTTTTGACGATTTTGCAATTCGTCGCGACGACGTCGTCCCGACTCGTTACCGCACAGCATAATCGCAAATCTCTGCTACGATTCTCTGGTGAAACGCAGGTGCTTTTCTGCTCGCGCCGTTCTATTTGACTGGGACGGCACGCTCGTCAATTCCTACGGCGCGGACTCGCGCGCCTACCTCGCCATGTTCAAAGCCCTGGGCGTCGCTTGGGGGCTTGACGATCTCGCTCGCCACTATTCTCCGAATTGGTACCGCGTCTACCGTGCCGCTCGCCTTCCGCGCACCAAATGGGACGAAGCCGACCGCATCTGGACTCTCGCCTACGAGCGGGAAAATCCGCGGTTGATGCCAGGGGCGCGACAACTCATCCGCACGCTCCAGCGAGAATTTGTCTTGGGTGTCGTCACCAGCGGCAATAGGCCGAGGGTACGCAAACAGCTTCGTGATTTCGCGCTTGCCGATTGTTTTTCCGCGTGCGTTTGCTGCGAAGACGCCCCGAAAAGAAAGCCCCACCCCGCTCCGTTGAAGCTGGCGCTCGATCAGATTGGTCTCGCCCCGGAAGAATGCGTCTATGTGGGAGACACTGCGGAGGATGTCGAAATGTCGCGCCGCGCAGGTGTACGCCCCATCGGCGTCCTCGGCCCGTTTCCCACTGCCGAGCGGGTTCGCGCGGCCCGTCCCGATGCCATCCTCAACTCGATTCGCGAGCTGCCGCGGTATTTGCACAGGATCAAAGACTCTGACGGCTAATCACCGCCGGCTGAGACTTATTCCGAGTCCACTCAACGGAGCCAACCTGCGACTTGGCCCTACGGCGAGAAAGGTTTTTGCGGATCCTGCGAGGTCCCGCCCTCAGGCCCTTCATTCGCATTCCCCGTTGTGGGCGGCGGTGCTCCCGGAGCACTCAGCTTGAAATCTGTATCACGAATCACCATACGGATGTGCAGCTCGCCCACTTTCTCGTTTTCCATGAAATCGTCCGAACGCGTGTATGTCGGCAGCCAGTATTTATCCTGAAAATTCTCCCGAAACGTTTCGAACATCGTAAACGGCAGCTTCGTTCCGTTCCCGGCAAGCTCGCTAATGAATTTCCCATAGCTTTTCACAATCGTCAGGTCCCGGTCATCCACCCACACCGCGCCTTCGAAAAATCGCCGCTTGCGGCTCAGTTGCTTGGGCCTCACCTGAAAGACATACGTATTCAGCTGGTCCAGCTTGTCCTGGCCCGCATACGTAAACGTGTAATTCGGAATTTCCTCGGTCGTCAAAATGAAAAGCGGAAGTTGCGCGATGATCCTCACGTCTTCCAGCGTGAAATCTGTCTGCTTCAAACTCGATTCAGCCTGCTTCTCCACGCGCAAAGTCCGCTCGCCGTCGGGCTTGGTATACACCACGCCGGTCATCACAAATTTCCCGCCAGGATCGGTCAGTTCCTCAATCCGAATCGTGCGCGCGAAGCTGTATTCGTCATACTCCTTCTTCATCACGTCTTCGTTCGCCGCGAATTTTCTGATGATTTCCGGCTCCGGAATCGGCGGCGGGCCTGGATGCGGTTGCGCTGGAATTCGTTTCACATCAAATTTCGGAGGCGGCGCCATCGGCCCAGGGTCCTGCGCGTGGGCGCAAGGCGGCACCCAAAACAACAAGCCCGCGAGCGTCACAATCAAGCCAAAACGTCTCATCGATCCTTCCATGCCGTTTTGATGCAGTTCAGGCTGCCCAAGTTCACTTCATTCCACCAGGTGATCTCTATTCTTTTCCGCTCGCCCGAATGTGAATCGTGTATTGCGCCGGATCAGCGTCCGGCGTCAGTTTCGGAAACGACAGCCGAAGCAGCGCCGAAAAATGTTTC
>Ga0126381_100008511_pt1 | contig 11478 bp, 15 predicted proteins | sample PanSoiMetPlot_28_FD_96465 | JGI IMG/M metagenome (GOLD analysis project Ga0126381, IMG submission 96465) | Tropical forest soil microbial communities from Panama - MetaG Plot_28 | ecosystem: Environmental > Terrestrial > Soil > Tropical forest > Bulk soil | place: Panama | collected 2016-02-17 | reverse complement strand
GAAGCAGCACACGAAGTAGCACCAGAGTTGAGATAGAGGTTGAAGATGGCTTGGGATGAATCGAAGGCGTGGCTCGTCGGCTCGCAGCATGGCGCGCTCTATCAGAGCCTCCTGGACGAGGCGGTGGAGACGCCGGCGCGCAACGCCAAGCGCAAGAAGATCGTGCACAGCGATGAGATGCCGTGGGAAATGTCCCGGCAGGGGCTCTTGAAGCACCTTCTCAACGCGCAGATGAACACCCGCATGGAGACGGTCGACGCCTATATGCAGGTGCTCCCGCCCGGCAGCCGTTCCGGCAAGCACCGGCATCTCGCCGAGGAATGCCTCTACGTGGTCGAGGGCCGTGGCTACGACCTGCACCAGGACTGCGACGTCGAGATCACCGACACCTACAATTGGAAGCCGCAGGCCGAGATCAAGCGCTACGAATGGGAAGCAGGCGACGTGATCTACATCCCGCCCTGCACCATCCACCAGCACTTCAACGCCGATCCGAAGCACCCAGCGCGGCTCATCTCCTGCATCAACCGCATCTACAAGAACTCCGGCCTCAACGACCTCGAGCAGATCGAGAACGCCCCGGAATACGACCCGAAAGTGGTGCTCACTGCCGAGCTGGTGAAGAATTATCTCAAGGCCAAGCAGCCCGCGTGAGGTCACCTGAAGCCCGGATGGTGCGAAGCGAAATCCGGGACTGCTGCTCTCGCATTGCGCTGCGGTTCATGCGGGCTACGAGCTTCTGAACAGCCGCCGGATCGCGTCCCAAACCACCTTCGCCATCAGCGAAAAGGCCGAGATCGGCTTAGCAGGTTGAGGCGGCGCCTCCGCAGCCGCGGGACTCTCACCCCCGATGCGCTGCCGCAAATTCGCGGCGAACTGATTCATGATCTGCGCTGCCGTCGCCTGTACGATTCCGACCCCGCGGCCGTACTGCGCCACTGCGCCGGAGAGCGCGAGGTCGGTGTGGACCAGGACCTTGGAGCCGCCCGGCGCGCCCTGCAAGCGGAAGGAGGCGGTGGCATTGGCGCCGCCGCGGCCCTTGGCGTCGCTGCCATGCGCCCTCACCCGCGCGGTGTGATTGACGTCGTCGAGCTCTTCGAACGCTACCGTGCCTGCGAAGACGAGCGCCACCGGGCCAAGCCGCACTGCGATCTTGCCCTTGTAGGTCTTGTCGTCGACAACCTCAGTGAGCTCTGCGCCCGGCATGCACGGCGCGATTCGGCGGATATCCATCAGCAGCGGCCAGGCCTGCGCCGGCGCAAGCGGCACCTCGAACGAATTGTCGAATTCCACCTTAAGTCCCCACCACTGCGCGACCGGAACAATGCGCTCCACATATCAACATCGGCGCGAGAGTGTCCACCGGCGCAGGGGCACCGCAAATGTCAACCAATGGTTACGCGCAAACGCCTTGAAACCAACACAAGAACGCTCTATATCGGGCGTGCGACCGCATTTGGTCCTGGCGTGCCGCGTGTACGGAATTCCCGTCAAGACGGCCTCACCGTAAGTACAGCTTGGTTGGTACGGCTTGTAAGAACGGCTTCTGGCTCGCCCCTCTCAATTTCCAAACCCGACAGCCCAGATCACGCGGGGTGTCCAGATATATGGCTGCTGCGGGACGCCGACCGGCGGTCTCGCCGCGCAACGACAGAAAGCGTGCCCATTTGACTTCATTCCATGACTTCGGCTTGGCGGATCCGATCACCCGTGCGCTCGCCGAAGAGAAATACGTCACCCCCACCCCCATCCAGGCCCAGACCATCCCAATCGTCCTGTCGCAGCGTGACGTGATCGGGATCGCGCGGACCGGCACCGGCAAGACCGCAGCCTTCGCGCTGCCGATCCTGCAGCACTTCTTCACGCACCCGAAGCGCGTGGAGCGCAAGGCGTGCCGCGCCCTGGTGCTGAGCCCAACCCGCGAGCTGTCGAGCCAGATCCTCGACAGCTTTCGTGCTTATGGGCGCCATCTGCGCGTGACCTCGGCGCTCGCCATCGGCGGCGTGCCGATGGGCCGCCAGATACGCGCCTTGCTGAACGGGGTCGACCTCCTGGTCGCCACCCCCGGACGCCTGCTCGACCTGGTGAGGAGCAACGCGCTGCGCCTCGGCGAGGTCGAGGTGCTGGTGCTCGATGAAGCCGACCGCATGCTCGACATGGGCTTCATCCACGACATCCGCGCCATCGTGGCGAAGCTGCCGCGGGCGCGGCAGACGCTGTTCTTCTCCGCCACCATGCCGCAGGAGATCGCCGAGCTCGCCCGTCAGATGCTGCACGATCCCGCCAAGGTCGCGGTGACGCCTCCGGCGACGACCGCCGAACTCATCACCCAGCGCATCATCCATGTGGACCGCGCCGCCAAGCCGAAAATCCTCGCCGACGTCCTCAAGGCCGAGGCGATCGACCGGGCGCTCGTCTTCACGCGCACCAAGCATGGCGCCGACAGAGTCGTGCGCGGCCTCGCCAAGGACGGCATTGCGGCGGCGGCGATCCATGGCAACAAGAGCCAGAACCAGCGCGAACGGGTGCTCGCGGCCTTCCGCAGCGGCAGCGTCCGCACGCTTGTCGCGACCGACATCGCGGCGCGCGGCATCGATGTCGACGGAATCAGCCACGTGGTCAACTACGATCTGCCGAACGTGCCGGAAACCTACGTGCACCGCATCGGCCGCACCGCCCGCGCCGGCGCCTCCGGCATCGCGATCTCGCTCTGCGACGCCGAGGAAACAGCCTACCTGCGCGACATCGAGAAGCTCATCCGCGTCGCGATCCCGGCCACGGTCCGCCGCACCGGCGGGCCGCGGAACACCGGACCCGAAGCGATGCGCCATCGCGGCAAGCCACATAACGGCAAGCCACATACCGGCAAGCCACATTACGGCAAACATAGTGGCAAGCCACATCGCGGCGAGCCGCATCGTAGTGAGCCACAGCGGCAGCAGAGCGCCGCCGCCCGGCCGCCGCAACGCGCGCAGGCGCAACGCCCGCATGCACAGCCACAACCGCAACGGCGTCCCGATGACCTCTCGGGCGTGGTATTTCTCAATCGTGCCGCCAAGACGCGCCCCGACGGGCGCCCCCATCGTTGAGCCAGAGGAGAGCCATCCATGGCCAAGGAAGAGCTGATCGAGTTCGAAGGTTTGGTCACCGAAATCCTGCCGGACGCGCGCTACCGGGTCCAGCTCGATTCCGGACACATGATCGTCGCCTATACGGCGGGCAAGATGAAGAAGAACCGCATCAAGACACTGGCGGGCGACCGCGTCACCGTCGAGATGTCGCCCTATGATCTGGAGAAGGGCCGCCTCATCTTTCGCCACAAAGACGAGCGCCCGAACGCTGCCACCGCGCGGCGCCCGCCCCCGCGCCAGCAGCAGTTCCGTAAGAGGTGAATGAAGATAGTGCGCAGTGATCAGGGAGTAGTGAGTAGCAATTCGCTATTCACCACTCAACATTTACGACCCACGCAAATCAAATCGCCCGCAGCTGATCCGCGGAGCTCTTGCCGGAGCGCTTGTCTTGCGTCATCTCGTAGGAGAGCTTCTGTCCTTCGTGCAGATTCGACATTCCGGCGCGCTCGACCGCGCTGATGTGAACGAACACATCCTTGCCGCCGTCATCGGGCTGAATGAAGCCATAGCCCTTTTGTGCGTTGAACCATTTGACCGTACCGGTAGCCATACCCAAGTCCTTTCGATGTCCTTTGACGAGTAGATAGTGGTGCGCGGGCGCCGACCGCGTTCGAAGTTTAGGTAGAGCTCGTCAGTCAAGCGCAGGACATTGATCCCAGGCATGGCCAAGTCGTTCGGCCGAAACGTCGATGCAGCTAGTAAACCACAAAGCCGCCGCGCAACAAGGCCCCACTTTCAGGATTTCCCGGGCCGAACGTCAAAATGTTGTCGAGCAATCTTGTCTCCAATGCCCGTCTGGCGGCGGGCCGCCGGCTCGATTTCGCCCCAAAATGTCGAGGAGCCTGCAAGGAGGATCGCTGCAGCGCTGGCACCGCGACCGGCGGCGGTGCTGGCCGCGGTCGGCCCGGCGGCGGCGCAGGATTTCTACAAGGGCAGCTGACCCATCGTGGCCGGATTCCCGCCGGGCGGCGGCTTCGACCTCAAGGCGCGCTTGCTCGCCCGCCACATCGGGCATCCCCTCCCTGGCAATCCCGACGTCATCGCGCAGAACATGCCGGGCGCAGCGAGCCTCAAGTCCGTGCTCTATTTCGATGCCGCGGCGCCGCGCGACGGCACCGTCATCGCGATCTTCAACTTCGGCCAGATCGGCGATTCCGGGATGATCCCGGCGAAGATGAAGGCCGAGTTCCGCAAATACAACTGGATCGGCAGCATCAGCCCGGACACCACGATCTGCTATGCTGGGCGCGCACTCGACAAGACCTTGGCCGAGCTGCAACGGCACGGTACCGTGCATATGAGCCTCACGCGGCTTGGCTCCTCGAGCGACATCAACCAGAATCCTCAAGGAGATTTTCAAGGTGAGCGTGCAGCGGGTCGCCGACTATCCGGGCAGCGCCGAGGAACGGCTCGCGATCGAGCGCGGCGAACTTGACGGCGATTGCGGCGGCTGGAGCAGCCTGCCGCAGGAGTGGACGGATCGCGGGCGAATGATGGCGCATCTTCGCTTCGCCTTCCTGCTCGCGCTGCTCGCCGCATCGCCTGCGGCAGCCGCCGACGACGATTTCGCCTTTGGTCGGCGCCTGTTCCTGGAAAAGGCCGAATGCTCGTTCTGCCACGGCTGGGCGGGCGACGGGTCGGGTCATCCGCAGTCGCCGGGGCGTGCCGCCAATCTGCGCAAGAGCAGGCTCGCGCGCGCGGACCTCATCATGGTGATCTCCTGCGGCATTCCGGGGACCGCGATGCCGCATTTCGATGAGCTCGCCTACACTGATCGGCGCTGCTACGGGATGACGGAAGACGAGCTCGGCGGGCGGACCCCCGCCCTGCCCCCGAGCACGACCTTGGCGAAGCGCGAGATCGAGGTGATTGCCGACTACCTTCTGGCGCGGATCATCGGCCGCAGCGACGTCACCCGACAGGAATGCCTGGCGACGCCCGGCGCCGGCGCCTGCGACGGCCTGCCGGCCGGGCCCTGAAGGGTTGTTTGATTTTGCCCGCGCGGTCTGCTGTATGATACCGGAAACCGCGGCCGCGCCGCGCCCCAAGAGGAGCCAGGGAATGGCCACGAGCCCCACCGTTTCTGACGAGTTCGCCAAGAAATTCGCCACGGAGAAGGAGACGCCCTACGTTCGCTGGGTGCGCAGCGAGGGCCTCGACATCATCAGCGCCCAATATGTACCCAACCTGCGCACGGTGGAGCTCAAACCCTGGCCGCGACGCGGCGGCAAGGGCGTCTACATCAACCACGACTGGTCGCGCTTCTCCAACGATTGCTATGTCTGCGAGATTCCGCCCGGCGGCAAGCTTAGCCGCCAGCGCCAGCTTTACGAGGAGATGATCCTCATCCTCGACGGCCGCGGCTCGACCAGCGTCTGGAACGACGCCGGAAAGAGCATCACCTTCGAATGGAAGGCGGGCGCCATGTTCGCGATCCCGCTCAACGCTTGGCACCAGCATTTCAACGGCTCCGGCCAGGACGCCGTGCGCTACGTAGCCGTGACCAACTCGCCCGCCATCATCAACATGTATGACGACATCAATTTCGTCTTCAACATGCCGGCCGACTTCCCCGATCGCTTTGCTGGCGAGGCCGACTATTTCACTGCCAAGTCGGAGCAGAGGGGTTTTCTGCTGATGACCAACTTCGTCGCCGATGCGGTCAACCTGCCGCTCATCAGCGCCAAGGAGCGCGGCGCCGGCGGCACCCACATCCGCTTCAACATGGCCAAGGGCTCGATGTCGAGCCACATCTCCCAATTCCCGGTCGGCACCTACAAGAAGGCGCATGCGCACGGGCCGAGCGCGCATGTGATCATCCTCTCGGGCGAGGGCTTTTCGCTGATGTGGCGCGAGGGCGAGGAGCCGACCCGCTACGACTGGCAGGTCGGCACGCTCGTCGTGCCGCCCAACAAATATTTCCACCAGCATTTCAACACCGGGCCGACGCCCGCGCGCTACCTTGCCTTCAAGCACGAGGTCGCGCTCATCCGCAATGCGCAAGGCGTGCCGACGGCCTGGATCAGCCGCCGCGTCGGCGGCGAGCAGATCGACTACGCGGACGAGAGCCCGCGCATCCGCGCCATGTTCGCCGACGCGCTCGCCAAGCATGGCATCGCGCCGCGCATGGAGGAGGTCTATCGGGCCGAGGACTTGCCGCCCAAAGCGGTGCCGAGCGAGGCCGCTGAGTAGTGGGAGCAGCACAGCATGAACCGCATCATCGATCCCCGCGAGCGCGAGCGCGCCCATGCGGACACGGGCTATGTGGATTTCTACGCCGAGGCCGTGAAGGCGTCGGCGCAGTTCCGCAAGGATTACGCGGGGCGACTCAATCTGGTGAAGGCGCATCAGATGCCGTTCGAGCGCTCGCCCGATGGGCTCATCAAGCACATCGTCAACGAGCGGATGGACACCAAGGAGTGCTGCCTCGACATCTACATGCAGTTCCTGCCGCCCGGAAAGGCCTCCGGCAAACACCGGCATCTCTCCGAGGAGGTCATCTACGTGATCGAGGGCAAGGGCTACGACCTGCACTGGGACGTGCGCTTCGACGTCAGCGACACGATGGAGTTCGAGTGGGAGAGCGAGCCCAAGCGCTACGACTGGGAGCAAGGCGATTTCGTCTACATACCACCCTACTGCATCCACAAGCACGTCAATGCCGATGCGGGTACGGACGCGCGCTTCATCGTCATCAACAGCCGGGTCATCAAGCCGATGGGCTTCGACTGGTTCGAGCAGCTGGAGAACGCGGAAGGGTATTGAACTCCCCGGGTCTGCACGCACCTGGCCCTCATCCTGAGGAGCCCGCGTAGCGGGCGTCTCGAAGGATGGCCGCGGGCGACGCCTGTGCCCGCGGCCATCCTTCGCGACGGTGCTTCGCGCCTCAGGGTGAGGACTGGAGGAGTGGAAAGCCATGTGCGGCGACGACGAAGATGCGGCCGAAATGGAGGAGCTCGTCTACGCGCGCTTCCTCACACACGCGCGCACGCTGCTGGAGCCGGCGAGCGTCGACGCAAAGGCGGGGCCTGCCTATGCGGAAAAGCTCTTCATCGACGCGTTGAGCCGCTGCGTGAAGGACGGCGCCGAGGGTGGCTATCAGCGCTTGGCGGTCCAACCGCTGGTCTTTGCCCGCCTTGCCGGCCTGCTCGCCGGCCATTTGGGGCTCGATCGCGACCCGCTGCGCAAGGTCATCGAGACGCTGATGCACGGATACGACGAGGCAAAGTCGCAGCTAGCCGAGCACGATCACGGCCATGATCACGAGCACGGCCACCGTCACTGAACTCATGTCGGCCAAGACCGATCCACCCACCAATCTCCCGGTCGGCGCACTGGTCGATGCAAGTCCGGCGCGCGAGCCGAAGGCGGTAATGCTCGAGGGGCGCTGCGGCCGCATCGAGAGGCTCGATCCTTCGCGCCACAGCGCCGGTCTCTGGTCCGCCCTCGAAGGCCACGACCATGTCTGGACCTACCTGCCCTATGGGCCATTCGCCGACGCCGGGGCTTTCGGGCTCTGGCTCAGGGCGCGCGCCAGCATCCCCGATCCGTTCTCCTATGTCGTCATCGACCGCGACGGAGGCGCCGTCGGCATCATCGCCCTGATGGCAATGCGCCCGGAAATGCGGGTGATCGAGGTCGGCAATGTGCTGCTGAGCCCCGAGTTGCAGCGCACACCACTGGCGACAGAGGCACAATATCTCCTCGCCAAATATGTGTTCGAGACGCTCGGCTACCGGCGCTACGAATGGAAATGCGATTCCTGCAACGCCGCCTCGCGCCGCGCGGCGCTGCGCTTCGGCTTCAATTTCGAGGCCGTGTTCTGCCAGCACATGATCGTCAAGGGCCGCAACCGCGACACCGCCTGGTACGCCATGCTCGACACCGAATGGCCCTCGCACAAGGCCGCCTTCGAGCGCTGGCTCTCGCCTGACAATTTCGATTCCGAGGGACACCAGAAGGCGAGGCTATCTGACGAGACGCGGCCGATCCGTAGCCCGGATTGAGCGCAGCGAAATCCGGGCTGCAGGCTATGCCGCGTCCGCCGCACCGGCGGGGTAGACCAGCGATCCATCCGGACGAGCTTTGGCCCCGGGCGTCATCCGCGCCGTCTCGATTCGTCCCTTGGCCATGATGTGGCGCACCGCCTCACCAGCCGCGACCAGATAGTCGGCGATGATGCGGCGATGACATTGCCACCAGACCGATTCCGCGCACATGACCGCGCAGCGCTGCGCGTGCCCGAGCGTACGCAGCTTCGCGAGGCCGGCGCGGAATTCTGCGCTCAGCGCGTAGTCGGCGTAGTTGTGAAAGCTCGCATTCTGCCAGAACGCATTGAGCTCCCGCGGCACGGTCTTGCTCTTCCCGCGCAGCCCGCCCAGGACCGCGATGTGCGCATAGCCGACGCCCCTCTCCGCCAGCGTCGCCGGCAACGTATCGCGATTGTATTGCGGGTTCGTGTGCGATCGCGGCACGGTTCGGACGTCGACCACCAGACGAACCTCCGCGGCACGCAGCAGATCGACGAACTCGGGGATCGGGCGGGTCGAATGTCCGATCGTGAAGAAGGGCTGCGCCACTGCCGAAATCCATCAGCGCCGAAGGAGACGCAAGGCCGCGCCCTTGTGCATGGCGACGTGGTCGGTCTTGTCGCTGGCGATCTCGAATTGCGGCACGTCCGCCGTAGCGTGGTGCAGGTAGCCGTTATATTCAATATTCTCGGTGTGCACCTTGACGATGCGACCGCTCACGCGCCCGGCTTCCGAGTTCCAGCTGACGTGATCGCCAACCTTAAATTGCCTGACCACCGTTTCCTCGCGCTACCGGGCGCTTTGAACATGTCAACGCCATACGGACGCGTGGGTTCCGAGCGGCCCATCCGGCTGGCGCTCCTACAAATCCCCCGGCGGCACGAAAGTGAGCTGCTTTTCGGTCGGGTTCTTGGAGGGGAACTCGGCGACCTTCTGGAACAGCATGTGCATGAACAGGAACAGCGGCTTCGCCTTCATGACCAGGAGGATGCATTCGTCGTCCTCCTCGTCGCTGAAGTGCTGGTGCACGCAGGCGTTCTCGACGATCATGGCGTCGCCCGCCTCCCAGTCGTAGCGGCGGCCGTCGTGCACATCGTGCCCCTTGCCCTTGAGCACGAAGAATACCGCGCTGTTCATGTGGCCGTGCTTGCTAGTGCGCCCGCCCGGCGCGTAGACCTCCATGTGGGTCTCGATCGATTGCGAGACCTTGACCGCCTGCGGGTTGATGATCTTCTTGCCGTAGCTGCCGGGCCCACCCTTCCACTTGAGGTCGCGCGTGCGATAGACGCGCGGCTGGCTGTAGAGCTCGTGCACCAGGTTGCCATAAGTGCCCTCGAGCGCGCGCACGAAGATGCGGTGCTTGGTCTTGCGCTCCCAGACCACGTCGGCGAACGGATTGTTGTGCCCGAGGCCGGGCTCGAGCGATGGCTTTATCGCTGCGTCGTCGTCGGTCATTTCGGAACCACCTTCAGCGAGTCGAGAAACCGCTTGGCTTCCGGCTGATCCTCGATCCCGGGCGGACCCGCCACCAGAGCCTGCACGAGCACGTTCGCCAGCAGGAAGTAACGCATCTTGATGACGATCCCCCGCGGACTATCGATGACGAGCTGGCGCGCTTCCAAATTGCTAATGGTGATCTTGTCCTCTTGCCGCAGCGTGCCCTTGACGTTCTGCACTGCGCCATTGCGGGCCCCGTCGAGGATCGGCGCGACCGGGTTTCCATTGATGAGCTGCGCCGGATATTCGTTGTGCATCGACATATAGGCGATCGCGCCCATGTCGACGGTCGCCATGTGCACTTTCACGGATCCGACCGCCGTGCTCGTGTCCTGGGAGGTGACCGTCCATTGGCCCGGCATCTCGACCGCGTAGCCGACCCCCTCGGGCCGGTATTCCGCCCAAGTCTGCGCGGCCGCCTGCTGGGCGATGCATGCGAGCCAAAGCGCAAGCGCAAAGCAAGCTGACCGAACCATTTGCCCTCTTCTGCTGTCGTGGCGCGGCGGATCAAGGGGCATGCCCTTCGATTTGTCAATGATGCCCCCTTCCGGAGCGGTTCGCTGGCACCGGTGCCGCGCCTCGACTAACATCGAATTCCTTCGCGCCGGCTGCTCGCCGGCAGGCCCCGAATCGTGCGGGCGTCTCTCGAACGTATAAGGGTGAGGCATGGCGGATATTGCGCAGGTCGAGCCTTCGACGGAGGCCGAGCCTGCATCCCTCGTGGCCGCCTCCATCGACCCAGCGACGCCGCTTTTTCGCGTCCGCCCTTTTCGCCTCCTTTTTATCACCCGCGTCGCCTCGACCACGGCCGTGCAGATGCTGGCGGTGGTCGTCGGCTGGCACGTCTATGAGCTCACCGACAGTGCCTTCCAGCTCGGCATGATCGGGCTGATCCAGGTGCTGCCGCCGCTCGTCCTGATGCTGACCGCCGGCCACATCGCGGACCGCTACAACCGGCGGCTGATCCTGCGCTGCTGCTATGTCGTGGCCTCCTGTTCGTCGGGGGGCCTGGTGCTCGTCGCCGCCCTGCCGCAGCCGAGCCTTGGCGCCATCTACGTGCTGATCCTGATCAATTCGAGCGCGCGGATCTTCGAGCAGCCGGTGATGCAGGCCCTGGTCCCGGTCATGGCGCCGCCGGCAATCCTCGGCCGCGCCATCGCGGCCCACGTCTCCGCCCGGCAGCTCTCGGTGCTGATCGGTCCTTCGCTCGGCGGGCTGCTCTACGTGTTCGGCGCGCCCTTCGACTACGGCGTCTGCGCGCTTCTGTTCCTGGCCGCCTTGGTTGCCAGCCTGCGGATGCCCGATCCGCCGCCGCCGGCCACACACGCCGAGGTGAGCACCGACGGCCTGCTCGCGGGCTTTCGCTTCATCGGCGGCTGCCAGGCGGTGCTCGGCGCCATGTTGCTTGATCTCGTGTCGACGCTGTTCGGCACCGTCAATGCGATATTGCCGATCTATGCGCGCGACATTCTCGATGTCGGCGCCTTCGGCGCTGGCGTGCTGCGCAGCGCTCCTGCGCTCGGCGGGCTCATCGCCGCCGCGGTCCTGACGCGCGCCCCGGTGCGGCGCGCCGGCGGGGCGTTCATGTTCGCGGGCTTTGCGCTCGTCGGCTTCGCCACCATCGTGTTCGGCCTCTCGACCAACCTTTCCCTCTCGATCGCGGCGCTGATGGTGATGGGTTGCGGCGACATGCTGAGCTCGGTCGTGCGCCAGACATTGATCATGGTGACCACCCCGGACGGCATGCGCGGGCGCGTCGCGGCCATCAACTCGCTGTTCTACGGCACCTCCGGCCAGCTCGGAGCATTCCGCGCCGGCAG
>Ga0126381_100008509_pt1 | contig 11481 bp, 7 predicted proteins | sample PanSoiMetPlot_28_FD_96465 | JGI IMG/M metagenome (GOLD analysis project Ga0126381, IMG submission 96465) | Tropical forest soil microbial communities from Panama - MetaG Plot_28 | ecosystem: Environmental > Terrestrial > Soil > Tropical forest > Bulk soil | place: Panama | collected 2016-02-17 | reverse complement strand
GCGCTGTGGGCGATCGCATAATCGTGGCGCATGACCTTGGCGAACCACAGCGCATTGTCGACGGGTTCTAGTTCACCCTCGATATAGATCTTCTTCAATTGATCAATGAGGACGACTGTGGATTCCACAATCGGACCGACATTTCGCGTCGACACTTTAACGACGAGCCGTTTGTCGGGGCCGTAGCCCAGCGCCTGCATGATCTGACGGGCTTCAGCGCGGTTCTTGTCAACCTCCGGACCATAACCAGGTAGGGTCTCAGCCATATTCTGCGGCATGCCCCATCGCCCTTCAGGCGGCGGCATCATTACGGCGCCGATGTCGCCCTGACCGTCCGCCAGGATGTCGATGAAGGCCTTGCGATCCAAACTGAGCGCCATAGCCCGCCTCAGATCGCGGTTGTCGAACGGGGGCCTCATTCGGTTTATCAGGAGGTCGCGGTAGATGTTCTGGGGCACCACCTCGCAAATCGCCTGGGGCATCTGGGCCTTTATATCTTTGAGCAACGGAACCTGCACCGAGTAAGGCTGGACCATGTCGATTTGCCCGCTGGCGAGCGCCAGAAGGCGGGTCGAAACGTTCTTGATGATCGGATATTCGATACCGTCGAGGTAAGGCCGGTCGGGCTTCCAGTATTGTTGGTTTCTCGTTACCCTGATGACCTCGTTGGGCTTGAATTCGACGAATTTGAAGGGACCGGTGCCGATCGGGTGGCTGCGCATGTCGCGCGGCGAAATGTGACAGGGATAGACCGGCGCCCAGCCGGAGGCCAATAGCGCGAGCAGCGCCGGTTGAGGCCGCTGCAGGTGGAAAGTGACCTCGTAATCGCCGCTGGTGGTGACTTCTTCGAGGTTGCGGTACCAGGGCTTTCGCGGGTTGAGGCGAAGCTTTTCGTTTCCCTTGCCGGTCAGGAGGTCCCAGGTACAGCGAACATCCTTTGCGGTGAAGGGCTTGCCGTCATGCCATTTGACGCCTTCGCGCAGATGAAATGTGAGCCCGGTCCTGTCCTCGTCCCATGACCAGTCGGTGGCGAGATCGGGACGGATCGACTGCAGGCTATTCTGCGCCAGGTACTGGTCGTACAGCACCAGGTTGTTGAAGACCCCCATCATCGGGCCTTCGGCCGTGTTCGAGGATTCCTCGTGGATAGACATGCTGGCCGGGCTGTCGAACTGGCCGATCTTGAGGATGCCCCCCTGCCTTTGCGCCAATGTCGGGTCAGCCGCGGCTAAAGCCGTCAAACAGGCCGCTGCTGCCACGAGCACACGAAGATCTCGCTTCATTTCGCCTGCCTCCCTATGTCAGCAGCCACTGCAGCCTCTGTCTGCGACGTTGACGGGCAGGGATGTCGAGCTCAGTCGTCGAGCCAGAAGTCTTCCATACGCCAGTTGTTGTAGATGCTGTTGACCCCGACAGTCACGCCTTTCAGGCGGGGCTGCCAGCACGTCGCGCCGGGGGCGTAGAAGATCATCGGCCGAGCATCATCCTCTGCCAGTTTTCGTTCGATCTCCCACACCAGCTTTTTGCGCTTTTGCTGGTCCGACTCGACGGATTGCCGGTCGAACAACTTGTCGATCTCTGGATTGCAGTACCCGTTGACATTCAGCTCCGCGCCACACGCGTAGTTCTCGTAGAAATTCTGGTCGGGATCATCGACCCCATTGCCGGTGAGGTTCATGCCCACCGTGTAGTCTTTGCGCATGATCTTGGGCAACCAATTAGTCGTGTCGATCACTTCGAGCTCGGCATCGATATAGACCTCCTTCAACTGGTCGATCAGGATCACCGCCGGATCCCGGAAGAAGGGAAGATCCCGCGCGGACAGTTTGATCCTGAGGCGATTGTTCGGCCCGTAGCCGAGCTTCTGCATCAGCTGGCGCGCTTCGACGCGGTTCTTCTGCACGTCCGGATCATAGCCGGGCAGCGTCTTCAGTAGATCCAGCGGCATACCCCAGATCCCCTCGGGCGGCGGCTGCATCGCCCCGCCAATGCTGCCGGTTCCTTCCGTAAGGATGTCGATGAACGCTGGCCGGTCGAGGCTGAGTGCCATCGCCCGCCGCAGATCGGCATTATCGAAAGGCGGCTTCTCGCGGTTGATCGCCAGGTTGCGGCTGACGTTTGTCGGCGCCAGCTCGCAGATCGCCTGCGGCGACTGACCCTTGATGTCTTTTACGACGGGAAGAGGCAATCCGAGTGTCATGTCGAACTTGCCGGAGTTGAATGCTAGTACTGCGGTCGACACATTTTTGATGATAGTATACTCGATGCCGTCGAGATATGGCCGGTCCTTCTTCCAGTAGTCTGGGTTTCTTGCGATGATGATTCGCTCGTTCGGCTTGAACTCGACGAATTTGAACGGGCCCGTGCCAATCGGATGGGTGCGCATCTCACGCGGCGCAACGTGGCAGGGGTAAACCGGCGAGAACCCGGAGGCGAGCAGCACGACGAATGCCGGCTGCGGCCGCTGCAGATGGAAGGTGACTTCGTAATCGCCGTTTGCGGTGACTTCTTTGAGATTGCGATACCAAGCCTTCCGCGGATTGAGACGAAGCTTCTCATTGGACTTGCCAGTGAGCAAATCCCAGGTGCATTTGACGTCGGCGGCCGTGAAGGGCCTGCCGTCGTGCCACGTGATGCCTTCGCGCAACGGGAAGGTCAGTTCTGTGCCGTCCTCGCTCCACGACCAGCCGGCGGCCAGATCCGGAACGACTGACTGCAAACTGTTCTGCTTCACGTCTTGTTTGAATATTACCAGATTGTTGAAGACGCCCATCATCGGTCGCTGGGCATAGACGGTTCCTTCTTCGTGGATCGACATGCTCGCGGGGCTGTCGAGACTATAGGCTTTCAGAGTCCCGCCCTGTTTTTGGGCGAGTGCAGCGTCGGCGACCGCGATAGCGGCAAACAGCGCTCCCGTTACCGCAAATGCACGAAGTCCTCGGCTCATTTCTTGTCGTCTCCCTGAATGGGCCACGGACCAATAGGCCCGTCATTTAATCTGCGCTGGCCCTGTTGTCTGGGCTCTCGCGCGACGTGCTTAACGGGTCCGGTATCGGCGGGGTCGGCATTGCCCCGCTGACACCAGGTGATCCACCTAAGTAGGCTCAGTTATCGAGCCAGAGATCCTCGAAGCGGAAGCCGTTGTAAATGCTATTGACCATCATCGTCATCCCCTTGACGTGCGGGTGCCGGCACGTCGCCTGTCGGGGGTAGAAGATGACCGGCCGGGCGCTGTCTTGCGCCAATCGCTTCTCGATTTCCCACACGAGATGCTTGCGCTTCTCTTTGTCAAATTCCGCCGACTGTTGATCGACCAGTTTGTCGACTTCGGGACTGCAATAGCCTGTGTAGTTGCGCTCTGCCGCGCAGACATAGTTCTCGTAGAATTGCTGGTCGGGATCATCGACGGCGCTCTCGCTGACATTGAGGCCGACAGTGAAATCCTTGCGCATGATCCTCGGATACCACTGGGTCGTGTCGATGGTTTCAAGCTGGCCGTCGATATAGATTTCCTTTAATTGGTCGATAAGGATCACCGCCGCATCGCGATAGCCCGGGACGTTGCGTGTCGACACCGTGACCGCGAGTCGTTTGTCGCGGCCGTAACCCAGGCTCTCCATAATCCTACGGGCTGCGGCGCGGTTCTTGGCGACATCGGGATCATAACCGGGAAGCGTCTTGAGCAACTCCAGCGGCATGCTCCAGATCCCTTCGGGCCCCGGCAACATCGTGCCGCCGATGTCTCCCTGGCCCTCGGAAATGATGTCGATAAAGGCTTTGCGGTCCAGGGTGAGAGACATCGCGCGCCGAAGATCGGCATTATCGAACGGCGGCTTCTCTCGGTTGATAATCAGCGTGCGGTTGACGTTTGTCGGCGCCACCTCACAGATCGCCTGTAGCGCTTGGCTCTTTATGTCCTTCACGATCGGGATTGATATGTTGTGAGGCGAGTAGAGATCCACCTTGCCGGCGACAAAGGCGAGGTTTCGTGTCGACGTGTCTTTGATGATCACCCAGTCGATACCGTCCAGATAAGGACGGCCCGGCTTCCAGTAATCGGGATTTTTCGCCACCCGGATGATCTCGTTTGGCTTGAATTCGACGAATTTGAACGGCCCAGTGCCGATCGGGCGGCTGCGCATGTCACGCGGTGACACGTGGCAAGGGTAGATCGGTGCCCAGCCCGAGGCGAGAAGCGCGAGCAAAGACGGCTGCGGCCGTTTGAGGTGAAGCGTGACTTCATAGTCGCCGTTCGCCGTTACCTCATCGATATTCGTGTACCAGGATTTGCGCGGATTGATGCGCAGTTTCTCGCTCGCTTTGCCGCTCAGCAGGTCCCAGGTGCATTTGACGTCGGCGGCAGTGAACGGCTTGCCGTCGTGCCATTTGACGCCCTGCCGCAGCGGGAAAGTCAGCTCGGTCCCTTCCTCGTTTATGGACCAGCTGGTCGCGAGATCAGGGACGATCGATTTCATGCTGTTCTGCGCGACGTGCTGGTCGTAGACGACGAGGTTGTTAAAGATGCCCATTGTCGGGCGCAGCGCCGCAGCTGTTGCTTCTTCGAGCGGTGACATGCTCGCGGGGCTGTCGAAATGCGAGATTTTGAGGACGCCGCCCGCCTTCTGTGCAGACGCCGCGTGGGTGACAAGCAATGCCAGCGACAGTAAACCGGTTTCTACGAGAGTCCGCAGAACGCGCTTCATTTCCGTTTTCCCTCCCGTTCAGTCATGCGGGCTTGGAGGGCCCATTGTTGCAACCTCGCCGGCCGGTTTTATTGGGCTCTCTTTTGCGAGACGGCAACATGCGGGACGCTAACACGTATCGTTGCTACTTATCCAGCCAGACGTCTTCCATCCGCCAGCCGTTGAACAGGCTGTTCACCATCATTGTCAGCCCCTTCACGTGGGGGTTCCAACGGGTCGCGCGGCGGTCGTAAAAAATGATCGGGCGAGCGCCGTCTTCGGCCAATTTTCGTTCGATCTGCCATACCAGCTGCTTGCGCTTTTCCGGGTTGGCTTCGCTAGATTGTCGCTCGATCAACTGGTCCGTCTCGACGCTGCAATAGCCGCTATAGTTCAGCTCGCCTCCGCAGCCATACAGCAGGTTGAGATTCTGATCGGGGTCGGGCCCGCTGCCGGCGCCGGTGAGGCCGACGATGAAGTCCCGGCGCATCAGTTGGGAAACCAGTTTGTCGTGTCGATCGTTTCGAGCTGACCGTCGATATAGACCTCCTTCAACTGATCGATCAGGAGCACTGCCGGATCGCGCAAATATGGAAGGTCGCGCACCGTCACCTTGATCTTGAGCCGGTTATCGGGTCCATAACCGAGCCTATGCAAGAGCTGGCGGGCGTCAGCGCGGTTTTGTCGAACGTCAGTTCCGTAGCCGGGCACGGTTTGCAGGATTTCGGGCGGCATGCCCCATAATCCAGCTGGCGGCGGCTGCATGACGCCGCCGATGTCACCCTCTCCTTCGGTCAGGATGTCGATAAAGCTCTGGCGGTCCAGGCTCAGCGCCATCGCTCGGCGCAGATCGGGGTTGTCGAAAGGCGGCACGTCCCGATTGACGATGAGGTTACGGTTGAGGCCGACCGGCCCCATCTCGCAGATCGCCTGTGGCATCTGGCTCTTCACGTCCCTGAGGAGCGGGACCGTTAAGCTATAGGGGAAGGTCAAGTCGAATTTGCCGGAAACCAGCGCCAGGACCGCCGTCGACAGGTTCTTGATGATCGTATATTCGATCCCGTCGAGCAGAGGCCGGTCCTTCTTCCAGTAATCGGGGTTCCGCGTCACCTTGACGAATTCGTTGGGCTTGAACGCGACGAATTTGAATGGGCCGGTGCCGACGGGGTGTTGACGCATGTCGCGCGGCGAAACGTGGCAGGGATAGATTGGGGAGAATCCAGAAGCCAACGAGGTGAGAAATGCGGGCTGCGGGCGCTTCAGACGAAAAGTAACTTCGTAATCCCCATTGGTCGTGACCTCTTCGAGGTTCCGGTACCACGACTTGCGAGGATTGACCCGGAAGGCCTCGCGCGACCTGCCGATGAGCAAATCCCAGGTGCATCTGACGTCCGCAGCCGTAAAGGGCCTGCCATCGTGCCAGAGAACGCCTTCGCGCAGTGGGAAGGTTATTTCCGTCCCGTCTTCGCTCCACGACCAGCTGGTGGCGAGATCCGGGACCACTGAGTCGAGGCTGTTTTGCTTCGCATGCTGGTCGAATATGACCAGATTATTGAAGACCCCCATCATCGGGCCCTCGGCGAACACGGTCGCTTCCTCGTGGATCGACATGCTCGCCGGGCTGTCGGGACTGTACATTTTGAGAATGCCGCCTGATTTCTCGGCGAGTGCCGCATCAGCGGCGGACAATCCCAACCCTAGCATACCTGCCGCTAAGAGCATGCGCAGATCTCGCTTCATTTCCGACCTCCCGTTCGGAGACGCGTGCTTGACGGAGCCCGACGCCGCGTCGTTGTAATCAGTTTATCGGTATCGCGTTCGAGAACGCGTCTGCACTATTTGTCGAGCCAGACGTCTTCCATGCGCCAGCCATTGTAGATGCTGTTCACCATGACCGTCAGCCCCTTCACGTAGGGTTGCCAGCACACGCCGCCGCGGTTGTAATAAATAATCGGCCGGGCGTCATCCTGCGCCAACCGCTTTTCGATTTGCCACGCCAGCTGTTTGCGTTTTCCCCGATCAGCCTCCATTGATTGCTGATCGACCAGCTTGTCTACCTGCGGATTGCAGTAGCCATTGTAGTTGCCTTCTGCACCGCAGGTGTAATTCTCATACAGACCCTGATCGGGATCGTCGACAGTGCTGCCAGTGAGGTTGAGCGCCACTGTGTAGTCCTTGCGCATCATCTTTGGGTACCACTGGGTCGTATCGACGGTTTCTAGTTCCGCATCGATAAAAACGTCCTTCAACTGGTCGATCAAGATAACAGCCGGGTCACGATAAGGAGGGATATCGCGGGTCGAGACCTTGATCTTGAGCCGGTGATCGGGTCCGTAACCGAGCTTCTCGAGAAGCTCGCGCGCTTCGGCACGGTTCTTCTTCACATCCATGCCATAGCCGGGAAGGGTTCGCAGGATATCTGCCGGCATTCCCCACAAGCCTCCCGGTGGCGGCTGTAGAACACCGCCGACATTCCCCTGGCCCTCGGTGAGGATGTCGATAAACGCCTTGCGGTCGAGGTTCAAAGCCATAGCCCGCCGCAGGTCGGGGTTATCGAATGGCGGCGAGTCACGATTGATGATCAGGTTGGTGTTGACGCTCCCCGGGTTTGACTCGCAGACCGCCTCCGGCATTTGATTTTGGATGTCCCGCATCAGGGGGATCGTCACACTACCCGCAAATGTCAGATCATATTTCCCGGCAATAAATGCCAATATCACGGTCGATCTATTTTTCAGGATCGTGTATTCGATGCGATCAAGATACGGATATCCCTGCTTCCAATAATCCGGGTTGCGTGTCAGCCAGATATGCTCGTTCGGTTTGAATTCGACGAATTTGAACGGGCCGGTGCCTATCGGATGCTGACGCATGTCGCGGGGTGACACGTGGCACGGGTAGACTGGCGACCACCCGGAAGCAAGCAGCTCCAGGAACCCCGGCTGTGGGCGCTTCAGGTGAAACGTGACTTCGTGGTCGCCGTTCACAGCGACCTCTTCGAGGTTGCGGTACCAAGACTTGCGCGGATTGATACGCAACTTCTCGCTCGACTTGCCCGCGAGCGTGTCCCAGGTGCACTTCACATCCTTTGCCGTGAACGGCTTGCCGTCATGCCATTTGACGCCTTCGCGCAACGGAAAGGTGAGTTCGGTCCCGTCCTCGCTCCACGACCAACTCGTAGCCAAATCGGGCACGATCGAGTCGGGGCTGTTCTGTTTCACATGCTGATCGAATAGAACGAGGTTGTTGAATACTGCCATCATCGGCCGCTCGGCGACGACAGTGGCTTCCTCATGGATGGACATGCTGGCGGGGCTGTCGACGATGTATTGTCGCAGAACACCGCCCTGTTTTTGGGCCGCTGCTGGGCTAGTGTCGAAGCTTACGGCGAGCAATCCCACCGCAACTGCGAACGCACATAATTTGTATTTCATTGCGTTCCTCCTAGGTGGGGCTGGTTCTAGTTGTCCAGCCAAACGTCCTCCATTCGCCAGCCGTTATAGATGCTGTTGACCATTGTGATCAGCCCTTTCACCTGGGGGTGCCAGCAGGTCGCCCCGCGGGTGTGAAAGATCACCGGCCGGGCGTCGTCTTGCTGCAGCGCCGTGTCGATGTCCCAGACGAGCTCTTTGCGCGTCTGCAGGTCGGTCTCGCGCGACTGCCTGTGGTAGAGCTCTTCCAGCGGGCGATTGCAGTATCCGGTAAAGTTGCGGTCGGAATCGCAAGCGTAGCTCTCATAGAGCTGCTGATCGGGATCGTCGACTACCGCAGTTCCGGTGTTTTCGAGCCCGATCATATAATCTCGCCGCGTTACCTTCGGGTTCCAATTGGCGGTCTCGACAATGTCGAGTTCACCCGCGATGTAGATTTCTTTCAGTTGGTCGATCAGCATAACAGCCGGGTCCCGGTAAAGCGGAATATTGCGCGCCGCCACTTTGACCGCGAGCGGCTTTTCGCGCCCGTAGCCGAGCTTCTGCATGATGGCGCGTGCTTCCAAGCGGTTTTTCGTTATGTCGGGATCGTAACCCGGCAACGCTTTCAGTCGCTCGGGCGGCATGCCCCACAACCCTTCCGGCGGCGGCAGCATCGCAGCGCCGATATCCCCCTCTCCGCCGCTCAGCACGTCGATAAAGGCGCGTCGGTCCAAACTCAGCGCCATTGCCCGACGCATCGCGGGATTGTCGAAAGGCGGCGTGTTGCGATTGACGATCAATGTGCTTGCGACGCCACGCGGGCGCAATTCGCAAATCGCTTGCGGATCCTGGCTTTCGATGTCCTTCAGTAACGGCACGGTCACCTCGTAAGGAAAGGTCATGTCGAGCTTTCCTGCGGGAAAGGCGAGGAGTGCCGTCGAACGGTTCGGAATGATCGTCCACTCGATACCGTCGAGATAGGGTCGGCCTGGCTTCCAATAATCCGGATTGCGGGTCAGCCGGATCGACTCGTTCGGCTTATAAGAAATGAATTTGAACGGCCCGGTGCCGATCGGGTGCTGGCGCATGTCCTGCGGCGGCACATGGCACGGATATACCGGGGAATAGCCGGAAGCGAGCAGCGCAATCAGCGCGGGCTGTGGTTGCTTCAGATGAAATGTCGCCTCGTAATCGCCGTCGGCGGTGACCCGATCGACGTTCCAATACCACGATTTTCGCGGGTTGATGCGGAATTTGACGACAGACTTACCGAGCAATAAGTCCCACGTGCACTGGACGTCCTTTGCGGTAAACGGCTGACCATCGTGCCAGCGCACACCTTCCCGCAGGCGAAGCGTCAGCTCGGTACCGTCCTCGTTCCACGACCAGTTGGTCGCGAGATCCGGCACGATTGACTGCAGTGTGTTTTGTGGCACGTGCTGGTCGAAGATGACGAGATTGTTAAAGACCGCCATCATTGGCGCGACGGTCGAGATCGTCACCTCCTCGAGTGTCGACATGCTTGCTGGGCTGTCACGATGCGCAACGTGGAGCACACCGCCCGTTTTTTGCGCCAGTGCAGGCACGCCCAAAAACAAAGCGATCAGCAGGCCACCCGCGGCGATGGTCGCGCGAAATGCTCGTCTCATTGGGCGGGCTATTTGTCGAGCCAGACGTCTTCCATGCGCCAGTTGTTGTAGATGCTGTTGGTCATCATAGTGAACCCTTTGACCCAAGGCTGCCAACAGCCTGCCCCCGCCGGGTAGAACAGCACCGGCCGGAACATGGCTTCCGCCAATTTGCGCTCGGCCTGCCAGACGAGGCCCTTGCGCTTTACCGGATCGCTCTCCATCGATTGCTGGTCGACCAGCCTATCAAAGTCGGGGTCGCTGTAACCGGCATAATTGCGCTGCGCACCGGTATAGAAATTCTCGAAGAACATCTGATCCGGGTCGTCGACCCCGCTCTCCATCGGCACCATGCCGACGGTGAAATCCTTGCGCGCCATTTTCGGATACCAGAGCGTGGTATCGACGAAGTCGAGCTCCCCGTCGATGTAGATCTCTTTCAATAGCGAGGCCAGAATGACTGCCGGATCGCGCCAGGCGGGAAAGTCGCGCGTCGCTATCTTCATCGCCAAGGGATTGGCCGGCCCGTAACCGAGCTTCTCCATAATCTTGCGCGCCTCGGCGCGGTTCTGCGTAACATCGCCGCCATAACCCGGAAGTGTCTCCAACACCTCCGGCGGCATTCCCCAGACGCCGTTGGGGGGTGGGAGCATCGTCGCGCCGAGGCTCGGCACGCCGTCATTGAGGATGTCGACAAAGGACTTGCGGTCGAGGGCCAGCACCATTGCGCGGCGCAATTCCGGATTGTCGAACGGCGGCTTGTGCAGGTTGATTAGCATTGTGCGCGGCACATTGCCGACATTCTCCTGGCATATCGCCTGCGGAGCCTGCTCCTTGAAGTCCTTCAGGGTCGGGATCGTCACGCCCAAGGGGATCGCGTCATACTTTCCAGCAAAGAAAGCGAGATTGCGCGGCGCAATCTCGCGCAGAATCGGATATTCGATGCCGTCGAGGTAAGGCCGTCCCGGCTTCCAGTAATCTGGGTTCCTCGCCACTTTGATGTATTCGTTGGGCTTGAACTCGACGAATTTGAATGGGCCGGTTCCGATCGGATGGCTGCGCATTTCGCGCGGCGAGACATGGCAGGGATAGATCGGCGCCCAGCCCGCGGCGAGCAGCGCGAGTAAGGCGGGCTGCGGTCGGTTCAAATGGAAAGTGACCTCGTAATCGCCGCTTGTCGTGATTTCGCTGACATTGCTGTACCAGGATTTGCGTGGATTGATGCGCAGGCTTTCGCTGCCCGTCCCCATCAGCAGGTCCCAGGTGCACTTGACGTCCTTCGCGGTAAACGGCTTGCCGTCATGCCATTTGACACCCTGGCGCAGCGGGAAGCTTAGCTCCTTGCCGTCCTCACTCCATTCCCACTTCGTTGCGAGATCGGGGACGATCGACTGCAGACTGTTCTGTGCGACGTGCTGGTCATAGACGACAAGATTGCTCATGACTGCCATCGCCGGCTCCTCGGCGGCGCGGGTCGCTTCTTCAAGGATCGACATACTGGCCGGGCTGTCGAAATGCGATAGTCGCAGAATGCCGCCCGGCTTTTGCGCGAAAGCCGGCGGTGCAGCGCACACCGCGGCCAACAGCCCACCGAAAATAGCGGCAGTCGAAAAGTTCTTGGTCATCCCGGTCTCCTCCCTCGTCGGTGCCGATAGGGTACGACGGCTGATCGAGCTGGGGTAGTCTGTGGATGAAGCTCATCAAAGGAGGAGCCGATGGCGGACCGCATCCTCGTGCTCAACCCCAACTCCACCGATG
>Ga0126381_100008508_pt1 | contig 11481 bp, 6 predicted proteins | sample PanSoiMetPlot_28_FD_96465 | JGI IMG/M metagenome (GOLD analysis project Ga0126381, IMG submission 96465) | Tropical forest soil microbial communities from Panama - MetaG Plot_28 | ecosystem: Environmental > Terrestrial > Soil > Tropical forest > Bulk soil | place: Panama | collected 2016-02-17 | reverse complement strand
CTGAAATCTCTTTACCTATTGGCAGGAAGGTGGTCGAGCCAGACGATGGTGGCACAGGCTTCAGCCTGTGGGTTTTCGGCTGCCGGATTAGTACAGGCACTTCGGAATCAGGACATTAGCGACCACATCCAATGCAGAATCTCACTGTCCCTGTCGTTTTCCTGCAGCCATTTGGTTCGCGGATATTCCCGTCTGCAATCTTCGGCCGAATGAACCGCCTCTGAGATTCTCTCTGCCCTCCCTGCACCGGAAAACCGGGTCTTCGATTTCGGTGTTTGCGGTCTGCCGACGCCTGACACCCGCATTCCTGCATGAACTCTGCTCCGCGAAGGCGTTGTCTCGGATATCTGCTCTTGTGTCTCGCTACCTGAATAAGCCGAATTTTTTCGGGGCTGCTTGCCGAGCGCCGGATTTTGGACTAAACTTCCAAAGCAAGGCATGAAACGTTTCAAATTCTCGCCGGGCACGGATAACGTTGGCCAGACACTTCGCTACACCTCGGGCGCATCCGGTACAGGACCTGAAATCACAGGGGAATCGTGAAGCATTGGGGCGATAACGCGTGTTCAGGAGGATCGACGCTGTGGAGAAGAGAGTTGGTTCGAATTTGAAGAACATCAAGGGCGAGAAAGACCGTTTGGTCTTTTAGAAAGGACAGGGAGCGTCATGCGAAAGCTGGCTTGGATGCTTTTCTCCGCAGTTATCGGCGCCATGGTCTGGGCTGCGGATTGGCCGAGTTCGAGCGGCAATCCCCAGCGCGATGCTTGGTCGCGCGGCGAGAAGGAGATGTCGAGAGAGAGCGCAACGGCCAGAAAAATCACGCTCCTGTACAAGTACAAGTTCGACAATCAGCCGAAGGGCATCAATGCGCTTACCCAGCCGATTATTCTGAGTAATCTCATCGGCTACAAAGGGTTTAAAGAACTGCTCTTCATTGGCGGCAGTTCTGACATCGTTTACGCGATCGACGCCGATCTCGCTAAGCCCTATTTCAAGACCCAGTTCGATTCGCTTGAAAAAGCGAACGCCGGCGAGTCGTCCGCTGTCTGTAGCGGCGCCCTGACTGCAGACGTTGCGATGCCCGGTACGAGCGCCGCGGGAAGGCGCGGTGGCCCACCGCCTACGCCTCCTGCCGCAGGCCGCGGCGCAGCGCCTGGCGCTCCTGCCATGCCGCCCGGGCCGCCGCCTGCGCCAGGAGCCGCTCCCGATGCGGGCCGTGGACGTGCCGGTGGCGGCTTCGGCTTCGGACGAGGCCCTGCGATCTTATGGTCAGTCACCAGCGACGGTTACCTGCGGACACTACGGCAGGAGGATGGCGACTCCAGGTGGATTCCTCCGGTCAAGTTCATTCCCGCCGGTGCGCGGGTTTCCGGCTTGAACGTCAATGCCGATGTGATCTACGCTTCCACCGTTCACGGCTGCGGGGGCGCTGCGAACGGACTCTATGCCGCGTTGTTTACTCCGCCGCAGATGCCTCCCATGCCCGGCGAACCGTTGTTGAAGCCGGCGACGTTCCAGGTAACGAGTCTGATGACGAACGGCAGCGGACTCTCGGGATCGGGTGGAACGACGATTGGACTCGACGGCACGGTCTACGGGCAGATTGCCGAAGGTCACGGCGACGTGGCTGGAGCTTACAGCGACACCGTGATCGCGCTTGACCCGAAGCAACTTACCGTAAAGGACTACTTCACTCCCGAAGGCCCGCGAGCGGCATTGAAGAAAGGCGTCGAAAGCCCGGGCGCCACTCCGGTGATCTTTCCATGGAACGGAATGAATATCGTCGCGGCCGCCGGGCGAGACGGCAGATTATATCTGCTGGATTCGACATCCCTCGGCGGAGCGGATCACCACACGCCTCTGTCGCAAACGGAACCTGTGGTTACGCCCGACACGCAATACGCGGGCAACGGCATCTGGGGCGCGTTCGCGACCTGGGATGACGAAGCCCACAATCATGAGCGCTGGTTATACGCCTCCATTCGCGGGCCTGCCTCGGTTTCGTTTCCGGCGACAAACGGCGCGGCATCCGCGGGCGCGATCGTGGCCTTTAAGGTCGAGGATCACGGTGGTAAGCCGTCGCTTTCTGCCCAGTGGATTTCGCGCGAAATGCTTTCACCTGCTCCGCCTGCCACAGCGAATGGCCTGGTGTTCGCTTTATCCACGGGCTTAAGTCCGCGCGTTGCGAAAGCGGATGGTTCGCCGTACACTGTCGCCGAAATCGGCCGCATGGCGAAACCCGCCGCGCTCTACGTTCTTGATGGAGCCACAGGCCGCGAGCTGTTCACCAGCGGCAGCGCAGCCACGACTTATGCAAATGCAGGCATCGCTGTCGCGAACGGCCGCGTCTATTTTTCTACTCACGACAACACTTTGTACGCGTATGGCGTCGCCAAAGAGCACTGATCGTCAGGAGAACTGAAATGCGAAAGCTGATTATTTTTGCAAGCTCAATCCTGTGTTGCGGAATCGCAGTCGCCGCTGATTGGTTGACGGACGGTGGCGACATCTACCGCAGCGGATGGGTCACGGACGAGACCATCCTGACGAAGAGCAACATCAAAAATCTGAAATTGCTCTGGAAGGTTCAGACCGGTAATCAGGTGCGCGCCCTCCACGCTCTCATGGAGCCGCTTGTTCTGGGTTCGGTTCCTACCGGTGACGGCGCGAAGGAGATGGCCTACGTCGTCGGCGCGTCGGATAATCTCTACGCAATTGACGTAAAGGCGGGGAAAATCGCCTGGCAAAAGCATTTCACGTATACTCCGCCGGCGGGGGGCGGGTTCCCGGGCGGCGGCAATCCGAACGCGAATAATGATCCGGCGCACCTGGGCTTTCTCGGACCGGGAGGCAGCACGGACACGCCGGTGATCGGGCCGCCAGAATCCAACGGGCACAGGCCGATCTATGTTACCGATGGCGGCGGTATGCTGCACACGCTGGACAGCGCCAATGGCGAGGACTTGAAGGCTCCGTTCGCCTTAGGCACTAGCAAGTTCGCGCTGCAGCTGCATAAAAACATGGTCGTCTTCGCCGGTCGCGGCGGCATCGATGCCACCCGGCTCGACGATCCCGAGCACAAGGTGATTCATACGGTGGGTATGGGGCGGAGCGGGGGATTATGGGGCGTGCGCGGACCGGCCATCGATTCGCGCGGCATCGTCTGGAGCACAACCGGGGACGGACAGTACGATCCGAGTAATCCGGACAATCTCATTCTCGCCAACAGCGTAGTGGGATTCGAGTTGACCGGAGACCATTTCAAAGTGAAGGACTGGTACACGCCCACGAATTGGGAGTGGCTGCTCAAGCGTGATCTCGACCCGAACAATACGCCGACGATCTTCACATACAAAGGCAAAGAAGTGATCGCTGCCTCGGGTAAGGAATGCCGGATGTACCTGCTCGATCCGCTCAGCCCTGGCGGGTCCGATCATCAGACGCCGACGTTCAAGACCGAGCCGTTCTGCAACGAGGAGGTCGATTTCCAGGACGCCGGGAGTTGGGGCGCCCTCTCCAGTTGGCAGGACGGCGCGGGAACACGTTGGGTGATCGCGCCGTTCTGGGGGCCGGTCCATTCGAAATACAAATTCCCGATCAACAATGCTCCGGCGCCGAAGGAGGGCGGCGAAGCAGCGTTCAGGGTCGTGGAGAACAACGGAAAACCGGAACTTGCGCCCGTGTGGGTATCGCGCGATATGTTTCGCGGCGCGCCTCCGGTGATCGCCAACGGAATGGTGTTCGCATACGGCAGCGGCGAGGAAACAAAGCAGGCGTGGCCCGATCTCGGGTTGAACTTCGACTCGTTTATTCGCGCGGCGCGCTCGAAGCACGTCACGATTTATGTGCTGGACGCCATGAACGGCAACGAGCTCTGGTCCAGCGGCGATCAGATTACCTCGTTCAATCACATGTCGGGACTTACTGTGGCAAACGGGAAGTTGTATCTCGGCACTTACGACGGCTATATCTACTGTTTCGGACTGTAGTCACGCGGCATGGAGGATAGAAGCGACCGGAGCGCCCGCCTTCACAACCAGGCGGAACGATTGTGATCGCGAAAACAAGGTGCCGACCGCATTGCAGTTGATCCTGCATTGTCGGCAGGCATATGTGGGTAGTTACGCCCATAGGTAGAGGTTGTCGTTTGCAATCGTCCCCGGGTCTGAATCTGTGAAGTTGCTGGACGATGATATCTACGTGGCAGCCAAACAGGAATTTGAGCGCAGCTGGTCGGCTCCTCCGTTTCCTGCTGGCGCGGTAAGTCGGCTGGCACGGGCTAGGTGATATTATTCGCGAAATCACGCACGATGAGCCCGCAGCAGACGATCGCGCATTACCGCATCACGGCAAAGCTGGGCCAAGGAGGAATGGGCGAGGTCTGGCGCGCGACCGACACGAAACTGGGCCGCGAGGTGGCGATTAAGATCCTCCCGGCTGCCTTCGCGAACGATCTGGAGCGAATGGCCCGCTTCGAGCGCGAAGCGCACGTGCTGGCGTCGTTGAATCATCCGAATATCGCGACGATTTACGGCGTCGAGCAGGGCGCGATCGTAATGGAACTGGTGGACGGCGAGGATCTGAAGGGCCCGCTGCCGCTCGATACAGCTCTGAATTACGCGCGGCAGATTGCCCTGGCGCTGGAGGCGGCGCATGAGAAGGGCATCGTGCATCGCGATCTGAAGCCCGCCAACATCAAGGTCACTCCGGACGGCGTGGTAAAGGTGCTCGACTTCGGACTGGCCAAGGCAGCCGATGGATCCGTTGCGCAAAGCGCCACTCAATCGCCAACCGTGTCACTCGCGACGCAGGCGGGCGTCATTTTGGGTACTGCCGGCTACATGTCACCGGAGCAGGCGCGTGGCAAGGCGATCGACCGCCGTGCGGACATATGGGCGTTCGGCGCCGTGTTTTATGAAATGCTCGCGGGCCGGCGGCCGTTTGACGGCGAAACGGTGACGGATGTTATCGCGGCCGTGGTCAACAAAGAACCTGACTGGAGCGCGCTCCCGCCGTCAACACCGCCGCACATCCGCGGCTTGATCGGGCGCTGTTTACGAAAAGATGCGCGGACCCGTTTGCAAGCCATCGGCGAAGCGCGCATCGCTATAGACGAGCCGCCGGCTCCGATGCCAGCTGTCGAGCGCCGCTCGCAGCGCACTCCATGGATGATCGCAGCGGCCTCTATCGCGGCTGCGTTCGCCATCGCCGGACTGGCGTGGGGCATTCTGCATCGCCCGCAAGTCCAGGCGGCAGCGCCCGCGCAATGGAGGACGGCTCCAGGAGGCTTTCGGAATCCCGCTCTGTCGCGCGACGGAACGCATCTGTTGTTCCTCGAGGGCGGCTTTAGGAGCCGACTCATGATCCGCGTGTTGCGCGAGTCCGCCGCAAAGCCTTTACCCGGTGTTGACAACGTAGCAGTGGCGGAGTTTTCACCGGATTCGCAATGGCTGGTGATGGAAACCGACGGGAAGGTGAAGAAGATCCGCGTCGGCGGCGGCGACGCCGTTACGCTTGCGGAACCATACTCGCGGCCGGGGGTGAGCTGGGGAGACGACAATACGATCGTCTATGTCGGCGAGCACGGGTTGATGCGTGTTTCGAGCGCGGGTGGCAAGGCGTCGGCCCTAACCAGCGTGACAGACACAAAAGGCGGGACGGCGCATCGGGTCCCGAATTTCGTGCCGGGCGCAAAGGCGGTGCTGTTCACTGTCTCGCACGGCGCCGTGAACCAGATTGCGGCGCTCGATCTGAAGACAGGTCAGTGGCATGTCGTGATAGAGGATGGTTTCAACGGGATGTATGCGCCGACCGGTCATCTGGTCTTCACACGGCAGCAGACCCTCTATGCCGCTCCTTTCGACCTGAAGCGCCTGGCCGTCACGGGTCCGGAGGTTCCGGTCATCGCCGGGCTATCTCCGGTGGCGCCATTTCAACAGGTGTACTCCTTCTCTGACAATGGCCTGTTGGTTTACCTTGAGGGAAGTTCGAGTTCGAGCGGTGGCACGACGCTGGCATGGATGGATCGCACGGGCCACATCGAGCCCGCGTCCGATGAGCAGTTTTGGGGTATCGGAAGACTTTCACCCGATGGGCGTTCGGAGGCAATCGACATCAGAGAGTCCCCAAGCGGCGGAAGCGCCATTTGGGTTTTTGACCTGCAGCGCCGCACGAAAATACGATTGGCTGACGCCGGGGTTCGCCCCGGCCCCATCTGGACGCCGGACGGGAGGCGGATCACCTTTGCCATCAGCGCGGCGGACCGAACTACGATCTGGTGGATGCCCGCCGACGGCAGCGCCAGGCTGGAATCGATTCTCACCTTCGATGGGTTTGGATATCCCACTTCGTGGTCGCCGGATGGCAAGACGCTGTTCTTCACCAGCACCGAGGGCAATCAGTCTAAAATCTGGATGGCGCCGTTCTCCGCGGGCAAGGCACGCACGCCACAGCGATTGCATGACGTCAATGCCAACGAGTCCGAAGCCAACATTTCGCCCGATGGGAAATGGCTGGCGTACGCGTCTGATGCCAGTGGACAATCCGGGATCTATCTCGAACCCTTCCCGCCGCATAGTGGAAGGGAGTTAGTATCCACCGGCCTCGGCCTCTATCCCAGGTGGTCTCGCGACGAAAAGCAACTCTATTATTTCGACCAGAATAGCTGGATGGGCGTGGATGTTGCGCTCGGCCTGCAACCCGGCCTCGGCAGTCCCCGTCCGCTGACGCAAACCCCGCTCGGCACGACATTCGACTCTGCACCGGATGGGAAGCGTCTCCTGGTGGAACTGCCTCCCGAACTGTCCAAACAGGGGATCATTGGAGTTACGGATTGGTTCACCGAGCTAAGGCAGAAGTCCCCGGTAAGGTGAGGGGTTACTCTAGCTTACTGGCGATACGCGAACAATCGCCCAACGGGAAATCAGGCTGCCCGCTTTCGGGCGGCAATCCGGCGCTGGATGAGGATGAGGCCTATCACCGCGATGCCCATTGCCCATCGCGGAATCGATGGCTCCGGGGTAGCGGCGACGCCCCCATCATTAACATTGGTGGGAATGCCAGTCCTGTTCGGGTCCAAAAGCACGACGCTGGAGAGGTCCAACGGACTGGTTCCCGTCCCGACGACCCTGAATTGGTACGACGCCGCGTGACCGTTGTTCGAGACTCCGGGAACCGAACCGACCAAGGTAGCGGACGTAAACGTAACGGTTCCCAAAGTGTTGTTGATCACGCCGGGAAAAAAGACGACCGTCGCTCTGCTGTTGCCACTAAGCAACGGCTCCTGGTGGATGCTGACTAGTTGGAGAACAGCCGGATTGAACGAAAGATTGAACTTCCAGGTGTACAGGTCGGTTACGTTCGTCAACTTGATCGGTACGTTCACCAGCGTGCCCACACTTATGTTTCCAAGAGTTGGTGCGCTAATGCTGATATTCGCCCGCAGACAGGGTGCGGTCAGGGCGAGCAGGAGAGCAGCAGCGGAGAAGGGATACGGCCTCTTCATAAATTCGAAGATCCTCCGATTCGTTTCTTCTCGACGGTGTACTTAGTGTATTCGTTTTCCGGTGCGGTGGCGCGAAAACAACATAGCCATTCGCCCGAAGTTGTCCTTAATTGCACTCGCAAACCAATCCTGCGTCGCGATTGCGACATCCCGTACCGTGCTTCGGATCGCATTGAAAATGCCGCGCAAATAAGGCGCGCGTAAGTGAACAGAGCGTAAATGAATGAAAAGATCTACTCAAACTGTGAGATTCCGCCTAATCGATCGCCTTAGTTCCTTGTCAGGCGAGTGCGGGCGTGAGCAAGTCCCATGCAATCTTGCGATGACACCACGCGGGCCTTTGCTGCGGACTGTTGTCCGTGCGAAAATTACTTCTGGCGCTGAGGGTTATAGGCAGTCGCGCAACCATGCTGCCGTTGTCAAACCTTAAGAGGCCGCCGCTTCTGGCGGCCAGCGTGGCGTTCCTGGTAGGCTGCCAAAACAGCCCGCAGGAATTAGTCGCGCGAGGCGATCGGTTCTTTGACAGCGGAAAACTCGACGATGCCGCCATTCAGTACCGGAGAGCTATTCAGAAGTCCCCGGATACCGGCGAGGCATATTATCGGCTAGCGCTTGTTGAACTCAGGCAGGACCACTTAGTCCAGGCTTACCCGCTTTTGAAAGAGGCATCCAATATGATGGCTGCCGATTCAGACGTAACGGCGAAGCTGGGGCAAGTTGCCCTGACACTCTATGCTGCTGATCAAGGTCATTCGAAACAGTTTTACGATCAGGCGACTCTCGCCGCGACACAACTCCTCACGCGAGACTCCGGCGATTTCAACGGCAATCGGCTTAGGGGCGCGCTTGCGCTGATCGATGCCAGACCCCAGGATGCAGTGGAATATTTCCGGAGAGCGGTCGCGCGAAAACCAGCCGACCGTGGGGCGCAGCTCGACGTTGCGCGCGCTCTGGCCCAGGACAATGAGATATCCGGCGCCGTGCAAATCGCTCGCCAGATAGTACAGACGAATAGCGATTTTGGTCCGGCATACGACTTCCTGTTTGCGCAATACCGCGCATCCGGCAGCGCGAAGGAAGCCGAGGATATTCTCCGGCAGAAGGTTGGCAACAACCCCCGGCGCGCGGAATACATTGTCGAGCTTGCTGGTTACTACGCCGCGCAAAGCAGACCCGGCGATGTCGCCGCGACTATCGGCAAGCTGCTCGCCGATCCCGCCGCCTTCCCCGAAGGACGATTGCAGGCTGGTGACTTTTATCTGTCAATTAGCCAGCCGGATGAGGCGCTGCGCTATTACGGCGAGGGGCTGAAGGCCGAGCCCCAAAATCAATCCGTCTGGCGGGTGCGTATCTATAAGGTCCTGGCGCTGCAGCAGAAATGGCCGGAAGCGCTGGCGGAAATGGACCTCGTTCTCAAGGCGAACCCGGCGGATCATGAGACGAGACTCGCCCAAGCCATGGCTTGGCTGAGCGAGGGACGCGCCGAGAATCTCGATGCCGCCATCGCGGAACTTCGCGATCAGCTCGCCGTAAGGCATCCGCATGATCCCGTCCTGCGCTTTCAGCTCGGCGGAGCCCTTTTACGCAAAGGAGACCGCGACGGCGCGCGCCGCGAGTGGTCGACAGATGTTCAGGACAATGCCGGGTACCTGCCGCCGCGCATGGCGCTGATCCAGCTCAGCCTCGATCGCGGCGACAGCCGCGAAGCCCTCCGCCTTGCGGAAGACATGATCGCTGTCGCTGGCCGTAATCTCGAGGCCAGATTGACTTATGCCTCTTGCCTGACTGCCGCGGGTCAGTATCAGGCGGCGCGGGCGGAACTGCGCCGTCTGGACGGCGAGTTCCCGCATTCTCCGGAGGTGGCGTACCGGATGGGGATGCTGGCGCTCTCCGAGAAACATTTCATCGACGCCGAAAAGATATTTGTGGGCCTTCGCTCCTCCGGAAAGGATGCTTCCGACATCGCGGCAGGCCTCGCGCGCGTTTACGAAGGAGAGAATGATCCCGCCCGGGCGATAAAGGTCCTGCAGGACGAACTGGCGCGCGCGCCGCAGGCCGCCGAACTTCGGCAACTGCTCGCGGGCATCGCGTTCTCAGCTGGGAAGTACGACATCGCCATAGAGCAATATCGCCATTTGGTGGTCTCGTCACCGGACCCCACAGAAATCCAGCTCCAGTTGGCGAGCGCGTACATCGCCTCTCGCGACCCGAAAAGCGCGATCGCGATTCTCGAAAAAATCCCCCGGTCGGAGCCGAAATCGACTGTGGCGTCCCTTCAAATGGCGCAGGCTTTGGCGGCCGTCAAGCGCGTCGACGAAGCAAAAGCGCGATACCGTCGCATTCTCGAAACCGACCCGAACAATGCGAATGCCCTGAACGACCTGGCATTCCTGATGGCCGATTCCGGCGAGGACCTGAGCGGCGCACTGGCGTTGGCTCAGCGCGCTGGCCAATTCGCTGCTGAGCCAGCTTTGAAGGCCTCCGTCACGGACACGCTGGGCTGGATCTATCTGAAGAAGCAGATGTATGATGCGGCGGTACAGACGCTTGAGCCCCTGGTGAGAGCGAACCCCCGCAATCCGACGTATCTGTATCACCTCGGGAGCGCGTATTACGCCAAAGGCGATTTAGAAGCGGCGCGAACAGAACTCAATGCCGGCCTGGCCTTGAAGCCTCCGGATGACGACGCGCAGGCTATGCGAGCCTTATTGGCCCATCCTTAAGTGGTTGCATCCCGTGGCGTGCGGCTACTAAGATAGCCCCCCAGAGCGCGCGTCGGCGAGGACAGGTGTGAATGTCCCTCCCATAATGATGAGAATCGGTAACAGCGCGACCTTTGCCATCGGAAGCGAATTTGCCCTTTCTGTGGGAGTCATCGGATCGCGAACGCCAGGCCAGGCGTGCCGGTAGCTTTTCGGAATGAGCTACAGGCCGCCCGGAAGTCATCGCACAATGACAGATCGACGCCGCCCTTGAGGCGTGAGCCTTGCCGATTTTGGCCGCAGCGACGGCAAAGGCATGGTCGCGCCAGTTGCTAGTGACGCTTCGCGTCACCATATCATCGCCTTCGCAAGTCCGGTCCGGGATTTTGTCAAACCGAATCTCTACTCCCACCAATGACATAGCCGCACTCCGTCCGCTTTAAAAAAAGCGCTTGTTCTGCCCTTGGATCGCGACAATTGGTCATTTTAGATCCCGTATCAGCACCACGTCATTGCGCACGGAGCCGCGAGATAGGGCCAGGAGCTTGCCGTCGCGGGATATGTCGAAAAAGCCGATCACCTCGCCCGCGAATGCGGTCAACGGCGTCGGCTCGCCTCGGTCCAGCGGCCTGCGCCAGATGTTGGACACCCCGGCGACCGTCTTGATGTATAGGAGAGCCGTGCCATCCGCCGACCACCGCACCCAGTCGTCGCCCACTTCGCCGAATTCAGACCGATCGAAGCTTCTAATGGGCTGTCCTCCGGTGGCCGGGACGATTCTGACCTTTTCCCCCAAAATGAGCACAAACTTTCCGTCCGGGGAGATCCAGGAATTGCCGGGATGGTCCGAGATCTTAACCGGGGTACCCCCATCGATCGGCAACTTCCATGTGCCGATGCTCTTCGGATTGTCCGCCCAGTACGTTAGCCAGAGACCGTCCGGAGAGCAGTCCGGACGGTACTCTCCAGCGCCGTTCGTCAATTGCCTGGCATTCCCTCCGTCCGGATCCGCTTGCCAGATGTGCGGAGTCCCGCCGTTGAAGGAAAAATACACCAAATGCCGGCCGTCGCCACACATTCTCGGTCCCCCGGTGAGTTGTCCTGATGTGATTTGGCGCCGCCGGGTGCCATCCGCCGATGTGATCCAGATCTGCGTGTTCATATCGCCGCCACCGGGCGCTTCGAAATAGATTTCGCGCTGTCCTGCCCAAGCCACGCCGTTCATGCCATCCCAGTGGCCGGTGCTGATCTCTCTCGCGCTTTCGGGGGCGTTCG
>Ga0126381_100008507_pt1 | contig 11482 bp, 9 predicted proteins | sample PanSoiMetPlot_28_FD_96465 | JGI IMG/M metagenome (GOLD analysis project Ga0126381, IMG submission 96465) | Tropical forest soil microbial communities from Panama - MetaG Plot_28 | ecosystem: Environmental > Terrestrial > Soil > Tropical forest > Bulk soil | place: Panama | collected 2016-02-17 | reverse complement strand
GAGATGGTGGCGAACGACAACTGCTACTGCGAGATCGATCCGGCGGTCGTCGACACGTACGGCATACCGGTCCTGCGGTTTCATTTCAAGTTCAGCGACCACGAAGTGAACCAGGCGAAGCACATGCAGGACACGTGTCGCGCGATCATCCACGACATGGGCGGCGCGCCGCTCTCGCCGATGCCGACGCGCGATCAGATGTACGGGCTGCTGACGGGAGGCCGCATCATCCACGAAGTGGGGACGACGCGGATGGGCGCCGACGCGGCGCGGTCGGTCGTCAACGCGAACTGCCAGGCGCACGATGTGAAGAACCTCTTCATCGCCGATGGCGGGCCGTTCGTCTCGAACGCGGACAAGAACGTCACGTGGACGATCCTCGCGCTCTCGATGCGCACATCCGAGTTCATCGTTCAGCAGCGGAACCAGGGAGCGCTATGACATTGCGGAGTGCGGATCGCGGATTGCGGAATCCAGATCGCGGATTGCGGAGACGCGAGGTGCTCGCGCTGCTCGCTGGCGGTCCGGTGGCCGCGGCGATCGCGTGGACGCCCGCAGAAGCCGAACAGGCGTCGGCGCGTGCGCGTCAGGCGCCGCGACCCTTCACGCCGGCGTTCTTCACTCCGCACGAACACGCAACGGTCCGCGTGCTAGTCGATCTCATCATCCCGCGCGACGAGCGGTCCGGGAGCGCGACTGACGCCGGCGTCCCGGCGTTCATGGACTTCATGATGACGGATCAGCCGCGACGTCAAACCGCGATGCGCGGCGGCCTCGCCTTGCTCGACGTGCTCTGCGAGGAGCGCTTCGATCGCCGGTTCGTCGATCTCGCCGACGCTCAGCGGAAATCGGTCCTCGACGAGATCGCGTACACGACGAACGACGACCCGGCGATGGCGCACGCGATCGCGTTCTTTTCGAGCTTCCGGGATCTCACGGCCACCGGCTTCTGGACGACGAAGATCGGCGTGGAGGACTTGCAGTATCAAGGCAACCGGTTCGTGTCGGAGTGGACCGGCTGTCCTGACGCCGCTCTGAAGAAACTGGGACTCGCCTGATCTACAGCACGAGCTCGAGGCCTGGCGGCTCGTTCGCCACGAGGTACTCGAAATCGCGCGTGAACTCCTGCGGCGACATGCGTGCCGCCGCGGCGAGCTTCGCGAGCTCGTGTGGATCCCCGAAGTCGTCGCGCCGAATGCGAATCATGTAGCGCCGAGCGATTTTGTAGCGCGTCGACTCGATGTCCACGAGGCGAACGCGCGTGCGCCCAGTCGTGCCGTCGATCATCTCCCTGAACGGAACCGGCACGAAGCGCCCGCCCTGGAGCGAAATCATCGCGGCGTTGCCGCCCGAAATCAGGTATTTCGCCGCGCAGTACCCCAGGTCGCGCGTGTACTCCATGTCGAAGGGAATCGGATCGGCGCACCGCAGTTCGTAGCCGATGTTCTTCGAGACGATCGTCGTGCCAATGCCGAGCGTTTTCAGCCGGTCTGCGACGTGGATCTTCAGAATGTCGCCGATGTTCACCTCGGCGAGCCTGAGATGACCGTACGCATCGTGCTCGACGTCGTTGAGGCCGGCAAGGTCCGCCGGATCGACGTCGAGCGCGATGCCCTCGGCGATGACGACGACACCATCGCGGCGTCCATCGCTCATCCGCTTCACGATCGATCCGACGATCGTGTCGACGATCGTTTTCAACTTGATTGGCGCGTTGAACTCCTCGGTGATGAGTGTCAGCGTGGCGCCGGCTGCCTTGCCGATGCCGAGCGCCAGATGTCCCGCCTTGCGTCCCATCGCCACGACGAGGTACCAGCGGGAAGTCGTCTTCGCATCGACCATCAGGTTCTTCACGATCTCGGCGCCGTGATGGCGCGCGGTCTGATACCCGAACGTGTCGACGTACGCCGGCAGATCGAGATCGTTGTCGATCGTTTTCGGCACGTGGACGACGCGGAGCGTGCCGCCGGAGCGCTCTTCGATCTTCATCGCGCTATAAGCCGTGTCGTCGCCGCCGATCGTCATGAGCTGCGACACGTTCAGCCGCAGCAACGCCGACACGACGTTGTCGAGCCGCTTCGGATCGGACGTCGGGTTCGCGCGCGTCGTGCCGATGTACGAGCCGCCGCGGAAGTGAATGCGACTCGTCGCGTCGATAGTGAGGGGCACGACGTGGTCGACGTCGCCGCGCATCAGCCACTCGAAGCCATCACGGATGCCGATGACGTTGAGTCCTTCGATGCGTGCGCGGATCGTCGCTGCGCCGATGACGCTGTTGATGCCTGGTGCCGGACCGCCACCCACGAGGATGGCGAGGTTGTTGTGGTGCTCCATCGACCGAGTATGATGGCGCGCGCAAGGTCACGGCAACCGACAGCACGGCGGAGGTGCGTTCAGTTGGACCAGTTACCCAGGGCGCGGCGGACCAGCACGAGCTGACCGATGTGGTACGAAGTGTGATCCGCAACGAGGAGGATCTCGCGGAGAAAGGTCTGACCGTTACCGTTCGGCACGCTGGCGCAGAGATCAATGGAGCGATTCGTCGCAAGGCGCTGCAGCGCTCGCCGATCGCGCCGAAACTCGGCAAGCGACCGCTTCCACGCCGCGGCGTTGCGCGGACTGGGCGATGCCGGCCAGTAATCGTCGGGCCACTTCTTGTGGCGGTACTTTCGTCCGACGCAGAACTCGAGGATGTCCTTCTGCGCGAGGCGGATGTGCTCGACGAGTTGCCAGGCGGAGTGTGGCATTCCGGCGGGGACGACGCCACGAAGGCGCGGCGGAATGCCTGTCACCGCTTTCTCGAACGTGACGCGCGCGTCGCCCCACGCGAGGACGTCGCGCAGTTGCCGACGAATTTGTGCTTCACTCATCCGTGCACCTCTGGAATCAGGAGCGGAACATGAAGAGGATCAAGGAACCTGGAGACTGGCGCGGGAAGGTCCTCGAGCGCGTGCGCGCGATCATCCACGAGGCGGACCCTGACATGGTCGAGGAATTGAAGTGGATGGGCACGCCGACGTTTTCCCACGGTGGCATCGTTTGCACGGCTGAGACCTACAAAAGCGTCGTCAAGATGACCTTCGCGAAAGGAGCGGCGTTGAAGGATCCGTCACGCCTCTTCAACTCCAGCCTCACCGGGAACGTCAGGCGCGCCATCGACATTCACGAAGGCGACACGATCGATGCGGCGGCGCTGAAGGACCTGATCCGCGCTGCCGTGTCGCTCAACCTCAGAGAGAAGAGCCGCAAACGGGTCAAAGCACTCTGATCAGATCGGACCGCGTGATGATGTACGTCTTGTCCGTCTTGAAATCCCGCACGAGCACTGCCGGGCTCTCGGGCGAGATCATCGTCGACAGCAAATCGATCGGCGTGGAAATGTCGACGAACGGAAACGCCGGCTCCATGATCGCTTCCACCGGCTTCGTCTTCACGTTGCCATCCTTGACCAGCTGCGTGTAGAGCTGCGTCTCGTTCAGCGATCCGACCAGGCGCTTGTCGCGCGTCACCGAGAGCTGCGAGAAGTCGTGCTCCGCCATGACGCGCACGGCGTTCTCGACCGGCTCGCTCGACTCGATCGAGCGGAGCTCGCCGGCCATTCGCGTGGCCACCAGGTCGCGCGCCGTCAACCCGTGCTTCTCGATGAAGCCGCGCTCGCGCATCCAGTCGTCGTTGAACATCTTCCCGAGATAGCGCGACCCGTGGTCGTGAAAGATGACGACGATCATGTCGTCGTCCGTGAAGTGATCCTTGAGCTGTAGCAGCCCGGCCATCGCCGACCCGGCGGAGTTGCCGACGAAGATGCCTTCTTCGCGCGTGATGCGGCGCGTCATGATCGCCGCGTCCTTGTCGGTCACCTTTTCGAAGTGATCGACGACGTCGAAGTCGACGTTGCGCGGCAGAAAATCCTCGCCGATGCCTTCGGTGATGTACGGGTAGATCTCGTGCTTGTCGAAGATGCCGGTCTCCTTGTACTTCTTGAACACGGAGCCGTACGTGTCGATGCCCCACACTTTGATCTTCGGGTTCTTCTCCTTGAGGAACTTGCCTACTCCTGACACCGTGCCGCCCGTGCCGACGCCGACCACGAGCTGCGTGACCTTGCCGTCGGTCTGCTCCCAGATCTCCGGTCCGGTCTGCTCGTAGTGCGCCGCCGAGTTCGACAGGTTGTCGTACTGGTTCGCCTTCCACGCGTTCGGCACCTCGTTCTCGAGCCGCGACGACACCGCGTAGTACGACCGCGAATCCTCTGGATCGACGTTGGTCGGGCAGACGATCACCTCGGCGCCGAACGCCTTGAGCGCGTCGACTTTTTCCTTCGACTGTTTGTCGGTTGTCGTGAAGATGCAGCGGTAGCCCTTCACCACCGCGGCGACGGCGAGGCCCATGCCGGTGTTGCCCGAGGTGCCCTCGATGATCGTTCCACCCGGCTTGAGCAATCCCGCGCGCTCGGCGTCCTCGATCATCTTGACGGCCATGCGGTCCTTGATCGAGTTGCCCGGGTTGAACGTCTCGACTTTCGCGAGGACCGTGCCCTTGACGAGACCGCGTGTGATCCTGTTGATGCGCACCATCGGCGTCGAGCCGATCGCGTCGAGAATCGAGTCGCAAATCTTCTTCACGCAATCAAGTCTATACTCAGATTTCATGCCGACGCTCATCGCCGCGCCCGCTGTCGTCGCCGCCGCCGGCACCAAGCCGAAACGCATCGAGGAATTCGCCGGACGCATCAACTCGGGGCATGCGGACGTCAGCGTGGCGCGGATGGTGTCGCCATCCGGATGGCATGAGCCGGGACAACAGCCGGACTTCGAGGAGATCACCGTCGTACTGCGCGGGATGCTGCGCGTCGAGCACAAGGACGGCGTGCTCGACGTGCGCGCGGGTCAGGCGGTGGTCACCGCGCCGGGCGAGTGGGTCCGCTACAGCACGCCGGAACCAGACGGCGCCGAGTATGTGGCCGTCTGCATTCCGGCATTCTCACCTGATACGGTGCATCGGGACAGCTAACGCCGGACCGGTAGGCTCTGAACCACTTTCTTCAATTCGTCGGCATCGAGCCCGACAAATTGCGGTGTGTTGTTCGCCAGCAACTCCGAAATGGTGTTGGTCGTCACGTCGGCCCGCATCCCGGACGGCAACCGCCCGTAGTTCGGGTCTAGCCGGTAGAACACGACGCGAATCGATCGCGAGAGCAAGGATTGTCGCGTTGTGTTGGGAACGATCACCACGACGTTCGTTTGCAACTCGTTCGCGGTGTCGTGCGGAGCCGGTGCCGTCCCCAGGCTGCGGCGCTGAAATGGATCGCCGGGTAAGACGTCGGCAGCGAGCACGGTGTTGCCCTCAACGATCCCGTACACATAGTCCCCTGTTCGGTGATGTCGCGACACGATCGGACCCGTCACATCGGCAACCGAAACGACGCTCAGCTGGGCGCCTAACTTGGGGTCGGTCGACCGTTTCGTCAATTGCACTAATAGCCGCACGTACTGCTCGGATCCGCGAGCGGGTACGCGCGGCGTAGGTGTCTGCGCCACGAACCCCGCAGTCAGAATCATGGGCGACGCGAGCGATTTCGTCAGCGCCTCATTGGCAAACAGGTTGAGCTCACCTGACATCAGTAAGGAGCACACGTAGCAGAACGTCGCGCCTGGCGCGTACATCAGACAGGTGTCATACGGACGCGTGATCTTGTGGCTGTAGTACAAGCAACCGTCGCGATCGGTCGGCTTTTGCGGCCACGACAACGACGAGTTGTCCCACCAGGGCGTCGCGTTACCACTCGAATCGAACACGTTCGAGCAATTGTGATCGTCGACGGACGGCGTAGGCGGGTAATCCACGTTGCCCTGCAGCGGGAACTCATCGTAGAGTCCTGCAATAAGATGCCCGAATTCGTGCTCGAGTACTCCGTCGACCTCACGTGCACCCGCTGAGATCCAGGTCCACGGCTGATTCGTGCATCCGATCGCGACGCCTTCGTAGTTTCCAATGACGATCACGGCATGATGAGGAATCGTCTTGACCACCTGATCAATCGCAGCGGTCGTCGTCGCCGCGTCGTAATCGATGTAGCACTTCGCGATGTTGTAGTTTGGGGTGATCCCGAACTGCGATTGCCCGGATGTCGTCACCGGGTTGAACTGCTTCACGATCGTGAACGCGTGGCTGTTCCCGTAAAACGGATCGGCCATGAGATCGTTGAGGATCAACCCGTTGACGGCACGTGTGAATTTGTACTCCTCGGCGGACGTGTAGCCGTCGGCAATCACCACGATCTCGTAATTGCCGCCAGGCCCCGACGCCGGGTACACCTGCTGCGGCTGGGCCGTCGATGACGCTGCGACGGCCACGAGCGCGAAAACGGAGAAGGCAGTTTTCATCGGTATCTCCTGTTTATGGCCAATCGCCGGGACAGTACGCGCCTGGAGTGGGTTGACCGCCGCTCGGAACGGTCGGCGCGCCGTTCGAAGTCGTACCGGCTCCCTTAAAATACGGAATCAGTTGATCGTCGGCCCCAGGCCGATTGTCAATCTTCAACATCTGATAGAACGTGCAGAAGTGTTTGAGCGGATCGTTGAGGCCGATCGGCATCGAGTCGCCACCGTGGATCCCGACAATCACGATTCCGACGGTCTTTCGGTTGTCGATCGGCGCGACGACGATCGTTTCAGGCATCGGTCCCATGACGTTGATGGTGATCGTGCCGCCGCTCACTTGAGATCGGTAGTGAAGCCGATCGGTGATTGCCTGCTGATAGCTCGGGAACTTCCCACTCGTCGTTTTGAATTCCCACAAGCCATTCACAGCCGCACCGTCGGATGGAATACCCGCTGACAACACGCCGCCCGTGAGTTTCACGCGACCAGTGACCGCATTCGTCGGCCAGTTGGGATCGATTGGGTCGTCCCAATAGTTCAACCGCGTGTGCGGCATCCAGTACAAGTCGCGCCAGTCGTCCTCGTTCGTCCCCGGCATCGGCCGTGTGCCACTGCCCGGCCCCTGGAGCGCCAATGTTGCCAACGTCGTCGAGCCAGGCTTCGCACCGCCAGTCGCAGCCGATTTCATGTGCGGGGCGAGAACACCTGTAAGGGTGACCGGTGATGTGCCGGTGCCGTCGAAGGTGACGACAGACTGCGTCACGGGAAATGTCGTCGCGTGGTTTGGGGGACTCACGATCTTCCCGTCGTCGATCCTGAGATTCGCTCCAAATTGCGGGACATCGCAGCTGGGAGTAGCGCTCGACTTCATGAAGCCGGCTTCGATAGCGAGATCTGGATCAACGACGTAACCAAACCCACCGTGTAGCGTCACGTCGAGCGTCGTGCTGCTGCACATCGACGAGCAGGCGGACGTCCCGACGACCGTCGCCACGAGCGCCGCATAACGCCACCGTGTGCCCCGCCTCCGCCGATTCGTTCGCGTCGACATTGAAATCCCTCCTACTGGGCCGTTGCACCCAGTGCCACAAATGCACCCCACGCGCGAGGCGAAGCCAGCATCGCGTCGCCGCTGCGCAGCAGCGAAAGCTGCGCGGCTCGAAGCGCCTGCACCGGATCGCCGACGTCGGACAGAGCGCGATGAAATTCCGAAAACAACCGTGCGGTTGCCTGGTCGTCGACGTCCCACTCGCTGGCGATCACCGTCGGCACGCCGGTACCCAGGAACGGCCGCGCGAGGCTCACGGCACCTTCGCCCCGCGAGACACTTCCAACGGCAGTGCTGCAGGCCGCGAGCACGACCAAGCGCGTATTCCGCAGACGCAGGCGTGAGATTTCGTACGCAAACAACGACTGCTCGCCGCCGTCGCGGCCCGCGGCAAATGACATGCGCGAGAGCAGTGGATATTCCGGGTTGACGAGTGCGTGGCCGGCGAAGTGAATGAGGTCGAACCGTGGCGCCTCTTCCACAAATCGCGCGCGCGTCGCCGTCGCACCGGTCAGCACTTCATGACGTGGATAAAACCGCGACGCTGCTATTGCCTCGCGCTCGGCCGCGGGTAAAGGTGTCAGACCGGTCTCTGCGCCCGTATCTGGATCGCCGACGAGGAGCGCGGAATCGAAGCGCTCGCCAGCACGCTCCCGCAGGCGCTCGATCCCCGCGCCGAACACCGTCGCACTGGGCGACATCACGACCGCGTGATCCTCGATGAGGAGGTGTCCACTGGCGGGATTACGCAGCGTCGCGAACGGCAGCCGCTGCATATCTGCATCCGGCACAATCACGAGCGTCCGGCGTCCGGCGAAGTGTTCGGACGCCCGAGCAATCAATGCTTCGTAGAGCTGTGCGCTGACCTCAGTATCGACGGGCCTGTCGGTGTTGAGCGACGCGACGTACCGCTCGATGTCACGCGCCAGACTGCTTCGATCGATTTTGTAATCGAACAGCGAGGAATCGTTCGAGGTCACGACCCACGTGAACAGTCGATCCGGCAGCGTAACGTAATAGATCATCGCCACCGTCGGAGGCAATCGCTGCTGCAGCTCCGCATGGCGAATCGGCCGGGTACCCGTAACGAGCGAGCGGGCGCGAGACCGTTCCGCATATTCGAGGGCGGCGGCTGCGCTGTGGCGCACAGTAGCCTGGAACGCCACCATCTCGGGAAACAGGTTCCAGGATTCGTCGAAATACGAAATCTTCAGCGCCTCGTCGTCAAGGCGGGCGTGCTGCTCTTCGAGTTGAACGATCCCACGCGCGAGGGAGTCCTCCGCCTGATCGTCCTGGGATGCCCTTCGATAGGCACGAGCGAGTGCCAGGTAAAGACGCGGCAGCCGCGCTGGCTCTCCGCGAGAGAAGAACCCAATCGCGTCACGCAATTCGTCGACGTGTGGCTGCTCGCCCGTTTCGGTCGGCAACTCGGAGAGCAGGACGTCGATTTCCGCTACGTGCCATCGTTTCAAGATGCCATCGGACATCGCGTCGACGACCGCACGAGCCTCGTGAAGATCCCGCCGGGCGCTTCCTTCATCGTGTCGTCTGTTGTGAAGTGATGCTCGCTCGATCAGTGCCTCGGCTACCGGGCCGCCGCCACGCGCGTTGGCTTCGCGCACCGCCGCGTCCTGAAACAACAACGCGCTTTCGAGCAGGTCCTGACTTGAGGCGAACAGCGATGTGTTGTAGAGGACCAGATAGCGCCGTAGCGGTGTCCGCAGGAAGCCAAGGCCGTCGAGCGTCCGGCCGATGTATTCCCAGCTTTGGTGATGCTCACCAAGCATGCGAAGGTTGGCGGCGATGAGACTATCAACGGCAACGGCGTCCTCGCGTTCGCCCGCTGATTCGAACGCGCGTGCCGCGTCGCGAAACGCACCGAGCGCCTCGTCGAGGCGCCATCGCTTCGACTGAGTCAGGCCTCGCTGACGGAGCGTCCGGCCCAGGAGCGTGGTATAGCCGTGTTCGCGAGCAAACACCTCAACGCGCGTCAACTCGCGAAGCGACGGGTCGAGCTGGCGCACCTGAAACAACAGCGTTGCCTTCTGCAGCGATGCCCACGCCCATGACGGCGATGCCGCGCGCCGTAAGCCGTCGAGCGCCGTGTTCGAGGAGGCGAGGGCGGCATCGTAGTTGTCGGCGCGGTAATTGCGAACCGCGTCGCGATAAGCAAGCTGCGCGCGTGCGGCGCCCTGCGCCTCCTCCGGACGCCTGGAAAGTGCGCGCAGCGACCGGACGGTGTCGCGGGGCATCGGGTCGTGCGTCGACTCGGACCATGCGTCGGCGAGATCGGCCGCATTTGCCAGAGCGGCGCCGGCGTCTGACGGGGTGGCCGCGCGCGCCCATTCGACGAGCTGCTCGTCGAACATCTCCAGAGTCGCCTCCGGAAAACGCGCAATCGAATCCGCAACGAACGCCCGATCGCCTGCCGCGAGCCTTGAGATGAACATCGGACGCCGCTCGTCCCACGACGCGCGCCGATCTGCCGGCGTCGACGGCGACGTTTGGTGTCGGCGGGCGACCTGCAGCCAGGCGGAGTCGGTTTCGGACCGCAGGTATTCGTCCCACGGCCGGAGCGCGTCGACGTACGGCGCCAACGCCTCGATCGCAAGCGCTCGGTTGAAGCGCGCTTCGTTCGTAGGATGCGCACCCAGCGAGTGTGCGGCGGCATCCAACGCGCGTGCGACGTATTCGACGCGGCGCCCAGGAGTTCGCTCGGCCTTGACGAGATAGGCGGCGCTGAGATCGCTCCAGGGCGCGGCCTGATCGCTGATCGAGGACACATCCTCGAGCGTCGTGATCGCCCGGTCAACGTCGCCGTCGACGAGGTACGCGACGCCAAGCGCATGGCGCACTGTCGAATCCGCAGTCGCGGTCGAAGCGCGCTTCTCGATTTGCGCGATCACGATGCGGGCGTCGGGCGGCAGCGATGGGCGGGCCGCACCGGTTCGCGAGACAGCCGGCGGCCGAAAGCCTCCAGTCAAACGAACCTCGAACGGCAACTGCGTTCCGACTGCCGCGGCAAGGTCGGCGAGACTGCTCTTCGGCGAGGCAGGTCCGATCAACCGACACGCCGCTACGGCCGCGATGGCCGCCACTGCAAGCGAGCCGCCGATCCGCACGCGTGGTCTGGTCGTCACGGCGAATCAGCGAGACTGCAAGGATTGGAGGCGGACGCGGGCTTCGTCTGCCCACCCGGACTGTGCGTCGATCGCCAGATACGCACGCCACGCGTCGCGCGCCTCGTCCAGACGTGACACGCGTTGGAGGGCATCCGCGCGGTTGAACCATGCTTCGGCCAGATGCCGATCCAGCGCAATCGCTCGATCGGCGGCGCGCACGGCAGCCGCTGCGGCATCAGGCTGGCGGCTGGTTTCGGCACGCACGAGATAGGCGGCCGATAGGTCGCTGAAGGTTCGGGCGTCTGCGGTTGGCTCGTTCGAGGCCGCCTCGAGCAGCGCGATTGCCCGATCGACCCCGCCAATGAGGAGATGAGAAACAGCGAGCAGTCGCATGGCGTCCTGCGTGCGGCTCGTTCCGGCGTCTTTTTCGATCTGCGCCGCAGCAATCCGGACGTCGGGTGAAATGCGCTCGCTCGACGAGTCGCCGGCCCCGCGCACGGGACCGCGCAACGGTCCGTAGGCGAAGCCTCCGGTCAGTCGCGGTTCGATCGTCCGGTCCGTGCCTACCGCCGCGACGAGTGCCTGCAGCTCGGGCTGCGCACCGCGCCACAGATTGAACACACCCGTCCCAGCCGCAATCCACATCGTCACCGTCGCCGCGAGCGCGCTCGCCACCGCCGGCCACATCACGACCGGACGCGTCCACCACGACCTCGTCCGCTTCGTCGGCTCGACGGCGCGCGACGTCACGTGCGTCTGCGCCGCTTCGTTGAACACGAAGTAGCAGTCCGCGCAATCGGCCAGATGCGCGGTCACGTCCGCGCGCTCGCGAGCGTTCAGCCGCCCATCGAGATACGCAGCGAGCGTTTCCAGATCGGGGCATTCGCTGGCGTCACGTGTCATCGCCTCTTGAGCCACGATGTCCTCTCGAT
>Ga0126381_100008506_pt1 | contig 11484 bp, 13 predicted proteins | sample PanSoiMetPlot_28_FD_96465 | JGI IMG/M metagenome (GOLD analysis project Ga0126381, IMG submission 96465) | Tropical forest soil microbial communities from Panama - MetaG Plot_28 | ecosystem: Environmental > Terrestrial > Soil > Tropical forest > Bulk soil | place: Panama | collected 2016-02-17 | reverse complement strand
CTGGAAAAAGCGGTGGCGTTTGCCAAGGAATGGGCGTTGGTTTCGATTATGGACAATACTTTTGCGACGCCGGTGCTGCAAAAGCCTCTGGCCATGGGTTTTGATCTGGTGGTGCACAGCGCCACCAAATTCCTGGCTGGGCATTCGGATGTAATCGCTGGCGCCACAGCGGGCAGCAAGGCGCTGATCCAGCGGGTGCGGCAGAACGTTATCTATCTGGGAGGCTCGATGGATCCCGAAGCGGCGTTTCTGCTGATCCGCGGGATGAAAACTCTGCGGTTGCGTGTGGAGAAACAGTGCGAGAACGCCATGGTCGTGGCGAAATATCTGGGGAAGCACCCCAAGGTGGCCCGGGTGCACTACCCGGGCCTTCCCTCGCATCCAGACCACAAGCTGGCAAAACGGCAGATGCGTGGATTCGGGGCCATGCTGGCGTTCGACTGCAAGGGCGGGATTGCGGCGGCACGGCGCTTCTGCGACCGCGTTCGCACTTTTCTGCTGGCAGCCAGCCTCGGAGGAGTCGAGTCACTGGTAGTACTACCGATCTACACCTCGCATTACAAGATGTCTCAGCTGGAATTGCGGGCGGCGGGCGTCGAACCCGGTACCGTGCGGGTATCGGTTGGTATCGAGGACGCCGCGGACCTCATAGCAGATCTGGAGCAGGCGCTGGCCTGAGTTTCCACAAAATTTCTTGCAACGCCGTGCTGGCAATTGTGTAGGACGCAGTGGTATAAGGCTGTCTCTGAGCGGCACAAAGTGTCAATTCGAGGCACTCTGCGCGGCCGCATTTGTGTCCAGGTCGGCCCGCTTCTTGGTACTTTGAGGCCATTGACCTGTACTAGGAGTACCCGTAAGCTTTTGATTGCGAGGGGGTAGTGCGTTCGCGAACGCGAGTCCCAGCTAAATTTCGCTGATTCGCCGGTCCGGGCAAAAGACGTGCTCTAGGCCGGTGCACGAGAAAGGATTTGGTAAAAGTAACGATGACGCGAATAACGGTGGGAATGACGGCAGCTCTCAGCGCTCTATTGCTTGTCGGTTGTGAAGCTAGTACCAAAGTCGAAGTGAGGCCGCCGGCTGCTACTCCCGCCCCGCAGGTCGCGTCTCTAAAAGCGCGCGAGCCGCTCCCCCTTCCTGATCAGGCGTCTTCGAGTGTTTCGTTGCGGGTCGATCCACGTCCCGCGATTGATGTGCTCGTCGATCAGGTCCAAAAGGACCTGACTGCTGGACAGCAGGAATTCAGCGCCGGAAACGGTGAACAGGGGCGCGCGGATCTGGATCGCGGGGTCAACCGCATCCTGGTAAGCGGGTTTCAGGCGGAATCCGATCCCCGGCTTTCGAAACTGTTCGACCAAATAGGCGAGACGCTGCACGCCAACCAGGGAACGTCCGGACAGGCCGAAGAGGAAGAGGCCGAGGAGACTGAAGCACCCGCGCAACCCGCTCCTATCGACGAAATTGCCGATTTGACGCTTCCGCCAGGGGACCCACGGCTGGTATTGAAGGCCCAGAAGGAACTGCTGATGGTGCCGCACGACCTCCCGCTGACGGTCAATGAATCGGTGCTTCAATATTTGAGTTTCTTCACCACTACGCGAGGGCGCGCCATTGTGGAGCACGGATTGGAACGCGCCGGGCGATTTGACACCATGATCCGCCGGGTGTTGAAAGAAGAGAGTGTGCCGCAAGATTTAATTTACCTGGCCCAGGCGGAAAGCGCTTTCCAGCCGCAGGCGGTGTCGCGAGCGGGAGCGCGGGGCATCTGGCAGTTCATGCCTTATCGGGGGGAACAGTACGATCTGGAACGTAGCTACTATATCGATGAGCGCAGCGATCCGGAGAAGGCCACGCGGGCCGCGGCGCGGCATCTGCGCGATCTGTATGCCATGTTCGGAGACTGGTATCTCGTGATGGCCGCCTACAATTCCGGTCCGCTGAATGTGGCGCGGGCCATCGAGCGCACCGGATATGCCGATTTCTGGGAACTCCAGAAGCGCCACGCGCTGCCCAAGGAAACTCAAAACTACGTGCCGATTATCATCGCCATGGCGCTGGTGGCCAAGGCGCCGGGGCTCTATGGGGTACAGATCTCGCCGGAAAAGCCGGCGGAAGTGGAAGCGGTGAAACTCGAGCACCCGGTCGATCTGCATCTGGTGGCCGACGCCACTGGAGCGGACCTGGAGGACCTGCGAATACTGAACCCGGAGCTTTTGCGTACCGTAACGCCGACGCAACCCGGCTTCGCGCTGAATCTTCCCACGGCCCTGACCGCGCGCTTTCAGGAAAATATCCAGCCGGTGCCCGATGACAAGCGCACCTCCTGGAGGCTCCACAGCGTGGCTGAAGGCGAAACGCTAACCGACGTGGCGCGCCGCTACCATGTGACCGTGCCGGCGCTGGAACTGGCTAATCATCTGCAGCCGCGCTCGACGGTGCCAGCAGGCTTTCTACTGAATGTTCCCACCGTCCCCGCCGTGGCGCGCATGGTGCGCTATCGCGTGCAAAAAGGCGACACGCTCGAAGGAATCGCAGACCGCTTCGACGTAACAGTGAGCGATCTGAAGCGCTGGAACCGCATCACCGGCAATCATGTGGCGCGTGGCGCGCGGCTGCGGATTCTGGCCGGCAGTGAGTCGGCGAGTATCTCCGCGGCCTCTTCCTCCAGCCAGAGCGGGAAAGCATCGGTACGCAATGTTTCCGTGCGCGCTTCGGACCGTTCCGAAGCAGTGCAGCACCGTGTGAAGGCGGGCGAAACGCTTTACTCGATCGCGCGGGAATATGGAATTACCGTGGGTGCGCTGCGCGAGTCGAATCCCTTTCTGGCCGATCGTTCGCTTGAAGCGGGTGACCTGCTGAACATCGAGCGCTAGCAGATCGTCTCCGTTAACCGCTGTGTACTCATGCTGATAAGAAGCCAAGAGCCGCCCCCGGATCAGCGAAAAGTCGGACGGCGGGGATCTCCTCCTGTTATTCTTTTCTTTTTCTCCTCCGTGCGCCTTGACAAAGTTCCAACAATCCGTTTATAAGCGCCCGAGGGCTCCAGCGGTTCGGCGAACCCGAAAATCCACGGAGGGACGATGCTCTACGCCAAAATGAACGACGAAGAAGACGACGAATTGCCCCGCTACGAAGATGAGGAAGAAGACGAGGGGCAGGAACAGCCCAGCGAGACGCTAGAAGTGGAGGAGATTGTCGTCGAAGAGGAGCCCGAAGAGGAAGGCGAAGCGCCTGCGGCGCCCCCTGCGCGCAAGCCCTCTCCACGGCGCAAACCCGCCAAGGCGAAAAAGGCGGCACCCAAGAAAAAGAAGGCGGCCAAGAAAAAGAAAAGCAAGGCCAAGCCGAAGAGAAAAGCCTCGGCGAAGAAAAGCGCCCGGAAAAAGAAGCGCTAGTTTCCGATTTTTTTTCGACGACGTATTGCATCGCGGGAGGGCGAGCCGGGACCGAATCGCCCTCCCGCGGATTTTTGCCGGGCTCTCTTCTTTTCTCATTTGCCGTTTTCCGCACCGGCTCTGCGCTCCCGCGCTTCCTACCGGATTTGAAGTGATTTCTCAGCTTGTGAACCCAAAACGTTTCGCTAGCGGCTGCACAGCGGCTTGTTTGGACTTCTTAATTCCGGTCAATTCCTAAGTGGAAAAACTTCTTTTCGCTGCACGGCGGGATTTGCGCCGTGCAAAATCTCGATGCTTTTCGTTTTCTCGCTTTGCCAGAGCGGTCGGCGACTGAGCGGGTTCCACCTCCAAATGAGTATTTCGAAAGGGTGGAAGCGTTCGGGCTGCCCAGGAAGATTGACGGCGGGGAAGCCGACCCGTTGCGCAAAGCGAATTTCCCGGTTCGGTTCGCATTGCGCCGTCATGGTGATTTCGTCCGGAATGAAACAAGAGGAAGAAAGAATGTTCCACTTGCGAATTGTGGTTGCAGATGACTAGGATACGCGCCGATGGCGCTCGCTCTGGAACAGATCCGCCGGATGAGAGGAGGAGCGCAATCGCACTTGATGCGTTGCCTGGAGAATGAGCGGTACGAATATTACGTGGTGAAATTCCAGAACAATCCGCAGGGCGTGAGAGTGCTGGCGAACGAATTGCTGGCGACGAGATTGGCGGGTAGGTTGGGACTTCCGGTGCCGTGGGCGGCGGTGGTGGAAGTCCGCCAGAAACTGATCGAAAATACCTCAGATCTGGTAATGCAACTGGGGCGAGGCACGGCGCAGTGCCGGGCGGGACGACAGTTCGGCTCGCGGTATCCGGGCTCCCCTTTTGAAACAGTGGTCTACGATTTTTTGCCCGATGAACAACTGCGCGACCTATTGAATCTCACCGATTTCTGCGGGATGCTGGCGTTCGATAAATGGACCTGTAATACCAATCTCACAAAGCTATCTAGCTGAATCGTATCGCCTTTCCCTGTGTCGTCTATTACGGTTTAGTACGATAGTCGGCAGTAATTGTTCCCAAGTTGTTCCCAACTTCGGGGTGAGTGCCGCATGAAGCTCACCCGAGAGCCAGTGTACGCGGTAGGCCACAAGAACGGCTATTTGCAGGCTGTCGCAGACGCGAATGCCGAATCGCAGCTCGAAACGCCCGAGCAGTATTTCAGCCGAAGAGACACACCGTCCAGATACTCACCCACTGGCAACACCATGGTGCGCATTCTGGCGAAGTACCCTGAAATGTGTTTCGATGAGGCACGCGCCAAAGCAAATGAGCTCTTGGCCGACGCTGCCAAGGCTCGGATCTATCGCGGACCGATCGTACGGAGCGAGGCAGAGCTCGCCAAGGCGAAAGAACGCTTAGGGCGGGTATTCGGCAAGTCCAAACCGCCACGCAAGACTTCTACAACCCCAGTTCCCGGCGTTTCCAGCTACACGGCCCAGAAAAATTCTGACGCTCACGTGGTTGGGGCCATCCCGGGCACTCAATCGCTAGAAACCGCTCTTTCCGCAAATTCAGTTTGCGGGCGGGAGACCCTCACAAATGCCTAACGGAACGAGCGCGCCTCCGCTTTCCGCGTCGAGTAGAGAGGGGTGAAGTTTATGCCGAGAACCTGTCTTGCTTGCTCGAGTCCTGACCGAAGTGCAATCGAAAAGTCGCTGGTATCGGGCGAGCCGTTACGAAACATAGCGAAACGTGTTTCGATATCACCAGCGGGCTTACTCCGTCACAAAAGCCACGTCGCCCGGTCCATCGTCAAGGCGAGCGAGCGGCGGGAAGAACAACTGGGCGACAACCTGCTGGACGAAATGCGTCGGGTACAGCAAAAGGCATGGGAGCTGCTCGCCAAGACCGAATCCGAGGGCGATCACAGAGCGTCGATTGTAGCGCTCCGGGAGGTGCGGGAGTGCCTCGAATCACTAGGACAAATGTTAGGGAAGGCTGCAAATGGTTCACCTGTGACGTTGGAGCAAGTGCTCGAAGCGCGACGCAAATCCGAAAAAGCAGAGCCGCAGCCCCACTTACTGAGTGGACCAACGATGAACTGAAGGCGGAGTTGAACCGGCGGGGTGAGGAAATGACCAAAATTGTGATCCAATTCGAGCGCGCCAAAGACGGCAAGCCCTGCGATTGTCCGTGCTGTACGGCTAATCGCAACGAGAGAACAAGCGCAAACAAAGCTGATAATCAGGATTCGCTGGGGCCAAGCCCATGAAGCGAGATATCAGGAAAAAGGTACTTTGGCGGTCCGTTGCCACTCTGTCCAACGTCACCAATCGAAGTTGCGCCACCGCTGCCATGTAGACTAAATTGGGGAACCCCCAAGATGACCGACTAAGATCGCTGGATTGTGCGCAGATTTGGGGCAGGGCCCAATTTTGCGGCGAGAATGGAGGAGGCCGGTATTCGTCCCCTCTAGGAGGTAAGGGAAGCGATGACTGGCGCACGTCTGGGCAGCTATCGGTTGGGCGATCGATCCGAGCTGCTTGTTGAACATTTGCTCACGAGCGTTGCGTTTACAACCCGAGTGCCCCGCCAAGAGGACGTTGGGATCGATTTTGTTTGCATTTTGATTACAAACCATGACGCGAATAATCTTTTGTGGGCTGGTCCAACCTTCACAGTCCAGGCGAAGAGCGCCGCTAAGCCAATCGTCTACGAGAAGGCCCATGAACTCGCCTGGATTCGAAATCAAGAGAACCCATTGTTGGTGTGTGTCGGAAATCGCGACTCTCTGTCAATGGACATCTACTCGACATGGAATTTGGTCCCCGCGGTCTTGGCTGGATGGCGCGGCCAAAAGGAACCAATTCGGATGGTACTTCGACCAGGCGAGAGTTGCGACGAGTGGCCCGGGCTTATCAACAATGATGATGGATCTCAGGAGATCCTATTAGGAAAACCCATCGCCCATGTCACAAGCGAGGACATCTTCAACGACGGTCGAGTAGAAGCGCTTGTCCACACAATCGAACCATGGATTGCAATTGATCGGCTAAACATCGTCAATCGTCATGCCGGACTGGATTTTGTAATCGGCCCACAGACGTACGAAACCAACCGGCCGCTTGGACCGGAACGCGCCGTGTCATTCTACTGGCATCCGAAAAATCTGCCGAAGGCCACAAACAACTTCGGTTTGTCAGCGACAGCGCTGTGGCGCGTTCTTCATCACGACCAGATAGCCAGCGCTACTGACGTTACGAAACCGCCGTGACAGGATCTATCGGGACCGCTCAGACAAACGCTGCTGTGGTGTCGGGAGAACCTCCCCGGACTGGAGGGTTTCCTTCGTGACTTAGACTAGGATGCGAGACCGCATCGCGAAGCGTAGCGACCTGTCGAGTTACCTATAATGCGTCGTGCCTTTAGGAGGCTTTATGGACATTCACTGCGTGGTGACCGGACAGAACAAATCCGGTAAGTCGATCATTATCCGCGACACGCCCGTTCAGCCTATAAGCCTCGCCCTGCTTCCGGGGTACGAGTTTCATCGCTTATGGGGAAGCGATTCCATCCCACAACTTCCGTGCGACGGAACTGCACCGCCGCATCCTCGCTATTTCCCGCCAACAAATGGTTTCCGCTTCGGCTTTTTCACTATACCTCCTGATGCGAGGACGAGTGTCGATCAGATAGGTACAGCCTCCGCTCTCGAAGAAATTCAACAGAAGTTGCCGGGGATGATTGATGTTTTGGAAATGGATCATCCGGGCATGCATACTACCGACACGGTCGATTTCGATGTCGTCGTATTCGGCGAGGTGGTTCCGGAATTGGATGATGGAGCCGAGGTCGTGCTCAAGGCTGGCGATTGCGTCATTCAGAACGGAACCCGTCACGCGTGGCACAACCGCTCCGGCGAAAAATGCGTGATTGCCGTCACGTTAGTGGGTGCGGAGCGCAAACCCTAGCCCATTCTCGCTGTCCTCGTCCAAGCAGTCGGAAAATTAGTAACCGATTCCTTTCAACGCTTCTGCGGTGTTGATCACGGTAGCGAACTCCCCGTGGAGATCGCTGTCCGAGGGCGACCATCGGGGCGCTATTGTGGCTCTCCGCGAAGTCCGGGAATGCCTGGAATCCTTGGACGCGCTTTTGGGCCGGGTCGGGGCGGCCGCCCCGGGCGAATCCATTACACGCATCGAAGACATACTCGTCGAGCCGAGACCGACAAGAAACGATACTACCGTAAAGTGCCGCAAGGTCTCGCGTTGTTTTCGGGCACGGCACATTCGGCTTTTGCAATTGCACTCATGCAACTTACAAGGGAGCCAAGCTTCCAAAAATCCAGGATCACGCGAAAGGTGATGCAAAACTGGATTTGGAAGGTACACGTGCAGGCGCCAGCATTGCGAGTCGGGCACATAGCGAGCTTCCAGGTGTTTACTACAATTTGAATATGTGGTCAGAAATGGAAAAACGGTACTTTGCACACCGAGCGATAGAAGAAGCTCTGTTTTCGATGTGGTCGTCTGGTTACTCAACTGCTTTCACGACAATTTCAGCCCTAGGGAGTTCGTCATGAAATTAGCACTCGCTTTGACAGCTCTATCCCTGGTGGCAATGCCGGTTCACGCCGACTCAATAGCGGCGGACAATATTGATACTTTCACCTTTCAAGGGTTAACGTGGGAGTTGCCTGCTTCGCCAATCCTAGGTTTGCGCGGAAGAAACTTCCTAAAGCGCAAAGCCGCCCACTAGCCTGGCATCGCGACTGGAGCAGTAACTCTTCCCGGTTGCCCGCATTGCAAGATGAGACTGCAAACCGTGCATCAATTCGTCGAACACCTCTCGGATAACGTTCTGCCATTGATCGTTGACCTGGCGCTCGGCGGTGGGCGCTTGCCAGGAACGGATGAGGACGATCTACCGATATGAAGACTACAAAAGAGAGCGGAAAAAAAGTTTAGCCGGGTAAGACTTGGCATTGGTTCGCGCTCTGCCTTGCCCTACCCAGCGCTCTACAAACGGGGTACCAATAATGCAAGCTAGCTCGCTTAGAGAGCCTTGAAGAATGGGGTACTCCGTGTATTTGCCGCGCCTTGGAAAGCTTACGAAGCTTTCAGTATTGTGCTGTGGTGAACTCCCTGCAGCGCGCCCGGCTCCCAGGAGCTGTAAATACACGACAGTCCCTATACCTGCGGAGATTCGTCCCAATTGATCGGCTGGAAGAAACAGATAGCATTGCGCGAATGCGCGCAATCGTAAGGAAGCTGGAATTGCTACAGGTGGGTATGCTGATATTGCTGCTCGCTGTGCTCCTCGCAGCATTCTCCTACATAGTCGGCATGTGGTCGGGCCCAGGTAGCTCTCTCGTCTTTCCCGGCTTGCGTTAATCGGGGCGAGTCGGTTTTTTCAGATCAGCCGGGTAAGACCTGGGTTACATGCCTTCTCGCCTCGTGTCCTACCCGGCACTAGGTGTATCAGATGTGAGACTAGCTTGCCCAGAGGCCTTGAAAATAGGGTAATCCGTGTATTAGCTGGGCGTAAAAGGTAAGCGGCGCGGATAGCGAACCACGGGAGTGGATGGGCTGGAGCCGCACCGCATGGGTTGTGTGTTCTGGGCGGGGACTCTACCAAATATGCTTTACGTGGGCAAGTATATTCGCAGCTAATCTGCTCGTGTTGGACTCTGCACTTGTGGGGGTAGTATCCGCCGCAAAGAGACAGCCGGGTAAGGCGACGAACCCCCCATAGCCAATCGGAACTGTCTTACCCGGTTGCAGCCAACGTGTCGCTCCACTTCCTCCGATCACTCAGGACTTTAGACAAAATTTCACGGTCTTTCCTACAGAGTGAAGGCACGAAGCGCAGAGCGCATCGAGCCAGAGAAGAAGCGACGCATGAGGCTTTTACCAATTCTTGACTTAACCCGTCAGGTGACCTAAGATCGCGCTCCATTACCCCAGGGGACAAGTGAACCTCGCCGACGCCAAAAAGGGAACCCTTTGTGGTCGTTTACGAAGTCAACCGTAGCGCATGAAAAGCTAAACAGTCGGAAACGCTAAGACAAACATCACCTTGCCGCAATAGGGTCGGGCAGACAACTCCCACACGCAATCCTGGGAATGCTGGGAAATCCCGCTCCCGCGTCGGGTCCACGCTCAGTGGCCGTGGATCCGACTGGCAAATTCGCCTATGCGGCAAACCAATCAACGCCACGACCGGAGCCTTAACTTCGATCGGAACGGTCGCCGCAGAACTTAATCCTCAGTCGGTGGCTGTACATCCATCGGGCAAGTTCACCTATGTCGGGGATGTAGAAGGTGGCGACGTCTTGGTGTACACCATCAACGCCACGACGGGAATCTTAACATCGATAGGAAAAGCCGCGGGTGGGCTTTCCTCGATCGCCATCGATCCGTCCGGCAAGTTCGCCTACGGGGCAAATGTGGTAGGCAGCATCTCGATGTACATGGTCGATACCACCACCGGACTCTTAACGCCTATGGGACCTATAGCCGCAGATAGAGGACCTAATTATGTGGCCGTAGGGCCTCAGGGCAAGTTCGCCTACGTGACGGCCGCCTTCTCCAATGATGTCTCGACGTACAAAATCGACGCCACTACTGGGACTTTAGCGAACTTCTCGACTATAGCTACGGAGTCATATCCTACTTCGATCGCCGTTCATCCGTCCGGAAAGTTCGCATATGTGACAAATGCCGTTTCTAATAGCATATCGATGTACAGCATTGACGCTACCACTGGGGTTCTGACCCTGTTCGGGACAGCTCACTGACAAGCGGTACCTATGGACGGATGCGGATATCGAGGAACTGAAGCTGCTGAAGAGTAAGAACGCTAGCCATCACGGAAGCGCAGCGTCGAAAGCTCGGTGGACAGAGCGAAAGGCGAATCCAACCGGGTAGGACTCTTAGTAAGCGGTCACGTCGCCGTTATCCTACCCGGCATTCAGTACACCTGAAAGTAACCTGAGGAAGTGGGCGACCGTTGAAAAGAGACGGCCGGGTGAGGCTTACTTCTATGAGCCTTACCCGGCGTGATGCTCGCGCCTTCCCTATCCGTTCGGAATTAGTATTGGCCCGGAGGCAAACCGCCTGCGCCGGGAGCCTGCGTTCCGCCATTCTGCCCGGGAGGCGTGATTCCGATTCCCTGACCAGCGCCGGTGTTAGTGCCGCTATTGCCAACCCCGCAGTCGAATACAGCACCAGTTATGCAGCCACCAGCTCCACTGCCGCTTCCGCTCCCGCCCTGCCCGCCAGTTCCTGCAGTTGTGCCGCCAGTCGAACCGCTGCCAGTCGAGCCACCGCCAATGCTGCCGTTTCCGCCATTCGAACCGGTGCTTCCGCCGTTGCCGCTCGATACGCCGTTCGATGCTCCACTTGAGCCGGACGAGCCGCTGCCCGATGCGCCTCCGGGCGGCACGTTCAAGGGCCCGTTCAACCCGCCATTCGAGCCTGTGGCAGTATTAGTTCCCTGCGAAGGAGAATTGGCGAACGAATTTGAGGTGGTTTTGTGTTCGCTGCGAGTGAGCCCGCCAGCCAAACAACCTAGTCCGCTGGCCTGCTGCACAAAAGCTGCAAGCCTCGGATGATGCGGATGCAGACGAAAGCTGACGATGTTGCCTGCGATTAAAATCGGAAGGCCGATGGCGGCGGCCTGCGAGCGGTTGGCTGACACGCCAATGCCAATCCCACACGCCGCTGAACTGGAAACAATCCCTTTGTAGACCGAGCCCTCGATGAATCCTTGCGCGGACGCAAGGCCTGGGATGCAAATCATGCCCAGAACTACAGCCGCTGCGTACCGTCCGAGCCACTTTGCGAGTTGCTTGTTCGACGCCATTGAGTCTCCTTTACGACTTGCAAGAGAGAGTCTGCAGGAGCGAGCATTTTGCTGAAATAGGTAGGAGGTCCATTTTGTCTAGCCTCAGAATTAGAGCCGTTGGCACAGTACCGAGTACTGGAACGATTTTGACAGCGAGCTCCGTATTCTTGAGGCTACTCTTGCCTGCCGACCGTGTGTGCCAGCGCCAAGAAAGGTACGCTAATTCAGAGTCTCCACTGTGCCTCGGCTCGCTACGACCGCT
>Ga0126381_100008505_pt1 | contig 11484 bp, 9 predicted proteins | sample PanSoiMetPlot_28_FD_96465 | JGI IMG/M metagenome (GOLD analysis project Ga0126381, IMG submission 96465) | Tropical forest soil microbial communities from Panama - MetaG Plot_28 | ecosystem: Environmental > Terrestrial > Soil > Tropical forest > Bulk soil | place: Panama | collected 2016-02-17 | reverse complement strand
CTCATCGCCGCCGCGGAGAACGGCAAGCAGGTCGCGGTCGCGATCGAGCTCAAGGCGCGGTTCGACGAGCAGAACAACATCGTCTGGGCGCGGCAGCTCGAGCGCTCGGGCGTCCACGTCTTCTACGGCTCGGCAGGGCTGAAGACCCACGCCAAGGTCATCCTCGTGGTGCGCCAGGAGGAGGGGCAGATCCGCCGCTACGTCCACCTCTCGACCGGCAACTACAACCGGGCGACGGCGAAGATATACACCGACCTCGGTCTCTTCACGAGCCGCGCCGACTTCGGCCACGACGCCTCGGAGCTCTTCAACTTTCTGACCGGGTTCTCCCGGAAAACGAAGTATCGGAAGCTGACCGTCGCGCCCTCGGCCCTTCACGAGAAGGTCCTGTCGCTCATCGACGCCCAGGCCGAGAAGGCCCGCCAGGGCAAGCCCGCCGCGATCATCGCGAAGATGAACGCCCTCGTGGACCCGGCCGTCATTCGCGCTCTGTACCGGGCCTCGCAGGCGGGCGTGCCGATCGATCTGGCCATCCGCGGCATCTGCTGCCTGCGGCCGGGCGTGCCGGGCGTCTCCGACAACATCCGCGTGTCGAGCTGCGTCGGCCGCTTCCTCGAGCACAGCCGGGCCTTCGCCTTCGGCGTCGGCGAGGAGGAGGAGATGTACATCTCCAGCGCCGACTGGATGCCCCGCAACTTCTTCGCGCGCGTCGAGCTCATGGTCCCGATCCTCGACGAGAAGGCGAAGGAGAAGATCCGCCAGGAGGTCTTCGAGGAGCTGCGATCGGACAACTCGCGGGCGCGGGACCTGTTGCCCGACGGCACCTACGTCCGCCGGCACCCCGCTCCGGGCGAGACGGCGCACGACGCGCAGCAGGATCTCCTCGACCGCCTCGCGCGGCGCGGCCTGAAGGCCGTTCCGGCTCTTTAGCGACCGAAGCGGTCCGGCTAAGCCGCCGGCCGCACGATCCGCGTATCTCGCCCGATCGCCAGCGCCCGTCCGCGCCAGCGGACCGAGCGCCCGGCCAGGCCGGCGAAGAAAACCGCCGTCGCACCGAGATCGCGTACGGGGAGAAGCAGCATGTCGAGCGCCGAGAACGGGCTTCCGAGCTCGCGGGCGACGCGGCCTTCGAAGGCGTACCGCACTCCCAGCAGGAGCGCGGCCGGCAGCCAGGTCCCCGCCGCCGAGGCGGCGACCGCCCACGGCAGCGCCCCCGCGAACGCTTCGGCAAAATAGAGTGCGCCGCCCAGCCGGTGCCGCATCATCGCCCAGCGTCGATGGCGGTTCCAGACGGCCCGGGCCGTCTTGTGGAGCTCCATCGTGTCGATCACGTCGGCCGACAGGACGACACGGTACCCGGCTCGGCGCACCTCGCGGCCGATCAGGTAGTCCTCGGCCAGGTAGTGCTGGAGCACCGGGAACCCTCCGACGACCTCCAGAGCGGTTCGCGACACGAGGATGGATTTGCCGACGACGCACGGCATCCGGAGGATCCCCGCGATCGCGGCCGTGCCTGGCAGCAAGCAGCCGTTCAAGTAGAGGGTCTCGATGCGCGACGCGAGGCTGACCGCGCCCGCCGCCCGAAAGAGGTGGGACACGAGGCCGACCCGCGAATCCGCGAAGTGAGAGACCGCGCGGGCGAGAAAATCCGGATGGACGCGGACGTTCCCGTCCGAGAACATGAGGAGCCGGTGCCGGGCGCGCTCGGCGGCGGCGGCGAGGCGATCCACCTTCGCGTTTCCGCCGGAGTCCCGGGGGTCGAAGACGAACGTGGTCGGGACCGAAGGGCACCGGTCCGCCACGCGCCGCGCGACCGGGTACGCCGGATCGGAGGCACTCGCGAAGGAAAAGACCATCTCGTACCGCGGGTACGCCAGCCGGTAGAACGACGCGAGGTTGTCCTCGAGGCCTTCGTCGAGGCCCGCGAGCGGTTTCAGGATGGAAACGGGAGGCGTGAAACCGGGTACGCGGTGCCCGCGCGCGGTCCGCCGGAGCCAGCGCACCTCGGCGGCCGCAACGGCGTAGACGGCCGTGGAGACGGCGAGACCCGCGAGTCCGGCGGCGGCGAGCACCCTCACGCCGAGGCCGCCTCCTCCGGAGCGAGGCGGAGAACGCCGATCCCGGTGCCGCGGCGCAGAGCGGCGAGCACTCCGTCGCGCGACTTCTCGGCCTTGAGGAGCGACTTCCACGCGTAGAGATGTTCCGGGCGGTGGAAGTCGCTGTTGGCCAGGTGCGGCAGGTTCTCCCGCGAGATCACGGGATACAGCTCCCACCGGCATCCGACCTCCCACAGGTCCACGAGCGGCGCGACGAACTTCCGGCGGTTCCACAGGTACCATGTGTTGGCGAACCACTCGCTCATCTCATGCGGATGGCATGCCACCGAAACCGCGCCGCGCGCCCGGACGGCCGCCAGCATGTCGAGCGGGTCGCCGTCCGCTGAAAGGAACTCGTCGAGGCCGAGGGCGAGGACGTGAACGGACGTATCCCGGTTGATCGTGTTGCGGGTCATCTCGGCGCCAGGCAGAACGAGCATCCCGTAGACGCTCCAGGCGCGCTCGGCTTCGCTCGCGATCTCCTCCCGGTAACGCTTCCAGCTCTCGGCGTTCAGGCTGTGGTGGATGCGATGCGCGATCTTGCCGAGGCCGCTGTCGTGGTTGACGATGTGGTCGGTGATCGCGATGACGTCGTGACCCGACTGGCCGAACATGTCGACGACTTTCGGCAACGGAAGCACGCCGTCCGAGTAGGTCGTGTGGATGTGAAAGTCACAGAGCAGCATTGGAACGTCCGCAGTCTCCTCCGCGGACGCGAAGCTCTGGCGAGGATCCCCCGCAGGGAAGGGAAACCTTCGGTAAGGACCGCGTGAAGACGGCGGCTAGTGCGCCCGTGAAACGAGCGTCCGGCGCGACGAACGCGGCACCGGCAGACGGCCGACTCGTCGCGGCGGCGGGAAGAACGACCCGACCGCCGGGCAACGCTGCCGCCACCAGGTGATCCACCGCCGACGGGCGTCGGTCGGCAGGCGGACGCCGTGCACGGCGAAGACCTTCAGATCCGCGGCCTTGACCTCGGCGCGGCCCTCCGACCGCGAGATGAGGATGTGCACCGGGAGCTCGGCGTCGCCGTGGAGCGGGAACGAGAAGCGGAACCGTTCCGAGTCGGGCGTCTGACGCAGCGGAATCGAAAAACCCGACAGCGGGAGGGAACGCTCGGGCGTCAGTTGTGCGACGGCGACCCATCCCTTCGCGCCGTATTCGACGTCGTGACGGCGCCCGCACTCGCAAGTGATCTCGCGGTGGGTGCCGGAGCCCGCGGGCTTATGGAACTCGACGGCCTGGCCGCACTCACAGTACCCGACGGGCGAATGCATCGCTCTCATGGCGCCAGCCTAGTTCCCGGCCCATGAAGATGGTGTGAAGATTCACCCCGCGGCGAGAGAACGCCGCGTCTTTCGAAAAAAAAAGCCCAATGACCGAAAGCCATAATGGGGCGTGCGCGGACTCCCCGACTATCACGTCCACACGTACCGGTGCGGCCACGCCGGCGGCGCCTCGCGCGACTTCGTGCTCCGGGCCCTCGAGCTGGGCCTCTGCGAGATCGCCCTCACGGACCACATTCCCCTGTATTTCCTGGCGCCGGAGGACCGCGATCCGAAGCTCGCGATGCGCGAGGACCAGCTCGAGGGCTATCTCGCGGAGGTCCGGGACCTCCGGGACGAGTTCGCCGGAAAGATCCCGGTGCGCCTGGGACTCGAGGCGGATTACGCCGAAGGGCGCGAGGACGAGCTCGCGCGGTGGCTGTCCCGCGCCGACTGGGACCTCGTGCTCGGCTCGGTGCACTGGGTCGCGGGAGGCTGGATCGACGATCCGAGCTCCTCTCCCGCGCGCTTCGAGCGGGAGGGGACCGAAGCCCTCTACGACGAGTACTACCGCCTCGTCGCGAAGGCTGCGGCGACCGGCTTCTTCGACGTGCTCACGCACTTCGACCTGCCGAAGAAGCACGGCCACCGGCCGGCCGCGCGGCGGAACGACGCGGAGGAACGCGCCCTGGCGGCGGCCAGGGCCGCGGGGTGCGCGCTCGAGATCTCGTCGGCCGGCCTGCGCAAGAAAGTCGGCGAGGCGTACCCGGAGGAGCGCCTGCTGGTCCGCGCGGTCGCTCTCGGCATCCCCGTGACCTTCTCCTCCGACGCACACGCTCCCGCGGAGGTGGGCTGGGGCTACGACCGCACGCTCGCCCTCGCCCGCGCCGCCGGGGTGAAGGAGTTCGTCACTTTCGAGCGGCGGCGAAAGATCCGTCGGCCGCTTCCCCCCGCCTGAACCGGCGCCCGAGGTCGGCGAAGACGTCGGCCGACGGGCGTCGCCGACGCGCGAACGTGGCGTAGTCGACCTCGAAGAGACCGAAGCGGGGGCGGAAACCCTCGAGCCACTCGAAGTTGTCGAGCAGCGACCAGTAGAAGTACCCCTCGATCGGCGCGCCGGCCTCGAGGCGGTGGGCCAGCACGAGCGCGTGCTCGCGAAGGAAGTCGCGCCGCAGGCCGTCGTTGCGGGTCGCGATCCCGTTCTCGGTCACGAGGATCGGCCGGCCGACGGCCTCCGCCTGCCGCAGGACGCGCCCAAAGCCCTCCGGGTGCACTTCCCAGCCCGTGTCGGTGAGGCCCCGCGACTCGGGGTCGCGGTACGCGAAGACGCCGACCGCGCCGGGAACCCCGCGGAACCGGATGTGGACGCGGCTGTAGTAGTTGACGCCGACGAAATCGTTCGTCTTCGCGAAATCGGGCACCACGATGCGCGTTCGCCCCTCTCCCGGAAACGCCCAGTCCATGCGGCCGGTCCCCATCGCTTCCAGGAGAGCGAGGTTGTAGAGGCGGTCGCCGGCGCGGGCCAGGCGGCGATCGAGCGCGCTGTCCCGCCTTTCTGGGGCGAAATCGAGCATGTTGTGGGCGATGCCGACCCGGCATCCGGGGATGCGCTCCTTGAGCACCGCGGCCGCCTCGGCGTGGGCCCGGAGGAGGTTCTCGAGCGCTCGGGCGGCGGCGGCGAACTTCCGGTGACCCGGCGGAATCAGGCCCCCCAGGTAACCGCCGAGGAGGAACACGATCGGCTCGTTGAGCGTGACCCAGATCCGCACTCGGTCGCCGAGGGCATCCGCGACGACCGCCGCGTAGCGCCGGAATGCGGCAACGCTCTCGGGGCTCCCCCAGCCCTCCCCGGACCAGAACCAGCGCGGGTGCGTGTAATGGTGGAGCGTCACGACCGGCTCGATCCCGAGCCGGACGAGCGCGTCCACGCGCTCGCGCTCCAACCGCAGCGCTTCGTCCGAGAAGAACCCGGGCGCGGGCTCGATCGCGCTGCGCTCGACGGAGAACCGGTAGGCGTTGGCGCCGATCGTCGGGATCAGCGAAAAGTCGGTCCGCCAGCGCTCGCGGTGCCCCGCGCCGCGACCGCAGCGCTCTTCCCGGACCTTGAGCCTTTCCTGCCGCTCCCACTCGGTCCAGTCGTTTTCGGCCGCGCCCTCGATCTGGTAGGACGAGGTGGCGACACCCCAGAGGAAGGACATGAGTGATCCGCTGTCAGCGGTCGGCTGTCAGCCGGACAGGTCACCTCCGGAGTTCCGGACGAGGGCGGAGAGCGTTCTCATGGCAGCTCGGTGGCGTGGTGTTTCACCCAGCGCGCCTCGGCGATGAAGATCGTGTCCTCGCAAATGTTGGTCGCGAGGTCGCCGACCCGCTCGAGGTTCTTCGAGATCGAGATCAGCTCGATGCAGTAGGTCGTAAGAGCCGGGTACTCCGCGATGTACGTCAAGAGCTCCCGAATGATCGAGACGTTCTTTTCGTCGAGGATGTCGTCCTTCTTGATGACCTTGCGGGCGAGGTCCGCGTCGCGATTCACGAACGCGTCGAGCGACTGCTTGAGCATCGACATCGCAACTTCGGCCATGTACGGGATGTCGATGAACGGCTTGAACGGGCGCTGGCCCGCCAGCCGCTCGGCGCCCTCGGCGATGTTGACCGCGTGGTCTCCGATGCGCTCGAGGTCGCTGTTGATCTTGAGAACGCCGACGAGGAACCGCAGGTCGACCGCCACGGGCTGCTGAAGGGCCAGCAGCGAGATGGCCGATTCCTCGATCGCCATCTCCATGCGGTCGATGTCCTCGTCGGAAGCGATGACCCCGCGCGCCTTCTCGGCGTCCATCTCGGTCAGGGCCTCGATCGCGCGGTGGATCTGACGTTCGACCTCGCCGCCCATCAGAATCAGCTGCCGGCGGAGGTCCTCGAGTTGCTCCGAAAAATGCTCTTTCACGGTCGTCTCCTGCTAGATGCCATCAGATCAGTTCCAGAGGGCTTCGGGCGAGAGAATCTCGAGGTCTTTCTGGTGGACGGCCGCGTCGCTCCCGACCGGCACGGCTCGCAGCGATACGGTGCGGTCGAAAATGCGCTCGAAGAGGTCCGCCTTCTTGCGGGCGGCGTCGAGCTCCGACTCGCAGTCGGCCCGGGCGCTCGCCTCGAGCTCGAACCGGCGAGACCGCACGCGGCACGCGACCCCGGTCACGATCTGACGGTGGCTCCGGTCGAGGGCGTCGGCGATGCGGAGGATCGCGGCGAGCTTCTCGACGACGGCCTGGAGATACGGGTCGAGCCGACGCCAGTTCTCGTGGGTCGGCTTCGGGCGCCCGCCCTTGTGGTACCGGGCGAGCGAGGCGAGGACCTCGATCTCGTCGGCCGAAAAGCCGGTCAGGTCGCCGTGGGTGATGAGGTAGTAGGAGTGCCGCTGGTGCTTGGCGTAGCCGATGTAGCAGCCGATGTCGTGGAGCAGAGCGCCGTACTGGAGCCATTCGCGCTCGGTCGCCGTGAGCTGGTGGAGGGGATGCGTCTGATCGAAGATCTCGAGGGCCAGCCGGGCGACGTGGGCCGCATGGAGGACCTCGGCATTGCCCCGCCGCAGAAGCCGGTCGACGCTCCGGGCCCGCATGTCGCGGTTGACCGGAACGCGCGTCTCCCCGTGGCGGGCGACGTAGTCGAGCAGGAGGCCTTCGCGCAGGCCTCTCTCCCCCACGACGATCGCGTCCGCGCCCGTGCGCTTCAGGATCCAGGCGAGGAGAACGCCGCCCGGAACCGAGATGTCGCGGCGCCGCGGATCGAGGCCGGGGACGCGGAGCTTCTCTTTCTCCGTGGTCCTGCGGAGGAGCTTGTTGACCTTCTTCAGCGCCGAGCGCGACAGCGTCCGATGTCCTGTCGGATTCGGTTCCCGACCGAGCACCGCCGCCTCGTGGACCAGCGACAGGGACTGGATGGTCCCCGAGGACCCGACGCAGGTCTTGAAGCCCTTCTTGCGAACGGCCTGGGCGGCGCGTTTGGCGACGGACCGGATCGCCTTCTTCATGTCCCGGACGTCGCGCTCGGAAGGGGGGTCGCTCTTCCCGTGCCGGTCGGCGAGGCGGACGACGCCGAGCGGCAGGCTTTCCGTCAGGAGAACCCGCGAGCCGTTCGAGACGACGAACTCGGTCGAGCCCCCGCCGATGTCCACGAGAAAGAGCGGGTCGTTGGAGGGCGGAAACTCGCTGCGGACCGCCAGGTTGATGAGCCGCGCCTCCTCTTCGCCCGAGATGACGTCCACCCGCAATCCGGTGCGTTTCTTGACCGCGGCGACGAACTCGTCCGAGTTGGACGCCTCCCGCACGGCGCAGGTGGCGACCGTCCGGACGACCTCGGCCCCGGAGCTCGTGGCCAGGCGCGACAGGTGCTCGACCGTCGACACACCGGCCTCGATCGCCTCGGGAGAAAGGCGGCCCGTTCGGAGGGTCTCGCTGCCGAGGCGCACCATCGCCTTCTCGCGCAGGACGACGTCCAGCGCCCCGTCGTCCTCGACGTTGGCGACGAGCAGCTTGATGCTGTTGGTGCCGATGTCGATTGCGGCCAGAGACCTCATGCCCAGCGGAGTGTGCAATCCGGCCGACGGAACCGCTTGAAGGCGGCGTGAAGGACACGTGAAGGGCTCATCACGGCTCTCCTTACCTATAATAGCGCTCCGTGAAGCCCCCCGCCGTGCTCTGGAAGCGTCGTGCGCGCGGACTTGAGGAGGCGCGCCAGGCAGTCAAGCGCGGAAGCCCTGAGGGACTCCACGAGCTGCGCGTCGCCCTGCGCCGGCTCGCCGTCACCGCCGCCGCCCTCGGGCGCAAGCGCCTCGCGCGCCGGGCCAGAGCGATCGCGCGCTCGCTGTCACGTCCTCGCCAGCTCGAGGTCGACCGCCGCCTGCTCGAGCGCATCGGCCGCCTGGGTCTTCTCTCGCCCGACGCGGTCACCGCGCTCGCCGCCCGATGGGAAAAGCTCGCGGGCCGTTCCGCGCGCCGGCTCGCGCGGGCGACGGAAGGAAACCGGATGCAGCGGCTGCGCCGCCGCCTCGACGTCCTCGCCCGCAAACATTCGGGCCGGGGGCTGGGTCGTCTCGGCAAGGCTCGCCGCGACGCCGAGCAGACCCTGTCGCGGTCCCTCGAGGGACGCGACGACCGCGCGTTCCACCGCTACCGCAAGGCCGTCAAGCGCGCGCTACCTCTCCGAAGACCTCGCGGCGGTCGGCCTCCCGGAGGCTCCCGACGAGGCGGCCCGCGAACGCGCGCTCCAGGAATCGCTCGGCCGATGGAACGACCTGAGGGGGTTCCGCCATCGCCTCGCGGAGAGCCGGGACGACGCCGAACGGCGCGGCACCGTGGTCCTCGCCGGCGAGATCGAGCGCCTCCTCGCGGCGCTCGAGCCCGCGCTCGACTCCGCCCGGACCGCGGCCGTCGCGGCCTCGCGGCGCAGCGCCCGGGTCGTCCCGATGCGACCCGCCGCACGCGCTCGCGCCTGACCTGCAGTTCCCGTCCCGGTCCGGCTGGACGCGCCTGCTAGAATGGGTGGGCTCCACCGCCCTAAATATGAGTTTTCCCAGCGACAGCGGCTCGGGCCGGCTGCGGGCGGCCGAGCGCGCCGGAACCATGACGGCAGTCGCCGAGGCGCTGTTCGACGAGCTGACCCGCCAGGCGGCGGAGGCCTGCGGCGCGGCCGTCGCCGCCGTGAGCGTTCTCGAGGACGGGCGCCACTGGTTCCGGTCCCGAGGAGAGGTGGGCCCGGCCGACACCCCGCGGGCCCTGCTCCTGTGCTCGGAGGCGCTGCGCTCCGAGGACGGCGTGACGCTCCCCGATCTGCGCCAGGACGGCCGCTTCGCCGAGTTCATCCCCGGCGGGATGCGCTTCTTCGCCGGCGTTCCGATCGTCACGGCGCGGGCGGGCGCGATCGGCACGCTCTCGGTCATGGACCCCTCGCCGAAAGAGTCGTTCGACCGCGGCCTCGAAGAGCTCCGCCGCCTCGCCCGGGAAGCGGGCCGACAGTTCGACATCCGACTCGGCGCCGAGGAGGTGCTCGCGAACATCCCGCAGCCGTCGCCGCCGGAGCCGCCGCCGGCCGAGCCCGAGTTCCGCCAGCTCGTCGAGCGGTCCCCCGTCGGGACCTACGTCATCCAGAGCGACCGGTATCGGTACGCGAACCCGAAGCTCGGCGAGATCCTCGGGTACAGACCGGGTGAGCTCGCCGGCGCCGAGATCGCGCCGCTCGTCGTCGAGGCCGACCGCGCCGGCGTTCTCTCGCGGATCCGCGGGATCACGATGGGCGCCGAGGCCGCGTCGTATGCGTTCCGGGCGATCCGGAAGGACGGGGAAATCATCGACGTCGAGGTCCACGAATCCGCCTCGGACCTCGATGGCCGCGCGGCCGTGATCGGCTCGATGCTCGACATCACCGAGCGCAAACGCACCGAGGCCCAGGCCGCCGAGCGTGCCTTCGTCGACCCGCTGACGCGCCTGCCGAACCGGGTCCGGTTCCTCGAGCGCCTCGAGACCGAGCTCGCGCAGTCGCGCCGCTACGGCCGGCGGCTCGCCGTCGTCCACCTGGACGTGGACGGGTTCAAGTTCGTCAACGACAACTGGGGCCACGGCGTGGGGGACCGGCTCCTTCAGTCGCTCGCGTTGCGACTGACCCGCGGCGTCCGCGAGGTGGACACGATCGCCCGTATCGGGGGTGACGAGTTCCTGATCCTCGTTCCGGACTTCAAGCAGGCGGGCGACATGTCACGCCTCGCCCTGAAGCTGGTCACCCTGATGGCCCGTCCGGTCGAGCTCGAGGACCGGACACTGCAGATCACCGCGAGCGTCGGCGTCGCGGCGTTCCCCGACGACGGCCAGAGCGCCGACGAGCTCCTCCGCAACGCCGACACCGCGATGTACCGTGCCAAGGACAGCGGCGGCAACAGCTTCGAGCTTTGCACGCCCGAGCTGACGGCCGCGGCCGTCGAGCGCCTCGAGCTCCAGAACGGCCTGCGCCTCGCGCTCGACCGCAACGAATTCCTGGTCCACTACCAGCCGCTCGTCAGCCTCGGCACCGGCCGGATCGTGGGCCTCGAAGCGCTCGTGCGCTGGCAGCATCCGCAGAAAGGCTTCCTTCCGCCGGTCACCTTCATCCCCATGGCGGAGGAGACGGGGCTGATCGTGCCGCTGGGCGAATGGGTGCTGAAGGCCGCCACGAGTCAGCTGAAGACCTGGCTCGGCACCGGCCTGGGGCTCCGTATCGCGGTCAACTTCTCGGCCAAGCAGTTCCGCGAGCGCACGTTGATCCACACGGTCGAGAGCGCCCTGACGAACGCGGGGCTCGAGCCGAACAACCTCGAGGTCGAGATCACCGAATCGATCGCGATGGAGAGCGCCGAGATCGTCGTCGCGAACCTGAACCTCCTGCGCACGATGGGGGTCCACATCGCGATCGACGACTTCGGTACGGGCTACTCCTCGATGAGCTATCTGAAGAGCTTTCCGATCACTTCGCTCAAGATCGACCGCTCGTTCGTCACCGACCTGGCCACCAGCCGCGCCGACGCCGGTATCGTCCGAGCGATCGTCGAGATGGCCCACGGCTCGAGCCTCTCGGTCATCGCCGAGGGGGTCGAGACGCAGGAGCAGTTCCACTACCTCCAGAGGTACGGCTGCGACGAGATGCAGGGCTACTGGGTCAGCCGGCCGCTGCCCGCCGACGGGATCGACCGGAAGCTCGCGGAGGAAGTCGCTCTCTGGAGTCAGACGGGGGCGTCAGACAGCTGACACGGCTCGCGGTCGAGCCGGCATCCCGGCGAGCCGCGAGCCGGTGCGCCTCAGGGCGCAGATCCCGAGCCAGCGACGGCGACGGGGACCGGGCACGGAGCGGCGCCCCAGATGTCCCGCGCGTACTCCGTGATCGTCCGGTCGCTCGAGAACCTCCCCGAGGCCGCGACGTTGCGGATCGCCTTCCCGAACCAGTCGGCCGGATTCGCCCAGGTCCCGGCGACGCGCGCCTGCGCGTCGGCGTAGGCGGGAAGATCGGCGAGGTGCCGGTAGGGGTCGCCGCCCGTCAGCAGCGTCGCGCGGAGCGGCTCGAAGACGCCGGGCTCGTACCGGCTGAAGTGGTTTCCAAAGATCAGGTCG
>Ga0126381_100008504_pt1 | contig 11486 bp, 11 predicted proteins | sample PanSoiMetPlot_28_FD_96465 | JGI IMG/M metagenome (GOLD analysis project Ga0126381, IMG submission 96465) | Tropical forest soil microbial communities from Panama - MetaG Plot_28 | ecosystem: Environmental > Terrestrial > Soil > Tropical forest > Bulk soil | place: Panama | collected 2016-02-17 | reverse complement strand
TCGAGGAAGATGCCGCGGCCGATCGGCGCCGCCGGATGGATGTCGGTCTGGAAGACGGCCGACGAGCGGCTCTGCAGGTAATAGGCGAAATCCTTGCGGCTCTTGTGCCAGAGCCAGTGCGCCAGCCGATGGGTCTGGATCGCGTGGAAGCCTTTGAAATAGAGCACCGGCTCGATGCAGCGATGGGTCGCCGGATCGCGATCGACGGTCGCCACGATGTCGACCCGGAACGCCGCGCCGATTGCGGGCTCGCTCTCGAGCGCGTCCGCATAGGCCTGCTGGATCAGCTCCGCCGAGACGTCGGGATGATCGAGCCGCTGGGTGACGCGGTGTACGACGGCCGCTTCCAGGCTGTCATGGTGCAGGATCGTCGAATAGATGAAGGTCGCAAGCTCGGGCTCGCGATGCACAATCTCCTCAGCTTCACGGCGGATGCGCGCCCAGACCGGATCGACCTGGTCGAGCGCGCTACGGGCCTTTTCATGTTGCAGGGCCATAACCCCCTCCGCAGGCTGGCTTAAAGCCTCCGCCGCCTGCCACCCAGGTTGCACTGCCTTAGTACAGGTGTGGCGGCTCGCCGTCCATATAGGAACAAATGCGGCTGCCACCAATGGGCGGTGCCCGGTCACCGCAGCGCTGCCAGAAAGGCCAAGACCCCCCGCTTGAACACCTTGTCGCCGACCGCCGTCATGTGGTCGCGCCCGGGAACCTCAAGCGCTGCACCCGCCGGCAGCAGGGCCGCCAGCTCGCTCGCCGAGCCGCCGATTGCATCGAGGCTCCCAACCGCAACCAGCGCCGGCATGCTAACCGCGCCGATCTGCGCAGACGTGAGCGTCTGGCGCGAGCCGCGCAGGCAGGCCGCGAGCGCCCGCAAGTCGGACTTGGTCTGCTCGGCGAAAACGCGGAACAGCCGCGCCTTGGGGTCGGCGACCGCATCGGCCGAGGGGGCTTCGAGCGCCTCGGCGACCCCCTCCGGGAGCCCGCCGTCGATCATGTGGATGCCAAGGCCGCCGAATATGACGCCGCGCACACGCTGCGGGTTTTGCAGCGCCAGGAACGCTGTGATGCGCGCCCCCAAGGAATAGCCCATGATATCGGCGCGGCCGAGCGCCAGGTGATCGAGCAGCGCCACCACATCGGATGCCATGATGGCGCTGTGATAGGCGGCGGGATCGTAGAGCTTGGTCGAGGCGCCATGACCGCGATTGTCGAGGGCGATGACACGGCGGCCCTCGAGCGCCGTGAACCAACCCGGATTGACCCAGTTCACGGCCGCGTTCGAGGCGAAGCCGTGGATCAGTACGATCGGCTCGCCCTCCCCTTCGTCGAGATAGGCGATCTCGACGCCATCGTGATCGAAGCGCGGCATTTTCCGGAAGTGGGCTTTAAATGGCGGGCGCGAGCGCGAGGTGCGCCCGCGCAGCGCGCAGCTTGCGGCGGGCGATCCACCGCTCGGTCGCGCGCTCGGCGGTCCGCTTGCAGGAAGTGCAGAAGCCTATCAGCGTCATGGCGGCGGCGAGCACCCAGGAGAACAGGTTGAGCGTGCTCATGGTGAGCCAGATCGCCGCGCGGCCGCCGAGCTTGATGACGGCGCGCGTCTTGTTCCCGTATTTTTCGGCGAGCCGGGCAATGCGCGACATGTCGCGCGGTCCTTCGGCGAGCTTGAGGCCGTCGAGGGCGGCGAGCGTCCCAGCCTTGCTCTGCACGCGGCCGACCTCGCCGGCGAAGTGGACGAGCTCGGTCGCCTTGTCGACCTTGATGACCTCGCGCACGGCACGCTCGCCGACGAGCGTTCCGGTGAGGCCCGCGCCCGCGGCAGCGCGGCCGAGCGCCGCCCAGTCGACCACATCGCGCAGCGAGCGCCCGACCCATTCCGCCAAATGCACGCTCATGCGCCCGGTCACGCGCGCCGCCTTGACGAGCGAAAGGCCGACCCGCGCTGGCGCGCCCGCGCCGGCCGACGCATAGGTGCCCGCCGTGATCGCAATGCCGACACCGGAGAGGCCCAGAATCAACTCGTCCGCCGGCTCCCCGCGCGCCATCCGCGTGCCTTCGCGCAGCGCGTCGCGGATGTCACCGAACACGAACAGATCGCCGACCGCGGTACCGGCGAGCCCCGCCATGTCCGACGGCTCGCCGGTGACGAAGCCCTGCGCAAAGCTGCCGACCTTGTGCCGGGCACTCGCCGCCTCGTCCTTGGCGGCGTGGACCTTGTCGGCCAAGGCCGGATCGATCGGCACGTGGCGGTCCTGCGCCAGCTCGACGAAGCTTCCGGCGAGATCGGGGTCCTTGCTGTCGAGCGCAGATTCGATCTCGCGCTTAGCGACTGCGAAATCGAACGAGCGATCGAGCATGTGCTCGGCCACCGCGGGCGCATCGTCCCGCGCGGCCACGAGCATTCCGGCCTCCAGGCCGGCCGGCACGGTGAGGAGCCCTATTAGGAGGCACACGAAGGCAAAACCGAGCGGCGAGGCGACGCGCGCTACTTTCGGGTCCTTGGGCCTCTTGTTCGGAGTCATTGGCCGTGTGCCTTGGTCAGCGATTGCCGCGACAGAGAATAAGCCAGACCGCCGCGCCGGCGGCCAACCTCACGCAAATTTGGTTATCAGCGACAAATTGGGCACCCCCTGCCGCTACCCTACCAGGCGAAACCCGACGAGGGCGAAATGATGATCGAAGGTGTAGGCGAGTCGAATTTTGGCTCGCTTCATGATCACAAAGCTGGTGGCATCGACGGCCGACAGCTGGTGTAGGTCCGCCCGCCGAAAGTATTCCCACGATTGCTCCAAATCGCGCGGTTCGCAGGGAAGAACCTTGATGGCGCCAGCGGGTCCTAATACGAAGCCCTTCCAAGTCAGCGCTACGTCCCGATTGGTGTTGCGATCAAGAAACGTAAAGGTCTCGATGACGACAGGGACCGACGTATGAAGCCTCGCGCCCGCGCCGCTTAGAATGTCCCACTGATCACGCGCCCTTTCATGTAGAGAGTCCCGTGATAACGCGAGGGCGATCCATGCGTCACTATCGACGAAGACCGCCTCCCCCTGCCGGATCACGGCTCGTCGTAAATGCTGTCGTGGTCGCGGGACGCGCGCCTTGGCTCGCCATCCCAGATTGCAACTGGACCCGTCGCCTTCGGCTTGAGCACGACCTTGCGGACTGCATCGCGGATCAGCTCCGCGATACTGCGCCCGCAGCGCGCAGCGGCTTCGCGCAGCGCATCAAGCTCCTCCTTCCGAAGGTAAACTTGGGTCTTTTCCATGTGTGTCACTTTATCCATATCATTGACACACGTCAAGCTTGACGACCCCCTCGGCACGACATTGCGGTTGTTCGCGGACGGTCGCTGCGGCCTAGGAATCGGCGGTCCAGATCGCTATGGTGCGGCGCGTCGCGCCAATATCGTACATGGCAGCCTTGCATGGCGGAAAAACTCATACCCCATTTTCACAACACGCCCGGCGTACCGGTGATCGAGATCGGTGCGCGGGAGTTCATGTGCGTGGGCGAAAAGCCGCCGTTTGATCATCCGCATATCTTCATCGACATGGGCGATGCGAGCGAAGCCATCTGTCCCTATTGCTCGACCCTGTTCCGTCATGCTCCTGGCCTCGACCCCCATGCGGCGCGGCCGGCGGAGTGCGCGCTGCCGGAGGCGCTGACCGCGTGAGCGGCGCGCCGCGAGGGCGGAGCGCTCTCTCGCGCACGGTCATCATAGCGGGAGCCGGAATAGGCGGGCTCACGGCAGCATTGACGATCGCGCGCCGCGGCTACCGGGTGGTGCTGCTTGAGCAGGCGGAACGCCTCGATGAGACAGGCGCCGGCATTCAGCTCTCACCGAACGCCTCAGGTATCCTCGTCGCGCTTGGTTTGCGCGAGCGGCTTGCGCCGCATGTCTCGACCCCGCAGGAGCTCATGGTGGCGAACGCAGCCAGTGGGCGCGTGCTGGCGCGGGCGCCGCTCGGCGTCGAGGTCGAGCAGTGCTACGGCGCACCATACTGGATCATCCACCGCGCCGACCTGCAGGCGGCGCTCTGCGCGGCAGTTGCGGCCAATCCCGACATAGAGCTGCGGCTCGCCGCCCAAGTCGACGACTTCGCCGCCCACGACAGCGGCATCACGGTCGCGGCACGCTGCGGCCGCGCCACGATCGAGGAGCGCGGCATCGCCCTCATCGGCGCCGACGGCCTGTGGTCGCGGCTGCGCGGCCGGCTCGGCCACGGCGCGGCGCCGCGCTTTGCCGGCGCCACCGCGTGGCGGGCGCTTGTCCCCGCCGAGGCGGTCGTCTGCGAGCTGAGCGCACCGGCGGTCCATCTCTGGTTCGGCCACGGCGGCCATCTGGTCTATTATCCGGTCAAGGGCGGACGGCTCGTCAACGTGGTCGCCATCCTGCGCGACGACTGGCACGAGCCGGGCTGGAGCGCGCCGGGCAATCGCGACGAACTCGTGCGCCGCATCGACAGTGGCGGCTGGCGTGGCCCGCCGCGTGAGATCATCGACGCCGCCGACCGCTGGCTCAAATGGGCGCTCTACGATGCCGCCCCGCTCGCGCATTGGGGTCGCGGACGGGTGACACTGCTCGGTGACGCGGCGCATCCGACGCTGCCCTATCTCGCCCAGGGCGCCGCCATGGCGATCGAGGACGCCGCCGAGCTCGGCGAATGCCTCGGCGGCACGGACGGCGAGGTTGCGGGCGCCCTGCGGCGCTACGAGCAGCGGCGCTTGGCGCGCACCGCGCGGACCCAACGCGAGGCGCGCCGCAACGGTGTCGTCTATCACCTTGGCGGCCTCGCCGGCTTGGCACGCTCGCTGGCACTCGCCGCCATCGGCGGCGAGCGGCTCATCTCACGTTACGATTGGCTCTACGGTTTCGCGCCCGCGCCCACTACCGGATAGCCGTGCTGCTGCGCCAGGACGCGTCCTGCTCGCAATTCTTGCTCTGTGCGGTGGTGTGCAGCATTTGCAGCTCTTCGCTGGCATTGACGTAGTCGCCGCGGTAAGCGAGGAAGCCGACCGCCGTTCCCCCGGCCGATTGATCGGCCCGGTCCAAGAGCGACTTCAATTCCTGCTGACGCTTGGTCCAGTTCTTGAGCTCGACGGCGAGCTGCGGGCAGTTGTAGTACGCATATTTTCCGGGCTCGGCGAACAGAAAGGTCGTCTCGCTGGTCGAGGAGCAGCCGGCCAACGGCATTGCCAGCGTGCCGACGACCAGCACCCCCAGAATCGCGCGCGGTGCAGCTCCCGGCTTGCGCCCTCCATTGCCGAGTCTCGCCTGCATGCGTGCTCCGATCGCGCGGCTTCACAATTTGCCCGGCAAATGCGCCGACAATGCGCCCACCCGGCGGCCTCACATGGCCACGGCAAATGAGCCCGCCCGCGCCATGCTCCAGGCATCGCGAAAGCGCGGATCGCTGGTGCCGTCGAGAAGCTCGCCCGGACGCAGCGCCGGATAGAGATCGGCGAAGGTCGCGACCTCCCGGCCGGAGACACGCTGGCAGAAGTGCACCGGACGGAACTCGCCGGGATGATCGAGGCCAGCGGCGGCGGTGAGCTCGGCGAGCGCATGCAGGGTCGAGCGGTGGAAATTGTAGACGCGCTCGACCTTGTCGGGGACGAACAGCGCGCGCGAGCGGGAGAGGTCCTGGGTGGCGACACCGGTCGGGCAGCGATCGGTGTGGCAGCTCAGCGACTGGATACAGCCGAGCGAGAACATGAAGGCGCGCGCCGCATTGCACCAGTCGGCGCCGAGCGCGAGCGTGCGGGCGATGTCGAAGGCGGTGGCAATCTTGCCGGAGGCACCGATGCGGACGCGCTCGCGCATGCCGATGCCGATGAGCGCATTGTGCACGAAACTCAGGCCCTCGCGCATCGGCATGCCGAGATGATCCATGAACTCGAGCGGCGCCGCGCCGGTGCCGCCCTCCGTGCCGTCCACCACCACGAAGTCTGGGCAGATGCCGCTTTCGAGCATCGCCTTGCAGATCGCGAGAAACTCCCATGGATGGCCGATGCAGAGCTTGAAGCCGACCGGTTTGCAGCCGCACATGCGCCGCATGTCTGCGACAAGGCGCAAGAGGCCGATCGGTGTCGTGAAGGCCGTGTGGCGCGATGGTGAGATGCAGTCCTTGCCGGGCGGCACGCCGCGGATGGCGGCAATCTCCGGGCTCACCTTCGCGGCCGGCAGGACGCCGCCATGGCCGGGTTTGGCGCCCTGGCTGAGCTTGATCTCAACCATCTTGATCTGCTCGTCGGCCGCCACCTTGGTGAACTTCTCGGGGCAGAAGGAGCCGTCCGCGTTGCGGCAGCCGAAATAGCCTGAGCCGATCTCCCAGATGATGTCGCCGCCGCCCTCACGGTGGTAGGGGCTGAAGCCCCCCTCGCCGGTGTCATGGGCGAAACCGCCCTTCCTGGCGCCGCCATTGAGGGCGCGAATGGCGTTAGGGCTCAGCGCCCCGAAGCTCATGGCCGAGATATTGAAGACCGAGGCCGAATAAGGCTTGCTGCAGTCCGGCCCGCCGACCGTGATACGGAACGGCGTCGTCGACACGGGCTTGGGGCCGATCGAATGGCGCAACCATTCGTAGCCGTCCGCATAGACATCGTACTGCGTTCCGAAGGGACGCTTGTCGAGCGCCATCTTGGCGCGCTGATAGACGATGGCACGCTTGTCGCGACTGAAAGGCGTGCCGTCCTTCTCGCTCTCCAGGAAGTACTGCCGGATCTCCGGCCGTATCTCTTCCAGGATGAAGCGCAGATGCGCCGAGATCGGGTAGTTGCGCAGCACCGCGTGCCGCGTCTGCAGGAGATCGCGGATGCCCAGAAGCGAAAGGCCCCCGAACAGGGCCACCGGAACGGACAGCACGGAGAACCAGGCGCCTTGAACAAGAGCGAGGCCGCCCAGCGAGGCCGTGACGGCAATGCACAAGGTCAAGATAATGAAGCGTGGAGTGAAGGGAAGAACGAGCGCGCGCATGCAGACCTCGAATGGCGGCGGTGTGGCAACACGATACTGCCTCGCCAGCAAGTGACAAATGCACCGTACAAATGCACCGTAACCGTCAATTTCCTGTCTTGAGCATCTTACATGGGCGGGGAAGGGGTCCCGCCGTTTAACAAGGGCGGGGAAGACGCCGCCGTCCGCGGCTTTTGCGCAAGGGACGCGACACGAATGTGACGGCCAAACTTAACGCCCAACTCCTACCGCATTCTGCATCGCAACAAACAGGTTCATCACGCCCGCATGAGATGAGGCTTGCCTTGGCGGGCATTGCCGATAAGCATTGCCAACAGCGTGCCGAGCTCGACGAGCACGAAGGCGTAGCCTCAGCACTGGCGGAGGCGATCAGGCCGCCTTCGGCGGCCCGATAGAGCCCCCCGGAGTGATTTCAGCACCCGCTTGGTGATTCAAATTCTGCGCGGTCCGCGGATGTTCCTCGCAGCCCTTCGACTTGAACTGGCAATCTGCGCACGGCCGTGATTGCGTTGGCCGCGTCCTGTGCGTAGGCGCGACATGTAACCGCGGCTTGTCGCAAGCCCCCTTGCGGCGGCGCTACAAACCCGCACAATGACCGCAAGCAGGCACTACCTAAAGAACCCTGCGCCGGGGAGAAATCTCATGTCGCAAGCCAAGCCGACGCGAGCCAGCTTTGGGCGCTGGTACATTCTGGGCCTCATCTGCCTCATGTACCTCATCACCTATCTCGACCGCGTCAACATCTCGAACGCGGCGCCGGCGATCAGGAAGGAATTCGGCTTCGACGATTTCACCATGGGGTGGATCTTCAGCTCGTTTGTTTGGGCCTATGCCATATTTCAGGTTCCCGGCGGCTGGCTCAGCGACCGGTTCGGCGCCCGCCCGGTGCTGGCAACCATCGTGGCGTACTGGTCGGTCATGACGGCGGCGACCGCGGCAGCGACCGGCTGGCTCTCGTTCTTCCTTGTTCGCTTTCTCTTCGGCGCCGGAGAGGCCGGTGCGTTTCCGGGCGCGACCCGCGCCATGCAGCTTTGGTATCCGCGGCGCGAGCGCGGCTTCGTGCAGGGAATCACACACAGCGCGAGCCGGGCCGGTGCAGCCATCGCGCCACCCATCGTTGTGCTGATCATCACGACGCTCGGCTGGCGATCGGTGTTCTATATCTGCGGCGCGGTCGGCTTCGTCTGGTCGCTATGGTGGTACTTGAGCTACCGCAACCTGCCGGAGGAGCACGGCCTGGTGAACCGGGCGGAATTGGAGCGCATCCGCGGCCTTGACGAAAATGGCGCAATCCGGCCAGCGAATCTCGAACGGGAGGCAGCCAACGTGCCGTGGGCAACGCTGGTGCGTTCCCCGAACATGTGGGCGATCATGTGCGCCTACTTCACCTACGTCTATTGCCTCTATTTCTTCCTCACCTGGTTGCCGAGCTACCTCGTGGATACGCGGCATTTCGACCTGAAACAGATGGGCTTCTTTGCGTCACTGCCGCTTTGGGGCGGCGTCCTCGGTGACACGGTCGGAGGCTTGTCCACCGATTGGCTTCTGCGCAAGACCGGAAGCACCAAGTTCGCACGTCGCTCGGTCGCGATCGTGGCGCTGCTCGGCTGTGCGGCCTTCATCGTTCCGGCAGCGCTGACCGAGGACGCCTACACGGCTGTTTATTGTCTGATCGGCGCCGGCTTCTTCATGGAATGCACGATCGGCCCGGCCTGGTCGGTGCCCATGGATTGCGGCGGCAAGTATTCGGGGACGGTGTCGGGGATGATGAACATGGCCGGTAACATAGGGGGCGCGTTGTCACCTGTGGTTTTCGGATGGTTCTTCCTACATGGATACACCCAGGCGCCCTTCATAATGACCGCCGCCTTGCTCGTCGTCGGCGCGGGAGTGTGGGCTTTCTGGCTCGACCCCGAGTGCTCGGTGGTCGAAGCTCAGGGGGAACAGATCCCGCTGCCGGCCGCCGCCGAGTAGCCCGGACGAGTGAGCTCAGCGTCGCGGCGGGTCGGCCAAGAGCGCCGCGCGTGGCGCGTCGAGCAGGCCCGCCTCGGCGGACGGCCGCACGGCGCCGATCCAGGCATCGCCCGGCTTCCACTTGTGCATCTGGCCGCAGGACGGGCAGCGCATCGGCACCGCCACACAGGGCAGGCTCTTGAGCAGAACCCACTCGGTCTTGAGCCCGGTCGGAACCGGGACGCCTGTGCGCGGACATTGTACGAATATGTCAGCCAATGCCGAGCTCCATCATAATTCCATTAGGAACAATTACCTGGTGATCAGCCGCCCCCGGTCAGACGCCAAGCACGCAGTCGCACACACATCGCACTAAAATCGCGCCCGCACCGGTCAAACCGAAACAGACGTCACTAACAGCATCATCCGGAACAGCATCATCCGGACATCTCGTTGCGCAGCGCCGGAGGGCGGCAGCTCAAATTTTCAGGGTGATTCGGCGTCAAAGCCAGAAAGGAGTCCAGCGGAATCTTCGCCCGGTGGATAACTCGGATACCTCGGTGGATAACCCCCCGTGACTAAGTCCGCTACCGCACGCGCGAGACGAAGCCCTGCCGCGCGGGCCGTCATCGCAGAGTCATCTAATTTTTGTAGACGAGGGAATCTTATCGCACAGCCTGAGCCGCCGCGGAGCTCGATCGGGTCCCATTCCGTTGCAAGGTCAGATGGTAGGGACATTCGCTTCGTCTGATGGCTTGATCTTAATGGCTAGATCTACGGCTAGATCTAATGGCTCGATCTGAACACACGACCAAAGCCTTCGATTCCGACCTGCAAGAGCTCTCCCGCACGATGGCGGAGATGGGCGGGCTTGCCGAACGGCAGATCGCCGAGGCGATCGAGGCGCTGACGACCCGCGACAGCGACCGCGCCTGGCGGGTGGTTCATGCCGACGCGGTCATCGACGGCCTGCAGCGCACCATCGAGGAACGCGCCGTGGAGACGATCGCGCGCCGCCAGCCGGTGGCCATCGATCTGCGTCAGGTCGTCGGCATCCTGCGCATCGCCAACGAGCTCGAGCGCATCGGCGACCTGGCCAAGAACATCGGCAAGCGCATCATCGCCATCAACGGCGAGGATATGCCGCGCCGCTCGCTGCGCGGCGTCAGCCACTTGGCCAATCTCATGCTGTCCCAGCTTCACGACGTGCTCGACAGCTTCGCGCGGCGCGATGTCAACAAGGCGGTCGATGTGTGGACCCGCGACCAGGACGTGGACCGGCTCTACACCTCGCTGTTCCGTGAGCTGATCGGCTGCATGATGGAGAATCCGGTCACCGTGACCTTCGGCATTCACCTCCTGTTCTGCACCAAAAACCTCGAGCGCATGGGTGATCACGCGACCAACATCGCGGAAGCCGTCTACTACATGGTGAACGGCCAGACGCTCCTGCGCGAGCGGCCGAAGGCGGACGTGACCAGCATGCTCACCGCCGCCATGAGCCGGATGCCCCAGGTAAGCCAGGCCTGAACCTCGGACTGCAGCTGGAGATGCGGCCGCCCGCAGGATGCTATGCTGGGTGAGCCGCAGCATTCCCGCGGCCGAGCCCTGCTGAATCGGCAAACGTGCTGGGATGGAAAAAGTTTCTGCAGGCCCGCGAGCACGCGCTGGCGGCCGAAGGCGCGCCGGCCAAGTTCGCGGGCAGCGCAACCGTCGGCCTTGACCATCTCGGGATCCCGCCGGCGGTCGATGGCGATGACTTGGCGCGGCTCACCGCCATCGTGACGCGGGCCCTGGCCGATCCGGCGGCGTTCTTCGCACGCCCCCAGCAGCCGGTCTTCCGCCGGCAGGGGTCGATGCTCAACTTCGACAGCCCCGGTGGCGGTAACGGGCAGAACGGCACCGCCCGCGCCCGCATCTACCAAGCGCGGCGGCGCGAGCGAGCAATCGTGCTGCTGCCCTACTGGAACGCGCCGCGCTCGGCCGCCAACCCGTTCGGCACCTTGCTGGCACGCTGCGGGGTGACGTGCGTGCAACTGAGCCTGCCCTATCACGACGAGCGCCGCACGCCGGGGGTTGCCTTCGCGCGCGAGCTTGTCTGCGAGAATCTGGGCCTGACCATCCAGGCCAACCGCCAAGCCGTGCGCGATGCGGGCGCCTGTGTGAGCTGGCTCGAGCGGGAAGGCTATGCCCGCATCGGCATCGTCGGGGTCAGCATCGGCGCTTCGATCGCCTCGATCGTCGCCGCCATCGATAAACGCGTCGCCAGCGCCGCCCTGCTGCTGATGGCCGACGACTTCGCCGATGTTGTTTGGAGCGGCAGCGCGACGGGCCATGTGCGCGCGAGCCTGGAGCGCAGATTCACCCTGGAGCAAGTGCGCGCGGCCTGGTCGATCATCAGTCCGGCGAGCCATGCGGGGCGCTTGAGCGAGCGGCTCGAGCGCCTCCTGATCGTCTCCGGCGCGCTCGACACGGTATTCCTGCCGGCTCTTACGAGCACTTATGTCGAGCGGCTGCGCGGCCTCGGCCTCGACCCGACCTGGATACGCTATGGATGTGG